>WNGC01000107.1_pt1 | contig 42929 bp, 31 predicted proteins | sample 5400051 | NCBI WGS metagenome assembly WNGC01 (sample SAMN13153368, study PRJNA577476) | soil metagenome | isolation source: 20 cm soil or saprolite under grassland replicate 2 | place: USA:California | collected 2016-06-15
ATTCAGAAACGCGTCGGGGATCCGGAACGACGACACCCCCGACGTCAGGCCGATGAAGCGAAACGGCACGTCCTCGGAACCGAAGAAGGCGGGATAGCTGTGGTGGCCGGCGGCGCGGACCGGCGCGGTGAGCAGCCGGTACACGATGTCGAACGGCGGCAGCGTCACCAGCGTCGGAATGGTGAGGTTCAGGAATCCCCATCCCGTCCGGTAATTGTCCTGCTGGCTGGCGGGAAAGAACGAGCTGAGCCGGTGCGGGATATAGCTGTCGTACCCCGCCGCCGCACCAACGCGATTCCAGCCGCTGTTGTACGCCGGCGCCACGACCGACGTATTCCCCGTCTCCGCGTAGCGCACGATCCCCGCAAACGAGGAACGTGTGGCCGGATAGCCAAAGCGGATCGGCAGCACGAGCCAGGCCCACCGGCGCCGGACACCAGGATCCGTGCGCACGAGCGGCAGTACGCGCTCCCAGTCCGGAAGGAGCTCGAGCCGCTCCGGGTTGTCGAACCGCACCACCGTGTTCGTTTCGGCCGCCGCGGAGTCCGGCGCCCGCCGGAACACCTCCCACGGCGTGCTCACCAGCTCTCCGGTGTGTTGCGGTCCCACGTCCTTGTAGAGACCGGGGAAGGGATAGGACCCGTGACTCCCCCGCCCCAGACGCGTTGACGTTGAAGCGGAGATGAGCTGCTGCAGGCCGCGGTTGTCCCCGCCGATGAACACGATCGGATGCTGATTGAGCTGCGTTTCGGCATCGTCGAGGTAGGCTTGGCGCCGAATCTGGCGCCAGATCTCACGCTCTCCAACGCGCTCTTCCTTCAGCCTCTCCAGTTCTCTTTCCCACTCCGCGCGGGGAGCGTAGACATCCGGCGTCAGATAGTCGGCCGTAAACACCCAGTGGTGGAAGTAGTACTCCACGCGGCGAATCACGAAGTCGTCAGCCTGCCGCAGCTCGCGGAGCAGGCTTTCCATCATCACGGTCGTGAGCGGCGCTCTGCCCTGCTTGCGCGGCGTGACGACGACGTTGATGTGCTCCCAGTCTCCTTCGTGAGTATTCCCAGCATCGTTGTACGGGTAAAAAAACCAATACTGCAACACGAGCTCATGCTGCGCCGCCTCGGCGCTCCCGCCGGGCACGTCGTGGACAAAGGGATGCACGAACGTTTTTGCGTAGCCGACATACTTGCGGGCGATCGCGCCGTGCACTGACCCTTCGAATTCCCGGTTCCAGGACGCCGGGTCCTCGCCAGGAAAGTCGAAGTACATGTAGTACCGCAGATCGAGATCGGGGCGCGGCGCGCGCTGGGCCGGAGCAGGCTCGGCCGCGAACCGCTCGACGAGCTGCAGCAGCCGGCAGTCCGTGGTCGTATCGACGGTCTCGCTTGCGCGCGCCGTCAGACCCGAGCACGGCCGGTCTGCCAGCCTTTCGAACTCGATGGTTTCGGTGCCGACCAGCCGCGGGTGCGCTTGCGACAAGTCCACCGCGTCAATGAACAGCGTGGACCAGTCGCCCGCCTCGACGAAGCGCCGAAAATCCATCGGGAAGTCAATCGAGTTGCGCACCAGCCAGGGCGCAAAACGGACCGCGAGCGCGCGCAGCCACTCCGCGCGAGCGTCGTCGATGCCGTCCCGTGGCGCTTCATCGCGGTAGCTGGAGGAGGTGGAATCACCGAAGAGATGGAACTGCCTGCTTCCCGCGGTTGACTGGACCGGGAGGGGCGTTTCCCGGGGGAGGTAGGTGACATAATCGGGCTTGGGTATGGCTTGGGCTGGCAGGGAGGAGATAGCGGTCGATTGGATCAGAGCGGTGAGCGCTAATCCCCAGGTCGTGCGAATCCAGGTCAAAAACCCCCTGCCTTCCCGTGAGGCATCTGATATCGCACCTAAATAAAAATGTGTCAATAACTTAGGTGTGTTGCTCCCGTGCTTGCGGATCCTATTGTTTTCGGGATATATTCGGGTCCCCTTGGGGCTTTGTCAAATGTCGCGACGTCCTACGAGCTCGCTCGCCGCCTGCGTCTGGATCCCCCTCTTCCCACTCCGCTGTGAAGAGGCTCGGCATGAGGGACTAGCCGCCTACCCCACAGCGCTGCTCGCACCTGATACCACGCGCAAGCTTTGGCAAGTCTCCTCGCTCGCCCGCCACATGGGGGTGAAGCCGGGCATGACTGTGAGCCAGGCGATCGGTCTGTGTTCCTCGCTGCGGCTCATCGAACCCGATCCTGTGCATTACGACGAACAGTTTGCCGCTTTGCTCTCCGCACTGAGTGAAGTGAGTCCCGTCGTTGAGCCGGCGGAGCTGGGACTGGTCTACGTGGGGGCTGACGGCCTAGAAGGAATTTTCGGAGCGCCGACAAAGATCATCGAAGCCATCACAAGGACGTTGGAAGGTTGGAATGTTGGAATGAGCGAAGCGGGAAGTACCGTCCAACATTCCAACATTCCAACGTTCCGACTCGGTTTCGCCCTCGGCAAGTTCACCGCTTGGGTCGCGGCCAGCCGCGCCAAACCGAGCGAAGCGATTGTTGTGCCGGCAGGTGAAGCGCAGAAGTTTCTCGCTCCCCAACCCATCGCCGTTCTGCCGCAGGGCAGCGATACGCATCGCCGCCTCCGCCAGCTCGGCATCCGCACCCTCGGGGCGCTCTCCACGCTGCCCGAAGCGGCGGTCACCGCACAGTTCGGCCCGGCCGCATCGCGGAGCCGGTCGAAGGCCGCGTTACCCCCGAGCCGATCGTCGCCGCGCTCACATTCTTCACACCGGTCGGCGAGCGCGAGCTGCTCGTGCACTCGGTCGAGCAGCTGATCACGCGCGCCCTCAAACATCCCCGCCGCATCGGCTGGCGCGTGCACGCGGTGCGGCTGCGTGCCGATTTGGAATCCCCTACAAACCGTTCCTGGCTTGCGAACATTCTATTGAAGGATCCCACTGCCGACGCCGACCGCATCGCCGCACCGCTCCGAACCCGGCTCGAGCAGTCGCCACCCACCGGCGCCGTCGAACGACTCGTGCTCGAGTTCACCGCCTTCGCTCCCGGCACGACCGAGCTGCAGCTTTTCGCGCGCGATGCCCAGGCCGCCGCGCGCGCGGGACAGCAGCGGGCATTGCAGAGCGCCGCGCGCGAGATCCGGATGCGCGTGAAGCGTTCTTCTCTTTATCACATCGTCGAGGTACAGCCATGGTCCCGTCTTCCCGAACGTCGCTACGCACTGATCGACTACGAGCCGTAAACGAGCCCCGCCGGGTGGCGGTCGAATTGAATGCCGACGGAGTGCCGAAAAATGTCTGGCGGTCAAGAGACAATGGCGGCGGTCATGGCGGTCAAGAAGAAACTGCGGCGGTCGTCGAAACCATTCTTGAGATGTGGAGAATCGATGATGAGTGGTGGAGGCATCTAATCTCACGTCGCTACTTCGCGGTGATTCTTGAAGGAGGTGGGCGGGTGGTGCTCTTTGAAGATCTCGTGACCCATGAGTGGTTCATGCAGACCGCATGACCGCCTACGCGGAGCTGCATTGTCATTCAGCCTACTCCTTCCTCGACGGAGCGTCGCCGCCCGACGAACTGCTCGCCGCAGCGCACAGCCTCGACTATCCTGCCCTGGCCCTCACCGACCGCAACGGTATCTACGGCTCGCTGGCGTTCGCCCACGCCGCGCAGCCGCTCGGCATCCAGGCGATCACGGGTGCGGAGGTCACGCTCTCGGATGGCAGCCATGTCGTGCTGCTCGCCGAGACTCCCGCTGGGTACTCGAATCTCTGCCGCTTACTTACCGAGACGCACCTCGGCGCCGAGCGCCTTGATCCGCAGCTGTCGTTCGCGAAGATCGAAGCACGACAAGACGGACTCATCATTCTTTCGGGATCGCGCCGGGACGGCCTGCTCCCGCGTATCCTGGAAACCGAGGGGCACCGCGCCGCGAAGCGGCGGGCGGCGCACTGCCGGGACGTCTTTGGACGTGAGCGGTTCTTCGTCGAAATCCAGCGCAACCGTGTCCGCGGAGATCTCGCCGTGTCGCGCGCGTTGCTGGAAATCGCGAGCGACGTGCAGCTTGCGGTCGTGCCGACGGGCAACGTGTTCTACCACACACGCGAGCTGCACCGGCTGCAGGATGTGATGGTTGCCATCCGGCATCGCACCACGCTCGATGGCTCGCATCGGGTGCGAAATCCGAACAGCGAATTTTGCTTGCGGCCATTGGACGAAGTCGTTGCGCTGTTCAATGACTGTCCGGATGCTGTCGCCATGACATCGGCTATCGCCGAGCGCTGCAAGGCCTTCGACCTGACGCGCGACCTCGGCTACACCTTTCCCGACTTTCGCGGCTCGGGTCGCGCGCCCGCTCCGCAAGCGCTGGCCGAGCTGTGCCACGCCCGCATGCAGGAGCGCTACCCGCCTGGCTCGCTCTACCATGCGCAAGCGCTGCGCCGGCTCGCGGAAGAGTTGCAGCTCATCGAGCACCATAAGCTCAGCGGCTTTTTTCTCGTCTATCACGATCTCTTCGACCTCGCGCGCGAAGTCGCCGCCGACATTCGTCGCGGCTCGCGTCGCGCCATGGGGAATCTTCTGCCCGGCCGGGGGCGTGGGTCGTCCGTGTCCTCGATCGTGTGCTACCTCCTCGGCCTGTCGCACATCGATCCGATCGCCAACAAGCTCTTCCTCGGCCGCTTCCTCAACGAGACGCTCGCATCGGTCCCGGACATCGATCTCGATTTCCCGCGCGAGATCCGTGAAGAGCTGATCCGCCGCGTGTACACCCGCTATGGCGCGGAGTATGTCGGGCTGGTCTGCTCGTTCCCCACCTATCGTCTGCGATCGGCCGTTCGCGAAATCGGCAAGGCGCTCGACTTGCCGCTCGGCGAAATCGAGCTGGTCGCAAAACTGTCGGACGGTCGGTCGGACGGACTGTCAGACGAGATGGAGCACCTCCCAGGGTTTGCCGGTCGCAAAAATGCGCCGCTCTGGAAGGAGCTGTGCCAGCTCGCGCAGGAAATTCGCGGACTCCCACGCCACGTCTCGCAGCACCCCGGCGGCATGATCATTTCCTCACGCCCGCTGATCGAGCTGGTGCCGCTCGAGCGCGCCGCGATGGCCGACCGCGTCGTCTGCCAATGGGACAAGGATTCCTGCGACGATGCGCGATTCATCAAAATCGACTTCCTCGCCCTCGGCATGTTGTCGCTGGTGGAAGAATGCGTCGAGCTGATCGCGCGCCGGACCGGGACGGCGCCCGATCTCTCACGCATCAATTTCGAGGACCCCGCGATTTATGATCGCATCTGCGCCGGCGACACGATCGGCCTGTTCCAGATCGAGAGTCGCGCGCAGATCCAAATGATCCGGCGTAGCCGGCCACGCAACCTCGAAGATCTCGCCGTCGAGGTCGCCATCGTGCGGCCGGGGCCGATCGTCGGCGGCGCGGTGAACCCGTACGTGCGCCGGCGCGAAGCACAGCGCCGCGCGCACGCGGCCGGCCAGCCGTACGACCCACCCGTGGACCACCCCCTGCTCCGCGAGTGCCTCGCCGAAACGCTTGGTGTCATTCTGTATCAGGATCAGGTGCTGCAGGTCTGCCAGGCACTCGCGGGATTCACGACCGGCCAGTCCGAGGCGCTGCGTCGCGCGATGAGCCGCCGCCGCTCGCACGATCTCATCGCCGGCTTTTGGGAGGAATTTCGCGACGGTGCCGTCACCCGCGGCGTCCCCGAAGCCACGGCAGAGAAAGTCTTCGGCCAGGTGATCGCGTTCAGTGAGTTCGGATTCCCCAAGTCGCACGCTGCGGCGTTCGGCCTGCTCGCCTACCAGTCTGCGTGGCTCCGGCACTATTACCCGGTCGAATACTACGTCGCGCTCTTCAATAATCAGCCGATGGGCTTCTACTCGCTCGACGCGCTGGGGCGCGATGCGATGCGCAACGGCATCGAGCTGCGGCTGCCGGATATCAATGTGAGCGATGTCTGGTGCACGGTTGAACGGGAAACGGGGAACGGGAAACGGGAAGCGTCCGCGCTCCGAATTGGCCTGGGATTCATTCGCCACTGGAGTGAAGAAACCGCGATCGCCACCGTCGAGGAGCGCGAACGCAACGGCCGATTCAAGAGCGTGGGCGATTTCATCCGCCGCGCGCCGCCCAAGCTCAAACGAACCGCCATCGAAGCGCTCATGTGGGTCGGCGGTTGCGATGCCTTCGGCCTGACGCGGCGCGAGCTGCTCTGGCAGGTCGGTCTGTGGCTCCCGCCCAAGGCCTCGCGCTCGGCAGACGGCCGGGGCCGCCGGCAGCTCGAGCTGGCGCTGAACCATCCCCATGAGCAGCTGGCGTTTGGCGGCCTTGCGCCACACGAGCGCCTGCTCGCCGAGTATGCCACGCTCGGATTCTCCGCCAGCGGGCATCCCTTGTCTTTGGTACGCAATGCCTTACCACCAGGACTTACGCTCAATCGCGATCTGGACGACCTGAAAGCCGGCGTGAAATGTCAGGTGGCCGGGCTCGTGGTCGCGCGCCAGCGACCTGAGACCGCCAAGGGCATTGTTTTCCTCCTGGTCGAAGATGAAACGGGAATGACAAACGTGATTGTCCGACCCGATGTCTACGACCAATACCGCGCAGCTGTGCGCGGGGAGCCGTTCGTCTTAATCACGGGGAAGTTGGCAAAGGACGACGGGACCGTGAACGTGTTAGCGGAGAAAGTGGAAGGATTGAAGCTTCATGGGACGAGTGTCCCCCGTCCCACCTCCCCATTCTCTTTCTTGCGCGCCATGCGGCGCGTCGCTCCCGACTCGAAGGATTGGGGATGAGCTTTTCGTGCACTCTCGGCTTCCGCGTGAAATCAGGATGGGCGGCTGCCGTACTGATCACGAATTCCCCACGGGCACCGACGACTGTCCTCGACAGCCGTGTCATCGAGCTCGCCGATCCCGACGTGGCGGACGCTCGGCAACCATATCACGCCGGCTTCGGAACCGCACAGACCGACACCACCAAGGTGAGCCGCCTGGTACGGGGCGTCGAGCGCTTTGCGAGCCGGAGTGTGGCCGACTTGCTCGCCGATTACCGCAAACAGCACCACGTTCGCAATGCCGGCGTCGTCGTTTCGTCTCTGACGGATCCAGCGAGCATCGCCAACCAGCACATGCGAGCCCACGCGTCTGAGGGCCGACTGTTTCGCACCGTCCTCGCCGCCGCGCTGGAGCAGTGCGGTGTAAACGTGCGCGTCATTCTAGAGCGCGAGGTCTACGAGCTGCTGGGCGAAGCGCTCCGGCGATCTCCAACCGAGGCGAAGCGCCAAGTCGCCGCGCTGGGTGAGGGTGTGGGCCGGTGGCGCGCGGAGCAAAAGGTTGCGGCTGCGGCTGCCTGGCTGATCAGCTAATGGCGTTTTGCGGCGCGGCGTCACATCCTGTAGACATGCGAATCATGTTGTGCTGCCTGCTGGTTGTCGCCTGCGGCGGAGCCGGTCCCGAGAAAGCGCCCGCGCCGCCCGCGGCTCCCCCCATGCGTGTCTTCGATCGCACGCTCCACGCGACGACCTTCAACGGCACCCGCCTCACCTACCGCGTCACCGGCGACAGCGGTGCGCCTCCGGTTGTTTTCGTGCACGGCACGCTGGCGGATCTCAATTCGTGGGGCGGTCAGGAAAACCTGTTCGCGCAGCGTTATCGCGTGCTCGTGTACAGTCGTCGCTATCACCGGCCGAATCCCCAAGTCGAGGACAATCAGACCTACTCGCCCAAGCTGCATTCCGAGGATCTCGCGGCCATGCTGCTGACGCTGGATCTCGCGCCGGCCCAGATCATTGGTTCGTCGTATGGCGCGTACACCGCGCTGCAGCTCGTGCGTGACCACCCGCAGCTCGTGCGCGGCCTCGTGCTTGCCGAGCCGCCGATTTTCTCGCTCCTCACGCCGTCCGAAGAGGGAGATGCCGCGCGACGAAGGTTCTTCACGTATGCGCTCGATCCGGCGCGTGCCGCCTTCGTGCGCGGCGACTCGGTCGCCGCCGTGCGACTCTTCTTCGACGGCACCACGCGACGGGGTGCATTCGACCGGCTGACACCCGCCGGCCGCGCGAGCCTGCTCGCCCATGCGTTCGAGCTGCACCGCGAAATGCTCGCGGAGCGCGGTGACTACCTGCCGCCAGTCACGTGCGCGGAGCTCGGCCGCATCACGACGCCGGTGCTCCTCGTTCGGGGCGAACGGAGTCCGCGCATATTTCAGCTGATCACTGATGAGCTGGCGCGTTGCCTGCAGAACGACACCACGGTCGTCATTCCCGGTGCTGGCCATCCGCCGCACACCGGCAACCCCGCGTACTTCAACCTGGTCGTGTTACGATACCTCGCGTCGCACTAGTCATCCTCGCCCTCGCCGCCGCCGCCGCCCCCGCCCCCGCCCCCGCCTTAGGCGCACAGAGCCGTAGTGCGCAGCTCCTCGCCGCTGGGCAGGCGCACATTGCCAGCCGGCAGTGGGACAGTGCGGAGGTCGCCTTGTCCGAGGCGCTGGACACCGCACCCTACATCATGGATAGCGCGTGGGCATACGTCTGGCGCGGCGTGCTCGAATACGAACGCGGCCACCGTGAGCTCGCCCGGCGGAGCTTGCGGCGTGCCCTGGCGCTCTATCCCGATCCGGGGATCCGTGGGCTCGATACGATCTCACCCGGACTCGCGAATCTGTTTGATACGGAATCCCGCGCGACGCGCACTTTCCGGGCCTGGGATCTCGATCAGCCAGTGCGGTGGCTTGCCGTTCCACAATTCCCCTACCCGCGCGAGCTGCGCCCGCGTCGTGTATCGGGCCGGGCGGTCGTCCGCGTGATCGTCGATACGCTTGGACACGTCGACGAGCGCAATATCGAGATCCTGGAGACCCCCGATCCCGCGTTCGCCGCACCGTTGAAGCAGATGATGACAGCGGTCGTGTTCAGCCCGGCGCGCATCGCGGGGAGACCCGTGCGTAGTTTGGTCTCCTATCGCCTCGAGCTCACGCCTCCTGCGCCGCGCGATCCGGTCCGCCTCATCGACCTCGCCCGGACGCAGCTGCGAGCCGGACAACCCGACAGCGCGTTGGACCTTCTCGAACAGGCGCTCGATCCGGCGAACGGCGCTACCCGCGCGGTTCGGGTGTATGCCGAGCTGGTGCAGGGCGTCGCCTGGCAAGCCAAACACGACACGGCGCGCGCCGCCGGCTCCTTTGAGCTGGGACTCGGTCATTATCGCGAGCTGGCGGCGCAGGGCGTGGATTTCGCTCCCTTCCTGCGCAGTCTGGCGGACTCCATCCGCTTGACAGCCCCGCGAGAATGAAGACATGAGCACACAATTGGCCACGCTGGCTGGCGGCTGCTTCTGGTGTCTCGAGGCGGTCTTCGAGCAGCTGCGCGGCGTCACGAAAGTCGTCTCGGGGTATTCCGGCGGGCACGTACCCAATCCGAGCTACGAGGCGGTTTGCACCGGCACGACGGGGCACGCCGAGGTGGTGCAGGTGACGTTCGACCCGGACGAGCTCTCCTATCGCGACTTGCTCGGTGTGTTCTTCACGTTGCACGATCCGACCACGCTCGACCGCCAGGGCGGCGACGTAGGTACCCAGTATCGCTCGGCCATCTTCTATCATGATGACGAGCAGCGACGCGCCGCCGAGGAGGTCGTGCGCGAGCTGGAAGCCGAGCACGTGTTCGACGACCCGATCGTCACTCGGATCGAGCCGCTCAAGGCCTTTTATCCTGCCGAGGAATACCACCGCGAGTACTACAGAAGGAATCCCAACCAGCCCTACTGCCGCGCCGTCATCGCGCCGAAAGTCGCGAAGCTGCGCAGCAAGTACCTCGAAAAGCTGAAGGCCTAGCCGGCCGCCTTGCTCTTGCCGAGATAGGTGCGCACGAGCGGCGCTGGCCGGCGCCGGAGCAGCGCGCCGCGCAGCAGATCGCGTTCCTCGGCAGGGACGTCCACGAGAAACCGCTCTTTGCCCTCCCCTTCTTTTACGACGATCGGCACACCATCCCGGTAGAGCACACGGTTCGACGTGATGGCGGCAACGGCTTCCCCCGGCGTGAGAATGCCGACGAGGTTCAACGGATCCGCGCCGCTGACTGCGATCAGCTCATCGGCACCCTGCTCCCTGCGCGTGCTCCGCAGCAAGCCAATGGCTTCGGGGAGCGCGTACTGCTCCCCGGAGAAGCCACCCACGAACCTGCCGCCACGGATCTCGCCGCGCGCCTCGAGCCGCCGGTAGACGCGCAGGATGTCGCGCCACGGCGCGAGCAGGGTCTCGCGCTGCACGAGACGCCGGAAGACGACACCGTAGCGGCGCACCAGCTGCCAGGCTATCGCCTCGGCGATCTGTTCGTCGGGAATTGGCGGCCGTGCATGCGTGCGGGCCCACCGCCCCGCCGTTTCGACGCCGAACGGCGCGATGCGGCCACGCCGCCGGTACCCGCCTCCGAGCGGGCGCCGCCGATCCGACGGCACGAGCAGGGCGCGCAGTCCGGCAAAGCTGTCCGAAGACACGAGGCCCCAGGCGACCAGCTCCGCGAGCCCCTTTTCGACTTCCGTTCGCAACAAACCCGTCGCGTTGACGAGATCGCCAAAGAACAACGCACCGCGAGCCTCGAACGCCGCGAGCAACGCCTTGCCCGTTGACGACAGCGGGAGGGTCGTCACATCGACTTCGGGAAGGCCGGCCCGCCAGATCTCGCCGCGGTCGCGCCGGTACAACGCGATCGGCGTGCTCTTTACCGGACCGACCTTGCGATTCCGCATTCCGACTTCCGCATTCCGAATCGCGTTCAGCCGCCCCCACGCGATCTCGCCCGAGAGGCACAACCCGTCGAGCCACAGCGGATCGTAGTCGGTCAGCCGGGCCGGCAGCACCTCGGATTCCCACGCCCCGGCTGCCAACTCGTAGCCGTCGAGCAGATCGAGAACGGCTGCCAGCCCCTCGGGGCCCTCCGCCCGAGAACCCGTCGCGACCCGTTGCCACTTGAAGAGGAACCGCAGGAAGTCCGCCGCGGTAACCGGCTCGATCTCCTTGCGCAGCCGGTCGAGGGTGTAGCGATGAATCCGCGCCAGCAGCCGCCGCTCGCACCACTCGATCCCTTCCACGCCCGACGAGAAGCGCCCGCGCAGCGCAAAGCCTTCGTGCTCGAGGGCGGCCAGCGCGAAGTCAAGGTCGGCGACAGGCAGCCCCAGTGCCTCGCCGATGTCGTTGGCCGTCGTCGGCCCCACGACTTCGAGCCGTCCACGGACCAGCTCGCGAATCGCGTCTTCCCTGCTCCACACCTTGGCTGCTTCGCGCTCTGGCGGCGCGACCGCCGGTTCGTTGCGAGCACCGGGGAATGCCGCCTGGACCAGCGGCAGCCGCTCCGTCGCCACCCACAGCCGGTCGTCCACTGTCGTCACCCGGCCCGCGCGCGCGAGATCGTCGTACTTGTCCTTCCACGACGCGTGCGTACCAGCCTCGACCCGTGGCACCGCGCCCATGATCACCAGCGCGTCGTGCAGCTCGTCTCCCGTCTCGGGATCGGGCCATGCCTGCTCCCGCACGAGGTCGATGGCGGACTGGTCGAGCTTGCCGAATTCTTCGGCCGTCTTCACGTCGAGGCCACGCCGCGTGATGACCGCCTGCGTCCGCCGCTCCTCGAGTGGCGCATCATCGAGGAAGGCGTAGGGCCGCGCGTTCAGCACCTCGTGACAGAGTGGGGACGGTTCGGTCGTGTCGCGCGCGATCAGCGTGAACTGGCCCGCCTCCATCCCCTCGAGCACGCGCTTCAGGCCGGGGAAATCCATGGCCTCGAGCAGGCAGTCGGCGATCGTCTGATTGACCAGCGGGTGATCGGGGATCTCCCGGTCACCGACCAGGTTTTCCGGGCACGCGAGCTGATCCGGGAAGACGGCCGCAACCAGGTCTTCCGCCTCCATGCGCTGCAGTGGCGCCGGCACTTTTCTCCCACCCCGGAACCGCAGCACCGCCAGGGCGCGGGTCGCGTTCCAGCGCCACCGCGTGCCGAAGACCGGCGCATCGAGCATCGCTTGCACCAGCAGATGCTCCGCGGTCGCGGGCTTCAGGTATTGGAAGACATCCTCGAGCGGGAAGCTGTGCTGCGGTCCCAGCGACAGGATGATGGCGTCTTCGGTTGCCGCCGCCTGCAGCTCGAAGTTGAAGCTGCGGCAGAAGCGCTTGCGCAGCGCGAGGCCCCAAGCCCGGTTGATCCGGCTACCGAACGGCGCGTGCAGGACCAGCTGCATCCCGCCCGCCTCGTCGAAGAACCGCTCCAGTACCAGGCATTTCTGCGTGGGGATCGTGCCGAGAATCTGCCGCGTCGCGCCGAGGTACTCGACGACGGTGCGCGCGCCTGCTTCGTTCATGCCGATGGTGTCTGCCAGCCACTGGATCGCGGCGGGCGGATCGTCCAGCCGGTCCGCGATGTCCTGGCGGAGCCGCGACACTTCCTCCGACAGCTCGTTCGTCCGCCCCGGCGCTTCGCCGAGCCAGAACGGCAGCGTCGGCGGCTGGCCTTTGGCGTCGGCCACGCGTACCTGGCCCGATTCGACCTTGACGATCTGGTAGGACGTGTTGCCGAGCTGGAAGATGTCGCCGGGCGTGCTCTCGATCGCGAAATCCTCATTGAGCGTCCCGACGAAGGTCTCCGTCGGCTCGAGGATGACGCGATAATCACCGAGATCAGGAATCGCGCCGCCGGACGTGATCGCTGCGATGCGCGCGCCGCGCCGCCCCTTCAGCTTCTTGTTGATGCCGTCATAGTGGATGTGCGCGCTCCGCCGCCCTCGCCGGGTGGTGAACCCCTCGGCGAGCATCTGCACGACATCATCGAACTCCTTGCGCGTCAGGTCACGGTACGGGTAGGCCGAGCGCATGCGCTGGTACAGCGTGTCTTCATCCCACTCTTCGCCCGCCGCGGCGGCGACGATCTGTTGGGCCAGAATGTCGAGCGGCCGGTCGGGAATGATCAAGCGGTCGAGCCGCCCCTCGCGCGTCGCGCGCAGCATCGCCGCGCATTCGATCAGCTCGTCTCTGGAGAGCGGGAAGATGCGTCCCTTGGGAATCGCACCGAGCCGGTGGCCCGCCCGGCCGACGCGCTGGAGCAGCGTCGCAATGGAGCGCGTCGACCCCACTTGAATGACGAGGTCGATGCTCCCGATATCGATCCCCAGCTCGAGCGATGCGGTCGCGACCAGCGCCTGCAGCTCACCGCGCTTGAGCCGCTCCTCCGCCTCGAGCCGCTTCTCGCGGGACAAGCTGCCGTGATGGCTGGTAACGCGATCGGCGCCCAGGCGCTCGGACAGATGCATGGCGAGCCGCTCGCACAACCGGCGGGTGTTCACGAACACCAACGTCGTCTTGTGCTGCGTGATCAGCTCCGCAATCCGGGCGTTGACCTCCTCCCAAACTTCCGCCGACATCACGGCTTCGAGCGGCGAGGAGGGGATTTCGAGCGCGAGGTCGAGCGTGCGGATGTGGCCTGCATCGACGATCGTGGGCAACGGCTGTCCGGTGCCGACCAGGAATTGCGCGATCTCCTCAATCGGCCGCTGCGTGGCCGAGAGGCCGATGCGCTGCGGTCGCTTGCCGACGAGCGCATCGAGACGCGCCAGCGAGAGCGCGAGGTGGCTGCCGCGTTTGTCGCGGGCCACCGCATGGATCTCGTCGACGATCACCGTTCGGACCGAACGCAGCATCTCGCGGGCGCGTTCCGACGTGAGGATCAGATAGAGCGATTCCGGCGTCGTGACGAGGATGTGGGGTGGGCGACTGACCATCGCCTGCCGCTCCGACTGCGGCGTGTCCCCGGTACGCAGTAGCGTGCGGACCTCGACGTCGGGCAGCCCCTGCTCTGCCAGAGCGGTGCGGATCTCAGCCAGAGGCTCTGAAAGGTTCTTCTGGACGTCGTTGGAGAGGGCCTTGAGCGGCGAGACGTAGACCACCTGGGTCTCGTCGCGGAGCTCGCCGCTGAGTCCCTGGCGCACGAGCCCATCGATGGCCGATAGAAACGCTGCAAACGTTTTCCCAGAGCCGGTCGGCGCGGCAACGAGCACGTCCGCGCCGTTGTGGATGACCGGCCAGGCGCGTCGCTGCGGCTCCGTCGGCTCGGCGAAGCGACCGGAAAACCAGCGTGCGATGGCAGGATGAAAGCGGGAAAGCGGCATACCCGAAATATACCCGAAAACGACGCTAGCCGCGCACGGCGGCAATGCGCTCGATCGTTTCCCCGATCTTGTTGTTGGGTGTCGACGCACCCGCGGTAATCCCAATCGTCAGGCGACCCTCCGGCAGCCAGTGCTCGCGCCGCGCTTCGCTGGTATGGGTGCCAACGGGCCGGTACCGGATGCTGCCTTCCTCCACATCGATGCACGCCGCATCCGCGATGTGATACGTCGGGACCTTCTCGCTGCAAATGGTCGCGAGGTGCGTGGTGTTGCTCGAATTGTATCCGCCGATCACGACCATCAAATCAAGCGGCTCGGCGATCAGCTTGAGCACCGCGTCCTGACGCTCCTGCGTCGCCGAACAGATCGTGTCGAACGTACGGAAGTGCTGGCTCACGGCGTCGGCGCCCCAGCGCCGCGCCATGCTCTTGGCGACTTCACCCGCGATCGCCAGCGACTCGCCGGAAAGCATGGTTGTCTGATTCGCGACGCCGACCCGTTGTAGGTCGCGGTCGGGATCGAAGCCGGGCGTCATCTTGCCATTGAATTGCTCGAGAAACGCCTCCCTCGTCCCACGTCCCTCGATGTACTCACAGACCACCCGAGCTTCTGCCATATCTCGAACCACGAGATACGTGCCGCCCGGATACTTGTTGACTTGGCTCGACGTTGCCTTCGTCTCTTCGTGGTAATTCTTGCCGTGAATCAGCGCCGTGAACCCGTCCCGCGCGTACGATTCCACGCGCTTCCAAACATTCAAGACTGAGCCGCACGTCGTATCCACGAGCACGCAGCCGATCGCCCGGAGACGCTCGAAGTCGCGCACGGTGACGCCGAACGCGGGCAGAATCACGACATCATTCGCGGTGACCGCGCTGAAATCGAACTCGCCATCGCGGCCTTCGGGCCGGGGCAGAAACTCCACACCCATGGCCGCGAGCTTTTGATTGACGTGCGGGTTGTGGATGATTTCACCGACGAGGAACGTGCGCTTGCCCGGAAACTTGGTCCGTGTTTCGTACGCGTATTCGACGGCGCGATCCACGCCATAGCAAAAGCCGAACTCTCCCGCGAGCCGGAACGTGAGGTCGCCGATCTCCAGCGTGTAGCCCGACGCGCGGATCGCATCGACGACCCGGCTGTGATAATCCGCCGTCAGCGCGCCTTCAATGGCGCCCTTGAGCCCGAATCCTTTCCGGAAGTAGGTCTGCTCCACAGGGTCAATCTAACTGGACGCCACGGCCGCCGCGGACCGCATCGAGGACGCGCTGCACCTGCCAGCCATCGCGGAACGTAGCCGGTTCGCCCTGCGGAGCACCCCCACGAATCACCTGCACCATCTCGCGCATCAGCCGCACGAACGAGCGCGCCCACATGTTGTTGGGTTTCGTCTTCTCCCACAGATCGTCCGGCGCGGAGATGTCCTCGAGTGGACCGCCCGGCTTGCCGAACTCGAGCTTCGTTTCGCCGCTGAGCACCAGTGTGCCCTCGCTCCCGGTCACCTGGCCGTGGTGGCCGGGACCGTGGTGGGCGACCGTGCTCAACGTGATGGTGGCGACCGACCCGCTCCCCATCTGCAGCACGCAGCTCGCGAAGTCGTCTGCGGTCACGGGACGGACGGTACCCGTCACATCCGTGCGCTGCTTCACAAACGTCTCGACCAGTCCGGCGACATAGATGATCTCGGTGCCCGTCCAAAACCGGCACAAATCGATGAGGTGCGACCCCACCGCGCCGAGAATGCCGCCTCCTCGCGACACGTCGAACCACCAGTTCCACGGCGCGTCGGCAGCTTGCGGCCTGCCGTCTCCCCGGAGATAGGGCTTCAACGACAGTTCAACGTGCCGAACCTCGCCGATCGCGTTGGAGCGAATCAGCTCGCGGGCTCGCCGCCGATTCGGCTCGTAGCGGAGCTCGTGGTCGATCCAGGCCAGCCTGTCGGGACGCTGTTCGGATGCTGTCACCATCTGCGCCGCCTCGAACGCATCCAGCGCCATCGGTTTTTCGCACAACACGTGCTTTCCCGCCTCGAGGGCCGCAATCGCATACCGCGCATGCGAATCGGGCGTGGACGACACCACCACGACGTCCACGTCCGCCGAGCGCGCTAACTCCGCTCCGTCCGTGAAGACCTGCAGCCCGAATTCGCGCGCGACGGCCTCCGCGTTCGCGCGATGACCGCTCGCGATCGCGGTGGCTTTGGCACCCGGCACGAACGCGAGCCCGGGGAGTTGCACCCGCCGGGCGAATCCCGACCCGATGAATCCGATGTGAATGTCGTTCGATGAATTCATGGTTGGGTATAGACGCAGGACACACTGTCTGACGCCAGTGGAAGAGAAACATCATGGTATTCGATGCGGGTCGGAGTGCGGATCCCGGTCTCCATGCCCGACCCCAGGATCCGCCCGTCGATCTTCGTGCCTTCCCGTCGGAGTTCGACGGAGCCGGTATCGAAGACGAATGCGTGCCCGACGTCTCGGAGCAGATACCGGACCGCCACCGTCGCGCCGGCTGTGGTTGTATCACCCGGCATGACGATCGGGTAGCTCGCCGTGACCAGACTATCGAGATAATGCAGGCGCATCAGCACACCACTGCCCTCAGGACTCACGGCCTCGAGAATCAGCGATCGGCCAGCGGAGCACCGGTGCGTCGCTGCCGGCAGAGAGAACCGAATCGTATCTCGCGGCGGAAACGCGACAACCGCATCGACGGCCAGTGGCTCCTCGGAAGCGCGGTCGCAACAGGTCAGGAGCAGGACCAGGGCGGGGAACACCCTTAGCGGGGTGATGGCGGAACTCCGAGAGATTTGCGTGCCGACTCGGGGCTGAGCGTATGCGGGGCAAGCGACGCAATCAATCCGGCCGGCAGCGGTATCGGCTTGAGTTTCTGCCGATCGACGCAAACCAGCACCATCCATCCCGCCGCGCCCAGCGCCGCGGCGTCCGCCCGCAAAACGTCAAAGTGAAGTGTCAGCGACTTGGTCCCGACCTTGCCGACGTAGGCCGCAATGCGTAGCCGGTCATCGAGGCGCGCGGGCCAGTAGAACTCGCTGTGCACGGCTTTGCGCGGCAAAAAGATGTCGTATGCGTCGAACATCCGAGCGTACGCCAGCCCACAATGCCGAAACATCTCCGTTTCGGCGATCTCGAACAGGCGAACGTACGAGCCGTAAAAAATGATACCGGCGAAGTCTACGTCAGACCAGCGGACGTATTCCTCGATGACAAACGGCCGCGGCGCGGTGACGGGGGAGGGGAGGGGCATCCCCCGAGGAAGCTAGGACCCTACGGAGAGGCGCGGAAGCCGTCCATCCCGTAGGACTTGAGACGTCGCCACAGTGTCGTGCGGCTGATACCGAGCCGCCGCGCGGTTTCCGCGAGCTTGCCGCTGGTGTCCTGCAGCGTCGTCGTGATGGCCTGGCGCTCGCGCTCGGCGAGCGTCAGGGGACCAGTCTGTGGCAGGATGGCGGCTTCACCGAGATTCTGCGTGCCGTTCTTCAGGGGAGTGAACCTGGCACCGAGAGTCTGCAGTCGGTTGCGGACGTCGCCGCCCCCCCCGCCCCCCCCATTTTGCCCGTCGATCACGCGCCGGGCGGGTGCATTGGCGTAGAGCACGCGGCCTTGCTGATCGAAGATGACGACTCCCTCGCTGACAGAATCGATGACCGCCCGCACGAGAGGGGAGAACGTGACGGGGGCGTTGCCCGCAGGGCTGACAGGTTTGTCGATCATTGCTCGGTTATCCTCATACAAATCTTGCTGGTCCAAGGTTTCATTCCGACCAACGACGGTGTTAGGTTCGTGTCAAGATGAGACTCGGTCATCCGGCAAAAGGTTGCTGGTTTGTTTCGGCTTGCGCCCCAATGACTGCAACGCAGTATTGACCGCCGGGACAACATGCCCAAGGACGCCACCGCCACGCGGTCCACGATTCTCACGGCAGCCGTTCAAACTCTGCAGCGCGCGGGGGTCGAGGGATTTACGCTCGACGCGGTCGCCAGACGAGCAGGCGTCGTGAAGGGCTTAATCCTTTATCACTACGCATCACGCGCCAGATTGCTGCGCGCCGCTGCGTCCCAGATCGACGCATCCCGCAGTGCGGCACTGGAGCGCGCGTTGTCGAGCGCCCCCGGGGCGGCGGGTCTTGAAGCCTGCTGGCAAGAGCTGCGGCGTCAGTCGGAAGACGGCACGACGCGAGCGTGGTTAAGTCTCTGCGCTGCGGGTTTGGTTGACCGATCGGTCAAGCAGGTCGAGTTCGAGGACGCCGCTCGCGATGCGATCCTAGATGGCTGCGCTATTGCGCTGGCGACGGGGGTGCCGCCTGCCGATGCGCGCGACGCCTACGACGCGTTGTGGCTGTCCCTGCTCGAAGTAACCGCGAAGACCTAGCGCCGCCGCGGCCGCCGCCCTCCCCGCATCACGCGCGCCCGATGCATGGACCCCAGGGCCCGCAGTCCATATCGCAGTTCCTCGAGCGAGCTCGCCCGGACGGCCTCGTGCTTGCCGCGGGTTACGGTATAGCGCACCGGCCGATCGAAAGGCGGCAGATCCTTGGGATGGAGCCGGCGCGCCTGTCCTTCCTTCAGCCGAAGCCGGACCACGCCGACGCCATGTTCCACGTCATAATCCACAGGCACCCTGTCACCATAGAGGAATACTGACGCAGGCAATGCGTCGAGCCGGCGCCGTTCGCTTTCCGGGATGGCCGCATCGGGGTCGATGCTGATTCGGGCTCCGATGAAGGCGTCCCAAGAACCCACGCTCGCAAGCTGTGCCGCCATCTGTTGGGCGATGTGCTCGCCTTCTGCCTGGCTCAGCTGGCCCCCCGAGCGTCGCCAGTAGTGTCCGAATCGCTCCAACGCGCGCCGGACCTTGGCCTGGTCAGGGTGAGGCGTTGCACCTGCCAGCAGCGCCTCGACTAACGCCTGCCGGGCGGAATCGGCCAGGTCCGCGGGGAAGGGGCTGGGCAAGGGCTCGACGTCCCGATCGAGCGTGAAGCCGAAATACTCCACGGTGCGAACAACCATGAGTCCCTCACGCCGCCGCTGCCGTTCGAACGTCACAACGGGCTTGCCGCGGCGGGCGTAGCGCCGAATGGCTCGCTCCGGGATCTGCGTGCCTTCGATGCTGGCGCGCGGCACCCCGAACCGGTCGGCGAAATAGCGCAGCGACCCTGCGATCGCACCCCAGCTGCCGCACACCGAGCTGCGGCTGACGCGCGCCTCTCGGCCGTCTGCCGTCTGCTCATCAATGATGAGATCGAACGGCATGATCTTGGCCAAAAGGTCAGCAAAGAGCTCTAATGTCTTACGGTCGCCATAGGGGAGCTTGGCGGGTAACGACAGTTCCAATTGCCGATAAACCGACGCCGTCCCGAGGGCGATGTCCTCGATCGCCTTGACCAGCACTCCACGATCCTCGGCCCAGCGTTCGATCTCCTTATCTCGAAATAAGTGGCGGGGTAGCCCATACACTTCGCCAAGGTATCCGTATTTGTTCACCGCTTCGGCATACAGGTTGTAGGCGGTGATGTGATCCGATCCCGGCACGATGAGTCCGCCCAGCTGACGCTCTTCGCGCGTCATGCGATGCAGCGATTCGATGTTGGATGCGACGGCAACCAGGGGCACGAGCGTCGGCTCGGCGTGATACAGCATCTCCCCCCACGGCCGCTCCACCGGCATGGCCTCCACAGCACGTCCGTAAGTCGTTAGCCTGCCATGTTCTATGAGTCCACGTCCTGACAGCAGGTCGACGCTCTCGCGATAGGCGCGCCGATCGAGCGGGACCGGCAGGTCGAGCTCCGTCGCGTCGACACCGAGCGCCGCGCATGTGATCGCCACGCGCTCCGCGTCGCCAGCCAGCTGGAACTCGGGGGCGGTCGGTCGCAGATCCTCGAACGCGAGGTCGCGGTCACTGAGAATGTAGACCTCACCCTGCTGGACCCGTCCGTGCACGCGGCCCGCCATCTGGAGGATCTCGTTCGCTCCTAGATAGGCGCGCGTCAGCACGTTCTTCCCGCGTTCGACGACGTTGGTATAACGGGCGTCGTAGATGACGACCGTATCGAGTCCGCGAATGTTGAGCGCCGACTGACCGGCTGCCGTCATCGCCAGGAGGAAGGGACGTTTGACCAAACCGTCAAGAAAAGGTCGGATGACCCGGATCGGCTCGCCACCGTGATAGAACGCCGTGGCGAGGTTGGGCCAGCTGTCGCCCAGCTCCCGGGCGATCTGCTCCACTTCGGCCCTCGTCGGCACGAAAACGGCCACTCCTCGACGCTCCCGCATGACCCGCTTTATGAAACGATCGTTCAAAAACTCCAGCGGCTGCTCGGCAAGGACATTGACCTGAGCTGCCTTCGCAGGATCGAACGCGCGCGTCTCCAGGACCTCAGCCGACGCGAGATAGTCAGCATAGAAGGTCGGATCGACTGTGGCCGACAACCAGATGAAGCGGCAACGGGCACGCTTGCCGAGCGCGAGACAGAGCTCCATCTCGGCCGAAGTCTGATGGATCTCGTCGACGACCAGCGTGTCCTGCGCCGTGATGAGGCCATCCTGGAACCAGCGCCGCGCGATCCCGGTCGTGACAATGACGACGTTCCAGGTGGGTGTCTCGGGCGTTGCTTCGCGCTCGCGATTGACTACTCCGACCTTCAGCGGCGCTCCGAGGATCGTCTCCGCCATGCTACGGATGGCGAGCGTCTTCCCGGTGCCGGTTCCCGCAACGATCCCAAACCCCTGACCTGACCCGGCGAGCCGTCGGATATCGCCGCCATGTTCGCGCTCCAGCAGCGTTTCGAGCTCGAGACCCAGCGCGAGTTCGATCGTCTCGCAGGCGGCGCGCGTCGGAGCAATAACGATGACCCGTCCGGTAGACGGCTCAGCTGCGAGGAATGCCTTGGGATCGGGGGGGAGGAAGTGGTCGCGGGAGATACGCACTGCTGCAATATAGAAAGCGGCCTACAAAAAAATCCCCTCTCCACTGTGTGGAGAGGGGGTCGGGCGTGAGGTCCTACCAGCCGCGATGATAGCGATGGCGGTAATACCGATGACGCCGCACGACGATCACGCGTGGCTCCCGGTAGTAACGCGGCTCCACCACAAATACGGGCCCAGGACGGTAGCGATAGAAGTAAGGGTGTGCGTAGCGCTGGTAATACGGACGACCGATGACGACCTGGCCGGCAAAGTAGGGGTCGCCGAAGCTCAACGAGACACCGACGCGTGTCTGCGCGCGGCCAACTGACGTAGCAACACTAAACAACAGTCCTACGAGAATGAGCATGCGTTTCATGGCTTCCTCCCTTGGTGCCCGGGACTAAGGAAGGGGCATGCCATGAGGGGGAGAGCGTGTAAGCTATTTATTGCGAGATAGTTATGACATGAGACGCTGGCCGCCGCATGTCCATACTCGGTAACAATTGTCCTTCCTCAATCTCCGAAGCTGACACCGAGGTCTCGGGCGGTTGCGATCGTATCGGAGTCGAGCGGCACTCGGCGAGGCATCGCCAGCGCCTCTTCGAGGGGGAGCGTCACGATGCGTGGTGGTTGAAGTGCCACCATCATCCCGAACTGGCGTTCCGCGATCAAGCGGACCGCCGCCGCGCCGAACCGGAGCGCCAGTAACCTGTCAAAGGTCGTTGGGCTCCCACCGCGCTGGAGATGGCCAAGCACCAGTGCCCGCGTCTCTTTTCCGGTCATCTGCTCGATCGAGTGCGCCACCTTGTCGCCGATGCCGCCCAGCCGTTCGTGGGAGGGATCGACGAGCGAGACCGTGCCGCCTTTCGGAGCAGCGCCCTCGGCGACGACGACGATGCTGAAATGCCGCCCCTCGGCTTCCCGGCGCCGAATCTTGTCGCAGACCTTGTTGATATCGAACGGGATTTCGGGAATCAGAATCACGTCGGCGGACCCGGCTATCCCCGAGTTGAGCGCAATGAACCCCGCGTGCCGGCCCATGACCTCGACGACCATCACACGCTCATGGCTCTCAGCGGTCGAGTGCATCTTGTCGATGGCGTCCGTGGCGGTTGCGACGGCGGTGTCGAAGCCGAAGGTGGCGACGGTGCCGCCAACGTCGTTATCGATCGTCTTGGGGACGCCGACGACCGGGAGCCCCTTCTTCCAGAGAGCGAGGACGATGCCGAGCGTCCCTTCGCCGCCAATCGCAACCAGGGCGTCCAGCCGATTCGCGCGGAAAGAATCGAGCAACTCCTGCGTCCGGTCGCGCTCCTCCCAGGAGCCATCCGGTCGCTGCATACGCCATTTGAGAGGATTGCCGCGGTTTGACGTTCCGAGGATCGTGCCACCCAGGTGCGTGATGCCCCGCACTTCATGAGGCCCGAGCGGCAGGAGCTCGCCCTCACCCAGCAGGCTGCCAAATCCCCGCCTGATTCCGACGCATTCCCAGCCGCGATGGACGGCGCTCAGCACCACCGCACGGATGACGGCATTCAGCCCAGGCGCGTCACCGCCGCCCGTGGAGATGGCAATTCTCACCGCTTTTTGGGAGTAGGGCCCGCTGCCTCGCGAATCAACCGCAGCACTTCACCAGGTTCGGCGTGGCGCTTCGTCGTCTTCTTGGAGAATACGCGGCGTCCGTCGACGTCCACCTCGAAGACGCCGCCCGACGACTGGATCAAGCGCACCTCAGCATGTGGAAACGCATCGCGGAGCTCGGCCGCCAGACCGGTGGCCCGAGGCTCGTAGTTTCAGACGACGCAGTATTCGATGGTGACGGTCATGGCGGGAACGATAGTCGCGCTTGACACCCCGCGCCACGGCGCCGACTTTGCGCGACATGCGGCTCCCGTCGCGCGTCTCCGCGGTAGCGGCGCTCATCGTCCGTATCGCGGTTTCGATCGCTGCACTCGTCAGTTTCGGCGCCGGGCTCGTCGCCTATGTCAACGGCCGCGTTCCCGCCGGGGAGAATCTGCCGCTCGCCGGCACCCTGCTCGTCCTCGCCGCCGCCATCACGCGTCGCTACGGCATCGCGCTCCCCGGAAACGGCTTCTCGTCGTACGTGCTCGGCGCGATGCTCTACGCGATTCTCGATCGTGGGTGGGCGTTCGCCGCGATCGCGGCCCCGCTCGCGATGATCGTCGGCGACGTGTTCCTGCGTCGCGTGCCGCTGCGCACCGCGCTGGGCAATGCGTCTCACCTGACGGCGGGGTCCGCATTTGTTGGCTTGATGTATCTCCGGCTGAGCGGCGCAACGGGGGCCGCCGCCTTGTCCGCCGAGAACGCCTGGGTCGTTGCCCTGACCCTCGTGATTCTGCCGCTCATCGTGAACGGCACGTTCTATCTCGAGCTGGCGCTCGGACAGTCGATCGCCTGGGTAGATGCGCGGCTCACGCTGCGCTGGGAATCGATCGTCTATCTCGTGTCGGCGACGCTGGCGCTCGCGTGGTTGGCCGTCGTACACGCGGGCATTCCCGCCGGGACGCGCGCGATGTTTTTGCTCGCATTGATGATCGCCACGGCCGGCAGTCTCCAGGTGTTACGACTTGGCGTGCGCGCGGATGAGCTGCACTTGATTCAGCGGCTCGCGCAGGTGATTGCCGCCGAGTTGACGCTGACGCAGAGCTTCAAGCGCGTGCAGGAGCTGACCCGCCAGCTGGTGCCCTGGGAACAGATGGGATTTGCCCGCTACGACGCGCGCACGCGCCAAATGGAGCTCGTCGCCGATACCGCGGCGCAGCCGGGAACGACATTCCGCTTCGATGCCGACGCCGGTCTGACCGGCGAAGCCTTGCGACTGCGCCGTCCGGTCGTCGCGCATGGCCTCGCCAAGGATCAGGTTGTCGTCCCCGGCGCGGAAACGCCGGGGTCGGAAATGCTCGTCCCGCTGTATCACGCGGGGCAGCTGGTGGGGCTCTGGAGCGTGCGGCACTCCGACCCCGCGATGTACCGCCAGTCCGACGGCGATCTCCTCGAGTTGCTGGCGCCGCAGCTCGCGCTGATGGTTGCGATCGACGGCTCGTTGCGGCCGGTCACCGGCGCGTCCGATCAGACGATGCACTACGTGCAAACGCTCACCGCGACCACGCAGGAGATCCACGCGTCGAGCCAGGAAGTGGCCGCTGCCGCGCAGCGCGCCAGCCACGGCGCCAGACAAGCCGCGACGCTGGTCGGAACGGCTGCGCGCGAAGCCGGCCAGCTGAAGGGAAGCGCGGCCGAGCTGGCAGCAGCCGGCGACCGGACGGGCGAGGCGGGCGCGCAAATGGAGAAAACCGCCGACCGCGTGCGCACCGGCACGCAGGACGCCGTGCGCCAGTTGACCGACCTCGGCGCCACCACCGAGGAAAGCGCCGCCGAAGTCGGCCGGCTGCGCGACGTCGCGACGCAGGTCGAGAAGTTCTCCGAGACGCTCGGCTTTGTGGCGAACCAGACGAATCTGCTCGCGCTCAACGCGACGATCGAGGCGGCGCGCGCCGGGATTCACGGCCGAGGATTCGCGGTCGTCGCCGACGAGGTCCACAAACTCGCCGAGGCGAGCGGGCGTGAGGCGCGCAATGTCGGCAAGGCGGTGCAGGACACGCGCCGCGCACTGGATCGCGCCGCACAGTTGATCGAGCGCATCCGGGCAGACCTGACTCAGGTCGTGCAGAACTCGGCGGCGTGGGTGCAGGACCTCGATCGGATCGCGGAAGCCGCCGCCGAGACGGCGCGCGCGGGAAAACAGGTCGCCCAATTCGGCCGCCAGAGCGCCGACCTCGCGGCGAAGATCACGGAATCGCTTGGCCAGGCGCGCGCCGGAGCCGAGACCTCGAGCCAGGAAGCCCAAGCCGTTGCCGCCGCGGCGGCTGAACAGTTGCGCGCGATCCAGGATCTCGCGCACGGCGCGACCGAATTGTCTGCCCTCGCCGAGCAGCTCAGCCAGGCGCTGCGTTTCATTCGTGGAGGAAACGGGCACCCCTAAGACCCGACGGATGGTGATGCGCGCTACAAATGGACGCGCTGCAGGGGTTCCTCAACCTCGGGCAGATTATTAACGTGGGAGTGTCGTTAACCTCAGGGGAGTAACATGCGCCCGCAGACGACACTGTTCGCGTTGTGTCTCACTGCCGTTCCAGCCCTCTGTGTTGCCCAGCATACCCATCAGTTCGAAATCGGCGGGTTCGGCTCGTACACGCGCTATGATCACGCCTTCCAGCTGGACAAGCAGATCGGCGGTGGCGGCCGGCTCGGCTATTTCTTCAGTCCCCACGTCGGGCTCGAGTTCGAACTCGGCTCCCAGCAGCCGACGCCCTGGGCGGGCGGCGTCAACCCGACGGTGACGCTGGGGAGCGGCAGCCTGGTACTCAACACCGGGGGCACGCACAACCTCTTCTATATTCTCGGCGGCTATACCCGAGTCGAGTTCGGCGATCGTCCCGGCTACAGCTTCAACGACAACGCGCTGCATGGGGCGATCGGGGACCGGCTGTTCTTCGGCGACCGGGTCGCCCTCCGAATCGAAGGACGCGCTATCTACTCTCCCAGTACCCGGTTCTCGGGCGGTAACTGGGCCGGCCACGTCGTGGCGTCCGCCGGGCTCTCCATCTTCACCGGGCCGAGCGCATTCCGCGACGCCGACCAGGATGGCATAGCCGACCGTACGGACGCCTGCCCGTCCACACCGGCAGGCGCGGTGGTGGACGCGCGCGGCTGCCCGACCGACTCCGACCGCGACGGCGTGTTCAACGGCCTCGATGCCTGTCCGAATACGGTCGAGCACGCAGAGGTCGACGCCCGCGGCTGCCCCAAGGACGCCGATGCTGACGGAGTGTATGACGGGATCGACAAGTGCCCTGGAACCATGACCGGGGCTCGCGTGGATGCGCAGGGCTGTCCGACGGATGCGGACGCCGACGGCGTTCCCGATGGTCCCGATCAATGTCCCAATACGCCGCCCGGCGCCACCGTCGACACGACCGGCTGTCCGGTCGACAGCGACAAGGATGGCGTGCCCGACGGCCTCGACAAATGCCCCAACACGCCGGCAGGCACGGAAGTCGATACGGCCGGTTGCCAACGTGCGTCCGACACTGACGGCGACGGCATCGACGACACCAAGGACAAATGCCCCGGTACCGCCGCCGGCACGCGTGTCGATGCGGCAGGGTGTCCGATCCTCTTCACCGAGGCGAAGACGCCCGTCGTCCTGCGTGGCGTGACGTTCGAAATTGGGCGCTCGGCGCTGAAGCCCGACTCGTACACGATACTCGACATCGTGGCGGCGTCGCTCGTCGCCAACCCTGACATCAAGATCGAAATCGCCGGTCATACGGATAACACGGGATTGTCCGTGACCAACCTGCGCCTCTCTCAGGCTCGCGCGCAGGCGGTACTGACGTATCTGGCGACCAAGGGTGTCGCGCTCGACCGGATGGTCGCCAAGGGCTACGGCCCCACGCAGCCCGTCGCGCCCAACACGACGCCGGCCGGCCGAGCGTTGAACCGGCGCGTCGAGCTGCGGCAGACTAACTGAGGCGGAGGCCAATCGTGAGAAAGCTCGCCCCGATACTTGTGCTGCTGGCGCTGTCGGCAAACCCGCTCGCGGCACAGTACGATCGCCGGTATGAAGTCGGCTTGTTCGGCGCGTTCACGAAATACGACAACACGTTCGGTTTGTCGAACAAGCTCGGTGGCGGCGTGCGGTTCGCCTACGCTGTGACGCCGATGATCGGCCTCGAGGTGGAAGCTCTGTTTCAATCGCCGCAGGATGTCGGCACGGCGCACCTCGAGCCGCTGATCGGCGGGGGCAGTCTCGTCGTGAACACGCTGAACGCGAGCCGGATGACGGTCTACCTGCTGGGTGGCTACTCGCGCCTCGATTTCGGCGGCACCAATCCCTATCGCTTCACGGACGGCGGTGTCCATGGCGGGGCTGGCGTGAAGATGTACATGACCTCACGCGTGGCGTTCCGGTTCGAGGCACGGGGCATCTACACGCCACAGACGAGCAGCACGTTCAGCCAGCATGCCACGCACTTCGTCGGATCGGCGGGGGTCGCCTTCTTCCAGTCAGACAGCCGTCAGCGGCCGGGCGACGCCGATGGCGATCGCGTCGCCGACACGGACGATGCGTGTCCCGATACCCCGCACGGTGCTACGGTCGACAAGCGCGGCTGTCCCGCCGACGCGGACAGCGATGGCGTCCTGAATGGGATCGATGCCTGTCCCGACACGCCGACTGGCGCAACGGTTGACGCGCGCGGCTGCCCGCACGATCAGGACGGCGACAAGGTGCTCGACGGGATCGATCAGTGTCCCGACACCCCTGCCGGCGCGACGGTCGACGCCAAAGGTTGTCCGGCGGCGGCGGCCGGCCCCGGGGATTCGGATGGCGACGGCGTAAACGATCTGCTCGACAAATGCCCGGCAACACCTGCCGGCGCCAAGGTCGATAGCGACGGCTGTCCGATCGATTCCGACCATGACGGCGTCTGGGACGGCATCGATAGGTGCCCCGATACGCCCGCTGGTGCGACGGTCGATGCGAATGGCTGTCCCTCCGATGCCGACGGCGACAAGGTGTTCGACGGGATCGATCGCTGCCCGGACACGGTCCCCGGCACACCGGTGGATGCCACCGGTTGCCCGACGGACAGCGACAAGGACGGCGTGCCGGACAGCCTGGACAAATGCCCCAACACCCCCAGCGGCATTCAGGTCGATGGGAATGGCTGCCCGATCGCGCACGACACGGATGGCGACGGGGTGGTCGATTCACAGGATCGTTGCCCCAACACGCCGCCGGGATCGCGCGTCGATCAGTTCGGCTGCTTGCTGTTGTTCGAGCCCGTCACGCCGGCACCGCCGGGCGCGCCGCCGGCTCGTCCCACGCTCATCTTGCAAGGCGTCAATTTCCAGACGGGACGGTCGGTGCTGACACGCGAGTCGTACGCCGTGCTCGATCAGGTCGCGGCGTCGCTGGTTGCCAACCCCCAGATCCGGATCGAAATCGCCGGCTACACCGACTCGACCGGCGGCAAGATGATGAATCTGCGGCTCTCGATGGGCCGCGCGGGCGCCGTGCAGCACTATCTGGCGCGCAAAGGGGTCAGCCCGCTGCGGATGCGGGCGCGCGGATTTGGAGCCTCGGGCTACATTGCGCCGAACTCGACGGCTGAAGGACGAGCGAAGAACAGGCGCGTCGAGCTACATAAGCTGAACTAACGTCTGACGGTCGGACGGAGGGACTGTCGGACTGTGGAACGACCCCGGTCGCGCTGTGCGGCCGGGGTCGGTAGTTTTCTGGCCCCACGACAAACCGAGCGTCCTCCATGCGCAGTTCTGGGATCGCGGTGCTCATTCTGTGCATCAGTCCGACCGTCAGACTGTCCGCGCAGGCGCGGGCCTGGCAGTCCACGGACTACTATCGACTGAACGTCGTCAGCAATCCGGCGCTTTCTCCGGACGGCCGGCGCGTAGCCTTCGTCCTGACGACGGTCGTGGAAGACAAGGACCGCCGCCACAACGAGATCTGGATGGCGCCCGCCGACGGATCCGCGCCCGCATTCCGGTACACCAGCCCTTCGACGGATGCGTCGAGTCCCCGGTGGTCGCCGGACGGTGGTCTGCTCGCGTTTTCGAGCAAGCGTGAGGGCTCGGACGACGACATCTGGTTCCTGCGGACGGCAGCACCCGGCGGCGAGGCGTTCCAGATCAGGGGCGTGCACGCCATGCCGGTCTTTTCGCCTGACGGGCGGTGGCTGGCCTACTCCTGGCGCGGCGAGGAACCGGACAGCATGAAGAAGGAAACGTGGCGCACGCGCCTGTCACCGACCGCGATTACTCGCGGACCCGACCCGAAGCGTTTTGACGGCCGCGTGTACACCTCGATCCCGATCGTCGCCGATGAGCGCGGCTACCTGCCGCCGCGAGAGATCCGCCGTCCCAGCCATCTGTATCTCGTGCCGACCGCCGGCGGCACACCGCGTCAGCTGACCAGTGGCGAGTTGAGCCAGACCTCGCCGGCCTGGTCGCCTGAGGGCAGCACGATCGTGTTCGAGCAGGACTCGACGGAGAATCGGGAAGTCCGTGACGACGCGTATCCGGCACTGTTTCTGCTCACGATCGCCGACGGAACGATCCGACCGCTCCGGACGGGTTTCGTGCAGAGCAGCTCTGCGGCGTGGTCGCCGGACGGCAAGTCGATCGGGTTCGTGTGCTCGAAGGGCCGGGGAATGGAGAACGACATCTGCGTCGTTCCAGTCAGTGGTGGCAACGTGCGAAACCTGACGGTGGATTGGAGCCTCGATCCGAACGACCCCACCTGGTCGGCAGACGGCAAGACGATCTACTTCACCGCCGAGGCGAACGGCAACGTGCACCTCTACGCTGTCGCCGCCGCGGGCGGCGCGGGCGGCGCGGTTCGGCAAGTCACGACTGGTGAACGGCAGCTGCGCGGATTCAGCCTGAGCGCGGACAGACATGCGCTCACCTACACCGCAAGTGATGTGACGCACGGGACGGAGCTGTATGTGGCGCCACTCGCTCCAGCCCGCGGCGTCGAGCGGCGGCTGACCACCTTCAATGATTCGCTCTTCAAACAGGTCGCGCTCATTCCTGCCGACACATTCTGGTTCACCGGCGTCGGCGGCTTGAAGATCGAAGGGTGGTTGATGAAGCCCTTCGGATACCAGCCGAGGAAGACCTATCCACTCGTGCTCTCGATTCACGGCGGGCCGCACTCCAACTATGGCAACGTGCTGTTTCCAGAATTCCAGATGCTGGCCGGTCAGGGGTACTGGATGCTGTTCACGAACCCCCGCGGCTCGACTGGCTACGGCCACGCGTTCACGTATGCGACGCGCGGGCGCTGGGGCATGGAAGACTATCAGGATCTGATGCAGGCGGTCGATATCGCGATCGCGCGCGCCAAGGGCGGCGTCGATACGACGCGGATGGCGGTGCTGGGCGGCTCGTACGGCGGCTTCATGACGAACTGGATCGTTGGCCACACGAATCGCTTCCGCGTTGCGCAGACCGACCGGTCGATCTTCAACTGGTATTCCTGGTATGGCTCCTCGGACGCTCAGGGGCTCACCGAGTACGAATTCCGCGGCGCTCCCTGGGAGAGTGATTCGCTCTACCGCGTGCTGTCGCCCATGGCGTATGTAAACACCATGCATACGCCGATGCTGATCGTGCATTCCGAAGACGACAAGCGTGTGCCGATCACCGATGCCGAGCAGCTCTTCATGTCCCTGCGCAAGCGCGGGATTCCGGCGGAATTCGTGCGCTATCCGCGCTCGTTCCACGGCCTCTCCCGCACCGGCCCACCGTGGTTGCTCGTGGATCGCCTCGAACGCATCCGCACGTGGTTCGCGCACTGGATCGGAACGGGCGAGGCGGCACCGGCGGCAACGACGAGCCAGCATTGAACGTGCGCCGTCTGGGTCTGATCGGGGCGGCTGCGGTGCTGTTGGTCGCACCGCTGAGCGCGCAGCGGCGGACGACGCGCCGGCCGGCCGCCACGCGAACGACCAGCGCCGCGCCCGCGATTCCCACGCCGCGGTCGATCCTGGGCTTCGAGCCGGGTGACGATCGCAAGCTGGTCGAATGGCCAGTCCTGGTGCGGTATTTCGACGCGCTGGCCAAGGCGAGCGACCGCGTCGATTATCGCGAACTCGGGAAAACGACCCTGGGCGCGCCATTCATCGCCCTGGCCATATCGAGCCCGCAGAACCTGCGACGACTCGACTATTACCGGCGGCTCAACGCCGACCTCGCTGACCCTCGCACGTTTCGCACGAGCCGAGCCGCGCGGGATGCCCTCCAGAGCGGCAAGACCATTGTGCTGATCACGTCGAGCATTCACTCGACGGAAGTCGGCGGCCACCTGACGCCCGTCGCGCTGGCCTACCGGCTGGCGACAGACACGAGCGCCACCACGCGCGCGATTCTCGACAACGTGATTCTCTGGCTGGTCCCGTCATTGAACCCCGACGGCGTCACCATCGTGGCGAGGTGGTACAATCGCACGCTCGGCACGGCCGCCGAGGGGATGTCGCCACCCGAGTTGTATCACCATTACACCGGCCACGACAACAACCGGGACTGGTACGCGTTCACCCAGGTGGAGACGCAGCTGACGGTCGATTCGCTCTACAATGTCTGGCATCCGCAGATCGTGCACGACATCCACCAGATGGACGCGAGGGGCGCGCGGCTGTTTCTGCCGCCGTATCTCGATCCGATCGAGCCCAATGTCGATCCGTTGCTGATCGACGGCGTCAACGCGCTGGGGACTGCGATGGCGTGGGAGCTCGCCGGTCAAGGGAAGACCGGGGTCTCGATCAACTCGACCTATGACGCATGGACGCCCGCGCGCGCCTACCAGCATTACCACGGCGGCGTACGCATCTTGTCGGAGACGGCCAGCGCCGATCTCGCCACTCCCATCGACATTCCGTTCGACCGCCTGCAGGCACGCTCGCGCGGGTACAATCCGCGCGAGCGGTCGTGGAATTTCACGAATCCGTGGCGCGGCGGCCGTTGGTCGTTACGGGATATCGTCTCGTACCAAACCGAAGGCGCCTATGCGCTGCTGGCGCATGCCGCGCGCAACCGCGAGCGATGGCTGACCAATTTCTTCAACGTCGAGACGCACGCCATTCGGGGTTGGCGCGATTGGCCGTACGCCTATGTGATCCCGGCGCGCCAAGATTCCGTCGCACTGAGCGCACTGCTTGGCATTTTACGCCGTGGCGGCGTGGAGATTCGCACGGCGACACAGTCGTTCACCCTCCAGGGACAACGCCACGCCGCCGGTACATATGTCGTCGTGCTGCGGCAGCCGTACGCGGCGTTCGCTAAGACGCTCCTCGAGCCGCAACACTATCCGGACAGGCGCCTCTACCCCGGCGGGCCGCCGGAACGGCCGTACGACGTCACAGCTCACACGCTCCCGCTGCTGATGGGTGTGACGGCCATCGTCGCGAATGACTCGCTCCGGGTCCCGCTCTCGACGCCCGTGACGCCGAGAAGCGTGAGCCCCGTCGCGCCGCAGAGCGACTCCATCCGGATTGGTCTCTACAAGTCGTACGATGCCACGATCGACGAGGGGTGGACCCGCTGGACACTCGACAAGTGGAAAGTGCCGTACACCTCGCTCGTCGACTCCGTGGTACGTGCGGGGAAGCTGCACGATCAGTTCGACGTGATCATCCTTCCAGATCAGGCACCGAGTGAGATTCTCGACGGGCTGCCGCCGCGTTATCCCGCGCCCTATGCGGGAGGGATCGGCACGGACGGCAGCGATGCGCTGCGGCAGTTTGTGGTTGACGGGGGAACCCTGATCGCGTTGAATGAGGCGAGCCGCTTTGCGATTCAGGCGCTGCTCCTCCCGGTGCGCAACGTGCTCGAGGCGGTGAGTGACGAAGACTTCTACGCGCCGGGCTCAATCTTCCGACTCGAGCTGGACACCGCGAACGCCATTGCGCGCGGCCTGCCGCGCGAGACGATCGGGTGGTTCCAGGGAGGACCGGCCTTTGAAGTCCTCGACTCGACGGTCACACGGGTGGTGGGGCGGTGGCCCGAGGACCCCGAGCGCCTGCTGCTCTCCGGGTGGGTCCTGCACCCCGATCGCATCGCGGGCAAGGCCGCAATCCTCGAAGTGCAGCAAGGGGCCGGTCGCGTAATCCTGTTCGGCATGCGGCCGCAGTATCGTGGTCAGAGCATCGCGACTTACCCGTTGCTGTTCAACAGTTTACGGAGGAAGTGACGGCGCAGTCCTTGCCCGGTCCGGGGTCAATTTCCTATGTTGGTGACCCCTATGAAGTTGGCTCGGCAGACAAGCGCGCTCTTGCTCTGGGCCGCGACACTCAGTCGCGGCCTTTTTGCCCAACAACTGCCCTCGTCGCCCGACAAGTTTCAGCTGCGCGGGGTCGAGCTGCGGTATGTCCTCCCCGAGCCACTGTTCGACAACGCGCGCGACGCGGAGCCGATCAAGGCACTGTACGTCAACGCGTGGGCCTTTGGCTCGAGCAAGCTCGCGCACCTCGTCCGTCTCGCCGACTCAACGGAGATCAACGCGTTCGTCGTCGACATCAAGGATGACACGGGGTGTCTGCTGTATCCCTCGGAAGTGAAGGTCGCGCAGGAAATCGGCGCCACGAAGTGCGTGCGGACGCGCGACGTGCAGTCGCGACTGGATACGCTGCGCGCGCACGACATCTATGCCATCGCACGCATTGTCGTCGCGAAGGATCCGCTGCTCGCCGAGCGGCGGCCGAAGTGGTCGGTCCAAAATCGTGACGGCAGCGGGTTGTGGCGCGATCGGATCGGCATCGCCTGGGTCGATGCCTACAACGACTCCGTGTGGATTTATGCCGCGCAGCTGGCCGCGGAAGCGGTGAGGCTCGGCTTCAACGAAGTGCAGTTCGACTATGTGCGTTTCCCCGACGAGCCCAAGGAAGCGATGGCAGAGGCGGTCTTCGCGGCCCGCAAGCACGGCGAAACGCAGCGCGAGGGCGTGCAGGCGGGCATCGCCATCCTTGCGCACCGCCTGCAGCCGCTCGGCGTGCCGGTCACGTTCGACATCTTCGGGTTGACCTCATCCGCGACCGGCGATCTGGGGATCGGGCAAGTGTGGGAAGACTTCGTCACGGTCGCCGACGTCGTGCTCCCGATGGTCTACCCGAGTCACTACTATCGCGGCAGTTACGGAATCGCGTGGCCCAACGGCGAGCCGTACCGGATCGTGCGCAACGCCCTGAGTGAAGCGCTCGAGCGCTCACGGCCTCTCGCCAGAGCCGCGACCATTCGGCCGTTCCTCCAGGCGTTCACGCTCGGCCGGCGCAAGCCGCGCTACACGCCGCACGAGATCCGCGAGCAGATCCGCGCGGCCGAGGAGCTGGGCATCGACACCTGGGTGCTCTGGAATCCCCGCAGCGTCTATCAGCGCGACTCACTACGCCCCTACCGGGATCAGATCGCGATAGTTCCGGGCGACACCCAGTAACGCCATATTCCCGCCATGAAGAATCTGTTGCTCCCCCTGGCACTCGCCGGGATAATTGGCGCGTGCTCCGATGCCGGGGGCGTCGACCCGGACGCGATCCCTGAAGCGCAGAAACGCGCCGTCTGGGTAGCCCTCGATTCCGCCTTTCGCCATGACCCGACACTCGATCCGGCATTTACCGGCGACTCCGGTCTGTATGTGCTGATGTCAACCCTCGTCATTCCGTTTGTCGATCGCGCGTCACGCATCGGTGTGGGTGCCGATACGACGCGCGTCGTAGGAATCGAGTTCGACATCGACGCGACACAGAACGGCACGCACGTCGTCAGCAATCTGACGGCGGTACTGGCGTGGAAGGGGTACCACTCCACCACCCAGACTGTCGACTCGGTGTTTTTCCTGCTCGGCTCGGGCCGCGCCCCCGTCAACGACTCCCTGTGGTCACGGTTCACGCTCGACACGGTGGGCACGGGGACGGGGTTCGTGATCCACCAGGCGACCGCTTCGACGGTGTCGAAGTGGCTATCGCGCAGCGGGCACCTGCACACGACTTCCAGCCAGTACGGCTCCGCTCAGGGGGGGGCGACGTTCAACGTGGCCCGCGGCACGCTGAGCGGCGCGTTCACGATCAATGCAAAGCTGGTTCCCGATTCGACTACGACGGTGATGTCGGCGTTGGACTTCGGCAGCGGCGCGCGGGCGGTGAGGATAAAAATCCGCGGCACGCTACCCTGAGCGAGAGGTCTCCAGGACCATCCCTGGCTCCCACGCCGTGATGTAACCGGTGATCGCCGACGCGGCCACGGTGTAGGGGTTGGCCAAATAGAGCTGACCGGGACCAGAGCGTCCCGGGAAGTTGCGGTTGATCGCGCTGATCGTCACTTCTTCGCGAGTCTTCGACACGCCGGGCCCCGCATTGATGCAGGCACCGCAGGACGGCTCGAGAAAGGTGGCGCCCACGCGCCGGAAGACCTCCAGATAGCCACGCTCCTCGCAGTACCGTTTCACATCCTGAGAGCCACACTGAATGAAGAAGCGTACCCAGGGCGCCACGCGCTCGCCGCGCGCGGCGGCCTCGGCCAGCACGCGCGCGTACATGTCCATGTCTTCCTTCTTCCCGGCGGTGCAGGAGCCCGCGTACGCGATGTCGACCTTGATGCGCTCGGTCACGGCGTCGATGTACAGACCGTTTCCCGGATCTCCCGGCAGCGCGATCATCGGCCGAATGGTCGACGCATCGATCTCGATGACCTCGCAATACTCGGCATCGGGGTCGCTGGCGAGGCCGGCACAGAGCCGGTCCGCCTCTCCCCTCGACATCTTCCGGTAGTCCATCAGGTACTCGACCGTCTTCTCGTCCGGCCCTACGTAGCCGGTAAAGCCCCCTACCTCCGCCGTCATGTTGGTCATCGTGGCGCGCTCGTCTACCGACAGCGACTCGACAGCATCGCCACAATATTCCACCAGCTTGCCGATGGCCCTGCCCGTCTTCACGTACGGATGCCGCAGCACTTCCAGCATGAAGTCCTTGGCCGTGACGTTGTCGGGCTTCTTGCCACGGATCACGACTTTGAGCGTTTCCGGCACCTGCAGGCGGACGTCTTTGGTGATCCAGGAATTGAAGATTGCGGTCGTTCCCACGCCGAACGCGATGCACCCGACGGCCCCGGCGTGGGGCGTGTGCGAATCGGACCCGATGATCACCTGTCCGGGCATGGCGTGCGACTCGAGAATCTTCGAGTGACAGATCGCTTCGGAGCCGTGAACCCCTCGCCGTAACTCGCCGTAGAGCTTGATCCCCTGGGCCGTCGCGAACTCGCGCTGCTTCTTCTCGAGCTGCATTGCGACGTCGAGCAATCCTTCCTTGACACGCTCCGGCGTCATCGCCTCGGGCAGGAACGTGAGATGATCGCGGAACATCAGGATCGAGCCGGGATCGTTGACCTTCGCATCCTTGCCCACGAGCTGTTCGAAGAAAATTGCCGCCATGGGCGTCACGTATTCGTGGCTGAAGCGGATATCGGTGAGGACAAATCCCTCGTCGCCCGGCTTCACGGCCGGAACGCCGGTTTTTCCTGTCGCGGGGTCCACGACCCAACGATGGGCGAGGATCTTCTCGCCCAGTGTCATCGGACGTCGCGGCGTCTCGGGTGGATGGAGAGCGACCGCACCCTTGAGTCGGGCCATGTTGTAGTTGAACAACCCGCCATGCTCGATGATGCCGCGCGTGATCTCGCCCTCACCGGCGGTGAACGTCGAGAGGGGGATGTCGCCGCCCCGACGGACCTCGTCGAGAATCGAGAAATCGGTCGTGGTGAGGATACCGAGATTCTGGCAGTTCTCGCGATAGATGCGTTCGATACTTTCGGCCACCACGAGCTTGATGCCGGCGCACATCTCAGCGTACGGCGACTGCTCGCGGGAGGAGCCTTTCCCGCGCCGTTTGCCGCTGACCGCGGCGACGAAACCGCCGCGCTTCACGGAGCCGCGCGTAATCGGAAACTCGTCGCGGCACTTGAGCCCCAGGTAGGGGAAGTCGCCTAGGGTTTCGTCGTAGTAGTAACAGATGTACGCGGGGGTGATTTCGTCGGTGGAGATGTCGTCGCGCAGCTTCACTTCCGGCGTCCACAGCGGATCATTCCCAGCCAACTGCGTCCGCACGAACGCGGGATCCTCGGTGAGATAAAGGATCCGGCCGTTCAGGCGAACGTTGGCGTCGCGCATGCGCGAAGTATCTTCTTGGACGCGCATGTTCGCAACCGCACTGCTCCTGTTTCAAGCGACGTTCCAGAGCCCGCGCCTGATCGAGAGCTCCGGCGTGGCGGTGAGTCATGCGTATCCCGGCGTGTTGTGGACGCACAACGATTCTGGTGATGGGCCATACCTCTACGCCACGGACCTGCGCGGCACTGATCGGGGGGCATTGCTCGTTCCGGGAGCGCAGGCGATCGACTGGGAGGACATGTCGCTGGGTCCCTGCCCCCTTGCCTTCGTGCCACGGGCGAGGTCGTGCATCTATCTCGCGGATACCGGCGACAATCTGGAATCCCGACCGTTCGTGACCGTTTATGCGATCCCAGAGCCGCCACCACCGGAACGCGCGGGAGATACGCTCGGCACTACGAGGGCGCCGGCGGTCCTCCGGCTGCGTTATCCCGATGGCCCGCACGACGTCGAAGCGGCCTATGTTTCGCCACGCGACACCGCTCTGTATCTGGTAAGCAAAGGAGCGTTGGGCGGAAGCGCGATCCGGTTGTATCGCGTGGATCGCCCTGCCTGGAGCATCCCCGACACAACAATGGACATCGTGGACGCGACCCTGGTGCAGACGCTCGACATCCGGCCCAGCCCGGAAGCGGGCCGCGTCGTGACGGCCGGAGCGATCCGAGCAGACGGCCGCCTCGTGGCGTTGCGCACGTACTCAGAGATCTACCTGTTCTATTCAGGCGTTGGGGGCCGCCTGTTGCCGGCGCGCGAGCGGCCCTGCAACATCGCCGGGCTCGAAATCGGGGGAGAAGCGATCGACTTTCTTGATGATTCGACGTTCGTCCTGACGAGCGAAGCATCCAGCCGCCGCCGTGGCCGGATCGACACCGTGACCTGCAGTCCCTAATGGAGTAGCGCCTGATGACGAGCAAATGTTGGAATACTGTCTTGATGCTGACACTCGCCGCGACGAGCGCCGTGGGGCAGCGACCAGCGACGATTCCGGTCGATACGGCCGCCATGGATGCCCACCTGCGCTTCCTGGCGAGCGATCTCCTGGAAGGCCGTGCGCCAGCGACGCGCGGCGGCCGCCTGGCAGCGGCCTACATCGCCGCGCAGTTCCAGGTGCTGGGGCTCGAGCCGGCAGGCGCGAATGGGACTTACTTTCAGCCCGTCGCGCTCATCGGAATGACGCCGCAGCCGGCACTCTGGTGGGGGAAGCCGGGCAGCGCACCCGATTCACTCGCGTACCGTGACGCGTTCGTCGCCTGGGCGGAAAGACCGGAGGCGGATATCGCGGCGACCGGAGACGTGGTCTTCGTAGGCTACGGCATTCGCGCACCCGAGTGGCAGTGGGACGACTTCAAGGGCGCCGACCTGCGCGGGAAGGTCCTGCTGATGCTGGTCAACGATCCGGGTCTCGTGGACTCCACCGTTTTCCTCGGAAAAATCCTCACGTACTACGGCCGCTGGACCTACAAGCTCGAAGAGGCCGCTCGCCAAGGCGCGGCCGGTGCGATCCTGATTCACACGACGGAGAGCGCGACGTACCCCTGGGAGGTCGTGCGCGGCTCGTGGTCGGTCGAACAGTTCAAGCTCGACCAACCGCAGTCGCCCAGTCTTGCATTCGCCGGATGGGTGACGGAGTCGAGTGCCCGCGAGACGCTCACGAAGGTCGGGCTCAACCTCGATTCGCTGACGCGGGCGGCCGCCCGTCGCGATTTCCATCCCGTCGCCACCGGACTCACGGCGACGGTGCGCATCCACAGCGCGCTACGCCGCGTTGAATCGGAAAACGTCACCGCGCGTTTGGGGGGACGCGATCCGCGACTCGCATCACAAGCCGTCCTGCTGACCGCACATTGGGATCACAAGGGCATCGGCCCCGCGATACGCGGTGATTCGATTTACAACGGCGCAGAAGACAACGCATCGGGCGTGGCCGCGTTACTCGGTGCGGCGAAGGCGCTGACCGAGCTGCCGCGGCCCGCGCGCTCGATTCTGTTCGTTGCGACGACCGCCGAGGAGAGTGGTCTGCTCGGCAGCGAAGCCTACGTGCAGCATCCGCTGGTGCCGCTCGCGCAAACCGCCGCGGTGTTGAATCTCGACGTGACGAACGTGCGCGGGGCGACGCGCGACATTGGGGCGCGAGGGTGGGATCGTTCCACGCTGGGACCCGTCTTCGAAGCGGCGGCGCGTGTCGAGTCGTTGAAAGTGGAATCGGAACCGGACGTGCGTGGCTCGTTCTTCCGGTCCGATCATTTTCCCTTCGCTCGCGCAGGCGTGCCGGCGCTGTCGATCTATGCGGGAGACGACTTCGCGGGACGAGCGAAAGGGTGGGGTGAGGAGCAGGAGAGCATTTATAACCAACAGCGCTATCACCAACCCAGCGACGAATACCAAACGACGTTCCGATATGCGGGCATGGCTCAGGAAGTGCGCGTGACGGTGCGAACGGCGCGCGCCATCGCGGACGCTCCGACGTTGCCGCATTGGCTTCCGACGTCAGAGTTCCAGCGGCCGCAGCCGTAGGGGGGTGCAGCAGGTTGCACGTTGGCAGGATTTTCGGAACATCTTGGAGCAGAATGGGTTAGTCTGCGGCGATTGCCTATTGGCGGAGTGGCGGGTAAGTTTGCGCCCGTTTTTGACCCCGCGGCACCAGGTGTTCCGACCTCCTACCATTGGAGCGGCGGTTGGAGATTCCCTCCACGCACACCGTGCCTCTGTCTTGGTTGTACGAGGCAGCCAGTCTTCCAATTCAGTATCGCACGCTCACAGAAGTCGTCCCCGAACCGGCTCGTGACCCCGAGCAGGTAGCCGCGCTCCGCGAGCAGATCCTCCACTACAAGGAGGCCCTCGCAATCGTTCGCAAGCAAAAAGACACCGGGCTGTGGGGGGCGAACCTGTTGGCACCCGCGCCGTCCAAAGCGATGGGATGGAAGGAAGTCGGCACCATCACGCAGTACCGTCGCTTGCTCGAGCTGGGCTGGCCACCTGACGCGCGCGTATTCCGATTCGCCGACCGCTTCCTATTTCGGCTGCTGTCGCGTGACGATGATCAGACGCTGCTGGTCGAGTTTCAGCGCGCCGCCAAGAGCGATGCAGGGCTGGGCGCCTGGGCGAGGAGTATGGGGGCGCAGGCAGCGGGAGCGGCTCTCGCGCGCGGCGCGCACCAGGATGATCCACGGTTGCGCGGCGCCGCGCATCGGATCGCAAGCGATATCTCGATGTATCTGCGCAGTGAGCTGGCGCAGAAGCCTTTCAAGAAGGCGCAGGGCAAGACGGTGCTCGATCCGCTCACCTATCCGCCGACCGTCTTTTCGATCGAGATGCTCGCCTTCATGCCCGCCGTGCAGCGGGAGCGGGCCGGCTTCCTCGAGCGCTTGGCGTCGTACTTTTCGGTGCCGACGTCGCGCCGCGCATTCTTCATTCTGGCTGGCAAGAAGGTCTTCCGGCCGCTGTTCGAACTTCTGGGTGATCCGCTGCACGCCGACGCCCAGGGCCGTGTGGGCGATGTCGCGTTCGCGGTCTATTGGCTCGAGCTGCTGACGCGTCTGGGGATTGTCCGCCAAGTCCCCAGTGCGTCACGCGTGCTGGCCAGGCTGTACAGCGAATGCGATGATCGCGGGATCTGGAGTCCGGCGGGCCTTCGCGTCATGCCGAAGTCGACCAACGCGGTGACGTCCCACTACTTCCCGCTCGAGGGGCCGGGGAGGAGTCCCGCGCAGCGGCAAACCGATGTCACCTTCCGGCTGGCGTTGATCGCACGGATTCTGGGGATTCCGCTCAACGTCGTTTGATGGTGGTCTGGTGAGCCGCCCGAATAAGTAGTAGTATTTGCTACTACAGTGAGGCCAGATCTCACGCCGTTCGGCTTTACGCCCACCGAGTCGCTGGTCTACGCGACGCTCTTACGCCTCGGTCCCTCGACCGGCTATGCTGTGGCCCGCGGGGCTCGGTTAGCCCGCGCGAATGCGTATAGCGCCCTCGAGGGATTGGTCTCACGCGGCGCCGCCACCCGCACACCGCCACCCCAGCGGCCGGCCCGCTATCGGCCGGCAGACCCGCAGTCCCTGCTCGCTCACCTCGCAACGCTGCAGGGGGAGGCGCTGGACCGTTTGGGTCAACAGCTGCGCGACGTCTCACGGCCGGGCGAGCCCGTGGTCCGGGAAGTGGCCGGCAGCCGCGCGGTGGCGAACCTGGTGATGCAGCTGGTCGCACGCGCGGAGCGGAGTGTAGAAGGGATCATGGCGCTCGAGCTGTGGCGGCCCACCTTGCCCGCCTGGAGACGCGCGAGTGAGCGCGCGCAGGTGACGGTACGCATGCGCGGCGGGATGCCCGCGGACGCTCCGTCCTGGCTCGAGCCCGCAGCCGCCGATTCGCCTGCTGTCACAATGCTCATGATCGATGAGACCCACGTCGTAATCACGTCGGGCGATGGCGACGCGGTCACGGGACTCTGGACCTCACATCCGCTCATTCTGTTGCTGGCTCGTCGAGCGCTCCCAACCGTTGCGTGAGTTTGCGACCTTGGGTCCTCACGATCGTCGTACTCGCGTCCGCCTGTCGCGCGGCCGCGATTCCCGAAACGCGCCGCTATCCGGCCGGGACGGCCTTCCGCGCTGAGTACCGAACTGTCGATGGAACGCGACTGCGGCTGATCGACACCGGGACCGGCACTCCCGTCGTGCTCATTCATGGGATCGGCGCGTCGATGTATGCCTGGCGATATCAGCTCCCAGCCCTTGTCGCCGCGGGGTATCGCGTCGTCGCGTTCGACAACCGCGGTTTCGGATTCTCCGATAAGCCGGCACATGGGTATCACAACGCCGATTACACACGCCTCGTCGTCGCCCTGCTCGACTCACTGGGCATCTCGAGTGCGGTCTTGGTTGGCCATTCGATGGGCGGTGCAATCGTCGCCGAGGTCGCGCTCGCTCACCCCGACAGAGTGCGCGGCCTCGTGTTGGTCGACGCCGCCGGCTACGGGATCAACTTCCCTGGCGTCCTCAAGCTCGCGCGCTGGCCGTTCGTGGGCGCGCTCGTCACCACGTTTCGTGGCCGATGGGCAACAGGTCGCATTCTCCGCTCCTCGTTCGCGGATCCCAGTAAGGTCACCGAAGCCGACGTCGACCAGTACTACGCGCCGGCCCCATTGCCCGAGTTCGGGCGCGCCTTGCGAGGTGTGCTCCGAGAGTTCAGGTTCGACACGCTTGGCGGACGTCTCGCGAGCGTGCAGACGCCGACGCTCATCCTGTGGGGCGACGCCGATCGATTGATCTCGATTCGTGAGGGCACGCGCTTCGCGCGCGAGCTGCCGCGCAGCGAACTGGTCGTGCTGCAGCGCACGGGGCACAACGCCCCTGAGGAAGCGCACGATCAGGTGAATCATGTGTTGTTGGATTTTCTGAAAGAAGGCTTGTCCCGCATTCCGGAGAACGTCGCATGGTACACGCCGTCATCGCGGTTCTCGCGCTCCAGCAGCCCGTAGATTCCGCCTACACCGCCAAGATTCGCGAGCTGACCACCGAGCCGCGGTTCAATACCGAGCTCACCGATCATCTGCCCGCCGACCCCCGAGTGCCCACGCCGCTCAAGGTGCTCGGCTATGTCCCGGGGACGGTCGGGCACCTCTCCTATGTCGCCGACATCACGCGTTACTTCCGCGCGCTCAACGACGCGTCGCCGCGCGTGAAGGTGTTCGATCTCGGCAAGAGCGACGAGGGCCGCCCGATGATCGTGGCGGCGATCGCCGATTCAGCGACGATCGCCCAGCTCGATCATTATCGCGCCATCACGGCGGCCCTCGCCGACCCGCGGCGTCTCACCGCCGACACGGCGCTGCGGCTGATCGCGGCGGGCAAGCCGATCTATTACCTGACCGGTTCGATCCATTCGCCGGAAACCGGATCGCCAGAGATGCTCATGGAACTGGCATACCGGCTGGCGGTCGAAGAGACGCCATTCATCAGGCAGATTCGCGACAGCGTCATAACACTCATCACGCCAGTGACGGAAGTCGATGGGCGCGACCGCATGGTCGACACCTATCGCTACCGCAAGGCGAACAAGAACATCGGGCCTGGTTTGATCTACTGGGGGAAGTA
>WNGC01000356.1_pt1 | contig 42839 bp, 48 predicted proteins | sample 5400051 | NCBI WGS metagenome assembly WNGC01 (sample SAMN13153368, study PRJNA577476) | soil metagenome | isolation source: 20 cm soil or saprolite under grassland replicate 2 | place: USA:California | collected 2016-06-15
CCCGTTCCTAAGAGAATGGCCAAGAGCTCCTGCCCCGTCAACGCGCCGGGCCCGACGGCCCAGAAACGCTCGCGCGGCCGGTCGTGTTCGAGGTGTTCAGAAAGGCGAAGCGGCATGGACTAACCTAGCCCCATGCCGCTCCATCTTTCGTACCTTCCGAACGCGTTACAGGGCCGCTCCGTGACACTTCTTGAACTTCTTGCCGCTGCCGCAGGGGCACGGATCGTTGCGGCCGACGCCGACGTACGGATTTGCGGCGAATGCCGGCTCCGCTATCCCCCCTGCCCCGCGTTGCACCGATGGTGGCGGCGGCTCGCCGCTCGTAACCAAACCGTCGGCAGCCGCTTTGGACGCTACCATCGGGGTTTGCCGGCGCGTCGTGCCGGGCAATCCACCGGCTGGACCCGTGACGCCGCGACTGGCCGGTCGTTGCGTTCCGGGCTGGCCCGGAGGCGGGCCGATCTCGATCTGCAGCTTGAGCCAGCGCTCGGCGAATGTCGTGCGCAGGTCGTGCATGAGTCCCACGAACATTTCGTAGGCTTCCTGCTTGTACTCGACCAGCGGGTCCTTTTGGCCCCACGCGCGGTAATAGATGCCGTCACGGAGCTGATCGAGATCGTAGAGGTGGTCCTTCCACTTCTCGTCGATCACGCCGATCGTGATCTGGGCCAGCGCCTGGTCGGGCAGGTTGTCGATCCCGACCCTGCGCCCCGTATCCCTGAGATAGTCGAGTTTCGCCTGGAACGTCTTGCGGCCCGCTTCCTGCGCCGCACGCGCGAGATCGGCGCGGTCCTTGACGATCGCGGGGTCGGTCACGGCGGGAATCGAGATCAAGAACTTTTGCAGGAATTCGGTTTCGATCAGAGCACGGTCCCATTGCGCGGGATCGTCGTACTCGGCGGTCAGCCCATCGGCAAGCTGCTGTACCGCGTCGTCGATCATCCGCTGCGCCTCGGCCTTCAGCTCCTCGCCGCCCTCGATCGCGTATAGCCGCTGCGAGTAAATGACTTCGCGCTGCTGATTCATCACGTCGTCGAACTGCAACAGCCGCTTGCGTTGCTGAAAATTCTGCAGCTCGACGCGCTTCTGGGCCTGACCGATCGCCGCGGTGACCCACGGATGCGTGATGACTTCGCCCTCTTCCGCGCCGGTGCGATCCATGATGCGCGCAATCCGGTCGGAGCCGAAGAGACGCATCAAGTCGTCTTCCAACGACAGATAGAAAATGCTCTGCCCCGGATCGCCCTGGCGTCCCGAGCGGCCGCGCAATTGTCGGTCGATGCGCCGCGCCTCGTGCCGCTCGGTGCCGATGATCACCAGGCCGCACGGCGGGTCCTCGTTGCATTTGAGCTCTTTGATCTGCTCGGGCGTCAGATCGGGCTTTTCGAGCAGCTGTCCGAAGGGCGCCTCACGCGACTTGATGCCGCACACCTGACACTTCTTGACGCCGGGCCCGAGTTTGATGTCGGTGCCGCGGCCGGCCATGTTGGTCGCGATCGTGATCGAGCCGGGCTGCCCGGCTTGCGCCACGATCTCGGCCTCGCGCTCGTGGTACTTGGCGTTCAGGACTTCGTGCTTCAGGCCGCGGCGCTTCAGCAGGCGGGCGAGCGTCTCCGAAACGTCGACACTCGTCGTCCCCACCAGTACGGGCAGGCCGCGTTTATGCTGCCGGTCGATCTCTTCCATGATCGCGTCGTATTTCTCTTTGCGCGTCTTGTAGACGAGATCGTGTTTGTCCACACGCCGCACGGGGCGGTTCGTGGGGATGACGACGACGTCGAGCTTGTAGATCTGGTGGAACTCGGTCTCTTCGGTCTCGGCGGTGCCGGTCATGCCCGCGAGCTTCTCATACATGCGGAAGTAATTCTGGATCGTGATCGTCGCGAGCGTTTGCGTCTCCTCGCGCACCGTCACGCTTTCTTTCGCTTCCACCGCCTGGTGCAGCCCATCCGACCAGCGCCGCCCCGGCATCAGCCGCCCCGTGAACTCATCCACGATGAACACCTGGCCGTCCTGCACGACGTATTCCACGTCTTTTTCGTACAACGCGTGCGCCTGGAGCAGCTTGTGAATGATGTGCAGTGTCTCGCTCTTGGTCGCGTATTCGGATTCCACGACGCGGCGGCGTTCGATACGCTCGGCCGGCGACAGGGTGTCGTCGTGCTCGAGCTCGTGCACCGCGTGCGAGATGTCGGGCACCACGAACAGCGTGGGGTCCTGCGGCGACATCGTCTCCACACCCCTATCCGTGAGGTGCACCGAGCGGCCGCGCTCGTCCATCACGAAGTACAAATCGTCTTCGATGTGCCGCATCTTCTGCTCGCGCGCGGGCAACTTGCGGTCGGCGAGGCGGTCCAGCTCCACGCGCTGCACCAGCTGTTTGACACCCTGCTCATTGAGCAGCTTCAGCAGCTTCTTGTTCTTCGGCATGCCGAGCTGCGCTTTATAGAGCAGCGTCGCGCCCTCGTACTCGCTGTCTTTCTGCTCGAGCAGCGGCTCGGCTTTGCCGATCAAATCGTTGGCGATCGCCGTCTGCTTGCGCACCAGCTGCACGACCTGGGCATTGAACTGCGCGTATTTCTCATCCGACTCGGCGCCGACAGGACCCGAAATGATCAGCGGCGTCCGCGCTTCGTCGATGAGGATCGAATCGACTTCGTCGATGATCCCGTACACATGCCCGCGCTGCACCCGCAGCTCCAGCGACGGCACCATGTTGTCGCGCAGATAGTCGAAGCCGAACTCGTTGTTCGTGCCGTAGGTGATATCGCACTGATAGGCGGCGCGGCGCTCGGGCGTCGACGGCTGCGTATCGTCGATGCAACCGACCGTGAGACCGAGCCACGTGAAGAGGTGGCCCATCCATTGGGAATCGCGGCGGGCCAGATAATTGTTGACGGTGACGAGATGGGCGCCCCGGCGCGCGAGCGCGTTGAGATACAGCGGCAGCGTCGCGACGAGCGTCTTCCCTTCCCCCGTCGCCATCTCCGCGATCTTGCCCTGATGCAAGACGATGCCGCCGATGAGCTGTACGTCGTAGGGCACCATGTCCCACTTCAGCGGGTGGCCGGTGACCATCACTTCGCTGCCGACCAGCCGGCGCGAGGCTTCGCGCACCGTCGCGAATGCTTCGGGCAGGAGATCGTCCAGCGCGCGCTGCAGCTCGGCGACGAACGCCTCATCGGCCTTGCGCAGCTGATCGCCGAGATTCGCGCGCTCCGTGGGATCGGGGCAGTCGTGTTTGGCCTGCTTGAGACGCTCGACCTCCGCCAACAGCGCGCCGGTCCGCTGCGCGATGCGCTCGCGGAAGTTCGCGGTCTGCCCCTGGAGTTGTTCGTTGCTGAAGTCTTTGAGACGCGCCTCGTGCTCGTGAATCGCATCCACGATCGGCTGGACGCGCTTCAGCTCGCGATCAAACCGCGTCCCAAAGATTTTTGTGAACAGCGTGTTGGCCATGACGTCCTTTAGCGATACAGCCCGTGGGCGGCGATGTATTCGCGCACCGGCTCGGGCACCAAATACCGAATCGATCGCCCCGCGGCGACCCGCTCGCGCACCTGCGTCGCGGACAGATCGATCGCGGGAACTGGCACTACCCGACTGATCAGGGGATGACGGATGACGCTCGAGCCGGGCCGCGCGAAGACGACAACATCGGCAAGACCGGGGAGCGCTTCAACCTCCCACCACGCCGCCAGATCCCGGGCGGCGTCCGCCCCTAGCAATAACGTGAACTGGTTCCCCCGCTTCGCACCCTCCCGCGCCGCCAGCGCCCGCAGCGTGCGGACCGTGTACGACGGTGTCGGCAAACCCAACTCGATGCGTTCGACCCGGAGCCGGGGATTTCCCGCGACGGCCAGGTCCAGCATCTCGGCACGCTGCTCGGGAGTCGCCTGGTGGGCCGCGCGCTTGAACGGCTGCTCACGCGCCGGGAGGAACGCGACGGTTGTGTCATCGCCCAGCGTCTCCGCCACTGCTTCGGCCACGATCAGATGGGCGAGATGGACGGGGTCGAACGAGCCCCCGAACAGCGCGTCCACGGTGGTCAGGATGGCGTGGCGGTCGTATCGGCCGTCGCCGGACAGCTGCCGGCGAGCTCCGCGGCATGCGGATAAAACCGCCGCAGGTGATCGCAAGTCTCCTGCAGCTCCTGCGTGTAGTGGATGGCGCGATAGGTGTCGACCAGCCGCAACAACGCGTCGGGAGCCCGGTGGGCGTTGGGGAAGTTGGCGATCACATCCTTAAAGTAGATGATCGCGGAATCGAACGCCTTCCGCTTCAGATAGAACATGCCGTTCTTGTACGTCTTTTCCGCGAACTGATTCTCCAAACGTACCACGTGCGGACGCGCGCGCGCGGCAGCATCGCTTTCGGGATACCGGCCGCTGAGCTCCTGATAAATCGCCAGCGCGGTTTCGCCGTACGTCGGATCGAGCTCCGGACGGCGCCACAACCGCAGATTGGCGTCGCCGGCGCGCAGCAATGCGAGCGGGGCGTACTGCGTGGTGGGAAACTCGTCCGCCACTTTCCGGAACTCGGCGGCCGCCTGCACGCGGTCGCCGGTCTGGAAGTAGCACTCGGCCAGATAGTAGCGCACTTCGGCCAGTTCCGGCGAGCCGGGCGGCAGCTCGAAGGCCACACGCTGCAGCAGCGTTTGCGCGCCGCGCATGTCGCCGCGATGGAACAGCGTCATCGCATGCTCGAGCTGCGTGTTCGGCTCGAGGATCGGCTGCACGCGCACCGCACCGCGATGGCATCCCGCCATCAGCACCACGACCGCCGCGATCTCCAACATCCGTCGCATCATTCCGGTTCTGCCTTCCCCAACGCGTTCAGTTTTTCCTGCGCCCGCTGCGATATCGTATCGCCGGGGGTCCCGCCGACCAGCGCTTGCTGATAGCTCTCCATGGCTCCGGCGATGTCGCCCTGCGACAGCTTCACGTCCCCGAGACCGAGGAACGCAGCGCGGACGACGTCGGGCGACGCGCCGGGAGCGGTGGCCCGGCGAAACCATCCTTCGGCGTCGGCGGGGTGACCTCCATCGAGCGCCACCTGTCCTTCGACGAGCGCGCACAGGCCCAGGCCTTCCCGGGCCCCTTCCACCACCGTCGCGGCGCGCTGCCGCCGGAGGACCGCCTCGAAGACGCGGACGCCCGTGCTACACTCCCGGGTCCGCACGAGCGTCATCCCGTACACAAACAGTAGCGAGTCGGCGCGCGCTGCGTCGACCGCCCCGGCGGCGGCCACGGGGAGCAATGCCTTCGCACCCGCGGTGTCGCCGCGATCGACGGCGTCGAGCGCCGCCAGCACGACGTAGCGCCCCAGCGGGCGTCGCGGCGCGACCTCGCGCATTCCGGTGAGCGCGCTCGCGAGCGCGGTGCGATCGTTGGCCGCGAGCGCGACGCGGGCGACGCGGTCGAGTCCATCGGCCGCCTCTTCGGCGCGCGAGCGGTCGCGGCGGGCGAGGCTGCGGTACGCATCCGCCGCGAGCTCGTAGTCTTCCGCGTGGACGGCGGCGGCGCCCAGCTTCGCCAGCAGCGCGGAGCTCCCCGGATTGTCCCGGCGAGCCAACTGGTACTCGGCCAGCGCGTCCGCGTAGGCGGCTGCCGCGTACGACCGATCACCCAGCTCCTCGTGATTCGCAGCGCTGCGCGTGCACGCCAGCAGGCCGACGAGAACCAGCAGCGCGAGACCCCTCACTTCTTTTTTTTCCGTCCGGCCGACTTGGACGCAGGTTCCGTGGCCGCCTGCGGAGCGGGAGGAGTTACGTCGGACCGAGAGAGCAGCGCGAGATATGCTTCGACGCGCGGGTCTTCCGGCCGGCGGGCCTTCAGCTGCTCCCAGACCGCGCGCGCCGCCAAGCCATCACCGGCAAGGTAGCATGCCAGTCCCAGCATCGCGGCCGCATCGAGATAGGCGGGCCGCTCACGGACGATCGTTTGAAAATGCTCGTGCGCTTCCAAGGCTCGGCCCGCCTCGAGCAGCAGCCGACCCAGCTTGTATCGCAGGTCGTGGAACGCCGGCCCCAACGCGAGGGCCGCTTCGTATTGCGCGATGGCTTCGTTCAGGCCCCCCGCCTCGAGATACGCCTGGCCAAGCGCGGCGTGTTGATTGGCGAGCTTCGCGGCCATGTGTCCGGGTAACCCGGCCCGGCGCTCGGAGCCGATCTGCTTGGCGCGGCGCAACACCGCGTTCGCTTCCTCCTCGCGGCCGAGCTCGTTGAGCACCAGCGCCCGATGAATCAACGCCTCGATGTAATTCGGATTCAGCGCGAGCGCGCGATCGAGCTGCTCGAGGGCTTTCTCCGCCTGGCCGGCGAGGGAATACGAGAGGCCAAGCAGATGATGCGCATCGGCGAATGCGCGGCCGGTGCCGACCACCTCCTCGAGGAGATGGATCGCGCCGTAATAGTCCTGCAGCTGGAATCGCTCGTTAGCCTGCTCGACGAGACGCTCGGGACTGACTTCCATGAATCTCCTCGTACCAGCGTACGAACTTGCCAATGCCTTCCTCGATTCCGACCTTCGGCCGGAATCCCAGCACCGCGCCGGCATGCTCGAGATCCGCGTCTGTCAGCCGCACGTCCCCCGGCTGATCCGGGAACCGCTCGATCTGTGCCTCGCGTCCCAGCGCCGCGGCGATGAGGGCGATGAGGCGGTCGAGACGCACCCGCGCCCCACCACCCAGGTTTACCCGTTCAACAGTGCCCGGCGCCGCGCGGCCGGTCCACTCCAGGCCGGCGCGAATGCCGTCCAGGGCGTCGGTAATATAGGTATAGTCGCGCTCGCTCGACCCGTCCCCGTGCATCCGAATCGGCCGACCGCGGGCAATCAGGTCGGTGAACTTATGGATGGCGAGGTCGGGTCGCTGGCGCGGGCCGTACACGGTAAAGAAGCGGAGGCAGAGGATTCGCAGCGGATACAGATGCGCAAACGAGAACGCGAGGAGCTCGGCGGCGCGCTTGCTCGCGGCGTAGGGTGAAATCGGCGATACGGCCGGCTCGGTTTCCGCGAAAGGCGCCGGCGTCGCGTTCCCGTACACCGACGAGGATGACCCGAACACGATGCGCAGAACCCCCGCCCGGCGGGCCGCATCGAAGAGCCGCGCGGTCGCCGTGACGTTGGCTTCCATGTATGACGCGGGATCCTCGAGCGAGGGACGCACACCGGGCTTCGCGGCGAGATGAATGATCGCGGCGACGCCCTCGAGCGGCATCGCATCGCGGGCGACGTCGGCTTCGATGAACCGAAACGTCCCGCCGCCCGACCGTGCGGCCTTCAATAGTCCGACGAGATTGCGCTCCTTCACGTCACGCGCGTAGAACGCGTCGAAGTTGTCGACGCCGATCACTTCCGCGCCGCTGTCGACGAGCAGCTCGCTGACGTGCGACCCGATGAACCCGGCGGCGCCGGTCACGAGGTACCGCGGGCTGCTCACGAAGTCGCCGCCGCTTCCTGGGTCACGACCTGCCGGAAGTATTCGATGGTGCGGCCCAACCCCTCCTCCAGCGTCACGCTCGGCTCCCAGCCGAGCGTCTCGCGCGCGCGGCGAATGTCGGGCTGGCGCACCTGGGGATCGTCCACCGGCAGCGGCCGCTCGACGATCTTGCTCTTACTCCCCGTGAGCTCGAGGACGCGCTCGGCGAGCTGCCGCACGGTGAACTCGTGCGGGTTGCCGAGATTGGTTGGGTCGGCCGAGCCACGCTCGAACAAGCGGACGATGCCGTCGATCAGGTCGTCCACGTAGCAGAACGATCGCGTCTGCGAGCCGTCGCCATACACCGTGAGCGGTTCTCCACGCAGCGACTGCACGATGAAGTTCGAGACCACACGGCCGTCGCGCGGCCGCATGCGCGGGCCATAGGTGTTGAAGATGCGGGCGATCCGCGTGTCGAGGCGATGGTAGCGCTGATAGGCCATGGTCAGCGCCTCGGCGAAGCGCTTCGCCTCGTCATAGACGCCGCGCGGCCCCACCGGATTGACGTTGCCCCAATACGACTCGGGCTGTGGATGCACCAGGGGATCCCCGTAGACCTCCGACGTCGACGCGAGCAAAAATCGGGCGTGCTTGGCCATCGCGAGCCCGAGAGCCTTATGGGTGCCGAGCGCGCCCACTTTGAGCGTCTGAATCGGCAGCTCGAGGTAATCGACCGGGCTGGCCGGGCTCGCGAAATGGAGTACGCCGTCGACCGGGCCTTCGACCTCGATGTAGCGCGTGACGTCCTGATTGGCGAAGCGGAAGCGTCCGTGAGCCGAGAGATGCGCGAGGTTATTGGGGTTGCCGGTGACGTGGTTGTCCATTCCCAGCACATCGTACCCAAGTGCCAGGAATCGGTCGACCAGATGTGAACCTAGAAAACCCGCCGCGCCCGTTACGAGGACGCGCATCCGAGCCGGCGGCCAATGCTGTCGTAAGTAAAGCCCAGCCGGCCGAGCTTTGCGGGATCGTAGAGGTTGCGTCCGTCCACGATCAGCGGCTGGCTCAACAGTTGCTTGATCTTGCCGAAATCGGGGTTGCGGTATTCCAACCACTCCGTGAGGATGGCGAGCGCATCGGCGCCGCCGAGCGCGTCGTAGGCGTGCGCGGCGTAGGTCACGCGCGCGCCCAGCTGCCGCGCGGCCGTCTTCATCGCCGCGGGGTCGTGCACCTGCACCTTTGCGCCTGCGCAGAGCAGCGCTTCGATCAACACCAGGGCCGGACTCTCGCGCACATCGTCCGTCTCGGCTTTGAAGGCGAGGCCCCAGACGGCGATCGTGCGCCGGTTCAGGTTGCCGAGATGACGTTGCAGCTTGTCGAACAGCACCTGTTTCTGCGCGCTGTTCGCCTGCTCCACCGCTTCGAGGATATCGAGCGGCACGGCGCATTCGGCAGCCGTGCGAATCAGCGCCTTGACGTCCTTGGGAAAACAGGAACCGCCGTAGCCTGGTCCCGGAAACAAGAAGGCCGGCCCGATACGCCGGTCGCTGCCGATGCCCCGGCGCACGTGCGTGACGTCCGCGCCGACGGCTTCACACAGCCGCGCGATCTGGTTCATGAACGAGATGCGCGTCGCCAGCATCGCGTTCGCGGCGTATTTCGTCATTTCCGCCGACGGGATGTCCATGACAATGAGCGGATTCCCGGTCCGCACGAACGGCGCGTACAACTCTTCGATGACCTTGGCCGCGTCATCCGAGTCCACGCCCACAACGACGCGGTCGGGTTTCATGAAGTCTTCGACCGCAGCGCCTTCCTTCAGGAATTCGGGGTTGGAGCAGATATGGAAGCGAGTCCGCGTATGGCGAGAGATCTCGGCACGCACCTTTTCCGCGGTGCCAACGGGAACGGTGCTTTTGGTGACCACGAGCTTTGGCTCGTTCATGTGTTCGCCGATCGTGCGCGCCACCTCCAGGACGTGCTGCAGGTCCGCCGAGCCGTCTTCATCCGGCGGTGTCCCGACCGCGATGAAGATCACTTCTGACCGTTCTACCGCCTGGGCCACGTCCGTCGTGAACGTCAAACGGCCGTCGCGCTGATTGCGTAGCACCATCGGTTCGAGACCCGGCTCGTAGATCGGGATTTTGTTCTTCTTCAGGGCCCCGATCTTCGCGGCGTCGACGTCCGCGCAGATGACATCATTCCCCGTCTCCGCGAGGCACGCACCCACGACGAGGCCAACGTACCCCGTGCCGACTACAGCGACCTTCACGCCTTATTTCCTCCGGCCCCGCCCCCGCCCCCGCCCTTCCCCTCGCGCGGCAGCACGTGCCGTGTATCGACCGTCGCCCGCGAGTGCCGCTTGATCAACTGGTAATCGACCGCGGCGTGGTCCGTCACGATCATGACGCAATCGGCGCCGCGCAGCGTATCCGCGTTGAGCGGGACCGAATTCATCGTGATCCCGTCCTCCTTCAGCGTGGCCACATGCGGATCGTGGTAGGAGATCTGCGCGCCGCGCTGGCGCAGCAGGCGGATCACATCGAGCGCCGGGCTTTCGCGGATGTCATCGATGTTTTTCTTGTAGGCGACGCCCACCAACAGCACCCGGCTGCCGCGGACCGCTTTCCCTTGCTCGTTGAGCGCGTCCACCACTTTTCCCACCCAGAACTCCGGCATCTCGGCGTTGAGCTCACCGGCCAGCTCGATGAACCGCGTCTTGTAGTTGAGGGTGCGCATCTTCCACGCGAGGTAGTGCGGATCGAGGGGGATGCAGTGCCCGCCCACGCCCGGACCCGGCGTGAACTTCATGAAGCCGAACGGTTTCGTGGCTGCCGCTTCGATGACTTCCCAGACGTCGACGCCGAGCTTGTCGCACACGATCGCCATCTCGTTCACGAGCCCGATGTTCACGCTGCGGAACGTATTCTCGAGAATCTTCACGAGCTCCGCCGCTTCAGGCGACGACACGGGCACGAGGGTATCGATCGCCGGCTGATACAGCGCCAGCGCGACCTTCAGGCATGCCGGCGTGATACCGCCGACGACTTTGGGCGTGTTGCGGGTGTTGAACCGCTCGTTGGCGGGATCGACGCGCTCCGGCGAGAACGCCAGGAAGAAATCTTCCCCCACCTTGAGGCCCGTGGATTCGAGGGCGGGCAGCATCAGCTCGCGGGTGGTGCCGGGGTAAGTCGTGGATTCCAGTACGACGAGCTGGCCGCGCCGCAGCGCGCGCTTCACCGACTCCGTCGCCGCCAGCACGTAGCTGACGTCGGGATCCTTGGTCTTCGACAGCGGCGTCGGCACGCTGATCGAGATGACGTCCGGCTCTTTGAGGCGACTGAGATCCGCGGTCGCGGAAAACTTCTTGCCGTCAACCGCGTCCGCAACGGTCTTGGCCGGAACGTCCTGGATATGGGAACGGCCGCCGTTGAGCGCGTCGACGACTCGAGCGTTCACGTCGAACCCGAGCACGCGGTAGCCGGCGCGTACGATTTCCATCGCGAGCGGCAATCCGACATAGCCGAGGCCGACGACGCCGAATACGGCGGTGCGGTCCTTCGCCTTCGCCAGGAGTGTGTCGACCATCATGGGTGCAGCCACTGTCGCAGTCATGGGGCCTCCGGGGCGCCGCCACGCGCCAACGAGCGGGAGGCGGCTTCCAACACGCGGACGACGCGCACGCCGTCCTCAGCACCGGCGCGTGGAGCCTCACGACCCTGGGCGGCGCGGACGAAATGCGCCAGTTCGGCGGCCAGAGGCTCGACGGTCGGGATACGGGGAATGAAGATATCCCCTTCGCGGATCGCGAGACTCTCGCCAAATGACCCGTACTCGGGGGGGCGGTCAACGCCCTTGTCGTAAATCCGAAGCTTCTCGCGTGGCTCCATATCGTCAAATACCACCATCTTCTTCGCCCCCACAACCGTGAGTTTCCGTTCCTTATGGGGGTCAAGCCACGACATCTGGACGTGCGCCAGCGCCCCGCTTGCGAACTCCATCGTAAGAAACACGACATCTTCGATGGCGGGCTGCAGATAGCTTTTTCCGTGCGCAGCGACCCTAACCGGCTGCTCATCAAGCAAGTAGAGTGCCACCGACACATCGTGGGGACCGAAGCTCCACAGCGCGTTTTCGTCCTTCCGCACCTGCCCCAGGTTCACCCGCAGCCCATACAAATAGAATACTTTCCCCAGCTCCCCCTTCTGCACCATGTCGCGCAGCCGCTCGACGGCAGGATGGTACACCAGCAGGTGGCCGGCAAGCACTGGTACTCCCCGGCTGGCACCCGCTTTGGCTACCGCCTCGGCGTCCTTGACGCTCAACGCGAACGGTTTCTCGACGAGGACGGGCTTCCCTGCCTCCACCGCCTGCCGGGCGATGGCCGCATGGGTCGCGGCTGGGGAGGCAACCACGACGGCGTCGACGGCATTGAGCAGGGCGCCGATGTCGCTGGTGACCAGGATGGCCGGGTATTGCCGAGCTACGCGATCCCGTACCTTGGCATCGGTATCACAAACCGCGGCGAGCTCCGCCTCGGCGAGGTTCGCCACGGTGCGGACATGATTGCGGCCCCACGTCCCGGCTCCGACTACGCCGACCTTGAGTCGCTTCACCTATAGAACCCACGGATCACATCGATCACGCGATCGAGCTGCGACGTCGTGAGCTCTGGGTAAATCGGCAGTGAGAGCACCTCGCGTGACGCCCGCTCGGCATGCGGCAGGCTTCCTTCCTTGTATCCGAGGTCGGAGAAGCAGGGCTGGCGATGGAGCGGGATCGGGTAATAGACCGCGTGGCCGATCCCTTCCTTCTTAAGATGCGCCTGCAGGTCGTCCCGACGTTCGGCGCGGATCGTGTACTGGTGGAAGATGTGTTCGTTGGCCGGATCGACCGCCGGTGGCTGGACTTGCGACAGCTCTGCGAAGGCCTGGGAATAGTATACGGCATGCTCGCGGCGGCGCGCCGACCACCGATCCAGGTGCGGGAGCTTGGCGAGCAGCACGGCGGCCTGCAGCGTGTCGAGCCGCGAGTTCGTGCCCACTTCGTCGTGATGATACTGCTTCGCGCCGCCGTGCAGCCGCAGCTTGCGCAGGCGCTCGGCTGCCGCGTCGTCCGAGGTGACCAGCATCCCGCCGTCGCCCCAGGCGCCGAGGTTCTTGCTCGGGAAAAACGAATAGCCGGTGACCCAGCCCAGCTCGCCGGCCATCCGCCATTCGCCATCGATGCGGCGCCGCGCCCCGATCGCCTGCGCGGCATCCTCGATCACCTTGATGCCGCGCGGCGCGGCAATGGCCATGAGCTCGAGCATATCGGCCATCTGACCGTACAGATGCACCGGCATGATCGCGCGCGTGCGCGGCGTGATGGCGCGCTTCACCGCCGCGGGATCGATGTTGAACGTGCCCGGGTCGATGTCCACGAAGACGGGCGTGCCGCCGGCATTGTGGATCGTGCCCGCCGTTGCAAAGAACGTGAACGGCGTCGTGATCACTTCATCGCCGGGCTGCAGATTGAGGGCTTTCAGCGGTAGGAGCAGCGCGTCCGTGCCGCTCGCGCAGCCGACGCCGTGCTTCGCGTGCGACAGTCGGGCGATCTCGGCTTCGAGCTGGGGGACCGCAGGTCCCATGATGAACTGCTGGGCCTCGATCACCCGCATCATCGCCGGGAGCACATCGTCCCTGATGCTGGCGTACTGTGCGACGAGGTCGAGCAGCGGAACGGCCGGAGGAGTCATGGCTTGCGCGAGCGTGGAGGGGCGGTTTGGCGGAGCACACCGGTCTGTTCCTGGTACGCGGCGCTGCAAACGTTGCAGCTCGCGTCTCCTCCGCGCATCTGCAGTCGTTCGCCGCACTGGCACATCCAGCCGACGCGCCGCGCCGGGACGCCGACCATCAATCCATAGGCCGGCACGTCGGATGTGACGACCGCGCCCGCGCCGACGAACGCGTACTCCCCCAGCGTCACCCCGCACACGATCGTCGCGTTCGCGCCGATCGAGGAGCCGCGCTTCACGATCGTACGGCGGTATTCATTCTTGCGCGGAACGTGGGCACGCGGGTTCATGACGTTGGTGAACACGCACGACGGGCCGCAGAACACGTCGTCCTCGAGCTCGACGCCTTCGTAGATCGACACGTTGTTCTGGATTTTGACGTTGTTGCCGATGCGGGTCCCCGGCATCACCACGACGTTCTGTCCGAGATTGCACCGCGCGCCGATCACCGCCCCCGGCATGATATGGGAGAAGTGCCAGATCTTCGTACCGTCGCCCACGACGGCTCCTTCATCGACGTAGCTCGACTCGTGCGCGAAGTACCCTGCCTTCTCGGGGGCCATCAGACCCCGATGATCTTGCATTCGAGCTCGAGCGTGACGCCGGTCTTCTTCGCAACGGTCTTGCGCACGTGCTCGATCACCTTGAGCACGTCATTCGCGGTCGCAGTGCCTTTGTTGATGATGTAATTCGCGTGCAGCGTTGAGACCTGCGCGCCCCCGGCGGTGTAGCCCTTGAGCCCGCACTCGTCGATCAACATCCCGGCGGTCTTCGTCCCGGTGGGGTTGATGAAGACCGAGCCGCAACACGGCAGGTCGAACGGCGTTCCCGCTTTGCGCCAGCGGAACAGCTTGGCCTGCAGCTCCTTCAGCTTGGCGGGGGATTCCTCCCCCAACACCAGCTTCGCCTCGAGGACGATCCCTTCGATGTTGCTCGAGCGATACTTGAACGAAATCTGTTTCCGCGACAGCTGCTTCACTTTGCCGCGCGCATCCATGACGGTCACTTCCGTCACGATCTCCGCGAACTCCGCGCCATGACACCCGGCGTTCATATAGATGCCGCCACCCACGGTGCCGGGAATCCCGACAAACCGCTCGACGCCGACAAATCCCGCTTCCGCCGTGCGCCGCGCCAGAATGGGCGTGGGCATTCCCCCGCCGACAATCGCGGTGGCGCCCTTCATCTCGAACCGGTCGAGACCCTTGCCAAGACGGATGACGACGCCCGGAAAGCCGCCGTCCTTGACGAGCACGTTCGATCCCAGCCCGAGGACCACCCACGGCAGGTTGCGGTCGTGCGCCAATTCCAGCGCACGCACCACATCCTCGGTGTCGGCGGGGAGCGCGACGTAGCGCGCCGGCCCGCCGATCCGATATGTGGTGTACCGCGCCAGCGGCTCGTTTTCGAGCAGCTTGCCGCGGAACTTGATCTTCGGAGCGGGCGGTGGCGCAGCCGGTACGGCCGGCTTGACCTTCGCTACGCTCTTGCCGCCGCCGCTCGGCCTGCGCGCGGGGCTGGTCTTTCGGCCTTCGTGTTTTCGTGCCATTCCTGTAAGCTCCTAACGCTCCCGGTTCTACTGCGGAGCGCGATGATCGCATCACACGCGGCACTCGCCGCGGACATCGTCGTCGTATACGGCACCCGGTGCACCAATGCGGCGCGCCGGATCGCGTAGTCGTCAGCCTGCGTGAACTTCCCGAGCGGCGTGTTGATCAAGAGATGCACCTCGCCCGAAACGATCAGGTCGATCGCGTTGGGCCGGCCTTCGTGCACCTTCAGCACCCGCTCGGCCGGGACGCCGCGTCCGCGCAAATATCGCTCGGTGCCTTCCGTTGCCAGAATGCGAAAGCCCAGCTCGTGAAAGCGGCGGGCGATCGGCAGCACCGTCGGTTTATCGTGATCATTCACCGTCACGAAGATCGCGCCTTCCAGCGGCAGACTGCCTTCCACCGCGATCTGCGCTTTGGCGAACGCCATGCCGAAGCTGTCGGCGAGCCCCATGGCCTCGCCGGTCGACCGCATTTCGGGCCCCAACACGGTATCTACGCCGGGCAGTTTGGTGAAGGGGAAGACGGCCTCTTTAACGGCTACCCCGGCGACGGGAAGCTCATCGGGAAGGCCCAAATCGTCCAGTGTCTGCCCCACAATGACCGCCGCCGCGAGCTTTGCGAGCGGTACACCGGTGGCCTTGCTCACAAACGGGATGGTCCGGGACGCCCGGGGATTGACCTCCAGGACGTAGACCACGCCGTTCTTGATGGCGTACTGCACGTTGAGCAAGCCGATAACCCCGAGCGCTTTGGCAAACTGCTGCGTGTACCGCCGCATTTCCTCGACCTGCCGATCGCCGATCAGGTACGGCGGCAACACGCACGCCGAGTCGCCGGAATGCACGCCGGCGTCCTCGATGTGCTGCATGACGCCACCGATGACGCAGCGGGTGCCGTCCGCAATGGCGTCGACGTCGGCCTCGAACGCGTCTTCCAGAAAGCGATCGATGAGCACCGGGTGTTCCGGTGCGACGCGCGCAGCTTTGACGAAGTACTCCCGCAGCGAGCCGTCGTCGTAGACGATCTCCATCGCGCGCCCGCCGAGCACGTAGGAGGGACGCACGAGCACCGGATACCCGATCCGCTGTGCGACCCCCACCGCTTCCTCGACCGAGCGGGCGATCCCGTTCGGCGGCTGTGCGATGTCGAGCCCGCGCGCGAGCTCTTCGAACCGCTCGCGGTCCTCGGCGATATCGATGGCGTCCGGCGACGTGCCGAGGATGGGGACGCCGGCCGCCTCGAGCGGCTTGGTGAGCTGGAGCGGCGTCTGCCCGCCCAGCTGCACGACGACGCCTTTGGGGCGCTCCCACCGCGTGATCTCCAGGACATCCTCGAACGTCAGCGGCTCGAAGTACAGCTTGTCCGAGATGTCGAAGTCGGTCGACACGGTCTCGGGATTCGAGTTGATCATGATCGTCTTGAATCCGAGCTCACGGAACGCGAGGCCGGCGCGCACGCAGCAGTAGTCGAACTCGACTCCCTGGCCGATGCGATTGGGGCCGCTGCCGAGGATTATGATCCCCTGCTCGCCGAACGGCTCGGACTCGTTCTCGTCGTCATAGGACGAGTACAGGTACGGCGTCGCCGACGGAAACTCGCCGGCGCAGGTATCGACGGTCTTGTAGGCCGGGTGGATGCCGAGCCTCCAGCGTTCTTCGCGGATTGCGGCTTCCGTCGTGCCCCGTAGCGCCGCGAGCTGATGATCCGAGAATCCCTGGCGCTTGATCCGCTTGAGATCCGCCGCGCCGACGGTTTCGAGCTGCGCGAACCAGCGCTCCGATTCGATCAGCTCCTCCAATTGGTAGAGGAACCACGGGTCGATCCCCGACGCGTGCGCGATCTCCTCGACGCCAAGGCCGGCCAGCAGGGCGCGCTTGATCTGGAAGATCCGTTCGGGCGTCGCGGTGCGAAGCGCCACCCGCAGGTCTTCGGGCGAGGCGCTCGTGAGCCGGTCGTCGCTGAGCGTCGCGCCGAGCACCCATCCCGGTCGCCCAATCTCGAGCGCGCGCAGACCCTCTCCTTGAACGTGCGGCCGATTGCCATCGCTTCGCCCACGGACTTCATCTGTGTCGTGAGGCGATAATCGGCCGTCGGGAACTTCTCGAACGCGAAGCGCGGCATCTTGACGACCACGTAGTCGAGCACCGGCTCGAACGAAGCCGGAGTGGTCCGGGTGATGTCGTTGGGCAGCTCGTCGAGCGTATAGCCGACGGCGAGCTTCGTGCCGATGCGCGCGATCGGGAAGCCGGTCGCCTTCGAGGCGAGCGCCGAGGACCGCGACACGCGCGGGTTCATCTCGATCACGAGCATCTCGCCATCGACGGGGTTGACCGCGAACTGGATGTTGCAGCCGCCCGCCTCGACGCCGATCTCCCGGATGATGGCGATGGCCGCATCGCGCATGCGCTGGTACTCGCGGTCGGTGAGCGTCATAGCGGGAGCGACGGTTATCGAGTCGCCGGTGTGGACGCCCATGGGATCGAGGTTTTCGATCGAGCAGACGATCACGACGTTGTCGCGCCGGTCGCGCATGACCTCGAGCTCGAATTCTTTCCAGCCGAGGACGCTGCGCTCGATCAACGTCGAGTGCACGGGGGAGAGCTCGAGCGCGCGGTCCACCAGTTCCTCGAACTCGGCGCGGTTATAGGCGACGCCTCCGCCCGTTCCGCCCAGGGTGTAGGACGGCCGGATGATTGCGGGGAATCCGACGTCGGCGGCCGCGTCGAGGGCGGCCGCGACGGAGGTCACGGTATGCCCGAGCGGCGTCGCCAGCCCGATGCGCCGCATCGCCGCGCTGAACTCGGCCCGGTCTTCCGCCATGCGGATGGCGCGGGCATTCGCGCCGATCAGTTCGACGTTGTGCTGCTTCAGCGTGCCGTCGTTCGCGAGGGCCATGGCCACGTTCAGCGCGGTCTGGCCACCCATCGTCGGCAGCAGCGCGTCCGGCTTCTCGCGCTCGATGACCTTGCGCACCCAGTCGGGCGTCACCGGCTCGATGTAGGTGCGATCGGCGAGCTCGGGATCCGTCATGATCGTCGCGGGATTCGAGTTCACGAGAATCACGGTGTAGCCCTCTTCTTTGAGGGCTTTGACCGCCTGCGTGCCCGAATAATCGAACTCCGCCGCCTGGCCGATCACGATGGGACCGGACCCGAGCAGCAGGATGCGACGCAGATCAGTTCGTTTGGGCATTGAGCACGTCTCGCAACGTATCGTCGAGCGCGCGGCGTGGACTCCACCCCGTTGCCGCGCGCAGCTTCTCGGAATTGCCGACGAGATGCGGGATATCGGACGGCCGCATCAGATCGGGATCTGCTTCAGGGATGGCGCGCATCCCAAGTATGTCCGCCATCCGAAATAACACCTCCTCGAGACTCGTGCCGCGGCCTGACGCGACGTTATACACCTCACCCGCTTCGCCCTGGGAGAGGAGCCGTACATAGGCATCGACCACATCCTGGACGTGGAGCAGATCGCGCACCGGCTCCAGGTTTCCCACCTTGACGACGGGCGCGCCGATCCGCCTCGCGAACTGCAAGCGCTGCGCGAACGCCGGCACGACGAACTCCGGTCCCTGCCCCGGCCCGGTATGGGCGAACGCCCGGGCGACGATCACGCGCAATCCGGTGCGGCGCCACGCCTCGAGTGCGGCGACTTCCGCGCCGAGTTTGCTTGCCGCATACGGGGAGCACGGCATGGTCGGATCGGTCTCGCACCGCGGCGCCGAGTGGCTCCGGCCGTACACTTCGCCGGTCGAGACGACCAGCACGACCGGGTCCGCGCGATCCTTGCGGCGCGCCTCCGCGAGGACGTGCGTCAGCCGCGCGGTACCGGACGCGTTGATGTCCCATGCGGCGCCCGGGTCGCGCAACGCGATCGCGCCGGAGGCGATTGCCGCGAGGTGGACGACCGCATCATACGGCAAATCGACGCAGCGGCGCACCGATTCGGCATCGGTGATCTCCAGCGGCAGCCAGCGCACGCGCGCGCGCTCATCGGCGCTCAATCCATCATCGGGCTGCGGATCGACGGGCCGCACGGCGCCGTATACTTCCCGGCCGTCATCGAGCAACCGCCGGATCACCCAACGCCCGACGAACCCATCGGCGCCCGTGACGAGCACTTTCACGCGAGGCGTTTCAGGTCGGCGTCCACCATCATCGTGACGAGCTGCTCGAAGGTCACGCGCGGCTCCCACCCGAGCTCGCGGCGCGCGCGCGATGCGTCTGCGAGCAGCGCATCGACTTCCGCGGGGCGCACGAAGCGCGCGTCGACCGTCACATGATCCTGCCAGTGCAGTCCCACGTGGCCAAACGCGGCCGCACACAAATCGCGCACGGTGTGCGTCGTCCCCGTGCCGACGACATAGTCGGCGGGGCTGGGCTGCTGCAGCATGCGCCACATTGCGTCGACGTAGTCGCCCGCAAACCCCCAGTCGCGTCCGGCGTCGAGATTGCCGAGCCGCAGCTCTTTCGCCTTGCCGAGCTTGATGCGCGCGACGGCGTCGCTGACCTTGCGGGTCACGAACTCGAGCCCGCGGCGCGGCGATTCGTGATTGAACAGAATGCCGCTGACGGCATACAGGCCGTACGACTCGCGATAGTTGACGGTGATCCAGTGGCCGTACACCTTGGCGACGCCGTAGGGCGAGCGGGGATAGAACGGCGTCGACTCCCGCTGCGGCGACTCGACGGCCTTGCCGAACATCTCCGATGAGCTGGCCTGATAGAATCGCGCGGCCGGATGCGCCAGGCGGATGGCCTCGAGCAGACGCGTCACGCCGAGCGCCGTGAACTCACCGGTGAGCACCGGCTGATTCCACGAGGTCGGGACGAAGCTCTGGGCCGCGAGGTTGTAGACCTCGTCCGGCTTCGCATCGCGAATGACGGTTGTCAGGGAATGCTGGTCGAGCAGGTCCGCGGCGACGATGTGCACGCGGTCGAGGAAGTGGCCGATGCGCTCGTAGGAGTCGTGCGACGTGCGCCGCACGACGCCGATCACTTCGTACCCCTTCGAGAGCAGCAGCTCCGCGAGGTACGAGCCGTCTTGTCCGGTGACACCGGTGATGACCGCGGTCTTGCGGCGGGGTTGCCGCTCTGCGGTGTCCTGTTTAGGTTTAGGCCTCTTTTCGGCGCCTTGTGAACTCATTGGTCGGACTGGATCATGGCTCGAGTGTGTGAAGTCTGTGGCAAGGGTCCCATTACGGGACACAACATCAGCCACGCGAACAACAAGACGCCCCGGCGCTGGTACCCCAACCTACAGCGCGCCCGGGTGGTCGTGAACGGCGTCGTGCGCCGCATCCGCGTCTGCACGCAGTGCATCAAATCGAACCGGGTGGCCAAGGCTTCGTAAAAAAGGGGACCCGTTGGGTCCCCCTCTTTATTCGTCTCACCCGTCTCCGTCTTACTCACTCAATAGTTCGATCCGGGCCACATCGGCGCCATCGCCGACGCGATGGCCCAGCTTCACGATCCGCGTATAGCCGCCGGGCCGCGCCGCGAAGCGCTTCCCGATCTCCGCGAACAGCTTCTGCGTGACGTCCCGGTCCTTCAAGCGGCGTTCCACCAGCCGGCGCGCGTGCAAATCGCCGCGGCGCGCGAGCGTGATGAGCCGCTCGGCGAAGGGCCGGAGCTCCTTCGCCTTCGCCACGGTGGTGTTGATGCCGCCGTGCTGAAACAGGCTCGTCGCCATGTTGTTCAGCGTCGCCTTCTTGTGGCTCGACGTGCGCGAGAGCTGGCGGCCTTTGGCGCGATGCCGCATTACTCTTCCTCTCCGGCGGTCAGCTGCGCCTGCGGCGCGACGCCCGGATCGACGACGCGGATCTCACCACCCGGCGCTTCCTCGAGCTGCATGCCGAAATTCAAGCCTTCGCGGCGCAGCAGCTCCGCGATCTCACCCAACGCCTTCTCGCCGACATTTTTGACCTTGAGCAGATCATCTTCCTTGTAGCGCACCAAATCGCCGAGCGTACGGATATTCGAGTTCTTCAACGAATTGACCGAGCGGACCGACAAGCCGGCGTCGTCGATGGTGCGGCCCAGCACGTCCCGCAGGCGTCCGCCTTCGGTCCCGCCGTTGCCGGCGGCCTCGGAGACGATTGGAACCTTCCCGAAGTCGACGAAGAAGCGAAAATGCTCCTGCGCGAGCGCGGCCGCGTACGCGACCGCATCCTCAGGAGAGATCGTCCCGTTCGTCTCGACGTTCAGCGTGAGACGGTCGTAGTCGGTGCGCTGGCCCACGCGCGTCTCCGCGACCGTGAAGTTGGCGCGCCGCACGGGATTGTAGATCGAGTCCACGCGCACGACATCCACCGCGAGCGTCCGGTCGACCGGATGCTGCTCCGCTTCGACGTAGCCGCGGCCTTTGTTCACGTACAGCTCGCCCGAGATGTCGCGGTCGTCCTGCACGGTGAACAGCAACTGCTCCGGGTTCACGATCGTGACCGAGCCATGCAGCTCGAGATCGCGCGCGTACACGGGACCCGCTTTCTCGACCTTGAAGCGCAGGACGGCCTCGTCCACCTCCGGCGCGAGCACCAGGGTGAGCTGCTTCAGCCGCTGAATGATCTGATGGACGTCTTCGACCACGCCGGGAATCGTCTGGTGTTCGTGCACGACGCCGTCGATCCGAAATGCCCAGACCGCGGCCCCGCGCAGCGACGAGAGCAACAACCGGCGCAACGAATTGCCCAGCGTATAGCCGTAGCCCCGCTCCAGCGGCTGGAGCCGGAACTCGGCGGCGTTCGGGTTGTCCTCGCGCTTGGTCATCTCGACCAGGTGCGGGCGGACCAACCCCGTCAAATCAAGAGTAGTCATCACTTGGAATAGAGCTCGACGATTAACTGTTCTTGGGCTGCGATCGGAATGGCATCGCGGGTCGGCCGCTCCGTCATCCGTCCCAGCACCTTATCAGTATCCACCTGGATCCATGACACCGGTTGGCCGCGTCCGAACTGCTCGAGCGCGACCTTCACCAACACGAGCTCACGGCTCGCATCGGCAACCTTCACTTCTTCCCCCAGACGCACGCGATAGGACGGAATGTCCAACGTGCGGCCGTTGACAAGGATGTGACGATGCCGCACGAGCTGCCGCGCCTGCTTGCGCGAGGTAGCGAAGCCCATGCGATACACCAGATTGTCCAGCCGACTCTCGAGCGCGACCAGCAACGCCTCGCCCGTGACGCCGGGTTCCTTCAGGACGTGCTCGAAGATGTTGCGGAACTGGCGCTCCGAGAGTCCGTAAATCCGCTTTACCTTCTGTTTCTCGCGCAGCTGCTTTGCGTATTCAGATGCCTTGCGGCGCCGACCGGTCGACTGGCCATGCTGGCCGGGCGCGTACGCGCGGCGCTCGACCGCGCACTTCTCCGTCAGGCAGCGCGTGCCCTTGAGAAACAGCTTCGTGCCTTCCCGACGACACAGCCTGCAAACGGGACCTGTGTAGCGCGCCATTGGTCAAACCCGCCGTTTCTTCGGCGGACGGCAGCCGTTGTGCGGAATCGGCGTCACATCGCGAATCGAGCGGATCTGCAGTCCGGCGCTCGCGAGCGCTTGAATGGCGGACTCACGACCCGAGCCCGGTCCCTGCACACGCACGTGGACACGCTTCACGCCGAGGTTCAGCGCCTCGCGCGCCGCCTGTTCGGCAGCGACGGTCGCGGCGAACGGCGTCGACTTCTTGGAGCCTTTGAAGCCGGCCTTGCCGGATGAGCCCCAGGTGATCGCGTTGCCCTGCAGATCGGTGATCGTGATGAGCGTGTTGTTGAACGTCGCCGTAATGTGGGCGACGCCCTCTGCTTCCACGACCTTTTTGGCGCGTTTGGCGCCCGCTGCACGTGCTGGCGCTGGTGCTGGTGCTGGTGCTGGTTTCTTTTCGTCGGCCATGTGCCTTTACTTTTTCAGGACGGGCTTCTTCTTGCCCGCGATCGCGCGCCGAGGGCCCTTCTTGGTGCGCGCATTGGTGTGCGTGCGCTGGCCGCGCACGGGCAGATTCTTGCGATGCCGCGTCCCGCGATACGCGCCGATGTCCATCAAACGCTTGATGTTCATCGCGATCTCGGTGCGCAGCGCGCCTTCGACCTTGTAATCCCGCTCGATCACCTGACGCAGCCGCGCCACCTCGGCATCGCGGAGATCACGTACGCGCGCATCCGGGCTGATGCCCGTTTCGGCAAGAATCCGCTTCGAGTTGCTGGGACCGATGCCGAAGATGTACGGAAGGGCGAATTGAATTTTCTTATCGCGCGGTAAATCCACGCCTGCGATTCGAGCCATGCGTTAGCCCTGCCGCTGTTTGTGCTTCGGGTTGCGCTTACAGATCACGCGAATTACGCCCCGGCGCGTCACGACTTTACAGTGCTCGCAGATGGGGCGCACGCTCGAACGAACCTTCAACGGGCGGCTCCAAAAAAAAGAAAAAGTTCTAGTTGAGTCTTGAACTATAGACGGGGCCGTAACTTCACGCAAGGGGCGGGATTAGGGTGCGTTGCGTAGTTCCGCGAGTCGCCATTCGTTCGCCTCGCGCTTGAATCCCAGGTACAGCGTTTCATGCCGTTGCTCGCTCGTCCCGGTCACGACATAGCGACGAGTTAACTCCACGAATCCCTTGCCGGGCTCGACTTCTCGAATGGCTGTGATGTCCAGGCTGCGTTCTTCGGTGGGGCGCAGGTAGCGAACCAATAACTCGATCGCTTGTGCGCGGCCGAGGGGGGATGAGGGCTCGGCTCCCGGAATCTGGAGCACCAGACTCGAGCTCTGTCCGACAACTCCCGGCGCGTCATGCGCCAGCCACGCCGTTTTGGCGCGCTGCGCGGCGATCGACAGGGTCCCCGTCGCCGCGGCCGGCCGCTGCGCCCGGCCGGCCGTCGGGAGCAGCATCACGCAACAGAGCGTCAGCCACGGTGAGCTCATGCCTAACTAATACCCTCCACCGAGCGCATCGACCATCCGCTGGTACGCCGCGACCGGATCGCGCGCGCCTGTAATCGGTCGCCCGACGACGAGGTGCGTCGCGCCCCGGCGCACCGCCTCGCGCGGCTCGATCGTGCGCGTCTGATCCCCTGCACCGTCTTCGGGAAGACGGATTCCCGGCACCACGATCCACGGCTCGGTGCCGAGCGCCTCACGGAGCAATCCGAGCTCGTGTCCCGATGCGACGACGCCGCGCAATCCCGCCTTGAGCGCGGCGCGCGCGAGCCGTTCCGCTTCGAATCCGATATCGGGAACGCCGCGCCCCAGCACACCTTCCATCTGCGCGGCATCGTGGGACGTCAGAACCGTCACCCCGACCAGCGTCAAACCATTCCCCGCCGCCTCCGCGGCCGCCTGCAGGACTGCGGCGCCACCGAGGCAGTGTACGGTCGCCATCGAAACTCCCAACTCGCCCGCCGCAGCGACCGCGCCGGCGATGATGCTGGGGATGTCGTGCCATTTGAGATCGAGAAACACCTGGACGCCGCGCTGCGTGAACTCGCGCACAAGCGCCGGTCCCTCGCGTGTGAACAACACGGGACCGATCTTCGCCCACCGCAGATTCGGCAGCCGGTGCGCCAACGCCAGCGCATCGCGCCCGCTCTCGAGATCGAACGCGACAATTAGCTCAGCCATGTGCCGCCTCGAGCTCGCGGACAATGCGCGCCGGCACGCGTGGATCCGCAAGCGCCGCGGTGCCGATCGCTACGAGGGAGGCGCCCGCCGCGAGGTACTCGCGCGCGTCCGCGCTGGTGCGCACACCCCCGACGCCGATGACCGGCATGTTCACGTGCTCGCGCACGCGGCGCGTGGCCAGGACGCCGATGGGGAGCAACGCCGGACCGCTCAAGCCGCCGCTGCCGTTGCCCAGGCGCTTGTCGAGCAATCCCGGCATCGTGTTCACTAAGGTGACCGCCTCCGCTCCTTCATCGCGCGCGACGCGCGCCATGGCGGGAATGTCGGGGAGGACGGGCGACAGTTTGACGGTCAGCGGTCGTGTCGCGACGCGGCGACAAGCCCGCACCAGTTCCGCCAACCCAGCCGGCTCGGCTCCGAACTCGAGTCCTCCCGCGCTGGTGTTGGGACACGACGCATTGATCTCGAAGGCGGCGATCGCCTGCTGCGGCGTGAGCCGTTCGATCACGCGCACATAGTCGGCCACCGTCGCGCCCGCGACGTTCACGATGATGCGGGCACGTCGCAGCCGCTGCGCCAGCCAGGGCAGCTCATGACGCGCGACTTCCTCGACCCCCGGATTGGCGAGGCCAATCGCGTTGAGCATGCCGCCGCGAAACTCCGCGACGCGCAGCGCTGCGTGACCGCGGCGCGGTTCGGGAGTGACTGCCTTCGTCATGATGCCGCCCAGGGCGTCGAGGTCGATGACGCGGTCGAGCTCGCGCCCAAAACCGGCGGTACCGGCGGCTAACAGGATCGGGTTTTGGAAGGAAACGCCGAACAGTTCGACCGCGCTCACGGCCGATCCGGTTGCCCCGGCCGCTCGCGCGTCGGGGTGGCACGGTCGGTCGCGCGCGGCCGCGTCGGGCGCGCAGAAGCATCACGGCGATCGGACGGCTCGTCGAGTGCCGGGCCGCGCGGTCCGGTGCGCGGCGCTTCGAGCAGGAGTTGCACGGGATGCGGCGCCTCGGCGATCTGGACGCCCAGCTCTCGCGCCAGCGAGTCCTCGGCGGCGACATACGCCACACTCGGCTCGCCGTGGAATGCGCGGGTGTAGGGAGAACCGCGATAGCGCGCGTCGAGCAGCGTCGCGATCGAGTCGCGGCGATCCGGCAGCAGGGCTAACGCGGCCACCAGCGCTTTGGGAGTAAATAGCGACGCGGAGTCCGCCGCGGCCGCATCGAGGAATAATTGGCCGGCAAGCGCCGGCGCGTTCAGCGAATCGCGCGCCAGCTCAGCGGCGCGGAACCGCGCTCCCGGAGTTGGCTCTGGCGCGCTCACCCGGGTCACCAGATCCAACAGGCTCTGCGCGGCACTGCCCCCCCCACCGCCTTCTTCCGGCCGGATCAGATGCGTGAGATCGGCGATGACGGGATCGAGGTCGCCGCGCTGACGCGCGCGCGCAATCGTGACACGCTGCTCGCGCACGCGAGCCGTTCCCGCTTCGGTTGATGCAGGCGACGCTACGTCGGCAGCGCGGTGATAGCGCTCCGCCGCCGCGTCGTAATCGCCCGCCGCCAGCCGCCGGTCTCCATCCGCGATGAGCAGCTGGACTTGCTCCGCAAACGGAACACGCGCGCGCAGCAGATGCCGATCCAGTGCGGTCGACGCAGCCGGAGCACCGGCAACCCGGCCGAGCGTTTCGAACAGCTCGGCGCGCACCGTCGACGAGAGCCGCGTCGTGGCGAGGGTATCGATGAGCGGAGTGGCTTCGCTGTCCCGTCCCGCCGCGAGCAGAGCGCGGGCGCGATCCGGCACAGCACGGGGGTCGCGCGAGCGACGGAAATGCTCGACAGCGGCATCGTAATCGAGCCGCAGGGTGGCAGCCTGCCCCGCCAAATATTCGGCCCGTGAGCGCCGTCCTGCATCCTTCGACGCGAGAGCTTCGGCGAGCGCCTCGTCGGCGTGCACCGGCCGGCCGGCGGCCAACGCGCATTCCGCTGCGGCGAGGCCGGCGCGCTCGCGCAGGGACGTCTCGTGCACCGTGGCGCGTGCCCGGGTGATGGCGACGGCCGCCTGGGCGCACGAGCCGGAGCGCGCGAGGGCCTCCGTCTGCAGCACGAGCGCATCGTCCGCCCAACGACTGCGCGGGTGCCGTACGACGACTGATTCCGCTTTGACCGCGGCCTGCGCCCACTGGCTGCGCGCCTCTGCGTTTTGACCGCGCGCTTCGAGCCGCTGTGCTTCCTTTGCGTAGCGGTTCGCACTCCACATCGCGTTGTAGTAGACGCAGCCACCGAGGCTCAGGATGAGCAGCGGGGCGAAGCAGCGCATCACCGTGCGCCGCCTCCGGTGCCGACCGCGAGCTTGCGCTCGAACTCAAGCAGATAGGCCACGATGCCATCGGCGATAGCGCTTGCGATCTTGCGCTGACCATCGCTGGACGCGAGGAAGGCGCCGTCGCCCTGGTTGGTCGCGAACCCTGCTTCGACGAGAATCGCGGGACGGCGCGCGGCCGCCAGGACGAGGAACGGGCCCTGCTGGACGCCGCGATTCTCGCCCGGGTGAATGCCCGCGACCCGGCCCTGTACCAGCTCGGCGAGTCGCGCCGACTCCCGCAGGTACTCGTTCAGCTGCAGGTCCCGCAGGATGAATGCGAGCGGCCCGTCGATGGTTGTCGCCGTCTCAAAGCGCAATGCGTCGTTTTCCATCTGCGCCACACGTTTCTGATCTTCGGTTTTTGCATCCGAGAGAAAATACGTCTCGACGCCGTTGATCTTCGTTTGGCGTCGCCCCGCAGGCATCGAATTCACATGGATGCTGACGAACAGATCGCAACTCGTATGACAGAACAACGGCCGATCCGCGAGGTCGATGAGCGTATCCGTGGCGCGCGTCAGCACGACGTTGAGTCCGCGCCGCACCAGCTCAGCGCGCAAGAGTCGCCCAATGCCGAGCGTGATGTCCTTTTCCGTCAGGCCGCGAGGAAAGTGGAGGCCCGGGTTTCCCGGATCGACCCCGCCATGTCCCGGATCCACGACGATCGTATGCGTGAGGCGGAGTCCCGTGAGGGGATTGGGCGCTGCCGTTACCGTGCTCGCGACTGGCGCAACCGGCGGAGGAACCTCATCGAGCCGGGCCAGCGCGGGATCCCAGTGGTAGCGTCCCGCGAAGAGGCGCGGCACCTGATCGGTCAGCCATTGCAACGGGAGGAAGAGCGTGTCCCGCGCGGTGTACGGAGCGTCCACCAACGGATACGTGCTGCTATCGCAGCGGACGAACGGCGAACCGAGCGTGAACAGAAATGCGCGTCCCCCGAGCGTGACGCGCACGGCGGAGCCATCGATCGAGGCGGAGAGGCCAAGCGCCGGCGTCAGCAGCACGGCCGCGACCGCGGCGCCGCGCTCGGTCATCACCGGAACGCTGACCTGCCCGCGTGGAGTCGTGATCAGGAGCTGCTGTGGAACCAGGGCCGCCAGGAGCAGCAGAGTCGTCACGTCCGTCTTCCCTTCACAACGCGTGCCATCTCGCGTTCCGCGACGCGCCGCTTCAGGTCCTCGCGCTTATCGTGGGCCTTCTTCGCTTTCGCCAGGGCAATGGCGACTTTGGCGAGACCGTCCTTGAAGTAGATCTCGAGCGGAACGACGGTGAGCCCCTTCTGCGTGGTGGCACCCAGCAGCTTGCGGATTTCGCGCTTGTGCAGCAGCAGCTTGCGCGAGCGAGCGGGAGGCGGGTTGTTGTAGCTGCCGGGTTGGTAGTGCGAGATCGTCATTCCTTCGAGCCACACCTCGCCATTGCGGACGTGGGCGTAGGCTTCATGCAAACTCGCTTTGCGATCACGGAGCGATTTCACTTCGGTGCCGGTCAGCACCAGACCGGCCTCCCACGTTTCCAAGAGATGGTAATCGTGCCGCGCCCGCGGGTTTCTGGCGATGGAAATTTTGTCCACGCTGATGGGGCAAGATACGCATTGACTTGGGGTTATACAACGCTCTAGATTGCCGTTCCGCAAAAGTCGCCGAAGTGGTGGAACTGGTAGACGCGCTGGCTTCAGGAGCCAGTGGGCGCAAGCCCGTGGGGGTTCGAGTCCCCCCTTCGGCACTCAATAGCGCGGCAGTGTCGGGTCCACCTCGCGCGCCCACGCGTCGATCCCTCCCGTCAGACTGCGCACATTCGCGAATCCCGCCCCTTTGAGAATCTCGCGCGCCTTGAGCGACCGCTGACCGTGATGGCAATGCGTCACGATCTCGGCCTGACTCGGCAGCTCAGCGATGCGACGGGGAAGCTCGCGTAGTGGAATGAGCCGCGCGCCTGCGATGCGCGCGATCGCCGCCTCGCGCGGCTCACGCACGTCCACAAGAACGAGATCCGGCTTTCGCGTGCGCTCGCGTTGCAGGTCCTGAGCACTGATCTCGATCGTATCGGGCACCTCGTTCGCGCCATCCCCCATCCCGCAGAAGGCGTCGTAATCAATCAGCTGCGTCACCGTCGGATGCTCCCCACACACCGGGCAGCTCGGATCTTTTTCCAACGTGAGCTCACGAAACTGCATTCGGCGCCCGTCGAAGAGCAGCAATCTGCCAATGAGTAGCTGCCCGACACCCGTGATCAGCTTGATCGTTTCGAGCGCTTGAATCGAGCCGATGATGCCCGGCAGCACGCCGAGGACCCCGCCTTCTTCGCAGGACGGCACGAGATCGGGGGGCGGCGGCTCGGCGTAGAGACAGCGATAGCACGGGCCCTGCTGCGCATGAAACACCGCCGCCTGTCCGTCAAATCGGAATACGGAGCCATACACATCGGGCTTTCCGAGCAGAACGCAGGCATCGTTGACGAGATACCGGGTGGGGAAATTGTCCGAGCCGTCCACGATCACGTCGAACTGCTTGAGGATATCGAGCGCATTCTCCGAGCTAAGGCGCTCGGCGAATGTTTCGACCTGCACATGAGGATTGATGTCCTGTAACCGCGCGCGAGCCGATTCGACCTTCGCGCTCCCGATTCCGGAGGTCCCGTGCAGAATCTGCCGCTGGAGGTTGCTGCGGTCGACGACGTCGAAGTCCACGAGCCCCAGCGTACCCACTCCGGCTGCCGCGAGATACAGCGCCGCGGGAGAGCCGAGCCCACCAGCGCCGACGAGGAGGACCCGCGCGGCGCGGAGCTTCAGTTGTCCTTGGAGCGCGATATCGGGAAGCGAGAGATGGCGGGAGTAGCGAACCAGTTCTTCTTGCGACAGCGGATCCACCGAAATCCTCAATTCCCTCCGGTTGCCCCGGCGATCTGATACACCTCGTGTTCGGCGTGCATCAGATCGGCGAGAGTGATGCCCGCCAGGACCTCATTGATCTTGCGCTCCAGCAGGCGCCACACCGGACGAATGCTGCACGCGGTAGCGGGATCGCAGCGCTCGTTATCCACGCGATGCAGATCGCAGTTCACCTCGAACGTCACGTGTTCGGAAGCCTCGATGACATCCTTGATGCTGATCGCTTGTGGCTCGCGCGCCAGCAAATACCCGCCGCGCGCACCGCGCACCGACTCGACCAGCCCCGCACGGCGCATCCGCAGCAAGATCTGTTCGACGTAATCGTGGGGAAGCCGCTCCTGCTCGGAGAGCTCACGCGCCGCCACTGGCCCTTGGCCCGCCCGCTTCGCGAGATGGGCGGAAACGATTAATCCGTACTCCGCCCAGGTGGTAACACGCATGGGAGGAATATGGGAGAGCCGTTATCGGGATTCAATGGCCGCGCGGCGCTCCAGCTTGGGGCTGATGCTGACACCCGCCTGGAGCAGAAAGGCATTGCTGCCATCGTTGCGCTGCAGCCAGAGCGCCCGCCCGGTCACGTTCCACATCATCGAGGCGCCGCTGAAGATGTCCGCGCCGATGCCGCCATGCGCGCCCTGATCGATGCCGCGATCGGCGCCCTGGGACGGGAAACCGGCCAGCAAGAGTCCCAGCTCGACGTACATCCTTCCCCACGGCATCTGGAGCGAGGGCTCATATCCCGGTGCAAACAGCACGGCATACGGTTCGCAGCTGGGGGAGCAACCGCTGCTCGTAATTCGTAGCGGCGCGTAGTCGACTTGCAGTCCGAGCGATCCCGTCTTCTTCGTTTCGCGTCTGAAGCGAACACCAAGTGTCGGACCGCGACCCTCCATTGGCCCACTCAGGGGAAAGAGCAGACCCACGGCGGGACCCAGCGTACCGGCGAGCAGCTGCGTCTGCCGCGGTTTCCCAAAGGCGAGGGCAAGGTTGGCGCGACCCTCGAGCGATTGAATTGCGCTGTTCGGCACCTGAAAGAATCGCCCTTCCACCAGCGCCGTCGCTTGTGTGCCGAGATTGAGACGGATACCGAGCCCGAAGCCCAGACCGATTTCATTGGTCGCAGCCGGAGCAGAGCTGCCCAAGCCACATCCGAGCAAGTGGATGTCTTGATCTGTGACGCGGGCCAGTCCGACAGCGGTGGACGCGTATGGCGCGATGCCGTTTGCGCCCACGGGATAGTAGTTCGATTCGAGTCCGACGAACGTCATCCGGCGGACGCAGTTGTCGCTCGAGAGATCGCCATAGCGAGAGATCCCGATGCCGATCTCGCCGTCGTCTCCGGACAGGAATGCGACGCTGCCGCCGAACGATGTATAGGAGTGGGTGTTGCCGGAGCCGTCTTCGATCGAGATCGTCGAAACGACGGGCCCAATTCGCGCGCGCCGTTGCGCCGCGAGATGGCCGGCGAGCGTGAGCGCGCTCACGATAATCAGGATAGTGCGCATGCGGGACTGTTATCCGCGGCGGGAACGTCCTGCCGTGACTGCCGTCACTTCATCAGCAATCCCACCACGATTCCGGCCACGTTCATGCGCACGAGCCACGCCCAGCACATCGCCATGTGCAGCGGGCGAGCACGCACGTACCACACGCTGCTGCCCATCGTCGCGAGAAAAATCGTCGGCAGCCAGAGCACGGTCGCGAATTCCATCCCGGCGAGCCAGCTGCCGCTGTGCACCCACAAGCTCGGCCGGAAGCGGCCGAAGAACCATGCGAACAGCACGCCGAACGCGAGCGATAGCAACGCCGACTTCACGAGCGCGGGACCCATGAAGCGCTTCATTTCATCGGGAGTCATCGCGGTGACGAACGCGTCCAGGCCTTTCGTGAACACCTTGCCCCACATGACGTAGTCCACGACGTACACGATCACGCCTGCGATCAGTCCCGCGACGACCCAGTTCATCCGTGCGTCCTCATGGTCAAAGTCATTTCCGCTCTCCCGGCACGCCGAGCTCCGTCATCGCCCGCAGATCAAGCACCTCGTCCAGCTCTTTTCCTTTCAACAATCCCTTCTCGATCACGAGCTGCCGCACGGTGACGTTCTTGGCCACCGCTTCTTTCGCCAATTTCGCCGCTTCCGCATAGCCGATCTTCGGCGCGAGCGCCGTCACGAGCGCCGGGCTGCGCTCGAGCCAATGCGCGCATTGCTCCGCATCGGCTTCGATCCCCTCGATGCAGCGCTCGGCGAGCACGCGGCTCGCGTTCGTGATGATCATCATCGACAGCAGCAGATTGTGGGCGATCACCGGCATCATCACGTTCAGCTCGAGCTGACCGGCTTCCGCCGCCACCGTCACGGTCACGTCGTTGCCGATCACCTGGAAACAGACCTGGTTTACCATCTCGGGAATCGAGGGGTTCACTTTGCCCGGCATGATGCTCGAGCCGGGCTGCACGGCCGGCAACACGATCTCCGCGAATCCGGTGCGCGGTCCCGACGCCAGGAGCCGCAGGTCGCTCGCGATCTTGCCGAGGTCCGCCGCGTACGTGCGCAGCGCGCCCGAAAATCCCACTGCGTCGCCCATCGACTGCATCAGCTGCACGCGGTCCTCCCCGACGCGCAGCTCGAGCTTCGTGCCGGCACGCAGGTGCTTCACGATCAACTCCGGATACTCGGGCTCGGCGTTCAACCCGGTCCCCACCGCCGTGCCGCCGATGCCGAGGTCCCTGAGGTCGTCCGCCGTGCGGGCGAGCCGTTCGCGATTGCGCTCGACGGTATGGCCGTACGCCGTGAACTCCTGCCCCAGGCGCACGGGCGTCGCATCCTGGAGATGCGTCCGCCCGGATTTCACGATGTCGTCGAACTCCTTGCCCTTGCCGAGCAACGCGCGCGCGAGGAGCGTCATCGCTGCGGCGAGCGGGGAGAATTGCGACAGCGCCGCAAGACGAATGGCGGTCGGGATCACGTCGTTGGTGGACTGCGCCATGTTGACGTGATCGTTGGGATGCACCGGCGTGTACGCGCCGCGTTTGCCGCCGAGCAGCTCATTGGCGCGGTTGGCGAGCACCTCGTTGCAGTTCATGTTGTGCGACGTGCCGGCGCCCGCCTGGTAGGGATCGACCACGAAGTGGTCGCGATGGCCGCCGTCGAGCACTTCGTCGGCCGCCCGGACGATGGCGTCGGCCAGCTTCTTGTCGAGCCGGCCGGTTTCCCGGTGGGTCAGCGCCGCAGCGCGCTTGATCCAGATGACCGCGTCGACGAACGCCGGCAGCGGGCGCAGATTGGAGATGGGGAAGTTCTGGCGGGCGCGCTCGGTCTGGATGCCCCACAGCGCGTCGGCCGGGACGGGCATCTCGCCCAGCGGGTCACGTTCAATACGCGTTGCGCTCATCGCTTGCCCCGCTCCCCCTGCTCCGCTCTGTTCCGTGCGACCGCCGTCTGTCTCGAGCCAGGAATCGCCCATGGAATCCCAGGAATTGGTACAGCATCTGCTCGCGCGCGCCGCGTTCCGCGCTGCCGGCATGACGAAGATCGACTGCTTCCGATCGGCGCGCCTGCTCGTCGGGCTCAACTGCTTCGAGCCGGGACAGACGCAAACTGTTCACACGCACGCCGGCGCCGACAAATTCTATGTAGTGCTCAGCGGAAAGGCTACTTTCACCATCGGTACCGAAACGGTGGTCGCCGGGCCCGGTGACTTGATCGCGGCACCCGCGGGCGTGCCCCATGGTGTCGCACGCGTGGCCGAACGAACGGTCGCGCTGATCGCGATGGCGCCTCCACCGGCCTAGCGCCGCCGGAACCACCCCACCGTAAAGAGCTCCTTCGCGGCTTTCACGCCGTGCGTGCGCACCAACAGGTAGATGCCGAGGATGGTCAGCAGGATCGTCGTATAGAAGCGCCACATGAGCAGCATCGTCACTTGGTGGCCCGGACCGAAATCGCCGGCGAGGCCGGACAAGAACGCCACCTCGATGCCGCCGCCGCCCGACGGCAATGGTACCACGAGCGGCGCGTGCAGCAGCGCGAGCGATCCGAAGAACATCACGCCGAACGGCGGGACGTTCGCGTGATGGCCCCATACCAGCGCGGGAAGAATCAGCGCGCGCGCCGCGAGGCTGACGACGGTCAGCAACGCCCCCGCGAACAGCACCCACCAGGGCGCGCGGCGCACGTGCGCGAGCGCGACGCGCCACTGCCGCCGCACGCGGTGGCGAATGGCGCCGGGGCGGACGAGACGCTGCAACCCCCAGATGATCAACAGCACGACGAGCGCGATCAGCTCGATGCCGAGCAGGTCGCGGGCCAGGCTGTGCGTCAGGAAGCGATCCGCCGCTTCGCTCCAGTCGGGCACGTAGTACGCCGCGAGGGCGACTGCGACGACCCCGAACACCGGCCACTCCGCCGCGACTTCGACTCCGAGCGCGACGAGCGCGGTCACCGGGCGCAGCCCCGCCCAGGTCATGCCGAGGAACCGCGCGGGCTCGCCGCCCAGTCGATTCGGCGTCAGCGATGACGCCGCTTCGCCATAAAGATTCAGCCGCAAGGCGTCCGGAAAGCTGACGCGACCGCCGGCTGCCCAGGTCGCGAGCTGGATGCGGATCGCGCGCGCCACGCAATCGATCGCGAGCAGCAGAATCGCGAGGATATGACTCACTGATCAGTCAGAGCAGTCGCCCAAGGGGTAGAGGAATCCACAAGTCGGACACGGATTTTTACAACCCCACGGCTTGGGCTGCACCCTAGCGCCGCAACGTTGACAGGTCGACTCGCCCTTTGAGGAAGGGGTTGGTGCGTCGCTCGCGTCCGATGGTCGTTTCGGGTCCATGTCCTGAGTACACGATGGTTTCGTCGGGCAGGACAAGCAACTCGCGCTCGATGCTGTTGATGAGCAGCTCGAAGTCGCCCCCCGGCAGATCGGTGCGGCCAATCGATCCCGCGAACAACACGTCGCCCGTCAGGGCGACGCCGTGACCGATCAAACACACACTTCCAGGCGAGTGCCCCGGCGCATGCCGCACGGCGAACGTCGCGGTGCCGATCTGCACCGTGGCGCCGTGCGCAAAGTCGCGCGTGGGCGCGGGGAGGCGCCCGGGCAGTTGCAGGCCGAACCATGCCGCCTGTTGTGGCACGGCGTCATAGAGCGGGCGATCGGCCGGATGCAGCCAAATGGGGACGCCGGTCTCCGCAGCGACGGTCGTGACGCCGACAACGTGATCGACGTGCGCGTGGGTCAGCCAGATCGCGACGGGCGCCGCGCCCGTTTCTCTGACCTTCTGAAGAATGAGGCCCGCTTCCTCGCCAGGATCCACGATCGCGCACTCGCGCGCCGTCTCGTCGAGCACGACATAGCAGTTCTCGGCGAATCCGCCGTTCGGGATCTGGACGATTCTCATTGTTTCCGTGCGCCGTCACCGCGCTGCTCGTGCAGCGCCTTGAGGTACTTCTCGACGGCGATCGCGGCGGTCGTCGCATCACCTACCGCAGTGGTGATTTGCCGCGTGACCTGGCTGCGCACGTCGCCCGCTGCGAAGAGTCCCGCCATCGATGTCATCATCCGGTTATCGGTAATGAAATACCCGCCGGCGTCGTGGTCGACGTGTCCCTCCACGAGCTGCGTATTGGGCTTGAAACCGGCGAAGATGAATACCCCGCCCACATCGAGGTTCGAGGTCTGACCGGTCGAGTTGTTCTCGAGCACGGCGTGCGTAACGCCTCTCTCGTTGCCGCCGATTTCGGGGACTACGGTATTGCGGATGACCTCGATCTTCGGATTGGCGAAGGCGCGTTCCTGGAGCAGCTTCGAGGCGCGGAACTCGTCGCGCCGATGCACCAGATGGACTTTGCTGGCGTAGCGTGTCAGATAATCGGCTTCTTCGACCGCGGCATCCCCGCCCCCGACGACGGCGAGCCGCTCGCCCTTGAAGAACGCGCCGTCGCACACCGCGCAATACGACACGCCCTTGCCGGCGTACTCCTTCTCGCCCGGAATGCCAAGTTTGACCGGTGTGCCGCCCGCGGTGAGGATGACTGCGCGGCTGCGGTAGGTGTCGCCGCGCTGCGTTTCGACGTCGAACCAGCCATCCGCTTCCTTGCGAATGCGATCGACCGTGTCGGTCACGATCTGCGCGCCGAACTTCTTCGCATGCTCCGTCATCTTCTGGGCGAGCTCCCACCCCTTGATGCTCTCGAACCCGATGTAGTCCTCGATCAGGTCCGTGTTGAGCAACTCGCCGCCGGGCGCGCCGCGCTCGATCGTCAGGGCGTTGAGCATCCCCCGACCGGCGTACAGCGCGGCGCAGAGTCCCGCAGGACCCGCACCGACGATGATGACGTCGTACTCGCGTCTCGCTTGCTCAGTCATTGCGTTCTGAATTCCAGTCGCGGGGGGTCGCCCTCCCCCGCCAGGGCCCGCGCCAGCTGCGCGCGGAATTGTACCGTTTCGAATTCGATCTCGGGCTGCTCCGGGCCGGCAAGTTTCTGGAGTGCGGCGGCCCCGACGACCACCGTGCCGTGACGATTGCCACGCTTTTGATGGAGCAGCGCGGCGCACGTCTGAATCAGTCCCTGCAGCACCCGTGCTTCCTCCGGCCTAATAATAGAACGCCAGACGGTTTCCAACGCTTCGTGGGCGAGCCAGTACTCGCCGCTGTTGAACAGCTCGCGGGCGTGTTCCAAGTATCGGCGGCGTTCCTCGACATTCATGTGCGCCGCGCGCAGCGCGCCGTACGCGGGAAAGCATGATTCCCATCGCACAGCGCGCGGCTCACTGCGCACCCAACCGTAGCAAGTTCAGCGCACCGTGGCAGCTCGAGATCGTGCCGATCAGCACGGCGGCCGGCGCGCTGCTCGCCCCCACATCCTGGACCAGCCGATCACCGGCCCGCACTTCGTCGGCACCGAACATCCCGACTCCGAATACGCGATGGCGGCAGACGAACAAGGCGGGTCCCGCTACCCGAGTTCCGTCCGCGTTCAAGCGCGCGGCGAGGTCGCGTACGGCATCCGACATCTCCCAGGTGCGCGCGGCGCCGATCGCGGGACACAGCGCGGGCTCGATGCAATGCGTGGGGCAAATCCAATCCGCAAACGAGACGTAGCGGGTCTCATCAGCGCCGCCGCTCGCCCGATCGTACGGCGTGGGAAAGGCGCCCGGGACCGGCGCGACCGAGACGTCTCGCTGCGGCCAGCGTGCGCGGGCGCGCCGCAGCACCCACTCGAACATGAGATGGGGCATGTGCGGAGAGGGAACGATCTGGTCGTCGACCGATTCGGGGAGGTAGTTATCGAAGAATCTCCCCCAATCGGACTCGACGAACGTCCGGTCGGGGGCTGCTCCGAGCTCCCGCCACGCTTTGCAGTCCCGTTCCCGATCGACGACGATCACGGCGCGATACGCGATCTTTCCCCGCGCTTTGGCCTTCGCGAGCTGCGTCGCGTAGAACGTGCCGTAGCAGCCGCCGCCAACGACGACCACGTCGCTCAGCGGATCAGCCTCCCGCCATCGACCACGAGCACGGTGCCGGTAATGAAATCGGTGTCGGCAAGCAAAAACTTGATCGCGGCGACGACATCGGAAGGATCGCCGATCCGTCGCACGGGCGTGGTTTGCTCGAGGTGCTCCTTGGCTTTGGGATCCCAATCATCCGGCAGCAGCACGGCCCCGGGCGCGATGGCGTTCACGACGATATCGGGGGCGAGCGCGCGAGCGAGTCCCTTGGTCAGCATGATCACGCCTGCTTTGCTGACGCAATGAGGCACGTACGCCGGCCAGGGCTCGAGACCTGCGAGGTCCGCGAGATTGATGATTTTCCCTTTCGCCCGGCGCAGATGGGGGATGGCACCCTGCGACACGAAGAACATCGCGCGCAGATTCAAGTTCAGCGTCGCGTCCCAACTGTCCGGAGTCACGTCCTCGACCGGCTCGCGCACCATGATCGCCGCCGAGTTGACGAGGATGTCGAGACGCTGGAGCGCGCGCGCCGCCTGGTCGGCCAGGCCGCGCGCCGCCTTCGGATCGGCGAGATCGGCCTGGAGCAGCTCGGCGCGGCGACCTGCTTCCTTAATAGACTGCACCGTCGCCTCGGCCCCCCGGCGCGAGCCATGGTAGTGGACGGCAATGTCACATCCCGCGCGCGCCAGGCCGACCGCGATCGCCTGGCCGAGGCGACGCCCGGCTCCCGTCACCAGGGCGACAGCACCGTCGAGCCGCACTAGTACGCTTTCCCGGTGATGGGGATGATCTGTCCGGTGATCGCGCTCGCCGCGTCGCTCGCGAGGAACAGCACCGTGTTCACGACCTCGTCGAGCTCGACAAGCGGGGGGGAACTCTTGGGGTCCTCCATCTGCGCCACGTTATCGGCAGTGCGCACGGTCGCGGGCGCCACGGCGTTCACGCGGATGTTCGCGTCGCGATATTCGCGGGCGAGCTCTCGCGTCAGTCCTGCGACCGCGGATTTGGCGGCGGAATACGCCGACATGTGCATCAGCGCCCGCACGGCGGCGATCGACGCGAAATTGACGATCGCGCCGCCGCCGCGCTCGAGCAGCGCCGGGACGGCGGCTTGGCAGGAAAAAAAGGCGGTCTTGAAGTTCACGGCCAGCTCGCGATCGAGGATCTCGGGCTGTACTTCCGTGAACGGGCCGAAGCTGAAGAATCCGCCCGCCACGTTGATGAGCACGTCGAGACCGCCGAAGTGCGATTGGGCGGCGGCGGCGGCCACGCGCGCCGCATCGGGCTGCGTCAGGTCTCCAGCCGAGGCCTTCGCCGCGATGCCTTCGGCCGCGAACTCCTTCACTCGATCCGCGAGCCCCACGGCATTGACGTCGGCCAGCAACAGCTTGGCTCCGGCGCGTCCCAGCCCCCTCGCTACCGCGTGCCCGATTTGTCCCACCCGTCCTACGCCCGTGACGAGGGCGACCTTGCCCTGAAAATCAGAGGCCACGACTTCCCACGATGTCATCCACCGGCGGGGCGCCGCGCTGCCCGAATCGCACGGTTCCATCGCGGCCGATCACGTAGACCGTGCGCTGAATGCCTTTGTCGTCGTCTTTCAGCGCGTGGTAGGCGCGGGCGATCGACCGATCGGGATCGGACAGCAACGGAAAATTGAACGTGAACTTCTCCACGTAACTCTTGTGACTGTCCACGCTCGCGGGATTCACTCCGAACGGTTGCACGCCGGCTGCCTTGAACTTGGCCATCTCATCGCGCACGGCGGAGAGTTGGCGGTTTCACCCCGGCGTGTTGTTGCCGGGATAGAACACGAGCGCGACCGCGCCAGTCTTCAAGAGATCCGCGAGCGCGTAGGTGCGGTCGTCCGATGCGGGCGCGCTGAAGAGGGGTGCCTTGCTGCCAATCGGTAACGGATCACTCATGCGCGTTTCCTTCCGGTCGTTTCGAGCCGGCGTTCGAGCTGCTCCAGCCAGGCATCCGGTACCTGCATGCCACCGAGCGGGGCGTGGCTTTCGCCATACTCGCTCTCGCCATGCCAATCGGATCCGCCGCTGATGGCCAGCCCCAGCCGCTCGGCAATGCGGGTGAGCCGTTGCTCGACGGCGGGCGCATGGCTCGGATGGCGCACCTCGATGCCGTCCAGACCGTGGTCCTGAAATACTCGGATCTGTCCTTCGGTCCCATGATCGCCGAGGTGGGCCGCGAACGTGAGCCCGCCGACGCCGTGCACCAGCCCGGTCACTTCATTCAGATTCGGGAGCGGCTTCTCGACGTATGCCGCTCGCCCTCGCCCCAGGTAGCGGCGAAACGCGTCGCTGATGTCGTCACAGGCGCCGCAGTCGACCAGGGCGCGCGCGACGTGTGGTCGACCCAACGCGCCACCTTCCCATGCGCCGTCACTCCCCATGGTCGACGTGCCGAGCTGCGCCTGCACGTCCTCGAGCTCGATCGCGACGCCCAGCTGTTGGAGCTTGGCGACGATCTGCTCGCCGCGGCGGCGCCGCGCCGCACGGGTGTTGCGTAAGAAGACCTGGAGCTGCTCGTCTTCCGGCGGGAGAAACAAGGCGAGCACGTGCAGCTCCCCCCAGGGGGCGCGGACGCTGAATTCGCACCCGGGAATCACGCGCACGCCGAGCTTCTTCGCCTCGTGCTCGGCGTCGGCGACGCCGTCCGTCGTGTCGTGATCGGTGAGGGCGAACGCCGCGAGTCCGACCGCGCGCGCGCGGCGCGCGACCTCCGGCGGCTCGCATTCGCCGTCGGACGCCGTTGAATGGCAATGCAGATCAATGTGTGGCGTAGTCGACCTCGGGCGCCGTCCATGCCGGCTGCGATTCGTGGAAGAGCGCAACCAGCTCGCGCTCGGCCAGCTCGTTGAACGCGTGGTCTGGCGTCCGCGAGCCGACCGGTGAATAGCGCGTTACGCGCCGGCGGCGGTGCGGGCCAACGCCGTGCTCGAAGATGAGCCCGAACTGGTCCCGGCCGTATACCGTCACACGGCCCGACGGATAGACCTCCCACCGCTCCCCGTTCAGCACGATCGCGCGCCGCGCCATGATCGGTTACGCCTGCGACGTCGTCGCGACGGACACTTCGCTCCACAGCTCCCAGGCATCGGGCGCGTAGGTCGCGAGCGCCTGGAGCCGGCGCTCGAGCATGATCTCCTCCGGCAGGCGCGACGCCTGGGCGCGATGCGACATCTCCGTCGGGCTCTCCGAGAACTCGATGAAGAGCCGTGGATCCTTCGCGTTGCGAAACAGCCAGATTCTCTGGCCGCGCGCCTCGGCGAACTGGCTGAGCTCGCGCAACGTGGTCACGTATTCCGTCTCATTCTGCGGTGGCACGCGCACGCGCGCCGCGGTCAGGACTTTGGGCATGCTCACACCGCTCCCTCGGGAAACTCCTGCAGCATTCGCTTGACATCGGCGAGGAATTTGTCCGCGTCAGCGCCGTCCACGATCCGGTGATCGTACGACATCGTCAGCATGCCCATCGTGCGAATCGCGATCGAATCGGTGCCGTCGGCGGCCGTGACGACCTTGGGCCGCTTTTCGATTGCGCCTACGCCGAGGATCGCAACCTGCGGCTGGTTGATGATCGGGATGCCGGCGAAGGGACCGAACCCGCCGGGGTTCGTGATCGTGAACGTGCCGCGCTGGATGTCGTCGGGCAGCAGCTTCTTGGTGCGGGCGCGCTCTCCCAGATCGTTGATCGCGCGCGCGATGCCCATGAGCGACAGCTCGTTGGCGTGCTTGATTACCGGCACGATCAGTCCCCAGTCCAGCGCCACGGCGATGCCGACGTTGATGTCGGCGCGGTAAATCGTGCTGTCACCCGAGACGGCGGCGTTGACGACCGGATGCTTGCGCAGGTTCTCGGCGCACGCTTTCACGATGAACGCGAGAAACGTGAGGCTTACGCCACGCTCGGTGTACGATTGCTTCGCCTGCGCGCGCAGCTGTGCTACCCGCGTGAAGTCGACCTCGAAGAAGCTCGCGACGTGCGCCGAGACCTGCTTCGACGTCACCATGTGATCGGCGGTGATCTTGCGAATCTTGGACCACGGCTCGACGCGATCGCCGGGCCAGGGCTCGACCGCGGGGTGCGCGACGGAACCTGCGTCGTGCGTCGTGCGTCGTACGTCGTACGTGGGGGCGGGCGCTGTCGGTGCCTTCTCGATGTAGCCGAGGATGTCCTGCTTCGTCACCCGTCCGGCGTAGCCGCTGCCGGAAATGCGCGAGATGTCCACGCTATGCTCGGCGGCGATCTTGCGAACCAACGGAGTCGACTTCGTCCGCAGGCGTTGCTCAGCGGTCAGCACTCCTCCGTCGCCATCTCCGCTTTTCGTGACGGGTGCGGGAGCAGGTGCGGCCTTCGGTGGCGCTGGCGCCGGCGCGGTAGCCTTCGGCGGCTCGGGCTTCGCTGGTGCGGGCGCAGCCGCGCCTTTCTCGGTCTCGAGGACCGCCACGAGCGTCTGCACGGGGACCGTCTGGCCCTCCTGCACCTTGATCTCCGCGAGCACTCCGGCGGCGGGCGCGGGAATCTCGGCGTCGACTTTGTCGGTCGAGATCTCGAACAGCGGCTCGTCGCGCTTCACCTCGTCGCCGACTTTCTTGAGCCACTTGCTCAAGGTGCCTTCGGCGATCGATTCGCCCATTTGGGGCATGAGAACGTCTACACGTGCCATGGGAGCCTCAGTATTTCGCCAGCCATCTCGCCGCCTTCACAATGTCGTCCGTTTGCGGCAACACGAAGTCTTCGAGCGTCGGTGCGTACGGCAACGGCACATCGTGCGCCGTCACGCGCATGATCGGGCCATCCAGCCACTCGAAGGCCTGCTCGTTGATGCGCGCGGCAATTTCGCCCGCGATGCCACCCGTGCGCGTGTCTTCGTGCACGATCAGGACTTTGTTCGTCTTCTTCACCGTGCGCATGATCGCGGCGTCATCCATCGGCAACAGCGTTCGCAGATCCAGCACTTCGGCCGATGCCCCGTCCTGTTCTTCCAGCTGCTGCGCGGCCTCGAGCGCCTTCCACACCGTCGCGCCGTACGTGATGATCGAGAGATCCTTTCCCTCGCGCGCCACGCGCGCCTCGCCGATGGGCGTCAGGACCTCTTCACCTTCGGGCAACTGTTCCTTGATACGCCGGTACAGCCACTTATGCTCGAGGTATAACACCGGGTCCGGATCGCGAATCGAGGACTTAATGAGCCCTTTTGCGTCCCGGGCCGTGGCGGGATAGACAATCTTGAGACCCGGAGTGTGCAGGAACGCGGCTTCCGGGTTCTGCGAGTGAAACGGGCCGCCACGCACGTAGCCACCGCAGGGCCCGCGCACGACGATCGGCGTCGACAGTCCGGCGCGGTAGCGCGCGGTCGCGACGTAGTTCGTGAGCATGTCGTAGGCGCAGGAGATGAAGTCGATGAACTGCATCTCCGCCACCGGGCGCATGCCCATGTGGGCCGCCCCGGCGGCGGCGCCGACGATGGCCGCCTCCGAGATGGGGGTGTCGATCACGCGTGCCTCGCCGAACTGCTTGGCGAAGCCCTCGGTCACCTTGAACGCGCCGCCATACGCCCCAACGTCCTCACCCAAGATGAAAACGCTCGGATCGCGCTCCATCTCTTCCCACAACCCCTGGCGTAGGGCTTCGAGGTAGGTCACCTCGACCATACTGTCCTTGTCCTCGACCATCCTGTCACCACTACCGGGGGCAGTTCATTGGGTCGTCGTTCTAGAGTTTTCGGCGGACGTTCTCCGTCCCGCGCGAGTTGGAACACAAC
>WNGC01000490.1_pt1 | contig 42833 bp, 39 predicted proteins | sample 5400051 | NCBI WGS metagenome assembly WNGC01 (sample SAMN13153368, study PRJNA577476) | soil metagenome | isolation source: 20 cm soil or saprolite under grassland replicate 2 | place: USA:California | collected 2016-06-15
GCCGCCCGCACCATCTCGTCGACGATGCGGCGCGAGGATACCGTGACCCGCTACGGCGGTGAAGAGTTTGTCGCCATCTTGCCGGGCGTCGACATCCAGACCGCGCCGATCCGCGCGCAGGAGATCTGCGACACCCTGGCCAAGGTCTTCATGTACAACCCGAAGACGATCTTCGCGCCACTCACCGCGTCGGTCGGCTGGGCCACCTACCCGGTCGATGCCAAGAACCGCGACGAGCTGCTGAATCGCGCCGACCTGGCCATGTACATGGCGAAGAAGCGCGGCCGGAACTGCATCTGCGGCGCCTGCGAGCTGGAAAGCGTGGCGGCCCTCGACTCGGTGCTCAGCGAGGTCGTCGCGCAGCTGGCCAGCGCCGACACCGTCGGCCCCGGCATGGTCGCCACCCTTGAAAAGCGGCTGGGCCAGATCGCGAACTCGAGCCATCTGGAAGAGCTCGCCGAGGGCATGCTCTCGCCGAACAGCGAGGCAACCCTCGAGGCGCTCAACGCGCTGGCCGCCTCGATCGACGCCAAGGACCCCTACACCAGCGGCCACTCCCAGTCCGTCGCCAAGCTGGCGGAGGACCTGGGCGACATGCTGCAGCTCTCCGCGGCGCACAAGAACCAGCTGCGGCTGGCCGCCATCCTCCACGACGTGGGCAAGATCGGCGTCGTCGACAAGGTGCTGCTCAAGGAAGGCAAGCTCGACGAGGACGAGAAGCTCATCATGCGTATGCATCCGATCCTCGGCGCGCGCATCCTGCAGCCGATCAAGGCCTTCCGGCAGATTCTCAACGTCGTCCTCCACCACCACGAGTGGTACGACGGCAGCGGCTATCCGGATGGGCTGGCGGGACAGAACATCCCGCTCCACGCCCGCATCGTGTCGGTCTGCGACGCCTATCACGCGATGACCTCGACCCGTCCCTACCGGCAGCGCCGCACGCCGGAGTTCGCGCTCGCCCAGCTCGAGGCCGGAAAGGGGACGCAGTTCGACCCGATCATCGTCGACTACTTCATCCAGATGATGCGCAAGCGCCAGGCGGAGAATCCGGATGCCCTGGAAGCCGACATACACGACGACCATCCGGGCACGCCGGAGGCCGAGGCGGCAGCGGGCTAGGCCATGGCGCTGGACGCGAACGGCCATCCCGTCTCAAAAATCGCCCAGCGCAAGCTCGAGCACCTGCGGCTCTCGCTCGAGGCCTCCGTCCAGTCCACCCGCAGCGCCGGCTTCGAGCGCTTTGCCTTCACCCATCAGGCGCTCCCGGAGCTCGACCTGGACGCCATCGATCCGTCGACCAGCTTCCTGACCAAGCCGCTCAAGCTGCCCTTCCTCATCTCCAGCATGACCGGTGGGGCTCACGCCGCCGGCGACATCAACCGCCGGCTGGCGCTGGTCGCGCAGAGCGTGGGGATCGCGTTCGGGGTCGGCTCGCAGCGGGCGGGCCTGACCCACAAGGATCTGCGAGCCACCTACCAGGTGCGCGGCGTGGCGCCGGACGTCCTGCTGTTTGCCAACCTCGGCGCGGTCCAGCTGAACTACGGCATGCGCAAGGACCAGTGCCTGGAAGCGGTCGAGATGATCGGGGCCGATGCGCTGGTGTTGCACCTCAATCCGCTTCAGGAGGCGCTCCAGCCAGAAGGCGATCACAACTTCCGGGGGCTGATCGAAAAGATCGCGATGCTCTGCAAAGAAATGCCCGTGCCGGTGATCGTCAAAGAGGTCGGCTGCGGGATCTCGGGGTCAGTGGCGGCGCAGCTGGCGGAAGCCGGCGTGGCCGCCATCGATGTCGCCGGGTTGGGGGGGACCAGTTTTGCCCGGGTCGAAGCCTTCCGCCGGGAGCGGCCCGAGGAAGTCGAGCTGGCCCTGGCCTTCTCCGAATGGGGCATCCCTACGGCTGAGGCGCTGGTCGCCACGCATCGGGTCGCCCCCCAGCTGCCCTTGATCGCCAGCGGCGGGCTCAGGCACGGGCTCGATGCCGCCAAGGCGATCGGGCTGGGCGCCGACCTGACCGGATTTGCCCACGCTGTCCTGGCAGCCGCGTCCGAAGGCGAGGAAGAGGTCCGCCGTCTGCTCGATGGCTTTGCCTGGCAGCTGCGGGTCGCCATGTTCTGCGCCGGCGCGCCCAACCTCGCAGCCCTCAAAATCAGCCCGCCGATCGAAGTCCGATGATGGCGAAGACCAAGCCTTTCGCCAGCCGCACCGACCGGCTGCAGGCGATGAACGCCGCCCTCGACCGCGACCTGAGCCGCCTCTCCCAGCAGGCAGGTTCCAGCCAGAGCGCGCTGCTGACCGAGATGGTTCAGTACCACCTCGGCCTGCGCAAGTCCGGCGACCGGCCGGGCAAGCGGCTTCGGGCCAACCTTGCGTTGCTGACCTGTGAGGCCTTCGGCCGTCGCTACGCCGAGGCGCTCTGGGCAGCGGTCGCCGTCGAGCTGGTGCACAACTTCTCCCTGGTCTTCGACGACGTCCAGGACCACGATGAGCTCCGACGCGGGCGACCTTCCGTCTGGAAGGTCTGGGGCATCGGCCAGGCGATCAACGCCGGGGCCGCGCTCGAGGCGCTTGTCACTCGGGCGGTGGTGGAGCTGTTGCCGGCGCGCTACGCGGATCGAACCCGGCCGGCGCTGGCCCTGCTTTCCGAGACCATGCTCGGGCTCTGCCGCGGCCAGGTGCTGGACCTGCAGTTCGAGCAGCGCGTCGATGTCGGGGTCGAGGAGTACATGGAAATGATCGCGCTTAAAACCGCCGCATTGTTCGAATGCGCCGCGCGTCTGGGCGGCATCGCCGCCGGCGTGGGCGATGCGTCGCTCGAGAAAGCCGGTCGGTTCGGCCACCACCTCGGCATGGCGTTCCAGGTGATCGACGACATCCTGGGCGTCTGGGGCTCGGCCGCCCAGACCGGAAAGCCGCTCGGCAGCGACCTGAAGAATGGCAAGAAGACGCTGCCGACGCTGGTGGCGCTCAAGGGCGGCGCGGCGGGTAACCGGCGGGTGCTCCGATCACTGCTGACCCGAGCCAGGTTCAACGCGGCCGAGATGGAGACCGCGCGCGCCATCATCAGCCAGTCGAGCGCGCTCGCGATCTGCCGGCGGCAGGCGACCGAGCACCTGGCCGAGGCGCGAATGCAACTCTTTGGCATGACCGACCGTCCAAACTGGGCCGTCCGGGCCCTCGCCGAGATGGTCACCACCCTGGAGTCGGGACTGGTCTAGCGCGTGGCTTTGCGTTCGCGGGGGGGCGCCCGTAAGGGCGTGGCTGGCACAATAGTCTCAGGAGGATGGGGTCAACAGCGATGCCGCTGCGCGCCCCGAGGGTCGTGACATACCTGATTTGGATCTTGCTTGTGGTGCTCGCGGTCGGGCAGCCGGCGGCGAAAGGTCCGGCGATGGCGCCCAGCGAGGTGCTGGGCGTGCATGCCAACGCCGATCACGCCGGGCTCCAGGGCAAGGTCTACGTCGCCCTGGGCGACAGCATCAGTGCCGGCCGCTACGCGACCGCGCCGGACGATACATTTCCGGGGCTGGTGGCCGAGAAGCTGGGGATGAACCTCAACCTGGTGGCGCGCAGTGGGGCCAAGGCGGGCTGGGGCATTCCGCAACTGAGCGCGGTCCATGCGGCGCAGCCCGCCCTGGTGACGATCGAGCTGGGCACCAACGATGTCGGCTTCTACACGCCGACGGCCACCTTCGCGGCGCAGTACGAGACGATCGTCAATGCCGTCAGCGGCCCGCACACGCGCGTCCTGTGCATCGGCAGCTGGCTGCCATCGAGCGCCATCGACGCGATCATCGCGGACACCTGCCAGCGGCACGGCGGAACATTCGTCAGCCTCAACGGCTTCTATCAGGTGAACGACTTTCACGCGCAGGACGGCGGGTCCAGCTACCTGGGTCGTAGCGATTGGTTCCACCCCGGCGACCAGGGGCACGCCGCGATTGCCGCGGCGGTACTCTCGGTCCTCGGCGCGGGGCCGGCGCCGGTCGTCGGTCCGCTGCCCTCACCGTCACGCTTTCCCGACGTCATCCGCACGCACCCACAGTAAAAGAGCAATTCTCCCTCCCCCCTCGCGGGGGAGGGCCGGGGTGGGGGCCTAGACGTCGAGCACATCACCAATCTTGAGGGCCAGGTGCAGCGAAAGGCGCACCTCAGCATCGCGCAGGTCGGCCTGCAGCAGGTCCTCGATCCGGCCCAGGCGGTAGAGCACGGTGTTGCGATGCAGGTGCAGACGATCGGCCGCGTCGGTCGGGCTTCCGTTGGTCGCGAGATACGCGGCCAGCGTCTTCAACAGCTCCCCACCGCGATCCTTCCCACGCAACCGCGCCAGCGCCTGGTCCCTGAAGTCGCGCAGCTCGGGTAACGGCTGCAGCGCGTACAGCAATCGGTAGAGGCCAAGGTCCGAGAACGCCGTCGCGCTATCGGGACCAAAAAGGCGGCGGCCCATCGCCAGCGCTTGCTCGGCTTCGCGGGCGGCCGCTGCCACCTCGGTTGCCCCCGAGCGAATGGCGCCGTATCCCAGGGCTACCGCCGCCGCCGTGGCGGCTCGTGCCGTCCGGTGCAGCTGGTCGACCAGCGACTTCGGTTCCGGCGTCCGGCGTCCGGCCAGGCTGATGAGCGCAACGGTGGTCGCGCCGCGCTCCCGAACCAGGGCGCTGCATCGCATCGTGGCAAGCTGGCGCTCCCAGGCGCCCCGGATCTTTGCGGCCTTCCCCGAGGCGGGCGCGTCGGCAGCCACGACGAGATACGGGGCATCGACATCGAATCCCTTGCGCTTTGCCCGTTCTCGGGTTGCCTCGTGCGAACCAGGCCGGCCGGCCGTCAACGCATCGAGCAACTCTTCCTCGGCCTCATCGCGCGCATCGCGCGCGGCCCGGGCGCGCACCAGCTCGATCGCGCACGCATGGGCGGCCCGTCCACCCGCCAGCCGGTGCAGCTCGCCCAACTCGCCATCGGACCCGACCAGGGAGAGGAATCCGGCGATACTTCCCTGGACGAGGATCGGGGCAATCAGGCGAGCCCGTCCGCCGGCCAGAGACCGGAGCGCCACCGGTGGATCGAAGGCGCTGAGCGGCACCTCGCGCAACCACTCGTCGAGCGCCGGCCGCTCTGCCGCGATCGCCGCGCCGACCTCCTCCGGAAGTCGGTCGCCTGCGCCTAGCGCAATCCCCGCTGGCAGGGCAAACAGCGGCAAGCCGTGGGCGTCGGCAACCTGGCGCGCTTCCGCCGACACCCGACCTGAGACGGCGGCGCCGGCGACACCCTGACCGGCGAGCGATTCCAGCAAGCGGGCCAGCGTCAGGCGGGCGTCGACGGCGGTGAGCACCTGGGGATTGATCAGCAGCAGCTCGCCGCCGCGCAACGGCGTGAAGGCAGGCGACCGGGCGCGCAGTGCGGTACACCAGACGACTTCGCGCCGCATGCCGGCCGCTCCGGCGACCATTTGCGTTTCCGGCGGGAGGGCGCCGCGCCACACGTCGTCGACCGTCACGTGCGGATGCGGTGGGGCAACCGGTGTTTTCGAGCCCATGGTTCGTGCGCCGCGCCCTAAGGAGACGCGTCGGTCGACATTATCCCACAGGTTCGCCCAGCGGCTTTAGACGCCGCGCACAAGCCCGCTCAGGCGGAGCGGATGCGCCGCCGGGTCGGTCCCGGCGGCTTCTTGGCAGGCCGGGCCCGTGCGGGGGTCTTCTTGGAGCCGTTCCCCGCCGCAGCGTCGGCCTTTGCCGCACCCTTCCACAGCGACTCGAGGTCGTAGTACGACCGCTCGCCCGGGAGGAAGACGTGGACGATCACGCTCGCGTAGTCAAGCACCACCCACGATCCGTCGTCGTACCCGGCGATGCGCAGGGGCCGCACCCCCTGATTCTTTCCCGCCTCGATGATCGAGTCGGTGATGGCGCGCACCTGCCGGTCGGTGTCCCCTTCGCAGATCACGAAGTAATCAGCGATCGATGTTTTCTGCCTGATGTCCAGGCGGACGATCCCCCGCGCCTTCTTGTCCGCAGCCGCAGTCGCAATGAGCCGGCTGAGCTGAAGGGGGGTCACTTCTTTGATTATCCCAGTTGGCCGGGACCCGCCGTCAGGCCTGGTAGAGCGCATGCGCACGGATGTAGTCGGCCACCCCGGGCGGCACGAGATCATCGATCGGCGTCCCACGCCTCAGTCGGTCGCGGACCTGGTGCGCGGCGATGGCGGGCGTGTCGAGGTGCACGAGCCGGGTCCGTGCCGGGCTGAAGCCGAGCTCGTGCAGTGTGGATAGGGCAATGCTGGTGTCCGGTCGATTGAAGATCGTAAAGCTCACCTCCTTGAGCAGCGCCTCCGCCTCGTGCCAGGTGCGGATCCGGAGCGCGGCATCAGAGCCGAGCAGCAGCTCGAATCGTTCCCCTGGCATCGAACTGGCGAGCTCGCGCATCGTATCGATCGTGTACGAGATTCCACCCCGGTCGACTTCAATTCGCGACCCGAGTAATCCCGGTTGATCCGAGACCGCGATCTCGACCATTCGCATCCGGTCCTCAGGGCTCGCCACCGGAGCCGCGCTTCGGTGCGGCGGGTGCGCGTTCGGGATTAACCAGACCTGGTCGAGGCCGGCCTCACCGCGCAACTGGCGGGCGGCGGCGAGGTGCCCGCTGTGCACCGGGTCGTAGGTTCCACCCATGATGCCGATGAGTATCCCTCCGGCGGAGGGTCGGGGTGGGGGGTCAGCGCTCCGGATCGTAGAGAAACTCCGCGTCGGAAATTCGCACCATCTCGCCGCCGCGGGCGCCGTGCCGCGCCAGCGCATCGTTCAGGCCCCAGCGGTCGAGCATCCGCTGGAAATGCGCCAGCCCCTCCGGGTTGGTGATGTCCGTCATGGCCAGCAATCGCTCAAGCTGATTTCCCGAAACGCGAAAGCCGCCATCGATCGCCTCGATGGTGAACGGTTCGGCCGAGCTGGGCCCCCGATAGACCTTGAGGGCGGGCACCGGCTCGGAAGTCTCACGCTTGCGCCGCTCGAGCATTCGCCAGGTCGCCCAGAGCAGATCCTGGACACCTTCGCCGGTCGCGGCGGAGATGGGGAACGACCGGTGGCGCAGCTTGACCAGCCGCTGCCGGAAGGCCAGCGTCTCGGACGGCTCGCTGACGGCGTCCATCTTGTTCAGGGCAATGAGCTGGGGTCGGCGGGCCAGCGAGGCGCTGTATTTCTTCAATTCCGCGCGCACCTGCTGGTAGTCATTCCAGAGCTTGTGCTGATCGCCCGCCGCGGCATCGATGACATGAATCAGGACGCGAGTCCGGTCCACGTGGCGGAGGAATTCCAATCCGAGCCCCGCTCCGGCGTGGGCGCCCTCGATCAACCCGGGCAGGTCCGCCATGACGAACGTGACATCCTCCCCCAGTTCGACGACGCCCAACACGGGCTCCAGGGTGGTGAAGGGGTAGTCGCCAATCTTCGGCCTGGCCGCGCTGGCCGCGGACAGAAGCGTCGATTTGCCGGCGTTGGGAAGCCCAATCAGGCCGGCATCGGCGATCAGCTTCAGCTCCAGCCACAGCCAACGCGATTCCCCCGGCTCCCCCAGCTCGGCGAAGCGCGGGGTCTGACGGGTGGCGGACTTGAAGCTGGCGTTACCCCGCCCGCCCCGCCCCCCGCGGCCGACGATGAGCCGCTGGTTCGCAGCCACGAGATCCGCGATCGTCTTCCCCTCCTCGTCCTTGACGAGCGTGCCCGGAGGGACCTGCAAGATCAGGTCGTTCGCGTCTCTGCCGTGGCGCCGGCTGCCGCCGCCGCGCCCACCACGGCCGGCGACGAAGTGATGCTTGAAGCGGTAATCCTGGAGCGAGTTGAGCTGCCGGGAGACCTCGAGGATGATGTTGCCGCCCCGACCACCACTGCCGCCGTCGGGACCGCCGCGCGGCACATACTTCTCACGCCGGAAGCTCAACGCGCCGGCGCCGCCGTCCCCCGCCTTGACGAAGATCTTGGCTCGGTCGATAAACATCGCGATCCCCGGTGCAAAACCGGGGCCTGACGCCCCTTTAGGCGCTGGCGGCGAGCACGGACACCTTCTTGCGCCCGTGGCCGGTCCGCTCGAAGCGGACCACGCCGTCGACGAGCGCAAACAGGGTGTGGTCGCGCCCCATGCCGACGTTGGATCCGGGGAAGATCGCCGTCCCTCGCTGGCGAAGCAGAATGGTGCCGGCGTTGACCTCCTGCCCGGCGCCCGTCTTCATTCCCAGCCGCTGGCCGACGCTGTCGCGTCCGTTGCGTGAGCTGCCTGCGCCTTTCTTGTGTGCCATGTCTTACTCCTGCGTGGTCTTTTCGGGTTCGGCCGCCACTTTACGCCGGCTCGCCCGGGCGGCCGGTCGTGACGCGACCGCCCCGTCGGGCGGCTGGATGGCGCCGATCCGCAGCTCGGACAGCTGTTGCCGGTGCCCGGTCTTCCGCCGGTGACGCTTCCTGGCCTCGAACTTGAAGACGATGATTTTGTCACCGGCCCGGTGCGCAACCACTGTCGCCTCCACTGCGGCGCCGGCCACGAAGGGCGTACCGATCACCGGCTTGTTGTCGCCGCCCAGCATCAGCACGGAGTCGAGGCGCACGGTCTGGCCGACGTTGGCCGGCACACGGTCGACCAGGATCCGGTCGCCTTCCGACACCTTGAACTGCTTTCCGCTGGTGGCAACGATGGCAAACATGGCAATAGCGCCCGCGGGCGCGGTTTCGTAGTTTATCACGCGATCTGTTCCGGCCCCTTGTCGACGTGGTTCTCGTAGAAGCGCGTGATCTCGTTCTGGTCGTAGGCGTCCAGAAAATCGACGTAATGCCAGGCCACGAGCGCGATCTTCTTCTGCATGCCCCTGCTGTACGGCGTCATGACGACCTTGACCTCGCCAAACTGCGGCTCGGCCGGCGCCAGATTCTTCACGTAGTTCTCCAGCTGGTTCTTGAGCGCGGTACAGTCGCTGCCGCTCGGGCAGTTGTAGAGGATCGCGATCCCACCGTGCTCCAGGTTGTGGACGAACTGGCCCTCCACCAGATTGTCGATCGTCTGCCAGTTGACCGGCGCGATTCCCTGCAGGGAATAGTGGGGCCCCGAGGTGGGCGGATAGAACTTGTAGGTGGGGGTGGTCGAGGGATCGACGTGCGTCGCCGGGCCTTCGTCGGGAATCTCCTGCCCGACCGTGCCGCTGACCGCCTGGAAGTGCAGCCGGTTGTCAATCTGTACCTGCGCCTGGTGTTGCAGGGCTAGGGCAACGATCAGAATCGCGATCGCCGCCGTGCCCAGCACGCCGCCGATGATGTAGAGGTTGCGGCGATCGCGCGCTCGCTGGCGCGCCGCCGCTTCCTCGCGCTGCTGCTGGCGCAGCGCCTTCAGTTCCTTTTGCGTTCTCGACATTTACGGCAATTCTCTCAATTCCTGGCGTTTCTCCCAGAGCCCGGGGCTGCGGTGCTAGCTGGCCGTGATCGTCACAGGGGATTGGTCCGAGCCGCCCGTGATTTGCGCGTTGCTGCTGTTGCCAGAGACAACGTTGGGATGCGGCCCGAGTGAGGCGCCGTTGACGGTCGCGGTGAAGGTGATCACCAGCGTCGCGCCGTTGAAGCCACCGGCCGGGATGATGAACGGCCCCCACTGCGGAGTCGCCGAGCCGGCGGCGGGCAGTAGCCGCGAGCCCACGCTCTTGCCGTTGATGACGATGCTATTCGTCGACTTGAAGCTGAATCCCTGGGGCAGCGTGTCGGTCACCGTCACAGCCTGGGCCGCGTCGGTACTGTCGTTCTCGACAGTGATCACGTACGTCACCGTTCCGTTCTGTGGGGCATAGGGCGCTGTCGGCGCGACCGTCATTAAGATCGGGACCTTCGTGCTCTTGCCGACGGCTACCGGCGCGGTGTTGCCGAGGGTTTGGGCTGGAACGTCTTTGACACCGGTGAGCGCCGCCGTGAGGTTGTATAAACCTGGCGCGACCGCCGGCAGGACGCGCGCTTGAAACGTCAACCGGAGCAGGCCGGGCACTCCATTGCTGGCGCCCGGGATATCCCATGAGGACCACAGGGGGAGCAGGCTGTTCGCCGGTGGGTCGATCGACGTCACCCGGATGCTGTTGCCCTGGAACCCGCTGGTCGCGCTGTAGAGGAACCCGGGAGCCAGGCTGACCGAAATCGCAACACCCTTCGCCGCCGCCGATCCGACATTGCTCACCGAGACCACGTAGGTGGCCAGGCTGCCGGTTGTCACCTGTCCGGTCGCGGCCGCCACCGCCAGGACCAGCGACGGGCGGGGCTCCACCACCAGCCCAACCCCGGTGCCCTGGTCGATCTCGACTGGGGTCGAAGTGGTCAGCTTGACCTGGTTGACATAGTCGCCCGGCTTTACCGTGGCCTGGACTTTGAAGCTCAGAACGAGGGAGCTCACGGTATCGCCGTTGCCCGCCGGAATGGTCCACGTGCCCCAGGTCGGGTTCCCCTGCGGGTCCGGCTCGGTTAAGGCGGTGCGGATGGCATTGCCGCCCAGGGTAGTCAGTTCGTAGTAATGGAAGCCGGCGGGCAGCACGTCTTCGACGGTCACGCCGCGGGCCGGCCCGGCACCGGTGTTCCGGATCGACAGGGTAATGCCGGTAAACGAGCCGGGCGAGAGGTGGCCCTTATGGTCGGCCCCGCTGGGCGCGTCGGTGCTCTGGGTGATGACCAGGCGCGAGTCCCCGCTCGGGCCGCACGCGGCCAGGACCAACGGGCTGAGCAGCACAACCAGCAGCAGGCTAATCGAGCGGCGCTCGGGGCGTCGCCCCACGCGAGCCGCGCGCTGGTGCGGTGCGAGCGTTTGAGACGTTCGGGGGCGTCGCCCCACGCGAGCCGCGCTCTGGTGCGATGCGAGCGTTTGAGACGTTCGTCGTGCCAGGCGAGCGTTTGAGGCGTTTCTGAGTAACTTCAGAGCCATCCGGATTCTTCAACGGAAGCGGGATCCCGCATTCGCCCAGCAACCGTGTCAGCAGGCGCATCGGCATCCCAACGACGTTGTCGTAGGGCCCCCGGATCGAGGTGACCAGGCGGCGACCTTCGCCCTGTATAGCGTAGGCACCGGCCTTATCCTGCGCCTCGCCCGACCGCACGTAGGCCGAGATCGCGGACGCCGATAGTTCACGCATAGTGACGTAGGTCCGCGAAATCCCCTGGGCGCGGCAGCCGGATCGCCCATCGATGACGTGCACGGCGGTGTAGACCAGGTGCGTCCGGCCGGATAGGGCGCGGAGGAAATCGGCCGCCTGGCGGCGGTCGCTGGGTTTTCCGAAGATTCGTCGATCGAGCACCACTTCCGTGTCGGCCGCCACGACGACCGCACCGCGATGGCGGCTGGCGACCGCCTCGGCCTTCGCCTGGGCCGCCCACAAGACGAAGCCGACCGGACCGAGCGGTCGTGGTGGTCGTTCGTCGATACCGGGGGTGATGCTGCGGAACCGCACGCCGGCCCGTCGCAAGATGTCGACCCGTCGAGCGGATGACGAGGCGAGCACGAGCGTGATTGGTGGCGTTGTCACGCGCTCATAGACGAAGCATCCGAAGCAGCATGGCCGGCGCGATGCCGCAGGCGACCGAGACAACGGGGCCGATCCAGCGGAGCGAGGAGTGCGGTCGATCTGGTCCCGGCGACAGCGCCTGACGGTCAAGCAGGGGCGCGAGCTGCAGAACGGCGAACATGACCGCCGCCAACAGGCCCAGCACCAGCGAAGCCTGCAGCGCGCCAATCACGGCCAGCGTCGCCCCGGCGAAGGTCGCCGACGGCGGCCAGGTCGATCGCGCTAGGAGGATGAGCCGCCCGCTCCAGCCCGATGCCGGGCCTGGCACGTCGTCGACACGGACGATGGCGAGGTCGATCAACAGGAGGATCACCGCAAGCTCACCAAGACCGAACGAATCGCGCGCACCGATGGCCAGCAGCAGGAGGCCAGCGAGCAGCCGATCGCGAATGGCGTCTTTGGGGCTTTCACCAGTCAGGGTGCTGAGCAGAGGCCGCGCGATCAGCAGCGCCGCACCCAGGGCGGCGACCCACTGGAACCGAACCGCGTTGCTCGGACTGAGCGACGGAAGGAACAGCATGACCAGCAGGGTGGTCGCGGGCAGGACGAGCACGCGCAGCATCCCGGCCCGCGCCGCGAAGAGCATCATGACCAGCCCGAGTCCCAGGGCGACCGCCTGGACCCGCGCACTCCAGGTCGGCGACGCCAGCGCCTGCAGCACCGGCGTCAGGCCCACGACCCCGACCGCGAGCCAGGCGGGCCGCTCGGCGTCTCGCTCGAGCACCGTGGCGACGGCGACCAGCGCCGCGAGTGCCGACCAGCGCAGGGCGGGGGCCGCCGCGACCAGTGCCAGGACGGCAAGCAGGGCGGCCCACTCGATGCCGGCTGCGCTGGCGGCCGAGCCAACGACCAGCACGATGGCGCTGGCGAGCAGCACCGGTCCGCCGACGTCGATCGAGAGGTCGCCCAGGCTGATGGGCCCGAGAACGAGACCGGTTGCCGCCAGCACCGCCGAACCCGCGGCCGTCAGCAACAGCACGCCGCTGAAGGCCGGACGAACCGGTCCCGGTATTCGCCCCCGCCCACCGGCAATCGGCATCAGCGCCATCGCTCCGGCAACCCCCGCCGTGAGCGGGTCCGCCGGGACCGCGCTGAGGATCACGACCGCCACGGCGGCGATCATCAGGGCCTGGCCCTGCAGGCGCTCCGGTTCATCGATCGGGCTCGTAAACCAGGCCGTTCCGACAGCACCCAGGAGCCACGGCACCGCGCTGAGCAGGATGGGATTCTCCCCGATTGGGAGGCGGGTCGCCGCAAAAAGCGCCACCAGCATGGCGACGGTCAGGGTGACGGCTCGCCGGGTCAGACCCTCAAAATTGGACCGGACGCGCTGACCGGCGCGGGGCAACAACACGGTTGCGATGATCGGACCGATGGCCCACGTCGCCGAGCCTGGATCGACCAGCAGCACGAGCGACCAGCTGCCCGCAGCCACCATGGCGATCGTTGCCGCCTGGCGTGGGAGACCGGCGCTGCCATACGCGATCAGCAACCCGGCAGCGAAGAGGACGAAGGGGAAGTAAACGATCACGGCCGCGCCACCGCGACCGCCACCACCACCAGGAACGCGCCCCAGAGTAGGTATCGACTCCAGGCGGGGACCGCCGGCGGCCGAACCGGTGGCCACGACGGCCAGCTGATCCGCCAACGGATGATGCCGCGGGCGCGTCGCAGGGGTAACCGATCGCGGAGCCGCCAGCCGGCGATGCCCAGCAGGACCCCGGTCGTAAGGGTCACCAGCAACGCGGGCCAGGCGCCAGGACTCGTCGCAATCTCAAAGGGGGTTGCCGAAATGGTCCCCCGGGGAACGAGGCGGACGGTCGCCGCGGCCGGCAGCACGATCGGGTTCATGGCAATGATGGGGATGGCCGCGATGACGAGAAGCACGCCCCCCCAGATGCTGGCGGGTTCCACACTGATGGAACGGACGCCCCGGGCTCGGCCGAGCGACGCGATCGCCAGGAGTAGCACGGCGAACGCGACCGGAATGATGCCGTAGAGGAGCCCGCTCGCCCCCAGGGCCAGGCCTCCCAACCACAAGGCGAGGAATCCAATACTGCCGGGAACCATGGCCAGGTTCACGAGCGTTAGCATCTCCGCGAGCGACCCGCCCGCGACCCGGACGCTGACCAGCCCGGCGAGCGGGATGAGCAGCAACCACAACCAGGTGCTGGCCGCGGTCATGAGCGGCTCGCTGCCTGCCGATAAGGCAATCGCGAGGGCGGCCTGCGCCGCCAGCAGCGGCGCCGCCAGGCGCAACCCGGCGGGACGGCCCAGCGCCAGGGTCGCGAACCCGATGGCGACCAGGACGCCGCCGCCGAACAACGCGACAGCCGTGGTCCGATCCGGCAGCCGGCCGCCCATCAAGGCGAGGAGCCGAAGCAACAGGTAACCGGCGGGGGCGACCCAGGCAACGGCCGGCTCGAAGGTGACGGCGGCCGGCGGCCCGCTGGAAACCCAGGCAAGCGCGCCGACCCGCACCGCAACCGGCAGCAGCATCAGGAGGAACGTCGCCAGACCGAATGTGTCAGACGGCACTCCGGAAAACGCGCTGGTGCCGACCGACTGGATGGCGCTGGCCGCGGCCAGCAGCAACCCGATATCCGCGATCTGGACCGTGAGACGCAGTCCACGCCGCCGTCGCGCAGTCTCATCGAGCGCTCCACTCCACGCCAGGGTCAGCAGTTGGAGCGCGATGAATAGCAAGAGCAGGTTGTCGGCGAGGATGACGGCGCAGGCTGCGGCACTGGTGAGGAGCCAGCCGAACCATGGATCGCGCCGGTCACCCCGCACCAGCTGTCGGGTCACCATCAGCGCGGCCGCGGTGATCAAGGTGGTGGTGGCGTAGGCCAGCGAGAGCCCATCCAACCGGACGGCCAGGTCGGCGTAGGGAAAGGTCGTGAGGTAGGGAACGTCGACGTGCTCGCCAGGGGCGAGTCGAAGCAGCTCGACCAGCGCGATGATCCCGGCAATTCCGGTTGCGCCGCCGGCGATCCAGCCGTTGATGCGCCGGCGGGGGCGCCAGCGGACGATGAGCGCCGCGACCAGCAACGCGACAAAAGGCAACAGGGCCTGTGCCGCGAGTGGCATTACGTCGTTCGCAGGTCAGGCCGTGTTAGCGCGCGATGCGAGGCGTGGGGACTGAGCCCTGCAGGGGAACTTCTTCGGCGCAGTACGGGCACACGCTCCATCCCAGTTTGAGCTGCTTGTTGCACCGTGGGCAGAGTTTACTGAACTGGGTTTTGCAGTGCGGGCATAGCACGTACTGCGAGTCGATCGGTTCACCGCAGCTGGGACAGGGTCGCAGCTCGCGCGCCGGCCCACCCGGCTCGGCCAGTGCCTGGGTCTCGAGTTCCAGGGCGCGGCGCTCGGCCATCGTAAGCGGCGGCCGGATGATCATGTAGATGAAAAGGCCGAAGATGGGCAGCACCAGGGAGAGCCCGGTGGCGAAGACATGGAACAGCACGCTGTTCGAGCGCTCACGGGCATCACGAAACGCCCAGTACGACAGACTGAGCCAGAAGGCCAGCAAGTAAAACACGACGATGAAGAGCAGCGGCTTCAGCGACGTCAGGTTCGGCAATGCGCCTCCTCACCAAACAGGGATTTTGTCTCCGCTACCTTACCCTAATTCGGCGCTTTCGCCCAAGAGCCCGCGCAGCCGCTGGGCGGCCTCCTGCGCATGGGCGAGTCGGGCTCGTTCCCGATCGACGACCGCGGTCGGCGCTTTAGCGGTGAACTGGGCGTTGCTGAGCTTTGCCTGGATCGTATCGATCTCGCGCTGTCGTTTTTGCAACTCACCGCGGAGCCGATCGACCTCGGTCCCGCCATCCGCAGGGAGGCCCAGACGCACCGTGGTTGGGCCGACGACCACCACAGCCTGGGGCATCCCTTCCGGGAGTTCGCCATTGATCTCGAGCTGGGCGAGCGTGGCCAGGTAGCGCCGTCCCACCGGCTCGGCCAGGAGCTTCCGCGGGGAGGTCACCTGGGCCGGCTGGCGCCGCGCCCGCGGATCCGAGGTGTGCCGCAGATTGCGCACCTCGCGCACCACGTCGAGCAGGTGGCCCATCTCCTCCATCAGGTGGCGGTCTTCGATCGTCTCGTCCGGCAAGGGCCAGGACGCGTACATGATGGTTTCGCCTTCATGCGGCAGGCGCTGCCAGAGCTCCTCGCTGACGAACGGCATGATGGGATGGAGCAGGCGCAGGGTCGTCTCGAGAACGTCGATGGCCACCGCCTGGGCGGTCGCGGTTGAGGTATCGCCGGCTTGCAGTCGGGGCTTGATCAGCTCGAGATAGTCGTCGGCAAACTCGTGCCAGGCAAATTCATACAGGGCGTCGATCGCCGGCCCGAAGTCAAAGCGCCGGAAGGATTCCGTTACCAGCCGCGTGACCGCGCTCAGCCGGCCGAGAATCCAGGTGTCGGCCGGCTCCAGCATGGACTCGTCGATGGGCATCGGCGGGGCGCCCGGCGGAAGCTTCAACACCAGCAAGCGGGTCGCGTTCCAGAGCTTGTTCGCGAAAAGTTGGTAGGACTTGATCTTCTCTTCGGAGAAACGGATATCCTGTCCGCTCGTGCCGAAGTAGGCGCACCAGGCCCGGGTGGCGTCGGCGCCGTAACGGCCGATCACATCCAGCGGATCCACGCCGGTGCCGAGCGATTTGCTCATCCGGCGCCCGTCGGCGGCCAGCACGGTGCCGTGGATGAGCACGTCGGAAAAGGGGATCGCGTTCAGAAAATGCAAACCGGTGAAGACCATCCGGGCCACCCACAGATAGAGGATCTCTCGGGCGGTGTCGAGCACCTGGGTCGGGTAGTAGCGGCGCAGGTCCTCGGTATCCTCTGGCCAGCCGAGCGTCGCATACGGCCAGAGGGCGGAAGAAAACCAGGTGTCGAGCACGTCGGGGTCCTGGGTCAACTGCCGGTTGCCGCACTGTTCGCACTGCTGCGGGTCGTTGACATAGGCGACCGCGTGGCCGTTGGCGCAAGTCCAGACCGGGATGCGGTGGCCGAGCCAGAGCTGCCGCGAAATGCACCAGTCGCGGATGTTGCGCATCCAGCGCAGGTATTGCTCGCGCCAGCGCTCGGGATGGAATCGAAGTTCATCGTTTTCCGCCACCCCGATGGCGGGCCCCGCCAGCGGTTTCATCTTCACCCACCACTGCGCCGACACCATCGGTTCGATGACGGCGCCACAGCGGTCGCAATGGCCAACCGAGTGGTGGTAGGGCTCGAGCTTTTGCAGCGCGCCCTCCGCCCGCAACATCTCGACGATCCGCACACGGGCGTCTGCCACCGGCATCCCGTTCAATTCGGGCACCTCCGGGATGTTCATCCGGCCGTCCAGATGCAGGATGCTCAAGATCGGCAGATGGTGGCGTTCGCCAATGTCGTAGTCGGTGACGTCGTGGCCCGGGGTGACCTTGACCGCCCCAGTCCCGAAGTCGCGATCGACGGCCTCATCGGCCACGATCGGCACGAGGCGATGCACGACCGGGAGCATCACCGACTTTCCGATCAGGTCCTTGTAACGCCAGTCGTCGGGGTGGACGGCGACCCCGGTGTCGCCGACCATGGTCTCCGGACGGGCGGTCGCCACCGTGATGACGCCGCCGCCTTCGACCGGGTAGTCGAGATAGTAGAGCTCGCCGTCCTGCTCTTCGTACTGAACCTCCAGGTCCGAGATGGCGCTCTGGTCGCGCGGGCACCAGTTGACGATCCGCGGACCGCGGTAGATGAGCCCCTGGCGCCAGAGCTGAACGAAGGCGTAGCGGATCGCGTCGACGTAGGTCGGGTCCATGGTGAACCGGTTGCGCGACCAATCCGCCGAGAAACCAAGCCGGCGCATCTGCCGCAGGATGGTTTGACCGGTGGTCTCATACCAGTCCTTCACCAAGCGATCCCAGGCTTGCCGGCCGATCGCTTCTTTCGAGGAGCCTTTGCGCGCCAGCTGCTTCTCGAGGACATTCTGGGTCGCGATCGCGGCGTGGTCGGTTCCCGGTACCCAGAGCGCCGCATCGCCCAGCATGCGATGCCAGCGGATCAGCACGTCCTGCAGGGTGTACATGGCGTGGCCCATGTGCAGATCCCCAGTGATGTTGGGCGGCGGCATGGAGATGGTGAAGGTCTTGCCGGTCAGGCTCTCACGCGGTTTGAAGTAACCGCGCTGCTCCCAGGTTTCATACCAGCGTTGTTCGACCGCCGTCGGGTCATAGCGGGTCTCCATCGTGGCCACCTAGTTTAGGGGGGTTCTAGTTCCCGTCGGCCGCAGCGGGCTCCTGGATCGCCGAGGGCTCCGCGAGCTCGGCACTGACGGCCGCCTCGGACTTCGGCAGCAGCGCTTCGGCGATCACTTCGTCCATGGTGTTCACGAACTTGAAGGTGAGGCGCTTGCGGATGTCGACCGGAATGTCGACCACGTCGGGTTGGTTGTCCGCCGGCAGCACGATGGTCTGGATGCCGATCCGGTGGGCCGCCAGCACCTTCTCTTTCAATCCGCCGATAGGCAGGACCCGGCCGCGCAGCGTGATCTCGCCGGTCAGGGCGACGTCGGAGCGGATGGGCCGCTGCGCCAGCGCCGAAACGATCGCCAGCGCCATCGAGATGCCCGCCGATGGACCGTCTTTGGGGATGGCGCCCTTGGGAATGTGAATATGCAGGTCGAGCTTGTCGCGGAAATCGACCGGGATGCCCAGCGCCTGCGCATTGGAGCGCGCGTAGGACAGAGCCGCTCGGGCGGACTCCTGCATGACGTCGCCCAGCTGGCCCGTCAGGTTGAGGTTGCCCTTGCCCGGCATCGTGATCACCTCGATCGTGAGCAGCACGCCACCCACCTCGGTCCAGGCGAGGCCGTTCGCCACCCCGATCAGCGACTCCTTGTGCCCCTCATCGGGCTTGAACTTCGGCGGGCCGAGCAGATCGTCGAGGCGATGGGGCGCGATCGTCATCCGTCGGGTCCTCCCGGAGACCACTTCGCGCGCGACCTTGCGACAGACACCGGCGATCGATCGCTCCAGGTTGCGAACGCCGGCCTCGCTGGTGTAGCGGTTGATCATGGTGGAAACCGCCGGCCGGGTGATCTCGATGTTCTTATCGGTGAGCCCGTGATCCGTGAGCTGCTTGGGGATCAGGAACTCACGGGCGATCACCATCTTCTCTTCGGTCGTGTACCCGGGGAGGTTGATCACCTCCATGCGGTCGAGCAACGCCCGGGGGATCGAGTAGTAGACATTGGCGGTCGTGATGAACAGCACCTCGGAAAGATCGAAGGGGATTTCCAGGTAGTGATCCGAGAAGTGCTTGTTCTGCTCCGGATCGAGCACCTCGAGCATCGCCGAGGCTGGATCCCCGCGGAAGTCTGAGGACATCTTGTCGACCTCGTCCAGCAGGAACACCGGGTTGCGGGTGCCGGCCTCGCGCAGCCCCTTGATGATCCGGCCGGGCATCGAGCCGACGTAGGTTCGGCGGTGACCGCGGATCTCCGCCTCATCGGACACTCCGCCGAGCGAGACCCGCACGAACTTCCGGCCCAACGCCCGCGCGATCGAGCGCCCCAGGCTGGTCTTTCCGACACCGGGCGGGCCGATGAAGCAGAGGATCGGCCCTTTCGGCGACTTGGTCAGCTGCCGCACGGCCAGAAACTCGAGAATGCGCTCCTTGACCTTTTTCAACCCGTGGTGGTCTTCGTCCAGGACCGCCTCGGCGGCCCGCAGGTCGGTGACATCCTCGCTGCGCTCGTGCCAGGGAAGGGACACGACCAGGTCCAGGTAGTTGTGCAAGACCGAGATCTCCGGTGAGCCGGGCGGCATGCGCTCCAGCCGGTCGACGTCCTTGAGCAGGCGGTCTTCCAATGCTTCGGCCAGCTCCAGCGCCCTGAGCTTCTCTCGAAGCTCGTCGAGCTCGCTGAGCTGCGCCTCCTCCCCACCGAGCTCTTCCTGGATGACGCGCATCTGCTCTTTGAGGTAGAACTCCTTCTGCCGCCGATCGATCTGCTGGCGCACCCGTTGACGGATGCTGCGATCCATATCGCGGATCTCGATCTCGCGCTGCAATACCGTTGACAGCTTCTCCAGCCGGGCGTCCATCTGGAAGGTCTCCAGCACGTCCTGCTTATCGGTGACGCCGATGTTCAGGTTGGAGGCGACGATATCGGCCATTCGCCCCGCGTCTTCGACGCCGCGAACCGTCAGGTTGACCTCCGGCGGGACTTTCTTGTCGAGCTCCACGTAGCGGTCGAACAGGTCGACCACCCCACGCATCAGGGCCTCCAGCTCCGACGACGGCTGGACCTCCTCGTCGAGCAGCGCCACCTCGACCTTGAGGTGCGGTTTGACCTCGACGAAGCGCTCGATCAGGGCCCGGGAGGAGCCCTCGATCAAGACCTTGATGGTGTTGTCGGGCAGCTTCAGCATCTGCACGACTTCGCCGAGCACGCCGACCCGGTAGAGGTCGGCCTCCTGGGGATCCTCGCAGTCGGCCCGCCGCTGGGTGCAGAGAAAGACCTGCTTGCCGTGCATCATCGCCTCCTCGAGGGCCGCAATCGAACGCTCCCGGCCGACGTAGAGCGGGACGATCATGTGCGGGAAGAGAACGACGTTCTTTAAGGGGAGAAGAGGAAGTTGAAGGGTCGTGGCCGACGCGCCGGTCACCGACGCCAAGGATATCCTAGGCCGTCTGCTCGGGCGCGATCTCCTCGAGCTCTTCTTCCGAGTACATCTCGGGCTCGTTGCTGAAGTTGACCGACTTCTCCGTGATGACGCATCGCTTGACCTCCGGGCGTGACGGAACTTCGAACATGGAGTTCAGCAGGATATCTTCGATGATGCTCTTCAGCCCGCGCGCCCCGGTTCCCCGCTGCAGCGCCTTCTTGGCGATTGCGGTTAAGGCCGCCGGCTCGAAGACCAGTTGGACGTCATCGAGGGCAAAGAACTTCTGGTACTGCTTGACGAACGCGTTCTTCGGCTCGGTGAGGATCCGGATGATGTCCGATTCGTCGAGGTAGTCGAGAGTGACGGCGATCGGCAAGCGGCCGACGAACTCCGGGATCAGCCCGTACTTGAGGAGGTCCATGGGCTGGAGCTGCTTGAGGATTTTCGTCGTTTCCTTGCTGCGGTTCGCGTGGACTTCGGAGCCAAAGCCGATCTGCTTGTGGCCGATGCGATGCTCGATCAGTCGCTCGAGGCCGTCGAAGGCGCCGCCGCAGATGAACAGGATGTTGGTGGTGTTGATCTGGATGAAGTCCTGGTGTGGGTGTTTGCGGCCGCCCTGGGGCGGGACGTTGGCGATGGTGCCCTCCAGGATCTTCAGCAGCGCCTGCTGCACCCCCTCACCAGAGACGTCCCTCGTGATGGACGGGTTGTCGGACTTGCGGGCGATCTTGTCGATCTCGTCGATGTAGATGATGCCGCGCTCCGCCCGCGCGATGTCGAAATCCGCCGCCTGGATCAGCCGCAACAGGATGTTCTCCACGTCCTCGCCGACGTAGCCGGCCTCGGTCAAAGACGTGGCGTCGGCGATCGAGAACGGCACGTCGATGATCTTCGCCAGCGTCTGGGCCAGCAGCGTCTTGCCGCAGCCGGTGGGGCCGACGAGCAGCACATTGGACTTCTGGAGCTCGACATCGCCCGCCATCTTGCTGTGGGCGATGCGCTTGTAGTGGTTGTAGACGGCAACCGAGAGAACGCGCTTGGCGTGGTCCTGGCCGACGACGTACTGGTCGAGCGCCGCGCAGATGGTCTTCGGGTTCGGGATCAGCCCGCCCTTGGTGCGCTTGGTCGAGGTGGTCTTGGTGTCCTCTTCCAGCACTTCCTGGCAGAGGTCGATGCATTGATCGCAGATGTAGACCCCGGGACCGGCCACCAGCTTGCGGACCTGGGATTGGTCCTTCCCACAGAAGGAACAGCGGGTGTGGCGGCGGCGATCCTCGCGTTCGTTCATCTCGAGGTCTTGGGACCCTCCCGTTCGGGTTCGGGTCGCGGCTCGGGCCGGGCGCTGCTGCTGCCGGCGGTGCTGAGCTCGAGACGGCCATCCTTGGCCGCGGCAGCGACGTCGGCGGGGCGGGCGGTGCTGAGGATGATGTCATCGATGATGCCGTAGCTCTTGGCTTCCTCGGCGCTCATGAAGAAGTCGCGCTCAGTGTCCCGCTCGATCTTTTCGATCGGCTGGCCGGTGTGCTCGGCCAGGATGTCGTTTAGGGTCTTGCGGATGCGCAGGATCTCCTGGGCGTGGATCTGGATGTCGGTCGCCTGCCCCTGGAAGCCGCCCGACGGCTGATGGATCAGGATCCGGGTATTCGGCAGGGCGAAGCGCATGCCCTTGGTGCCACCCGCCAGCAGCACGGTCGCCATGCTGGCCGCCAGCCCCATGCAGACGGTCGAGACCCGCGGGCTGACGTAGCGCATCGTGTCGTAGATCGCGAGCCCCGCCGTGACGACCCCACCTGGGCTGTTGATATAGATGTTGATGTCCTTGTCCGGATCCTCGCTGGCCAGGAACAGCAGCTGCGCCATGACCACGTTCGCCACCTGGTCATCGATCGGGGTGCCGATGAAGATGATCCGGTCCTTGAGCAGCCGGGAGTAAATATCGAAGGCGCGCTCGCCCCGGTTCGTGGTCTCGATGACCATAGGAATGAGGGCTTCGGGACGCCGGCTGAGCCGTTCGAAATTCATGGGGCTCTCCTGTCTCGTCATTATAGGGTTCAATTCTTACAATCCAGTCTTCCGCGTACTCACTTTTGAATACGCATTTGAGTCAGCGTTCTTTCTTTCCCCGCGTTTTGCGCTCTCTCCCCGACGCCGACTGCCCCACGTGCTCGAGCTCTTTGGCTTCCGCAGGAGGCTCCATTGTATCGGAAGATTCTGGCGAAGCCACCGTACTCAAATAGTCAATGGTCTTTCGCATCAAAAGCTGGTGCCGAAAGTATGCCCGCACCGGGTCCGCGGTGCGCAGGTCACGGGTGCGCCGGCTGACCTGCTCGTCCTCGGCGAGCGCATTGGCGACGGCCGTCTCGATTTCCGCCTCGGACACGGTGAGGCCCTCACGCTCGGCCACCGTCTCCAGCGCCAGCTCGAGCCGGACCTTCTGGACCGCCTGGGGTCGCTGCTCGGCCTTCATGACGTCCACCGAGCTGTTGGTGTACTCGAGGTAGCGCTCCATCTTCACACCCTGCTCCTGCAGGCGCAGCTCCAGCTCGCGCACCCGCCGGTTGACCTCGCGGTCGATGAGCGCCTCCGGGATTTCGGCTTCCATCCGCTCGTCAAGCGCCTTCAGCACGTCATTCTCGAAACGTTGCTCGTCCGCCTGATGCGCCGCCTCTTGGAGTTCGTCGTGCACCTCCTGGCGCAGCTCCGCCAGCGTCTCGCCCCGTCCCACCTGTCGAGCCAGCTCGTCGTCAAGGGCCGGCAGCCGGCGTTCCTTGACGGACTTCACGGTGACGCGGAAGACGACGTCCGACCCCGCGAGATCCTTCTTCGGGTAATCGGCCGGAAGTGCGAGCCGGATGTCGCGGCTCTCCCCGATTGCCTGCCCGATGAGGCCGTCGGCGAGTCCGGGGATGAGGCGCTCCCTGTCCACCTCGAGTTGGGCGTCGGTCTGGCTTTCACCGATCAGGACGGCGCCGGATTTCAGGATGTGGGTGTCTACAGTCAGGAAATCTCCCACCTGCACCGGCCGCTCGACGGCATGCAGCTCGGCGAATCGTCCGCGCAGACGCTCGAGGGCTTCGTCGACGTCGACGTCCCCGATCTCCGTGCGAGGCCGCGGCACTCGGATGTCCTTGTACTCCTTGAGGGTGATCTCCGGTTTGACCGAGACCGTGGCGGTAAACCGCATCGACTGGCCCCGGTCGAACTGCTGCACCTCGACGCGAGGAACGTCGATCGGGTCGAGGCCGGCTTCATCGAGGGCCGAGTTGTAGGCCGTCGCCAGCAAGAGATCGAGCGCTTCCTGGCGGAGGGCCGGCCAGCCGATTTCCCGCTCGATCATCGGTCGGGGCGCCTTGCCGGGGCGAAACCCGGCGATCCGGACCCGCGGCGCCAGCCGGGAGTAGGCCTGATCGATCGATTTCGAAACCTGGTCGGCGTCGACTTCGACCGAGAGTACGACTTGAGAGCCAGGTTTCCGCTCGGTGTCCACCTTTACGGCCGCCACGGGGACTTACGCTACCAGTTCGGATTGATCCCGACCACGTCCAAATGGTCACGACCGTTACACTTCCCTCCCCCTCTGGGGAAGGTGGGGGTCTTTTCTGCCTCCCCCGTCGTTAGGTGACATTGACGGTTCCCTTCATGTCGGGATGGATCGAGCAGTTGTAGGCGTACGTCCCTGGGTTAGAGAAGGACACCACGAAGGTGTATCCGGCCTTCTGCAAGCAGGAGTCGAAGCTGCCATTCTCGGCCGTCACGCTGTGTGGATTCCCAGTGTCCTCCCAGGCCCATTCGATGGACTGTCCGGACCTGATGGTGATGGTCTTCGGGTTATAGGCGCCCACCGTCTTCGAGTCCGACACGACCTTCAGAACCTGGCTGGCCGTTCCAGTCGATCCGCCCTTCGGACTGCAGTCACCGCCGCCAATGAACGGCGCGCTGCAGGCCGTCAGGATGGCTGTCGTAAAGAGAGCCGAGGCGGCGATCGCGGTCCGCGACTTCCAACGTGCCATGGCGGTCACGCCGCGGCCCTGTCGACGGGCGGGACGATTTCCCGCAGCCCCAGTGGTTCAAGATCACGCCCACCCCAGGGCGTGGCCGTGCCGTAGTACGTCGGGTCGTCGATCCGCGCCGGCGGCCGACCATCGTAACGCGTCACGCCGAGCGAAAACGGAACCCTGGCGAGACCCGTGACCGATCCCACCGGGATCCAGGAGACCGCCGTGATTGATGATTCGATGTGCATCGCTTAAGCCTCCGATGTGCGTCCAACGACAACGGCTTCATCGTCTGCCCGGCCGCTCGTAACTGTCGTCGGTCGGTGGGTGACACTTTGGGCTGCTCGTCCCGGCGTAGGGCAACAGGGCGCGCTACATCCAGGGTTGAAGGCAGATACCACCCGGGGATGACGACAAGCGTCCGGTCAGCCTGTAGCGTATGAACGTGGTGCGACGCGTGAGGGAGGCTGTCGGCAGCCGATGGTTTTCGCTTGGCCTGCAGGTCGCAGCGCTGGAGGCGTTCCTTCTCGTGGCTGCCTCACTTTCCTGGCACTTCCATGCGGTGAGCCCGCCGCTCGTGGTGGGTTACGGCCTGATCGTCGTTGCCGCAGGGTCGATCCTGCTCTCGCCTCGATGGCCGGTGGGCGCCGTGGGCGTCGCGCTGGCCGCGGTGCTTGCCTCCCATCTTCTTGACTACGCGGCCTCACCGATCGACCTGGCGCTCATGGTCGCCTTGTTCAAGGCGGCCTCGCCGGAACATGCCCGGCGAACCGTCCTGCTGGGCATCGTTACGGTGCTGGGATACGTCGTGGTGCAGCTGATCAGCACCGGAACCATATCGCTGAATGCGCTGGCCATCGGAACGCTTACCGTTTCCACCTTCCTGGTCCTGGGTTTTGCGGTCGCGTCCCAGCGAGCCTTTGGCAGGCAAAGGCGAGAGGAGGAGATGCAACGGCGGGTTACCGATGAGCGTTTGCGGATCGCTCGCGAGCTGCACGACGTGGTGTCGCACAGCATTTCCACCATCAATGTCCAGGCGGGCATGGCGGCGCATGTCATTGACCACAAGCCAGACGAAGCGAAGGCGGCCCTGGTCACCATCAAGCAGACCAGCCGAGATACGTTGCGCGAGCTGCGGGGGATCTTGAATGTGCTGCGTCAGGTCGATGAGGTGGAGTCGCGACAACCCGCGCCCGGCCTGGCCCAACTCGACGTGCTGGTGAATACCGCGGCCCGGGCCGGTGTGCCGGTAAGCGCGTCCGTCGGCGGACTGGCACGCGCATTACCGCCGGCGGTCGATCTGGCCGCCTACCGCATCATCCAGGAGTCACTCACCAATGTCATCCGTCATGCCGGTCGAGCCTCGGCCCAGGTCAGCGTCGACTTTGAGCCTGACCGAGTTGTGATCGAGGTCAGTGATGATGGCTGCGGCACGGGCGTCCCGGATGCCAACGGCTGGCCGGAGGGCCATGGCCTCGCCGGCATGCGCGAGCGGGCCGCCGCCGTGCGTGGCGAGCTCCAGGCCGGGCCGCGCCCCGGCCATGGGTTCCAGGTTCGGGCAGCGCTGCCCACGAACGGAGCCATTTCGTGATCCGGGTGTTGCTGGCCGACGATCAGGCGCTCGTGCGCGCCGGGTTCAAGGTGCTTCTCAGTTCGGCCACCGATATCGAGGTCGTCGCTGAGGCGGCCAACGGCGAGGAGGCCGTCAGCCGGGCTAGAGAGAAGCGCCCCGACGTGGTGCTGATGGACATCCGTATGCCCGGCGTTGATGGTCTCGAAGCGACTCGGCGAATCGTGGCTGATCGAACCCTGGCGGGGCTGCGGGTGCTGATCCTGACCACGTTCGAGGTGGACGAGTATGTGTTCGAGGCGCTCCGCTCCGGTGCCAGTGGTTTTGTGGTGAAGGACATCGAACCCTCTGAATTGTTGCAGGCCGTTCGCGTCGTAGCCCGGGGCGATGCGCTGCTGTCGCCAACCGTGACGCGCCGGCTGATCGCGGAGTTCGCCGGGCGTCCCGAACAGCGACGGGTGGCGACGGCCCACCTCAACGTCCTGACCGAGCGGGAACGAGAGGTGATGGCGCTGGTCGCCGCGGGACGCAACAACGACGAGATTGCGGCCGAGCTTTACGTCAGCCCCGCCACCGCCAAGACCCATGTCAGCCGTGCGATGTCAAAGCTGGGGGCGCGTGACCGTGCCCAGCTGGTGGTACTCGCCTATGAATCCGGTCTTGTGGCCCCCCGACTTCGACCCGCTTGACAGGTCTCTGCCGGTCGGGCTTATCCCTTGAGACGCTTCTTTTGATGTCGGTCGATTAACACCTGGAACAGCAGGGTGGCCATCCAGACAAGCGGCCAGGGGTTGGCCGTAATGATTCCCCAGGGCGAACCAACCCAGTACATCGGGATGATGCCGCCAAATTCAAGGGCCCCAAGCACCGCCATGCATAGTCCCGACAAGCCGCAGATTGCCCAGGTCCAACCGGACAGCTTGATGGCGCCCGATGTCCATGAGGAGCCGCGCGCAGCGAATCTGCTGAAGATGAATCGTCCCGATATGGCTTGCACCATGCCAAGCGCAATCAAAGCGCCAGACCCGGCGCTGAACAACGAGAAAAGAACGATGTTGCCCGCTCCCACTGAGTCGAATGTATGCCGCGGCAAAGCAGCGAGTCAAGGAACTGTGCGGGCGAGAGGACTCGAACCTCCATGGCTTGCGCCACACGGTCCTAAGCCGTGCGCCTGTACCAATTCGGCTACGCCCGCAGGGCAAAAAGAAATATACCCACGTAAGATGCTGCCCGTAAGCAGTCTGGAGGTCGCACCCACCATCCACGACGCCTTGGCGGCGGGCGGCTCCGTCGTCGCCCTGGAATCCGCCGTCATCACGCATGGCCTGCCGAAGGCGGCGGCGATGGAGGCGGTGGCGCGACAGTGGGACGCCTGTGCGAAGCAAGGCGTCACGCCGGCGGTGGTGGCGGTGTTCGAGGGCCGGCTGCGGGTCGGCCTCTCGCTGGAGGAGTGCGCCACCCTGGCGGGCCGCCCCGACGCCGTCAAGGTCTCGCCCTGGAATCTCGGGGCTTCGCTCATCTCGCCGGGATTCGGCGGAACCACGGTAGCGGCCACCATCGCGGCCGCCGCGAAAGCCGGGATCCGGATCGTCAGCACCGGGGGGATCGGCGGCGTTCATCCCGGCGATGGCCAGGACGTCTCCGCGGACCTGACCGAGCTCAGCCGGCAAGCCGCCTGCGTCGTCTGCGCCGGACCGAAATCCACGCTGGATGCAGCCGCCACGCTGGAACGGCTCGAGACGCTGGGCGTGCCGGTGATCGGTTGGCGCTCGTCGGTCCTCGCCGGGTTCCTGGCCACGACTGCCGGCCTGCGATTGCCTGCCCGCGCGGACAGCGTCGACGAGCTCGGGACGATTCTTCAGCGTCACTGGAACCTGGGCGGCGCCGGGGCGGTGGTAAGCCAGCCGCTGCCCGTCGACGTTGCGATTCCCCGGCGCGAGCTGGCGATTGATGACCCGGCGGCCCATGGTCCGGAGCGGACGCCGGCCGAGCTGCGCCAGCTGCAGGCGCGCCTGGGCGACCGGGTCATCCGAGCGAACGTCGCTCTCCTTGAGCACAACGCCGCCCTTGCCAGCTCGCTGGCCGTCGCGCTGGGCCGGCTGCAGCCCGCCGCGGAGACCGCTCATGCCTGATTCCCCAGCGACCGAGGAGCAGCTGCGCCGGCTGAAGAACACGGTGATGGGCGCCGGCCACCGGCTCTCTCAGATCGCCCGGTCTTACGAGCTCCATCCGGGCGAAGCGACGGAGCTGGCGTCGATCACCCGCGAGCTCGAAGATGCAGCCGGGCGGCTAGAGCGGCTGCTGGCCACCCTCCCGGCGGTGGCGGCCGCGATCGCGATGATCAAGAAGGCCGCCGCGGTGGTGAACAGCGCGATGACGATCAGCGGGGCCGTGTTGTGCCCGGCCGTCAGGTAGAGCATCGCCGCCAGCGTCCAGAATCCGGTGAGCGCCGCCGCGAGCCGCGCCCAAACCGGGGCGGCCTTGAGATACCGCTGGTGGGTGCCGAGTTGCAGGGGCAGCCGCTCCGCCCATTCCGGCCGGAAGGCCCAGGCTAGCGCCAGTGCCGCCCACCCGGCGGCATTCAGCATGGCGAACCCACTGAGCATCGCCCGCACCAGATCCACAGCAGAGCAACGGCACCCCCCGGGCTTCCCTACGGCGAGACATAGCCCTCCGCGAGGTTGTTACTCGAGCGCGGCGCGCAGCCGGTCCGCCGATTCTTCGGCCAGCATGTCGTTGATGAAAACCCCCGCGCCCGACTCGGAGCCGGCCAGGTATTTCAACTTCCCGCGGTCGCGCAGAATTGGATAGAACTCGACGTGAAGGTGCGCCTGCCCCGGGGCCAGCCCGCCCGCCGGCGCCTGGTGCATCGCCATCATGTACGGCATCGGCACGTCGAAGAGGCGGTCATAGGCGCGCGCGATCCGCTGCATCGCCGTCAGCAGGGCCTCCCGGTTGGAGGGGGTGAGCGCCGTCAACGCCGGCCGGTGGCTCTTTGTGGTCACGTGGACCTCGTAGGCCCAGCGGGCGTAACCGGGGACATAGGCGACGATGCCGCCCTCGTCGATCAAGACGCGACGCCGGCCCTTACGTTCGTCCTCGATCAGCCGGCACAGCAAACATCCCGCAGACCGGCGACGCAGCTCCGTCGCCACTACCGGCGGGACGAACGGGTAGGCATAAATCTGCCCATGGGGATGATGCAGGGTGACGCCCACCTGCTCGCCACGATTCTCGAAGATGAAGACGTAGCGAACGCCCCGGCGGGCCGCGAGCTCGCGGTAGCGATCGCTCCAGACTTCGGCCAAACGCGCGAGCCGGGAAGCGGACAGGGTGGCGAAAGAGCCTTCGTGCTCATCGGTGTAGACCACCACCTCGCATGACCCGCCCGCCGGCCGCGCCGGCACCATGGCGGGAAAGCGATTTTCAAAGACCGCGGCGTCGAATCGCGATGCGGGAATTTCGGTGGAGTGACCGGCCCGCGATGCGCAGAGCGGGCAGTCGACCCGCTCGGGCAAGAACGTGCGAGCCTGCCGGGAGGCGGCCACCAGTACCCACTCGCGGCGCAATGGATTCCAGCGGCGTTGATAGACGCCGGTCGGCATCGACGGTGCCTGGTAGCCGTCCGGCGCCGGCGCAAAATCGCCGTACAGGTAAACATGACGCCCGTCCGGTTGGATGATCTCGGTGCGGACCGGACGCGACATCGCGCCACATCATAACCAGCAGAAAGCCTACCGCGGCAATTTGCGCGTCGCGCGACGCTGTTCAGCACGGCGCGCCTCCGTAGCCCGGTGCTCTATCCAGGCTGAGCTATGGGCGCATTGCGGAAGGCTATTTTAGAGGGAACGTCGCCAGCGTGCTGTAACGAGGAGGACCGGCGCCCAGCTGGCTGCGCATCAGGCGGACCTCGTTGACGGGAAGCTCGCCCAGGTCGATGTCCCGCCAGGCCGTGGACCAGTCCTGCAGCCGGCGCCGCTCCGGTGCGCCCAACGGTCGCGCAACCCGGGCCAGCGTCAGGTGCGGGCGAAAGGGGCGATCTTCAACCGGCACCTCCGCCCTAAGAAGGCCGCCACCCAAATCGCTCTGGAGGGCGATCAGTCGAGGCAGGTCCGTCCCGGTGATTCCGGCCCAGAGCACCTGCGCCCGACTGATGCTGGGGAAGGCGCCAACCCCCCGCGCCAGCAGTCGAATCGGATGATGGGTTTCGACGATCGGGGCAAGCCGCGGGATCAGGTCCTGAACCTGGGGGGCGGGAAGCTGGCCGAGGAAATGCAGCGTGAGGTGCATTCGCTCCACCTGGTTCACCCGGATCGATGCGCGCAGCAAGGCCAGCCCGTCGATCGGCCCTCGCAGGGTTGCCCGCACGGCCAGCCCGTCGATCGGCCCTCGCAGGGTTGCCCGCACGGCCGGTGAAATCTCGATCGCCAGGAAGACCCGCCAGCGCTCGCCCTCAGCCTGCGGCATGACTGCCGACCTTGAGGACGATCTTGCCGTCGCGCCGCAGCGCTGACTCGCGGTCCTCGACAAACTTCGTGAACCACGCAGGCGTGCCCTGTGGGCTGGAAAGGTCAATCGAGGGCGCGAGGACAAGGATGACGGCCAGGTGTACCTGGTCGTTGCGCCGCTCGAGCACGGTGGCAATGCTGAAGCCACGATTCGTCGGGACGATGCCGCTCACCGCGCCGGTGGCCAGCGACTCCACCGCCGTCATCAGCGGCGGCTCCGGAATTTCCGCCGGACGTAGCCAGCCGGCGTCCCCGCCGCGAGCAAAGGTCCCCGTATCGTCGCTCCAGCGCGCCGCCACCGAGGCGAACGTCGCGCCCGACTTGAGCTCGCCTGCCGCGGTGCGAGCCCGGTCGCCGGCCATCGCCCGCATCAGCGCCACCTCGGTCAGAAGCGCCCGCTGGTAGTCGGAAAAACTCTCGGCCGTGAAGCCGTTGCGGCTGAGCGCCGCGTTGAACGTCGACGTGCCGGCCTTCGACCGCAGCGCCGCCATCCTCGCCTGCACCGCCTGGTCAGCCACGGTGATGCGGCGCTTGTCGGCCTCCTGGCGGACGATTTCTTCGCGCACCAATTGCTCGATGGTGAAATCCTCGAGCCGCTGTGCGGGAGTCGGGCTGGGGATCGCCTCCGGGATGCCGTTAAAGGGGTCGCGATGGCGGCTGACCTGCAGCCGGGCCTGATAGACCTTCATCGAAATACTGTGCCCATCGACGACCGCGGCGGCCGGCTCGGAAAACGGCAGGGAGACCCCCGGCGTCGTGCATCCACTCAGCGCGACGCTGACAACCAGGAGCAAGATCCCGCGCCGCAAGGCGAGCCTCATTACACCACGTTGCGCTCGGGCTGCAGGGCGCCAGTCTGAAAGCGGTTGGGAGCGAAGACGGCGAAGTCGTTGGGCGGCGAGCCCCCGACTATCCAGGTGGCCAGCCAGCGACCCACGGCGGGCGCCATCATGAAGCCGTGGCCGGAAAAACCGGCGGCCACCCAGAGGCCCGACTGGAGCGGACCGATCAGCGGTTGATAGTCGGGCGTCATCTCGTACAATCCCGCCCACGCCGTTTTGACCCGCGCATCCAGCAACGGCGGCCAGCGTCGCTGGGCGACCGCCGTAATCCGCTCGAGGAATGACCAATCCACCGTCGTGTCGTCGCCGGGCACGGTGGAGGGATCGCTCATGCCAAACAGCACGCCGTCGCCCTCGGGGTGAAAGTAGAACGAGGTATGAAAGTCGATAGTCATCGGACTGCGGCGACCGATTCCGCTGAACGGCTCGGAGACGAACACCTGCCGGCGTGACGGCTCGATGGGAAGCGCCAGGCCGAGCATCGCGCCCACCGCGGCCGACCAGGGGCCGGCGCAGATCACAGTGTCGTTGGACGTGAACTCGCCGTGGGCCGTGCCGACGCCCACCACCGTATTGCCCCGCGTCAGAAATGCGTCGAGCGGCGTGTCTTCGAGGATCACCGCGCCGCGGCGTCGGGCCGCGTTGGCAAATCCATAGGTGACCTCATTTGGTCCGGCCAGCCCGTCGCTCGGACAGAAGGTGGCCCCGGCCAGGTCATCGGTTTCGAGTCCGGGAACGATTGCCCGCGCACCCGATGGACTGAGCTCGACCACGTCCTCGACCCCGAGCCGCCGCTGGAGCCGAACCGCATCGGCAAATCTGGTGCGCTCGTCATCGGTCGTCAGCAGGAAGAGGTATCCGACCTGGCGGAAGTCGGCCGATTGCCCGGTCTCATCGACAAAGCGGGACAGCACGCGCTTGGCTTCCATGCCCATCCGGATATTGACCTCGGTCGAGAACTGTGCCCGAATGCCACCGGCGCAGGCCGCCGTGGTGCCCTGACCGATGCGGCCGCGATCGATCACGATCACGCTGCGGCCCTGCTGCGCCAGATAGAACGCCAGGCTGCACCCCATGACGCCCGCGCCGACGATGGTGACGTCGGCGTGCCGCGCGCGATCAGCTGTTTGCGCCGAGCTTCACCATCCCGATGTACTCGAAGATGAACTTCAGCGCCGCCAGGCTGGTCACGTGCCCGACGTCGAGGGGCGGCGCGACTTCGTCCACGTCGAGACCGGCCAGACGCACGCCGCGCAGCTGGCGAAGGAAATCCAGCAGCTCGCGCGACGTCAAGCCGCCTGCCGACGGTACCCCGGTTCCCGGGGCATACGACGGGTCCAGGGAATCGATATCGAGCGAGATATGGAGCGCGTCGGAGCCGATCCGCGACCCGACCTCGTCCGCCAGTTGGGTGCCGGTCCAGCGGTGCGCCGTCGCGGCGGGAATCAGCGTCACGCCCATTTTTCGTATGAACTCCACTTCCTCCCAGTCGTAGTCCCGGCACCCGAGCAGGGTTACTTTGCGCGGGTCGATTTCCCCTAGCTCGAGGCCGCGCCGCAAGGCGCAGCCGTTGGACCAGCGCATCGTTCGGGAAATGTCATTCAGGTCCGGGTGGGCGTCGATATAGAGGATGCTCATCCGGCCGTTGAGCCGGCGCTGCTGCGCGATCAGGGTGGGGCTTACCGTGGTATGGTCGCCGCCCAGCACGATGGGGAGAGTGCCCTTCGGCGTCCGGCCGATCTCGGCAGCCACGGACTCGACGTTCGCCCCCATGTCACCGTCGACCAGGGCCACGTCGCCGTCGTCCTGGAGCGTCACGCTGTCGAAAAGCTCGGCATGCTCGGTCACCGGCGCAAAGATCGCCGACAGCCGTCGAAGCTGCGCCGGCGCCTTCGCCGCGCCAGGACGATACAGCGAGCCGCGATCCAGCGGCACACCGACGATCCGGACGTCCGGCCGAGCGCCGGCGGCCGGCGGTTTCAACCCGGCCCAGGCCGACAGCCCCACGGTGTTGAACTCGTGTTCGCTCATGTCTTGAGGAATGCGGTGATCGCGTCCACCTGGGCCGCAATCAATGTTGGCGTCCATCCGTGCCCGGCCGACTCGATCACGCGGACCTCGGCCTGGGGCATCAGCTCGCGCAGGTTACGGATGGCGCCCACGTCCACGGTCCGATCGTCGGCCGCCACCACAACCAGCGCCGGTTTGCGCCAGCCCTTGAGGAACTCGCGGTAATCCCGGGTGATGCCGTCGCGCAACCACTGGCGGGCGGCGCGCCCGTCCGCCCGTTGCTGATTGTCGAAGTTCACCTGGGCATCGTAGGGATCGACGCCGGGGCCTTCCACCAGGAAACGCTTGTAGAGATCTGACACCCGTCGATTGCGGCGGAGCCGGTCGACGCACCAGAAGATGGGGCCGGCGGTGAAGGCGCTGACCTGGCGCTTGAAGGCTGTCCGCAACGTTCGCGGCGAGTAGATCGGCGTGTGCAGAACCAGACGCGAAACGCTCTCGCTGAAGCGGGACGCATACTCGAGGGCCACGGTGGCCCCCAGGCAAATGCCACCGACGTCGTGTCCGCCCAGGCCGAGCCGATCGGCGAACGACCGGAGGAACTCCGCGTGGCTGGCTACCGTGAAGGGCGGATCGCCGGCCGGCGTCTCGCCGCAACCGGGCAGGTCGGGAATCAGCACCCGCCGGTGTCCGGCGAACGCCGGACTCCAGCTATGGAAGTTCTCCAGGGAGCCGATGAAACCGTGACAGAGAAGCAGCGGATGGCCCGTCCCTTCGTCCAGGTACCGGACTCTCCGCTGCCCGACATCGATGAACTGGATGTTCTGAGCGGTGACCGCGGCTTGCTATTCTCCCGTGTCGATTTGGGCGCGCTGCAGGCGGCCGCTGTAGTCCACATAGATCGTCTTCCATTCGGTGAACTCGTCGAGGGCGACGGTTCCAGCCTCGCGATGGCCGTTGCCGGTATTCTTCACACCCCCGAAGGGCAGCTGGATCTCGGCGCCAATGGTGGGCGCGTTGACGTAGACGATGCCGGACTGCATCTCCTCCATGGCGTGGAAGGCCTTGCGCAGGTCATTGGTATAGATAGACATGGACAGGCCGTACTGGGTGGAGTTCGCCACGTCGAGCGCTTCGTCGAGATTGCTCACTGGCAGCACCAACGTGGAGGGCCCGAAGATTTCCTCCTGGGCCATCCTCATGTCCTTGCGGCCGTCGGCAAAGATGGTGGGCCGGTAGAACCAGCCATCGGAACCGGCGAAGTCGCCGCCATGCACCAGGCGGGCGTGCTCCTTCTTCCCGATATCGGTGTACTCGTGCACCTTCTTCAGCGCGGCCTCGTTGATCACCGGGCCCATGTCGGTGTCCGGCTGCAGGCCGTCGCCCACTTTCATCTTGGCCGCCCGCTCCTGGAGCTGATCCGTGAAGTCCTTCTCGACTTTCTTGTCGACGATCAAGCGGGACGCGGCGGTGCAGCGCTGGCCTGAGGTGCCGAAGGCCGCCCACAAGGCCCCGTCGACCGCCAGCGGCAAATCGGCGTCATCGAGCACCACGATGGCATTCTTGCCTCCCAGCTCGAGACCCAGCCGCTTGAGGTTGCGACCGGCGATCTCCGCGATGTGCTTGCCGGCGGCGGTTGATCCCGTGAAGGAAATGCCCTGCACTCGCGGATCCCTGACCAGCACGTCCCCCACGTCACTGCCGCTGCCGGTGACCAGGTTGAGCACGCCGCCGGGCAGGCCGGCTTCCTCGAAAATCTCCACCAGCTTGGTGGCGATGATCGGCGTGTCCGAGGCAGGCTTGAAGACCACGGCATTGCCGGCCATCACAGCCGGGAAGATCTTCCACGACGGGATCGCCATCGGGAAGTTCCAGGGGGTGATACAGGCGACCACGCCCAGCGGGACGCGTTCGGTCATACACCATTTGTTGCGAAGCTCCGAGGGGACCGTTTCCCCGTGCGGGTGGCGTCCGAGGCCGGCCGCGTACTTGGCCATGTCGATCGCCTCCTGAACGTCCCCGCGCGCCTCCTTGAGGACCTTGCCCATCTCCTGCGTCATCAGTCGGGCCAGTTCTTCTTTCCGCTCCTGGATGATCAGGCCGGCCTTGAGGCAGATCTCGCCGCGGGCCGGCGCCGGGGTGTGCCGCCAGCCGTAAAACGCCTTTGCGGCCGCCTCGATGGCGGCATTCACATCATCGGCGGTGGAGGCCTGCATCACGCCCAGCACCTCGTCCTTGTGCGCCGGGTTGTTCGAGGTGAAGGTTCGACCACTCTTCGATTCCACCCAGCGACCGCCGATGTAGTTCTTGTAGGTCTTCGCCTGGGTCCGCTGCCCTCGCTCGCTCGTCATCGTCTGGCTCATGCTGCCACCTCCTGGAACGCGCCGTTCAGAATCTCCCATCCTTCATCGAGTTCCGCTTGCGAAATATTCAGGGGCGGCACCAGCCGCAGCACGTTGTCGTGCGCGCCGCAGCTCAGCACCACGAGGCCGGAGTCGAGGCACACTTGCCGGATCTTCTTTTGCAGCGCCTTGTCCGGCGCGCCGTCCTTCCCCACCAGCTCCACCCCGACCATCAGGCCGAGGCCGCGTACTTCTCCGATCGCCGGCGTCCGTTGCTGCAGGTCGCGCAGCCGCCGGATGAGCTCCGCCCCCTTGTCCGTGGCATTGGCCAGGATGTGCTCGCGCGTAAAGACGTCCAGGGTCGCGATCCCGGCGGCGCACGATACCGGATTGCCGCCGAAGGTCGAGCCGTGCGCGGCCGGCTCCCATTGGTCCATCAACCTCCCGCTGGCGACCACGGCGCTCAACGGCAAGCCCGAGGCAATCGACTTGGCCAGCGTCATGATGTCGGGGACCACCCCGGTCTGCTCGCAGGCAAACATCTTGCCCGTCCGCCCATAGCCCGACTGCACCTCGTCGGCGATCAGCAGGATGCCATGCTGGTCGCAGAGCTTGCGCAGACGCGGCATGAAATCGGCGGGCGGGACCACGTAGCCGCCCTCTCCCAGGACCGGCTCGACGATGAAGGCGGCGACGTTCCGCGGCGGCACCCGCGTGTCGAGCATCTCGTCGATGAAGTTGAAGACATAATCGAGCGTCGCCGCGTCGCCCGGCCCGGTCGGATTTCGGTACGGATACGGGTAGGGCACGTGATACACGCCCGGCAAGAACGGCTCGTAGCGCTCCCGGTAGTAGCTCTTGGACGCGGTCAGCGAGAGCGCACCGTACGTCCGTCCATGAAACGCGCCCTGAAAGGCGATCAGCGCGGACCGGCCGGTCACGTAACGGGCCAGCTTGATCGCCCCCTCCACCGCTTCGGCACCGCTGTTGGCGAAGAAGACCTTGTCGAGCTTGCCCGGGGCGAGGTCCGCGATCCGTTCCGCCAGCTGAATGGCCGGCTCGTGGTGAGCGACCACTGAAATGTGCACGAGGCGGTCGAGCTGGTCTTTCGCTGCCCGGATCACCTCGGGGTGGCCGTGCCCCAGGTTGGTGACCGCGATGCCGGAGGCGAAGTCGAGGTAGCGGCGGCCGTCGACCGTGTAGAGATACGACCCTTTGGCGTGGTCGACGACGAGCGGCGTGTAGCGATAGAGGACCTGAGAGAGGTGGGCGCGCTCGCGCGCCAGCCACTCCTCCTGGCTATCGCTGTCGGGAATTTCCTTGACGAGTTTCATTGAGCCTCCTTGTACGAACATCCGGATCGGGCGCGTAGCCGTCGCCGGCTGCCGGTGGAGGCTGCCCGTCGGTCGAGGCCCACCAGGTGCAGCGAATTCCCGCGTGCGTCATTGCTTGTGCCGTTCCAACGGCGAGCTAATGGTAGTTCTTTGCGATTCAGGATCAAACTCCCTCGCCTCTGGGCGTATCTCCCTCCCCCGCTTGCGGGGGAGGGCAGGGTGGGGGCTTTAGCGCGAGGTCGCGGGATTCAGCTTCGCCGCTCGGCTGGGCGCCCGCTGCGCAGCCATAAAGCCGGCGAACATCACCAGCACCCCGATCGCCTGGCCGACGTAGAACAGCTCATAGGCGTGGAACAGGCGGGTCAGGGTCGAGACGCTGGCCACGATCAGGGCGCCGGCCGCGATCAGAATATTGGCCACCAGCCGGGAAGGCGCCCCGTGCCGGCGCCAGGTCCCATAGGCGGACCACGCCGCCCCTCCGACCAGGATGACCGTCCCCACACTGTTCACCACGGCCGCCATGATGAGGGCGATCACGTTGAAGCTCCCCTGCTCCAGCCGGATGGTGTCGACGGAGGGAACCTGGCGGGTGTCGAGGAGGCCGGGTTGCAGCGTAGCGCCGACGATGCCGGCCAGTCCAATGCCTGCCAGTACGAGCAACACCCAGAGGGCGGGCTGGCCGAATCGAGGCGCGAGCAGGTAGATCGTGCCCAGCGCCAGCACGCCGACCAGGACGATGGCGCCCAGGTAGTAGTAGGTCCGGTAGAGGAGCGAGTTCCAGCCGCCGGCGGCGCCGACCACCTCGGTGAGGGCGGCGATGGCGTAAAGCCCCAGCGCGACGCCCCAGACGAGCAGATACGGGCGCGGCTTCGCCCGGTACTGGAGTCCGAGCGTCAGGGCAAATGCGGCGCTGATCAGCGTCGCCGCCAGTGGATAGAAGATCACGAGGCTCTCAGTTTATTTCAAAGGCGTTTCGCTGAATCTGCACAAAGCTTGACAAGACCCTCATCGCCGCGTCCATACTCACGGGCGAGGGTCTTGGGGACCGGTGCTTCCGGTCATTGAACAAGGAGGGAGTTCATGTCGCAGGCCACATCCACGGGCTTCAGCCGCAGGGACGTACTCAAGCTGGGCGCGCTCGCCGGGGCAACCGCATCGCTGGCGCCGCTGGCGACCTCGCCGCTGGCCGCCGTGGCGGCCGCCACGGCTCCGAGCGACTTCAACGAGATGACCATAACGCAGTTAAAAGGGCTGATGGCGTCGGGTCAAGCGCGCTCCACCGACCTGGTCAACTTCTACCTGCGACGAATTCAGGCCCTTGATCAGGGCGGGCCGATGGTCAATTCCGTGCTCGAGGTGAACCCCGACGCGCTGGCCATTGCCCAGCAGCTGGACGCCGAGCGCCAGGCGGGTCAGGTGCGGGGCCCGCTGCACGGTGTGCCGGTCCTCCTCAAAGACAACGTCGATACGCACGACCGGATGCAATCGGCGGCCGGTTCGCTGGCGCTGGTCGGCACCGCGCCGGCACAGGATGCGACGGTGGCCGCCAGGCTGCGAGCGGCGGGCGCCGTCATCCTGGGCAAGACCACCCTGAGCGAGTGGGCCAACTTCCGTTCGTTTTTCTCCACCAGCGGTTGGTCGGGCCGCGGGGGACAGTGCAACAACCCCTATGCCATCGACCGAAATCCCTGCGGGTCGAGCTCCGGATCGGGCGCCGCGGCGGCGGCGAACTTTACCGCCGTCTCGATCGGCACCGAGACGGATGGCAGCATCGTCTGCCCCGCCAACCATCACGCCGTGGTCGGCATCAAACCAACGGTCGGCCTGGTCAGCCGCGCCGGAATCGTCCCCATCTCCCACACCCAGGACACCGCGGGACCGCATACGCGCACCATGGCCGACGGCGCCGCGGTGCTGACTGCGATCGCCCAGCGGACCGCCGACCCGCGCGATCCCGCCACCAGCGGTAATCGAAACCGAATCCCAAGGGATTACACACAGTTCCTCAACGCCGACGGCCTGCGGGGCGCCCGCATCGGGGTGGCCCGCGACTTCGAGGGTTCGAGTCCGCACACGGACTCGGTTTTCGAAGATGCCCTGACCGCCATGCGGAATGCGGGCGCCACGCTCGTCGACGTGTTCTTCCCCCACATCTCCGACATCAACTCCGGGACCGCCGAGTTCACCGTGCTGCTCTACGACTTCAAGGTGGACCTCAACAACTACCTGTCGCAGCGCGTGGGGGTGCCAATCCGAACTCTCCAGGATGCGATCGACTTCAACAATGCGCACGCCGACCGCGAAATGCCGTTCTTCGGCCAGGAGATTTTCGAGCTGGCCCAGTCGTTCGACGTCACCAACCCGGACGCGATTCAGCCGCTGGGCCTCTCCTACAACCAGGCCCTGGCACAGGACCAGGTCTTCGGCGCCAGCGAGGGGATCGACTTGCTGCTCCGCCAGAACAGCTTGCAAGCGATCGTGGCCTCGACGGACACCCCGGCCTGGCCGACCGACCTCATCAACGGCGACCATTTCGTCTTTGGCAGCTCATCGCCGGCGGCGATCGTCGGCTACCCCATCATCAATGTCGCGATGGGATTCTCCTTCGGCACCCCGGTCGGGATCTCGTTCATGGGAACGGCATTCAGCGAGCCGACCTTGATCAAACTGGCATCGGGCTTCGAAGCGGTCACCCAGGCCCGCAGGCCGCCGAAATTCCTGGCGACGTTGCCCTTCGATACCAAGGGAATGCCGACCCCGACCCGGGTCCACCGGCGGCGCAACGTGGGCCACGGGCGGGTGGCGCCGTTCCGGCTGTAGACACCCGCCACAAGACCGAACTTGACGGGGCGGCCGTATTGCCGTTAAATAGCCGCAGCCACGTTCCAGCATAGAGGTCTAGCCACCGTTTGAGCAGAGTCATCGCAGTTGCCAACCAGAAAGGCGGCGTTGGCAAAACGACCACCGCGGTGAACCTGGGATGCGCGCTCGCTGAGCTCGGCAAGCGAGTCCTCCTCATCGACCTCGATCCCCAGGGCCATCTGACCATCAACATGGGCTTCAAGCAGCCCGATCAGATCGAGCTCACCCTCTACCATCTGCTCCTCGATCCGCAGGTCACCCTCGGCCATGTGGTGAAGCACAGCAACCTCGGGGTCGACTTCATCCCCTCGAACATCGAGCTCTCCGGCGCAGAGATCCAGCTCGTGTCCGAGATGGGGCGTGAGACCTTCCTCAAGGAGAAGCTCGCGCCGGGCCAGGACGAATACGACTTCATGGTGATCGATTGCCCGCCATCGCTCGGCCTCCTCTGCGTCAACGCGCTGGTGGCCTCCGACGAGGTTCTGATCCCACTGCAATGCGAGTATTTCGGCATGAAGGGCATGCAGCTGTTGCAGAACACGATCGAGCGGGTGCGCGCCAAGCTCAATCCGAAGTTGCGGATCAGCGGCATCCTGGCAACCATCCACAAGTCGCGGACGCTGCACTCACAGGAAGTGCTCGAACTGGTGCGGGAGCGCTACGGCGACATCGTCTTTGACGTTGTGATCAAGGACAGCATCCGGTTTGCCGAGACGCCGCTGGCCGGCATGTCGATCCTGCAGTATGCCGGCAGCTCCGAAGGGGCCAGCGCCTATCGGGCTCTGGCCAAGGCGGTCATCAAGCGGGCGCCCGCCGCGCCAGTGGAGGCCAAGCAGCCCGTTGCCGGTCGTGTTTAAGCGGGTTTCGCTGAGCGGCTCAGCGGAACTCTTTCGCGAAACCTCCAGTGCGCCTGAAATCCTGGCCGAGACGGATCCCGAGCCGGTCGCGGCGCCGATCCATCACCTACCGATCCGCCGCGAGATCGAGCGCGAGACCATCGTCGCCTACTACGAGTACCAGCTGACGGAACCGCAGGCGCGTGCGCTGATCGATGCGGTGCAAAAGATCAAGTATCCCCACACCCTCAAGAGCACGGCGAAATTAAGCATGGAAGAGTTCGAGCGCCTCGAGGCGCTTCGCCAGCTGCTACTCGACGGCTTGCGGTAGCTCCTCCTCCACGCGCTGCGAGGTTGCCACGTCCCACCGACGCGCCACCTGCTGAGCGCGATAGAGGGCGGCGTAGAGGCCGGGGGCGTCGACCAGGTCGTCATGGCGGCCACGCTGTACCACTCGGCCCTTGTCAAGCACCACGATCTCGTTTGCCTGCCGGATGGTCGACAGTCGGTGTGCGATGACCAGCACGGTGCGCTCCGCCACGAGTCGGGCAAGGGCCGCCTGGATCAGGTGCTCGGCTTCCGGGTCCACCGACGAGGTAGCCTCGTCCAGGATCAAGATGGGCGCATCGCGCAACAGGGCTCGGGCGATCGAGATTCGCTGTTTCTGACCGCCGGATAGCCGGACCCCGCGCTCGCCGATGATCGTGTCGTAGCCCTTCGGCAGATCTTCCACGAACTCGTGCGCGTACGCCGCGTGGGCTGCCGCCTCAACCTGCGCGTCGCTCGCTTCCGGGTTCCCAATCTTGATGTTGGCCTTGACCGTGTCGTTGAACAGAAAGACGTCCTGCAGGACCAGCCCAATCGAACGATGAACGTAATCGAGCGGCAGCTCGCGGAGGTCGACACCACCGAGCCGGACCGCGCCCTGCTGGGGGTCCCAGAAGCGGGTGATCAGGTTGGCAATGGTGGTCTTGCCGGCGCCGCTGGGTCCCACGAGGGCGAGCACCGAACCTTCCTTCAGGTCGATCGACACGTCATGGAGCACGGACCGCCCGGCCTCATAGGCGAAGGTCACGTGATCGAGCGCGATATCGTACCGCCGGTCCTTCGGAACGCGCGCCGTGAGCGACTCCTTCACCTCGATCGGCGCGTTCAGAATCTCGAAGATACGATCCGTCGCCGCTTCCGCATTGCGCAATCCCTCGAGCTGCCGGTTGAGCTCGGTGACCGGCCGATAGAGCAGCGTCGTCAAGAAGACGAAGAGCACCAGGTCGGGGATGCTGAGCTGTCGGGCATGCGCCATCAATCCCCCGACGAGCAATACCAGTGCCACGGGAATCGCGGCCATCCACTCGACCCCAGCGAAGTACCAGGTGTGGATGAGGTTGGCCTGCGTCGCGGCCTGCTTCAGCTGCTCGCTACGCTCGTCGATCGCGCGCCGCGCATGGCCGAGCGCCGCGAACGCCTTGAGCACGCCGACGCCCTGGATGTGATCGATGATGATGCCGTTCAACCGGCCCAGCTCGTCGCGGTAACGCATGAAGGCCTGGTACGCGGATCGCCGAAACGCCACCAGGATGAGCAGGATCAGAACCAGTGGGGCGAGTGCCACCAGGCCCAGCCGCCAGTTGACCGCCAGCATGAGGATGCCGAGCAGGAACGGAACGGTGGCGGCGCTGATCAACTGGATGCCCGCGTGCGCGGTGAAGAACTCGATAGTCTCAACGTCGCCGATCAACTTGGCCGCGATCGTGCCCGACTGTTGTCTCGTGTGAAAACCCATCGACAGCCGCTGCAGCTGCTCGTAGATTCGCATCCGCAGATCGTGCAAGACCTTGAAGGCGGCGATATGACCGAACCCACCCTCGAGGTAGCGGCTGACCGCCATCAGCGCCGTGGCGCCCACCATGGCAACGCCCAACCACACGAGCGTGCCGGCCGGCGACGGGTGCGCCAGCACGGTCAGCATCTGCCGGATGATCAGTGCCGGCAGCACACTCAGGGCGGTGTAAAGGACGGACCCGGCGACGGCGATCGAGAGCAGGCCACCGTGGCCGCGCGTGATCGCCAGCATGCGGGCGAGGAAGGTCATCAGCAGGCCATCCTATGTGGTTTCCCTCCCCCGCTCGCGGGGAAGGGCAGGGTGGGGGCTCCGCTGACCAACCAGTTGGTATAGCGCGTCCACTAAGCGAGGGTCAGCATTCAGCATCGGTGTGCGCTTCAACTCGATGCCGAGCATATCGGCCTTCGCTTTCGCCTCGATGTCGATGTCGTAGAAGATCTCGAGGTGGTCGGCGATGAACCCGATCGAGGCCACCAGCACCGAGCGA
>WNGC01000112.1_pt1 | contig 42659 bp, 39 predicted proteins | sample 5400051 | NCBI WGS metagenome assembly WNGC01 (sample SAMN13153368, study PRJNA577476) | soil metagenome | isolation source: 20 cm soil or saprolite under grassland replicate 2 | place: USA:California | collected 2016-06-15
GGGGAAGCAGCCGGACGCGTGTCCGGCACCAACCGGTGGGATGCCCGCGCTCGTTGGTTTCGATGCCAAATCGCCGGAGTTCACTTCCCTCGTGCAGCACCTGATCTCCCATCACGTGGCGGTCACGTCTACGCTGACGGTGTTCGAGACGATCACGCCCGGGCAGCCGGCGACGCCGGGGACCGATGTGCTCGATCCCCTGCTCAAGACGCAGTACGATCAGCTCTACACGCGCGTGCAGCAGAACACGGCGTCGCCGTTCGCCAAATTGCTCCCGCTCGATCGCGCGATGGAGCTGGCCTTCTTTCGCGCGGGCGGGCTCCTCCTCGCGGGGACGGACCCGACGGGCGGCGGCGGCGTGATCCCCGGCTACTCCGATCAGCGGGAGGCCGAGTTGCTCGTCGAAAGCGGCCTGACGCCGCTCGAGGCGATCAAGGTCTGCACCCTAAACGGCGCGACGTATCTCGGCCGGGCGGATCGCATCGGTTCCATTGCGGTGGGCAAGCAGGCAGACCTCGTGGTGATCGACGGCAATCCCGCAGCCAGCATTGCCGACATCCGACATGTCACGCTGGTTTTCAAGCAGGGAGTCGGGTATGACCCGAGCAAGTTGATCGATTCGGTCAGAGGGAAAGTGGGACTCTTCTAACCACTCTCTCCTTCTTTTTTTTTCGCAACGACGCGCGCAGATGTCAGGACCTGCTTTTTGATGGCACGCGCGCGCCTGCGGCGCTCAGGATGACATGCGTTTGGCGCGCGTTAAACACAAAGAAGAGGAAGAGGTGGCTAGTTCAGCCCTTGAGAATACGAATCGCCAGGTGCGCGGCGTTCTTTGCGTTGTCGATGCCGACAGTCGCGACCGGGACGCCGGGAGGCACCTGCACGGTCGCGAGCAGCGCATCGAGCAGGCAGATCGGTGAGGGAGGCAGCGAAGCCCGGCAGCGCGGCCGAGAGCCCCGCCCCGGCGATCACGACTTTGAATCCCTTCTTGCGCGCATTCTTCACCAGATCACCGGTCTGCTCGGGTTGCCGGTGAGCGGACGAGGCAAAGAACTCGTATGAAAAGCCGGCTTTCGTGAGGATTGCGAACGCCGGTTCAATTCGGGGCTTATCGGATTCTGATCCGACGAGAATGAGAACATCAGGCATTCCCCGGCTCCAGGCTCCCGGCTCCTAGCTCCTGCATCACGCGGCATCCTCGAGAATCGTGTAATCCTGCTTCCGCTTCTTGGGCGTGTAGCCGGCGTCCGCGATGAGGCGCTGCATCTCGCTCAACGTGGTGCGGTACGTCGTGCCGGCGGCGGAGACGACGTTCTCTTCCATCATCAGCGAGCCGAAGTCGTTTGCGCCAAAGCGCAGCGCCACCTGGCCGATTTTCATGCCCATCGTCACCCAGGACGCCTGAATGTTGGGCACGTCTTCGAGCACGATGCGGGCAATCGCTTGCGTCTTGAGGTACGTCACGGCATCGGTTTTCGGCAGGTGCGCGAGCTCGGAGTTCTCGGGTTGCAGGGGCCAGCAGATGAACGCGGTAAACCCGCGGGTCCGGCGTTGTACCTCACGCACGCGGAACAGGTGTTCGAGACGATCAGCGTTGGTTTCGCCGAGGCCATACATCATCGTGACCGACGTCCGAAGCCCGAGGCCGTGCGCGATTTCCATGACCTCGAGCCAGCGATCCGCTCCGGCTTTCTTGCGCGCCACCTGATCGCGCACGCTTTGCACTAGAATCTCGCCGCCACCGCCGGGAATGGAATCGAGACCGGCGGCCATCAACTCCTTGATCACTGCTTCGATCGTCATCCCGAAGCGGCCGGCGAAGAAGTCGACCTCCGACGGCGAGAAGCCGTGAATGTGGATCGGATGGTGGCGCTTGATGTAGCGCAGCAGATCGAGATACCACTCGAACGGGATATAGGGATTGTGCCCACCCTGCATCAGGATCTGCACGCCGCCGATCGCCTTCAGCTCGTCGATCTTCCGGCCGATTTCTTCAAAGGACAGCAGATAGCCTTCAGCGTGTTTGGGACGACGATAGAATGCGCAGAACTTGCAGTCGGCGACGCAGACGTTCGTGTAGTTGATGTTGCGGTCGATGATGTAGGTGACCACGTTCTCCGGATGCAGCTTCCAGCGCACGGCGTCGGCCAGCCGCCCCAGCTCGAGCAAGGAGGCGCGCTCGTAGAGGTCGAGATAGGATCGGAACTCGGGTGTCGTGCGGTCGACCATCAGGCCACCTGTACGAATTGCGGTGAGCCGACACGACGCAAGAAATCGGTCAGCGCCGTGCGATGCTTGTCGTTGAACGCATAGTCCAGACCGGCGAGGTACTCGCGGCACGTGGCGACGGGGACGCCCGTCTTGCGCGACGCCTCGGCGGCCAGATCGTCGAGATGCGCCAGGCCCCAAGCCCGAGAGGCGAGCAGCGCTTGATGGCCCCGCTGCACGGCAGCGGGGCTCGCTACCCGACGAGCCGCCCAAACCGCAAACACGAAGGGCAAGCCGGTCCAGCGCTTCCACTCTTCGCCGAGATCGTAGCGATGCGGATACGCACCGGCCGCCGCGAGCTGCAGCGCCGCATCGCCGATGACGAGCACGGCTTCATGCGGCAGGCCCGCGAGCAGCTCGAGATCCTGGGCTTCGGCGCGCGCTTCCGCGCACTTCGGCTTGATATGCCAGACGTCGCGGCACAGCAGCTCAAGCAAGGCCACCGACGTCCTCGACGAGGCCGAGAGCAGGACGGTCCGACCGTCCAACTGTCCGACTGTCCGGCGGCTGAACAGCGCCACGCTGTGCACCGGTCCATCACAGGAGATGGCGAGCTCGGGCAGGAGCACGAGATCCTTCGCATGGCGGGCATATTCGATCGCGCTGATCACACTTACGTCGAGCTCGCCCGCGACCAGGAGGTCGTTCAACTCGGCGGGTGTTCCGGTGACCAGCTCACCGCCGTGCGGCAACTTGACGATGCCGCGATCTATCGCCCCGTAAACTGGGGCGCAATTGATGTAGCCGATGCGCCCGATCTTCATTCGTGTTCCCAGGCTAAAGCCTGGGCTCGGCACTGCATCCGGTTGTTTGCGCTTCGCCGCGGCGCGAGCGCGGTGCTCGATCTGGAACAGCGCCCCCTGCGGCGCCGGGCCCTCGGGCCGCACCGGCGCGGGCTGGGGCTTCGGCACGTAGCCCTCGAACGTCCTGACCGTCTGATAGAGCGAATCGCGCTCGACGGGCTCCTTCCCTGCCCCGCGGATCAGCGTCACGATCTCGGCGTACGAGAGCCACATCGGCGTCGGCGCGCCGGCCTCGTGATAGACCCGCTCGAAGACCACCGTGCCCTCCAGATCGTCGCAGCCGAACGTGAGCGCGACCTGCGAGATGAACGGCGTGACCATCGGCCAATGGGTCTTCACGTGCGGGATGTTGTCCAGGAGCAAGCGGCCGACGGCGATGTTCTTGAGGTCATCGAATCCCGTCGTCGCCGTGCCGGTCCGGCCGAGGGTCTCGCCCAGCTCGTTGTGATCGGGGTGGTAGGCAAGCGGGATGTAAGTCAGAAAGCCGCCGGTCTCGTCTTGCAGCGCGCGCAGCGCGAGCAGGTGGTCGACACGATCTTCCATCGTCTCGACATGGCCGTACAGCATCGTGCAGTTGGAGGGCATGCCGAGCTGGTGCGCTTCACGATGCACCGCGAGCCATTCTTCACCACTGAGTTTCCGGTCGGCGATCGTGGCGCGTGCCGCGGGGGAGAACACCTCCGCGCCGCCGCCGGGAAGGGTGCTGACCCCGGCGTCTTTCATGGCCTGCAGCACGTCGCGCGTGGTCATGCCTTCGATGCGCGCGAGATGCGCGACTTCGACTGCGGTCAGCGCTTTGATCATCACCTGCGGGTGACGGGCCTTGAGGCCGCGAAACATGTCGACGTAATACGCGAGCCGGAGCTTGGGGTGCAACCCGCCCACGATGTGAAACTCGCGCGTCGGGTTGTCGCGCGCGGCATCGGCCTCGGCAAACACCTCGTCGAGGCTCCGCGTATACGCGCCATCTTCCTTCGGCATGCGCGCGAAGGAGCAGAACACGCAGGTGTTGCGCAGGATGCAGACGTTCGTCGGATTGATGTGTTGATTCGCCGCGAAGTAGACGCGTTCACCGTTCTTGCGCACCTTGGCGAGGTTGGCGAGGCGACCGATCGTCAGCAGGTCGTGCGATGCAAAAAGCGCGAGGCCATCCTCGCGCGTGAGCCGTTCGCCGCGTTCGACCTTGTCCCCAATAGATCGAAGACTCATGCGACTTTCCGAACGGCGAGCGTCACGTTGTGCCCCCCGAAGCCGAATGAGTTCGAGAGCGCCACGTCGAGCTGCCGCCGCACTGCCTTGTTCGGCGCCGAGTCGAGATCGCACGCGGGGTCGGCGTTGAACTGATTGATGGTCGGTGGGATGAGGCCGTGTTTGAGTGCGAGCGTGCAGATCGCGAGCTCCAAGGCCCCGGCGGCGCCGAGCAGGTGGCCCGTCATCGACTTGGTCGAGCCGAAGATCAGCTTCCGCGCGTGCTCGCCGAACACCGCCTTCACGGCGGCGGTCTCAGCCGCGTCGCCATGCGGCGTGGAGGTGCCGTGCGCGTTGATGTAGCCGACCTCGTCCGGACGAAGCCCGCCCGATTGCATGGCGAGCCGCATCGCCTCCTGCGCGCCGGAGCCGTCGGGTGCCGGCGCCGTGATGTGATACGCGTCGGCGGTCGCGCCGTAGCCGATGAGCTCGGCAAGGATCGTCGCGCCGCGCGCCCGGGCGCGCTCCCACTCTTCGAGGATCACGACTGCGGCGCCGTCCCCCATCACGAAGCCGTCGCGGTCTCGGTCGAACGGGCGGCTCGCGGTTTTGGGGTCGTCGTTGCGTTCCGACAGCGCCTTCATGTTCGCGAAGCTGGCGAGCGCGAGCGGAGTGATCGCCGCTTCCGAGCCGCCCGCGACCATCACGTCGGCCTTGTTCTCCCGAATCAGGTCGAACGCGTCGCCCAGGGCATGACCCGACGAGGCGCAGGCCGACACCGTGCAGTAGCACGGTCCCTGGAAGCCGAAGCGCATCGAGACGATCGCCGATGCGACATTCGCCATGAACATCGGCACGAAGAACGGGGAGACCCGGCTCGGCCCCTTTTCAACGAAGGCACGCATGTTCTCTTCGAACGTTGCGATGCCGCCCGTGCCGCTGCCGATGATCACACCGATGCGTTTGGGGTCGAGCGGGCTCTTCTCGAGACACGCGTCCCGCACGGCCTGCACTGCGGCCCCCATCGCGAACTGGGAGAACAGATCGTAGCGGCGGGCTTCCTTCTTCTCGATGTACTGGAGGGGGTCGTACCCCTTCACTTCGCAGGCGAAATGCACCGGCAGCTGCGCCGAATCGAATTTGGTGATCGGACCCGCCCCCGATTGACCATCGACGAGGGCGGCCCAGGTGCTGGCGACGTCGTTTCCGACCGGCGTCACGAGCCCCAGGCCCGTGATCGCCACCCGGCGGGTCACTATTTGCCTTTCCCCATCTTGTCATGGAGATAGGACATCGCCGCCCCGACGGTGCGGAGCTTCTCCGCCTCTTCGTCCGGGATGTCGATGTCGAATTCCTTCTCGAACGCCATGACGAGCTCGACCGTATCGAGGCTGTCGGCGCCGAGATCTTCCATGAAGCTCGCATCGTTGGTGAGCTTGTCGCGCTCGACCCCGAGCTCTTCGACGATGATGTCTTTGACCTTCTCCTCGAGCTGCTTCATGTCCATTGCCATGGATGACCCTCAGCGAAGGTGGGGGGCGGACCGGCTCACATCACCATCCCGCCGTCGACGACCAGAACCTGCCCCGTAATGTAGCTGGCCAAGTCGGAGGCGAGAAAGAGGACGGCGGCTGCAACTTCGGAACTATGCCCCAGCCGTCCCAGCGGAATGTTGTCTAGGAAGTACTTCCGGGCTTCTGGAGTGACGCTCTGTGTAAGCTCCGTCTCGACAAAGCCAGGAGCGACGGCATTCACCAGAACGTTGCGCGAGGCTAGCTCCTTCGCGACGGACTTGGTGAAGCCGATGATCCCCGCCTTGGAGGCGGAGTAGTTGCATTGCCCCTTATTGCCGTTCAGTCCGACGACGCTGGTGATGTTGATGACCCGTCCCCAACGCCGTTTGATCATGCCACGGGCCGCGTACTTGGTCATCAGGAACGTGCCCTTCAGGTTCGTATCCACGACCGAGTCCCAATCCGCTTCCGTGAGCAGGAACAGCAGATTGTCTTTGGTAAACCCGGCGTTGTTCACCAGCACGTCGATCTGGCCAAAATCCTTCTCGACCGACTTCGCGAATGCCTCCACCTGCGCTGCCACGCCGACGTCGCACGCGTAGCCGCGCGTCCCCTCACCGAAGGCGCTCGCCGCCTGCTCCGCCGCTGCACCGTCGCGGGAGCACAGCGCGACTTTGGCACCCGCGTCGATGAGGGCGCGGCAGATGTCGTGCCCGATACCGCGGGTCCCCCCGGTGACGAGGGCGACCTTTCCGGTCAGACCGAGCTGCATGCGATTCCCGCTTTGCACTGCGGGATCTATTTCCGCCCGTCGAGTCATTGTCATGCTGCTTCCATGAATCTGGTCACCTCATCCGCCGTTCCCAGGCTAACCACGTTCGCCTCAGGTACGATTCGCTTCAAGAGGCCTGCGAGCACGGAGCCCGGGCCGATTTCCACGAAGCGCGCGCCCTCGCCTCCGATGCGCGCTGCGTGTTGCATGCATTCTACCCAGCGGACCGCCGCGGTGAGTTGATCGACAAGGAGTCGCCGCGCCCGACCAGCATCTTTAACGGCCTCGGCGGTGGCGTTGGCGATCACGGGAAACTTGGGATCGGCAAACTCCGCGCGCTCGAGCGCGACCTGGAGATGGTTTTTGGCCGGGCCCATGAGCGGTGAATGAAACGCGCCACTGACTTTGAGCGGAATCACGCGCTTCGCGCCGCGCTGCTTGCACCCCTCGCCGGCGCGCCGGACGGCATCGGGGTCGCCGGAGATCACCGTTTGGTCGGGGGCATTGATGTTCGCGGCGACGGCGACGCTCGCTTGCTGCGATGCCTGTTCACACGCGGCCTCGACGTCCTTCGTCGGGAGACCGAGCACCGCGGCCATCATGCCCGGGCGCTCCTCCCCTGCTTTCTGCATGAGCTCGCCACGCCGCCGCACGAGCTTCGCGGCCTGCGGTGAGCCGAGCGCCGTCGCGGTGACGTAGGCGGAGTACTCGCCCAGGGAATGCCCGGCGGCGGCGACGACGTTGTCGACCTTGTCGCGAACGACGGCAAACACCGCGGCGCTGTGCGCGAGAATGGCCGGCTGGGCGTTCTGGGTGGCGGTCAGTTCCTCCTCGGGTCCCTCGAACATGATGCGGGACAGCGGGACATCGAGCGCCTGGTCGACCGCGTCAAACACCGTCCGCGCCGCCGGAAACCGTTGCGCCAGATCTTTTCCCATACCGACCTTTTGAGCGCCCTGACCGGGGCAGAGCCAGATCGTGCTTACCACCGCACGACCATGCTGCCCCAGGTGAAGCCGGCGCCGAACGCGCAGAACATCACCGTCATGCCCGGCTTCAGGCGCCCGCACTTGACCGCCTCGTCGAGCGCGATGGCGATGGAAGCCGCCGAGGTGTTCCCGAAGCGATCGACGTTGACGTAGACCTTGTCCATCGGCACGGCGGCGTGCTTGGCGGTGGCTTCGATGATGCGGATGTTGGCTTGGTGAGGGATGAGCAGATCGATGCCACCGGCGTCGAGACCGGCACGCTCCAGGGCGTGATCACACGCGTCTGCCATCGACAGCACGGCCGCCTTGAAGACTTCGCGGCCCGCCATCTTGATGTAGTAGCTGTGATCCTTGAGCAGCTCCTCGCTCGGCGGGTGTGTCGCACCGCCGCCCGGCCGGTACAGCAGCTCGGCGAGCGTGCCGTCCGTTTTGAGATAGGCGGACAGGATCCCGCGTCCATTCGTGCTCTTGCGGACGATCGTCGCGCCGGCGCCGTCGCCAAACAGCACCGCCGTCGTCCGGTCACTCCAGTCCATGATACTCGTGAGCTTCTCGGCGGCGATCACCAGCACGTGCTCTGCCTGCTCCGCGGCGATGATGCCTTCGGCGGTGCTGAGCGCGAAGACGAACCCCGAGCAGGCCGCGCCGACATCGAAGGCGGCGGCGTTCTTGGCGCCGAGAATCGCCTGGAGATCGCAGGCCTGCGAGGGGAGCAACCGGTCGGGTGACGCCGTTGCATAGACGATCGCGTCGATGTCGAGTGGCGTGAGCCCGGTTTGCTGCAGGACTTGTTGGGCGGCGGCCTTGCCCATACAGGCGTTCGTCTCGTCCTTGCTCGACACGCGCCGCTCGCGGATCCCGGTGCGCTCCTGAATCCACTGGTCGGACGTGTCGAGGATTTTCGAGAACTCGTCGTTGGTCATGATGCGGGGCGGCGCGTAGCTGCCCGTTCCCCACAGCTCGGCGAAGGGCCGCTTCATGCGGGTACTTTCCCCTCGGAGAACTCCGCCGCGATGTCGTCGGAGAGGTGGCTACGCACCGCCTGGGCGGCGACGCGGATCGCGTTCTTGATCGCTTCCGCCGGCGAGGCGCCGTGGCAGATGATCACGACGCCCTGCACGCCGAGCAGCGGTGCGCCGCCGTACGTCGCGTAATCGAGCACTTTGAGCACGTTGCCCATCTCGGGCCGCTGCAGCACATCCGCGGCTTCGCGCTTGATGAGCGACACGAAGACACGCCCCGCCGATTCATAGAACTTGAGTACCACGTTGCCGACGAAGCCGTCGCACACCACGACGTCCAGCCGCTGCCCGCGGGCCTCGCCCACCGGGATGTCACGGCCTTCGACGTTGCCGATGTAATTGAGGCCGGGGGTCTGCTTGAGGAGTTGGTGCGCTTCTTTGACGACCGCGTTTCCCTTTTCGTCTTCCTCGCCGATGTTCAGCAAGCCGACGGTGGGATTGGAGCGGCCCAGCACATCGCGGGCGTAGACTGAACCGAGATGCGCGAAGCCGACGAGCTCGCGCGCGTCGCAGTCCACGTTGGCGCCACCGTCGAGCACGAGGACCGGCTGGCCCGCGCTGGGAAAGAGCGCTCCGATCGCGGCCCGCTGCACCCCGGGGTGCAGGCGCAACAGCAGCGTGCTCGCTGCCAGCACGGCGCCGGTGTTGCCCGCGGAGATGAAGGCGTCGGACTTGCGCTTCTTTTGCAGGTCGAGACCCACCGCGATGGAGGAGCGCGGCTTGCCGCGGATCGCGGCCAGGGGCTTGTCACCCATGCCGACCACTTCGGGAGCATCCACGACCTCGATGCGCGCGCGATCTGCGGCGCCGCTGCGCCCGAGCGCGGCTTCGATGTCCGCCTTGCGTCCGACCAGCTGGATCTGGAACTCGGCAGGCAACTCCTTGAGCGCCTCCGCCGCGCCCTCCACTTCCACCTGAGGGGCGTTGTCACTTCCCATCGCGTCCAACGCGATGCGGATCATCAGTCCTCGACGGTCACTCGCTGTTCACCGTTGTAATACCCGCATGTGGGGCAAACGCGGTGCGGCTGTTTCATGTCCCCGCAGCGTGGGCACGGCTGCAGGGTGGGGCGCACCGCCTTGTAGTGGGTGCGGCGCGCGCGCTTCTTGCGCTTCGAGGTTCTGCGCTTGGGTACCGCCATTACGATCTTCCTTAGGTTAAGAGCGGAACTTTTCTTTGAGCGCCTGCAACGGCTGCCAGCGGGCCTCAGTCACGGGCGCACAACCACAGGGACCGGCATTCAGGTCCTTCCCGCATTGCGGGCACAGTCCCTTGCAGTCATCCCGGCACACCACATACCGAGGCGCCGCCAACACCAGCTCCTCACGCACGGCGGGAGTGACTTCGATTTCGGTCGCGTCCGCGGCCACCGGATAGGAGTCGGGATCATCCAGCGCTTCGGGGTCTTGCGTAAACAGCACCCCGATTTCGAGCTGCAGGGGCGTCGCCACGGGCGTGAGGCAGCGCCGGCATTCGCCCTCCACCACCGTCCGCGCCGTCCCCTGCCAGTAGAACCGCCCTTCACCGATGGACTGCAACCGCCCGGCCACCACGACCGGCTGTTTCAGGGCGATCTCCGCGCCGTCCACGGCCGGGTCGTCCTGCTTGAGCTCGCCCGGGGTTTCCATGGCTCGGCCCTGGGCCAACTCCCGCAAATCGACTCGCAACATGGTGAGCGAAGCTAAACCCTTGTGGGACTTGCGTCAACGGCACTTACGCGCGACGCGCCGGGAAGAAAAACGCCACTTCCCGTGCGGCGTTTTCCGGCGAGTCGGAGGCGTGAATCGCATTGCGCTCCTTGGACTGGGCGTACAGGCGGCGAATCGTGCCCGGCTCGGCCTGGGCAGGGTCGGTCGCCCCGATGACCCTGCGGAGATGCGCGACCGCATCGTCGCGTTCGAGCACCAATGCCAGCGCCGGTCCTGACGTCATAAACGCGACCAGCGGCCGGAAGAACGGGCGCTCCCGATGGACCTCGTAGAACGCTTCCGCCCGCTCCTCGGTCAGGCGCACCATCTGCGCCTCGCGAATGTGAAAGCCCTCGGCTTCGAGATGAGCGATGATCTTGCCAGCATGCCTGGCCGCGACCGCGTCGGGTTTAATGATGGCTAACGTCAATCTGGCGCTCACAATCTCTCCTTCAGTAGCGGTACGACGTCGGCTGGCCGCTTCATCACGCTGATCCCCGCCTTCTGCAACGCCGCCATCTTTTCGGCGGCGGTTCCGGACGCGCCCGAAATGATCGCGCCCGCGTGTCCCATGCGGCGGCCCGGTGGCGCGGTCTGGCCCGCAATGAATCCGACGACGGGTTTCTTCATCTTCTCCTTCACGAACTCGGCGGCGAGCTGCTCGTCCGTGCCGCCGATCTCGCCGATCATGACGACCGCTACGGTCTCCGGATCCGCCTCGAAGGCGGACAGGCAGTGAATGAAATTGGTCCCGATGAGCGGATCTCCGCCGATCCCGACGCAGGTCGACTGGCCGAATCCATGCGTCGAGAGCTGATGGATGATTTCGTAGGTCAACGTGCCGCTGCGCGACACGACGCCGATCTTGCCAGGCTTGCAGATGTTGCCTGGAATGATGCCGACCTTGCTCTTGCCCGGCGAGATGAGTCCCGGGCAGTTCGGCCCGATCAGTCGCGCGGCCCGCTCATGCACGTACGGCAACGCCCGCGTCATGTCGAGCACCGGGATGCCTTCGGTGATGCAGACGATCAGCTCGATCCCAGAATCGGCTGCCTCGAAGATTGCGGATGCGGCGACGGCTGCCGGAACGTAGATGACGGCGGTGTTCGCCTTCGTTTCATGGACCGCCTCGGCGACCGTATTGAAGACCGGCACGGCGTCCTCGAACCGTTGCCCGCCTTTTCCGGGCGTCACTCCGGCGACAACCTTCGTGCCGTAGGCCATCATCTGCTTGGCATGGAACGAGCCGTCGCGGCCGGTGATCCCCTGCACCAGCAGGCGGGTCGATTGATCGATGAAGATGCTCACGCGGCCTTCCCTCTCACCTTCGCCACAGCCTGCTTCACCGCGTCGTCCATGTCGGTGAGTGCCGAGAACCCCGCTTTGGTCAGAATATCGACCGCGAGTTGTTCGTTCGTGCCGATGAGGCGTATGACGATCGGCACTTGGAGCGGGAACTCGCGTGTCGCCTGAACGATGCCGTTGGCGACGTCGTCCGCGCGTGTGATGCCGCCGAAAATGTTGAACAGGATCACCTTGACGCTGAGATCCGACGTGATGATGCGCAGCGCGCTCACGACTTTTTGCGGATTGGAGCTGCCGCCGATATCGAGGAAGTTGGCCGGCTCGCCGCCGTAGTACTTCACGAGGTCCATCGTGGCCATCGCGAGGCCGGCGCCGTTGACGCAGCAGCCGACGTTGCCGTCGAGCTTGATGAACGTGAGCCCAGCTTCGCGTGCAGCGACCTCCTCGGGCGCCTCCGCCGACGCATCGCGCAGGGCGGCGATCTCCGGCCGGCGCTCGAGCTCGTTGTCGTCGATCGCGATCTTCGCGTCGAGCGCCTGCACGCTCCCATCGGGCGTGGTGACCAGCGGGTTGATTTCGGCGAGTGAGGCGCCGACCGCGTAGACCGCGCCGTACAGCTTCTGCATGATGGCGGCGGCGGCGCGCGCCTGCTTGACGTCGCTGTACAGCTTGAAGCCGAGCGTGAGCGCCTGGTGCTGGAGGAGTCCGTAGCGCGGATCGATTGCGACCCGGTGAATCTTCTCCGGTGTTTTGGCCGCCACCTCTTCGATATCGATGCCGCCCGCGGGACTCACCATCAGCACCGGCCGCTGCGACGCGCGGTCGACGATGATGCCGACGTAGCTCTCCGAGGCGATTTCGGCTGCGGGAGCAACGAGAACCTTCTGGACCGTGAGGCCCTTGATCGTCATGCCAAGAATCGCCTTGGCGTGCGTCTCGGCCTCGACCGCGGTCTTGGCGAGCTTCACGCCCCCGGCTTTCCCGCGGCCGCCCGCGTGCACCTGCGCTTTGACGACGACCTTGCCCCCGAGCCGCTCGGCGATCGCCCGCGCCTCCGCCGGCGTTGTCGCGACCTCGCCCGGCGGCACTGGGATCCCAGACCTGCGCAAAATGTCCCGCGCCTGGTACTCGTGCAGATTCACGCGTGCTCCTTCGTGATCGTCGTTCCCGCTTCGCCCCGGAGCGCCGCCAGGCCGTCCGCCAGCTCGGCGATGACGGCGCGTTCGCCGCCGGTGCGGACGAACTCCGCGGCGGCTTCGACCTTGGGCCGCATACTCCCCGTGCCCAGCTCTTTGCCGGCGAGCAGGTGATCGGCCTGGGCGAGTGTCAGCCGGCGGATCGCCTCCTGCGCCGGCGTCCCGAACGCGCGATACACGGCTTTCACGTTCGTCAGAATCAACAACACCTGGGCCCCGATTTCGCGGCCAAGGATTGCGGCGACGCGGTCTTTGTCGGCGACCGCGTCGATCCCCTCGAGCCCGAGCTTCGGATCCTGGTAGACCGGCGGACCGCCGCCCCCGCCCGCGATCACAATGTGCCCCGCGCGCGCCAGATCGCGCACCATGTCGCGCTCCACAATACCGGCCGGCTTGGGACTCGGTGCGAGGCGGCGCCCGTCGCGGACCGGAATGCCGCGCGCGACAAGTCGTGACTGCCGCACGGCATCGAGTGCATGCCCGACTGGCTTGGACGGGGTGCGCAGGTCCGGATCGTCGGTACGACAGAGCGTCTGCGTGATCAGCGTGACGACTGAACGCTCCACGCCCGCGCGCACCAGCGCATTCTGGAGCGACTGCTGGATCATGTAACCCATCCACCCGGCGGTTCCCGCCACGAGCACGCCAAGCGGCAACGGCTCGACCTGATCGGCGGCGATTTCGTTGCGTGCGAGCTCGTCGCCCACCTGCGGCCCGTTGCCATGAACGAGGACGATCTGCCATCCTGCCGCGGCCAGATCAACGATGGGCACAAGGCTCGCGCGGGTATGACGAAACTGGTTGCTGATCGTCGGCCGTTCACCGGGAGGCGCGACGGCATTTCCTCCGAGAGCGATCACGATCGTGCCAGGTGCCGTCACGGCGGCGCAACCTAGCGGGGGCGGTGAGGCGGAGCAAGCTCGGCCATGAGCTCCCGCCACAGCGTTCCGAACAGCTCGAGATTTCCAACGCCCAGCGCGGAATCGGCCCGCATCGCCAGCCGCCGCGCGCGCTCCCAGCGCGCGGCGAGCGTTGTGTCGATAACGATCTGCTCCCCGCCCAGCAGCGCGGCGCGTGCCGTGATCCCCTGCCCGCTGCGTCCATCGAGTGTGACGTAGACTCTGGTGACGCGCGGCGGGGGGGGCGGTTGCGCGCCGACGGGTTCGAGCATCTGCGCTTGGACCGTAATGAGCGAGTTGTGTCCTCCGCCGGTCGGCCAGATGCGCAGTTGACCAGGCCGCAGCTGCGATGAGCCGAGGAGCACGCCCGGCAGGCGATCGGGATCCGTCGCCGCAGGTCGCCACAGGTGGAGCTCGGGTTCCCGCGGTGTGACTGTCCCAGCGAACAGCCCGACGAACTGCTTCGGCGTGAGCTCGCCGGACTCGAACGCCACCGCGGTCCAGAGCGTCTCTCCCCCCGCTCCTCCGGGCACGCTGAGCTGGAAGGGCTCGCGCGGCCGCTGGATCCACGCCGCGTGAATCGAAGAGTCACCGCTCGCGCGCAGGAGTTGCGCGGCTGCGATTTCGAACGCGTCGATAGGATAGGCGAGCTGCGCGCGCAGCTCCGCCGGCAGCCGGTCAGCCGGCTCGATCAGCGGCGCAAAGCGCCGCGCCCACGCAGCCGTCAGCGAATCGTAGCCGGGCGCCAGCCAGAGGTGCGTTTCCCCCGTCCCTGCCCGCACGGCGCCGACGAGACCGGCGCGGAGAAATCGCACGTCGTCATCGCGCCACGGGAGCGGACGAACCAAGGGAAAATCTTGATGGGAGACATAGCCCCAGCTCACCCACCACAACGCTCTTCCTCCGCTCGTTTCGCGCAGCACCGGGGCCGGGCGACCAAAGCTCGCGAACGGGGCCAGGTGCTCGAGGCGCTCCGTCACGTCGCGCCGCCACACGAGAACGCCTCGGGTCGATTCGCCACGGATCAAGTCCCACGCCTGAATTGTCCAGGCGATGGCAAAGCGGCGCCATCTGCCGCCAAGCGGAACGCCAACCGAATCACCCGGCAGCACCAGGGGCGTCTCCAGGCCCGGGGCGAATAGCAGCGCGGCGTTCGCCGCTGGCAAGGAGATGACGCTGAGGCCGCTGTCCGTTTCCAGCGCGAGACGGACCGGTCCCGGCGCGTTCGTGGGCGCGACGATCCACGCCGGGCGACCGTCCGCGGCGGACGACAGTGGTCGCAAGGCGACCGCCGTCGCCGGCACACCGACCGCGGCCGCCACGTGCGCCGGATCCCAGAGCGGGATGGCTCGCACCGCGGCTTCGCCCGAGGGGAAGGCAGGCGGCGCCGCGGCGTCGACATCGGTGAGCCCGAATGCGATTCGCTCCAGCGCCGCCCGGCGGCGGAGCAGCTCGCTACCGTCCGGTCCCGCGCCGGTCGACGCGCGGACCACGCCCGGGATGACGAAATAGCCGGCGCTGAGCGAGAGGAGGAGCGCGGCCCAGCCGGCAAGGATCAACGTGGGCCGGTCACGCCATGCCCAGGCCAGCGAGATCACGGCCGTCACGATGGCCACGGCGGCGACGACGGCGGCGCCGGGGATGCGGACCGAGAGCGCCGCCTGATCCACGGTCCCGTGGAGTCCTGCCACGATCTCCGCCGGATCGAGGGCCGCGCCCCAGGCGATGACCAACGCGAGCCACGCCAGCAAGACGCCCAGGTGCCGCCGGGCGTAGTCGCTGGCGCGGATGCGCCCGCGCCGGATGCGTAATGAGCCGATCACGCCGTAGAGCAGAGCCACGATCGCCAGCGCCGCGACGACGAGGAGCAGCGTCCGATTCTGCAGCGTGGCGAGCCACGGCAGGACACTCATGTAGTAACCGGCGTCGCGGCCCAGATTCGTGGTGTCAGTGACGCCGAAATGCGGCGGCGCGGCGGCGAGGATGGCCTGACGCCACCAATCGCCCGTGCCGAGCGACACCAGCACGCCCAGGACCACGCCGAGCGTCACCGTGACGCCGAGGAGCGTACGGCGTGGAACCGCTTCGACAATCTCGAGGTCGCCGAGACGGCGGGGCATCTGCACCGAGCCGATGGCCCGGTAGACGATCAGGAGATTGGCGGTGATCCAGGCGATCGCGATGAGCAGGACGACGGTGGAGAGCACCCGGGCGAGCGTACGCGCGGCGATCAAGGTCTCGCCGCCGGCGAAGGTCCGGTCCCACGCGCGCTCCGTCGTTTCGACGGCCAGCCAGCGGCCGCCGACGAGCGCCACTACCAGGAGTCCGGCGCCGATGAGGTAGAGCGAGCGCCGGGTCTGCCGCCTCACGCCGTGACGCCGCGCGCCGCCAGCCAGTTCTCGACTTCGGCACGATAGGCGTCGCGGGCCTGCGGGCTCGTCGCCTCGAACCGCATCACCAGCACCGGCTGCGTATTCGAGGCCCGCAGCAATCCCCACCCCTCCGGGAACGTGATGCGCACGCCATCGAGCGTCGACACGGGATATTTTTCGGCAAACTCCTCGGCCGCTTGCTGGACGACGTCGAACTTCTGTTCATCGGGGCAGTCGACGCGCATCTCGGGCGTGGCGTAGGTCTTGGGCAGGTCCGCGAGTAGGCGCGAGAGTGGGCCGCCCTCACGGGCGACGTAGGCAAGCAAGCGTGCCGCGGCGAACAGCGCATCGTCGAACCCGTACCAGTCGCCGCCGAAGAACATGTGGCCGCTCATTTCCCCGGCCAACGGTGCGCCGATCTCTTTCATCTTCTGCTTGATGAACGAATGACCGGTCTTCCACATGACCGGCTCGAGGCCGGCCCGCGTGAGCATCTGCGGCAGAATCTCCGAGCACTTCACGTCGAAAATCACCGGCTTGCCCTTCCCCAGGCGCCGCACCAGATCGCGTCCGAACAACACGAGCAGCTGATCGCCCAGGACGGGCTCCCCCGTTTCGTCGACGGCGCCGATGCGGTCGCCGTCGCCGTCGAACGCGATGCCCAACTCCGCCTTTTCTTTTTTCACCGCCACTTGGAGGTCGTGGAGGTTTTCGAGAACGGTGGGGTCCGGATGGTGATGCGGAAACGTGCCGTCGGACTCGGCGAACAGCGCGACGACCTCCACGCCGAGCTCCCGGAGCGTCTCCACGGCGACGAGACTCGTGACCCCGTTGCCGCAGTCCACGACCACCTTGAAGCGCCGCGCGAGCGGCGCATTTCGCTGGACAATTGCCTTTCGGTACGGCGTGAGCAGCCCGCCGTGCGCCGTGATCGTACCGCCGGGTCTCGTGGTGAGCTTGCCGTCGTCGATCAGCCGATGCAGGACCTGAATGTCGTCACCGAAGACCGCGTCGTGCGCCAGCACCATCTTGAAGCCGTTGAACTCGGGCGGGTTGTGGGAGCCGGTGACCTGAATGCCGCCGTCCACCGGCAGCGTCTTGGTGGCGAAATAGAGTGCGGGGGTGGGAAGCTCGCCGACATCGAGGGCGTTGCCGCCGGCGGCGGCGATCCCCTCGGCGACTCCCTGCGCGAGCTTCGCTCCGGACGGGCGATTGTCCCGTCCCACCGCGACGCGCGGCGGTTTTCCCAACCGCTGCGTGGCGAAAGTCGTGTAGGCCTGTCCCACCGCGTGCGCGGCCGCGGGCGTGAGCTCTTTGTCGACGAGGCCACGAATGTCGTACTGCCGGAAAATGGTGCTGGGTAGTCTCATGTCTTTCGTTCACACGCTGAAGCGTGCGCTCGGCAATCGTTGTCCTTAAGGACCGTGCTGGCCCAGCCCACCCTTGAGGGTGGGAACGGCGCTTGGCGCCCTCACTGCGTGCACACTATCGCCCCCGGCTTTCGCGAGATCGAACAACCGGTTGGGCCAGACCCCAAAGAGCAGCAGGCCCACGACGACGACTGCAACGGCGGCACGTCCCCACCGGTCGAGGCGCACGTCGACGTGCGCGGCCTCGATCGGCTCCGGTTTCATGTACATCGCCATGATGACGGGAAGATAGTACCCCGCCGAGACGACGCTGGTCAGCACCAGAATCGCGGCGAGGGCATTCTGGCCGGTACTCGTCGCGGCGATCAGGACGTACCACTTGCCGATGAAGCCGGCGGTCCCCGGAAATCCCAGCAGCGACAGCATACAGATCGCGAGGGCGAACGCGAGCCAGGGACGCCGCGCGGCCAGACCTGAGAGATCGTCGATCGTCACGTCGCTCTCGCCGGCTCGTCCCTTGGCGCCGAGCACCGCGAATGCCCCGACCGACATCAGCGTGTAGGCGATGATGTAGACGAGGAACGCGCTCGTACCGGCGACGCCCCCCGCGGTCACCGCGACCAGCAGATAGCCCGCATGGGCCACGGACGAATAGGCCAGCATGCGCTTGAGCGATCGCTGGCCCAGCGCGAACAGGTTGCCGCCGATCATCGTGACTACGGCAAGCCACCAGAGGATATCATGCCATGCCGGAACCGCGGCGAACGCCTGGTACATCACCCGGAACAGCGCGGCGAACGCCGCGGCCTTGACGCCGGTCGCCATGAACGCCGTTACCGGCGTGGGCGCGCCGTCGTAGACGTCCGGCGCCCACATGTGGAACGGCACCGCCGCGATCTTGAATCCAAACCCCACGATCAGCAGCGCCAGCCCCGCCAGCAGCATGGCGCTCGGCTTTAACGTGGTGCCGACCTGCCCGCCGATCAGCCCGAGGTTCGTCGTGCCCGTGGCGCCATAGACGAGCGCGATGCCGTACAGCAAGAATCCGGACGCGAACGCCCCCAGCAGGAAATACTTGAGGGCGGCCTCGGCGGAGCGCGCGCGCCGCCGGTCGAAGCCGGCGAGCACATACACCGCGACCGACATCAGCTCGAGGCCGAGGAAGATCACCATCAGGTCGGCCCCGGCCGCCATCACCATCATCCCGATCGTGCCGAAGAGCAGCAGGACGTGATACTCCGGCGCCAGCAGCTGCTCGCGCTCCAGATAGGTGAAGGAGATCAGCACCGTCAGCGCTGCGGCGGCCACGAACACCCAGTCGGCGACCCAGCGGAAGTCGTCCGCCGCGATCATCGACACGACGTTCCCCCCGTGGATGCCCGCGCGATTCCACCACAGCCACCAGATGGCGATCGCCGTCGACGCGAGGGCGATCAGGGTCAGCACTCCCGCGATCCGCAGATCCCGCACGGTCTGATGCCGCCACGCCACGAACAGCAACAACACCAACGCCCAGCCTGTCAGCACCAGCTCCGGCAGTAACGACAGGAGGAGATCGCGAGCGATCGAGGGATCCAGGTTCATGGTTGCCCGCCACCCCGGGGGGGGGGAGGCACGGATGGCTTGATCTGCTCGATCAAGGCGCGCGCGGAGGGCTCCATGCGCCGCAGAATCGGTTTCGGGTAAATCCCGATCCACAGGATGCACACGATCAGCGGCACGAGCACCGCGACCTCCCGCGGCGTCAAGTCCGTGAGCTTTTCGTTTTCGGGCTGCGTGAGAGGGTTGTAGATCACGCGCTGCAGCGCCGTGAGCAGGTAGGCCGCGGCGACGATCACCCCCGTCGTCGCGACCACCGTCGCGATCGGATACGTCCGGAAGGAGCCGATCAGGATGAGGAATTCACCGACGAAGCCGTTGGTGCCGGGGAGCGCGATGGAAGACAGCGACACGATCGTCAGGATCGCGGCAAACAGGGGCACGACGCGGGCGATGCCGCCGTAGGCCTCGATCAGGCGACTGTGCCGCCGTTCGTAGATGATGCCGGCCAGGAAGAACAGCGCGCCCGTCGAGATCCCGTGATTGATCATCACCAGCAGCGCTCCCTGCACGCTCTGCAACGTGAGCGCCCAGATGCCGAGCATCACGAACCCGAGGTGCGCGACCGACGAATAGGCGATGAGTTTTTTGAAGTCGGGCTGCACCATCGCCACGAGACCGCCGTAAATGATGCTGATCAGCGAGAGGATCACGATGACGAGCTGCACCGTGTCGCTGAGCGCCACGGCCGGGAAGAACGGCAGCGCGAATCGCAGGAAGCCGTAGGTCCCCATCTTGAGCAGAATTCCCGCCAGGATCACGGAGCCCGCCGTGGGCGCCTCGACGTGCGCATCGGGGAGCCAGGTGTGCAGCGGGAAGAGCGGCACCTTGATCGCGAACGCGAGGAAGAAGGCCGCGAACAGCCACCAGGCCACGGGGCCAAGTTGACCGACCTGGCTCAGCACGTGCGCGTACGCGAACGAGTACGTGCCTGTGGCCTGGCCCGCGTGCAGATACAGCACGAGGATCGCCACGAGCATCAGCAACGAGCCGAAGAACGTATAGATGAAGAACTTGATCGCCGCGTACAGCCGGTTGTCCCCGCCCCAGACCCCGATGATGAAGTACATCGGAATCAGCATCACTTCCCACATCACATAGAAGAGGAAGAGATCGAGCGACACGAAGACGCCGATCATGCCCGTCGTCAGCACGAGCAGCAGCGCGTAGAAGCCACCCTCGCGCTTGGTGATGTAGCTCCAGCTTCCCAGAATCGAGAGCGGCATGAGGAAGGTGGTGAGCAGGACGAGGAACAGCGAGATCCCGTCCACGCCGACCGCGTAGTGAATGCCCCACGCGGCGATCCAGGCTCGATCGACGGTGAACTGCATGCCGCCGTCCGGAACAAATGTCCACCAGAGCGGGACCGAAATCGCGAATTCGATTAGGCTTGCCGCGAGCGCAACGTACTTGGCGAACCGGCCGGGCAGGAGAATGACGACGAGGCCGGCGATCAGCGGCCACGCCAGGAGCGCGGTGAGCACCCAGGGCGCGTACATCAGCTCATTGCCCGCCAGAGGAGCAGCAGCACGCCGACGACGAACACCGCTACATACATCCCCACCTGCCCCGTCTGCAACCAGCGGTTCGCCCAGCCGAGCGCGCGCGCGCCGCGCGCGGCGCCATTGACCGCGGCGCCGTCAATGACGCGCTGGTCGACTTGCTTCCACAGCACCTCCCGCGACAGCCAGACGATCGGCCGGACAATCAGCGCGTCGTAGATCTCGTCGACGTACCACTTGTTGCGCAGCACACGCGCAAAGCCGCGCTCCTCGGGCGCGCTGCGCGCGGGCACGAGGTCTTGCGGCCTGAGCAGCCGCCAGGCGCCGACCATGCCGATGACGGCGGTCGCGACGGCGATACCGACCAACATCCACTCCGTGGCACTCGACAGCTGCGCCTCCGGGAGCAACGCGGCGCCCGGGTGGACGACGGGCTCGAGCCAATGATGCAGCCATTCCCCACCGTGGTAGAGCGCAGGCACGTTGAGGATTCCGCCGACAGCCGAGAGAACACCGAGCACCACCAGCGGCCCCGTCATGATCCAAGGAGCCTCGTGGAGATGCGACTGCTCTTGTTCTCCGGTGCGGTTGGGGCCGTAGAAGGTGTACAGCATCAACCGCGTCATGTAGAACGCCGTGAGCAGCGCCGCGGCCAGGCCGAACCCCCAGAACACGAGCCACTCCGGATGGATCCTGCCGCGAGCGAATGCGGCGGTGAGAATCTCGTCTTTGGAGAAGAAGCCGGAGAGGACCGGGATTCCCGCGATCGCGAGGGTCGCGATCCACATCAATACCGTCGTCCACGGCATGTACCGCGAGAGCCCGCCCATGTTGCGCATGTCCTGCGCGTCTTCATGGGAGTGGGTCGCGTGGTAGGCGTGATGCATCGCGTAGATCACGCTGCCCGAGCCGAGGAACAGCAGTGCCTTGAAGAAGGCGTGCGTCGCCAGGTGGAAGATGCCGGCGCTGATTGCGCCGGTGCCGACCGCGAGGAACATGTAGCCGAGCTGGGAGATCGTCGAATACGCCAGAACCCTCTTGATGTCCCATTGTTTGAGCGCGATCGTCGCGGCGAACAACGCCGTCAGTGCGCCCACGCCCGCCACCACCGCGCTCGAGACCGGCGCCATCGCGAACAGGAGATTACAGCGCGCAACGAGATAGACGCCCGCCGTCACCATCGTCGCCGCGTGGATGAGCGCGGAAACCGGCGTGGGACCGGCCATGGCATCGGGCAACCAGGTGTACAGCGGGATCTGCGCCGACTTCCCCGTACAGCCCAAGAACAACAGCAGCGTAATGGCCGTGATCGTCGTGCCGCCCGCGGCAAGGGCGGTGGGCGCGTGTGCGAACACGGTGTCGAAATCAAGCGAGCCCGTGGACCAGAAGATCATGAACATCGCGACCATGAAGCCGAAGTCGCCGATGCGATTCATGATGAACGCCTTGCGTCCCGCGTTCGCGTTCACTTCTTCGTTGAACCAGAACCCGATCAGCAGGTAGCTGCACAGGCCGACACCTTCCCAGCCGACGAACATCACCGGGAAGCTGGCGCCCAGAACCAGGACCAGCATGAAGAAGACGAACAGGTTCAGGTACGCGAAGTAGCGTGCGTAGCCCGGATCCTCCTTCATGTAGCCGATGCTGAAGAGATGGATCAGGGAGCCGACACCGGTCACGACGAGCAGCATGACGAGGGACAGCTGGTCCACCTGGAAGGCGAAGTCCACCTGCAGCGTGCCAACAGGAATCCACGACCAGTATCGGAAGACGAGCGGCCCCTCAGGAGCGGGCTGCAGTCCGAGGAACGCGCCGAACACCGCAAGCGCTACGGCGAACGCGGCGACCAAGACGCCGGCGCCGATGACCGACACGAGCGTCTTTGCCGCCGGCCGCAGCAGCGCCAGCGCGCCGTTCAGCACGAAGCCGAGCAGCGCCAACGCGGGCGCGAGCCAGATCAGGTCGACCGTGGTCCCGGTCATCCGTCCTTGAGGAGATTCATGTTTTGCAGGCTGACCGACTGCTTGTGACGGTAGACGGCCAGAATGATCGCCAACCCGACCGCCGCTTCAGCGGCGGCGACCGCCATGACGAAGAAGACGAAGACTTGGCCGCCCATGCCCAGAATTTGCGCGAGGGCGACGAACGTGAGGTTCACGGCGTTGAGCATGAGCTCGACGCACATGAAGATCACGATCGCGTTGCGGCGCAGCAGCACGCCGGCGACGCCGAGGGTGAAGAGGACCGCGGAGATGGCGAGCGCGGGGCTGAGGAGCATTCAGAGCTTCCGCTTCGCGAGGACGACGGCGCCGACGATGGCGGCGAGCAACAGCACGCTCGCGATCTCGAACGGGACCAGATACGCGTTGAACAACGGATTGGCGACCGCGGCGACCATGCCCTGCTGTTGTTGCAACGCGGCCACCGTGCCCGCCGGGAGCTGGATCGACGACGGGAGTTGCGTCGCGCTGAGCACGCGCAGCTGCAGCAGCAGCGCGCCCGCCAGGACGACCGCCGCCAGCACGCCAACGGGGCCCTTGATGTCCGTCGGTCCGGGACGGCCGAGGTTGAGGAGCATGATGACGAACAGGAACAGCACCATGATCGCGCCGGCATAGACGAGCACCTGCAACACCGCGATGAACTGCGCGTCGAGCAGCACGAACAGCGCCGCCAGCGCGAACAGGGTCACGACCAGCCACAAGGCGCAGGCGATGGGGTTCTTGCGGGTGATGCACAAGAGCGCGCTGCCCATCGCAATGACCCCGAAAATCCAGAAGAACGTGAGAAGCACGGGGCTGGGGCCTCGGGGCTAGGGCCTAGGGCTATTCGCCCTTGGGATCGGATGGATCCCAGAGCGTCGAAACCGGGTGTGTCTGAGCTGTCAGCCGTTCCAGATCGTACACGAATCGGTCGCGCGAGTACTCGGAGTTCTCGTAATGCACCCCGACGTGAATCGCTTCCTCCGGGCACACTTCCTGGCAATAGCCGCAGAAGATGCAGCGGAACTCGTCGATCTCGTAGATCAGCGGATAGCGATGGCCTTCTTCGTCTTCCCCGGGCACCAGCTTGATGCAATTCGCGGGACAGATCTGCGGGCAGAGGCCGCAGGCGACGCACTTGGCGCGCCCCTGCTCGTCCGTGAGCATGCGATGCGTGCCGCGCCAGCGCGAGGAGAGCGTCCAGTCTTTGGAGGACTTTTCTTCGGGATACTGCATCGTCACCTTCGGGCGCAGCAGATGGCTGAACGTCAGCGCCATGCCCTTGAGCGTCGCCCGCAGATAGGACGTCTGTTTGGTCGGCCGCTTCATGACCTTCACGCCGATGGCCATTACGCGGCCTCCTGCGGCACCGATCCGGATACGATGCGGCCGCGGTCGAGCCACCAGACGACCGCGATGAGCAGGATGAGATTCAGACCACCCAGCGCCGCCGCCATCCCGGGACCGTACGTCCAGCCGAGCTGGACGCGGAAGTACCAGATCGCCGCCGCGATCATGGTGATGTAGACGAGCGCCAGCGGGAGCAAGACCTTCCATCCCAGTGCCATGAGTTGATCGTAGCGAAAGCGCGGCAGCGTCCAGCGGACCCAGATGTATGTGAAGAGGAAGCTGAACGTCTTGAGCCCAAAGACAGCCATGGTCGCCAGCGTCTTCACGACGGTGGGTTCGCCGGTCGAGTCCCAGCTCGTCAAGGGGATGTCCCAGCCGCCGAAGAACAGCGTCGCCATCAAAGCCGACGCGGTGACCATGTTCGAATACTCGGCGATATAGAACATGGAGAACTTCATGGAGCTGTACTCGGTGTGATAGCCGGCGATCAGCTCGCCCTCGGCTTCGGGCAAATCGAACGGCAGGCGGTTCGTCTCGGCGAGGGCGCTGATGAAGAAAATGATGAACGCGAGCGTCAGCGGGATCACGAACCACAGTCCCTGCTGTTGCTGCGCGATGACCTGCGACAGCGTGACGTTGCCCGCGAGCAGCAGGACCGCCACCGTGCTCATACCCAGCGCGATTTCGTACGAGATCATCTGTGCCGATGCGCGCAGGCCGCCCAGCAGCGCGTACTTGTTGTTTGACGACCAGCCCGCCAGGACGATGCCGTACACGCCGAGCGAGCTGATCGCCAGGATGTAGAGAAAGCCGACGGGAAGATCTGCGACCACCATCGGTACGACGCCCCACTTGGTCGGCAACGGCGACGCGAACGGAATCACGCCGAACGTGAGCAACGCCGGGACGAAGGACACGATGGGTGCCAGCGTGAAGAGCGCCTTGTCCGCCATCGCCGGCGACGTCTCTTCTTTCAGGAAGTTCTTCAACCCGTCGGCCGCCGGCTGCAAGATGCCCTGGGGGCCGACGCGATTGGGGCCCAGGCGGTCCTGCATCCACGCGCAGACGCGCCGCTCGAGCAGCGTGAGCAGCGCGACTCCCACCATGATCAGGTTGAAGACCACAAAGGCCTTGATGGCGGATGACACGAGGAAGAAGGTCATCGCTGCGCCTCCGCCAGGCCCATGACGGATGCAAGTTGACCCAACACCCAGGCGGCGGGCTGCGCCATCCCCGGCGCCGGTTTGGCCTGGTAATAGCGCTGTGCTCGCCCGTCGCGGTTCGTAAAGGTGCCTTCTTCCTCTGCGACGTTGGCGATCGGGAGCACCACGTCGGCATGGCGGCACGGCGCATCTGCGCCCAGCACCGCGCCGAGATAGATCAATGCGCCATCCGTTTGAACGAGGCAGTCGGGATCGTCGAGCACGAGCACCACGGCTGCCGATTTCGCCGCCGCGAGCGCCTGCGCGTAGTCGCGCGTAAAGCCGAGATTCTCCGCGCCCTTCGCGTTGGGCGCGCGCTCGGCGCGCAGCGCGAGATTCGGGATTCCGGCGAGCGGTGCCTCTTCGCCCATGACGACCTGGAACGCACCGGTCCACTGGAAGCCGGTGAAGACGCGCTTGGCGAGCGCGAGCGCTTCGGACGACGCCCCGGGCGAGACGAGCGCGACCGCCGTTCTTCCCTCAGCGCCGCGCAGAATGCCTGCAACACGGTCGAGCGCCTCATCCCAATCGGTGGCCTGCAGCGCGCCATCGCGGCGTACGAGCGGGGCCTCGATTCGGTCGCCGCGATTCATCCACTTGTAGTGCATGCGCCCGTGGTCGCAGATGAAGTACCGGTTCACCTCGAGGTTGGGCCGCGGCCGCACGCGCACCACGACTTCATCGCGCGTATCGAGCGTGATATTGCAGCCCTGCGAGCAGCCGGTGCAGATCGACGCCGTCTTGTCGAGCTCCCAGGCACGCGCCTTGTGCAGGAAGTCCTTGGAGAGCAGCGACCCCACGGGACACAGGTCCACCACATTGCCGGCCCAGGGGTGGTCGAGCCGCGCCTCCGGGTGAATGCCGATGAACGCCCGATCGCCGCGTTCCGAGACGTTGAGGACGGGCTCCTGCGCGACGTCTTCCATGAAGCGGACGCAGCGCGTGCACAAGATGCAGCGGTTCGGGACGTACAGGACGTCGGGACCGAAGTCTTCGACGGGATTGAACCGCTTCGCGTATTCGGCGTAGCGTGTGCGCGCTTGGCCTTCCTGGAACACGAAATCCTGCAGCTCACACTCGCCTGCCTGATCGCAAATCGGACAATCGAGCGGGTGATTGATGAGCAGGAACTCGAGCACACCCTGGCGCGCGTCTTTCGCCTGCGGCGTCTGCGTCTTGACGACCATGCCCTCCGTCACGGTCGTCGCGCACGCGATCTGCAGCTTGGGTGCCTTTTCAATCTCGATCAGGCACATGCGACACACGCCGGCGACCGGCAGGCCCGGGTGATAGCAGTAGTGCGGCACGAGCACGCCCGCCTGCTTCGCAGCCTCGATGACGAGCGTGCCCGGAGGAACGGACACAGGAACGCCGTCAATGATCAGATTGATCATGCCGTCAGCCATCAGGCCACCATCACCGGTTGACGCTTGCCCGCCAGATAGGCCTCAAACTCGCCCCGGAATTTCTTGATGCCGCTGACGACGGGCGCCGCGCACGAGTCCGACAGTACGCAGATCGTCTTGCCGGTCATGTTCTCGGAGAGATCGAGCAGGAGATCCAGATCGTTCGTCTTTCCCTGCCCCGCGAGGATCCGCTCGAGGATCTTGGTCGTCCAGGCTGTGCCTTCGCGGCACTGCGTGCATTGCGCGCACGACTCGTGCGCGTAGAACCTGGCGAGCCGCATGATCTGATAGACCATGTCCGCCGAGTCGTCGAACACGATCACGCCGCCCGAGCCGAGCATCGACCCTTTCTCCACGACGCCCTCATAATCCAGGAGACAGGCTTCGGTCTCGTCGCGCGTCAGAATGGGAACGGACGAGCCGCCGGGAATGCACGCCTTCAGCGTGCGGCCGGCAGGCGGCCCGCCACACATGTCGTAAATCACGTCCTTGAGCGGGAAGCCCAGCGTGACTTCATAGTTGCCGGGGCGTTGCACGTTGCCGCACACCGAGAAGAGCTTCGTGCCGGTGCTCTTCGGATTGGACAGACACAGGCTCTTGTACCACGCGGCACCGCGCTTGATGATGTGCGGCACCGCGGCGAGCGTCTCGACGTTGTTGATCGTCGTCGGCATGCCGAACAAGCCCGCGGCCGCCGGGAACGGCGGCTTGATTCGTGGATTGCCGCGCTTGCCCTCGATCGAATTCATCAGCGCGGTTTCTTCGCCGCAGATGTACGCGCCCGCGCCGCGATGCAGGTAGATCTTGATCTTGCCGAACACGCCCGCGGCGTTCGCCTCCGCGAGCGCCTGTTCCATGATCGTCCACGGCTCGGTGAACTCGCCGCGGATATAGATGTAGGTGACCTCCGCGCGAATCGCGTGCGCCGCGATCGCCGTTCCCTCGAGCAGCGCGTGCGGCGTCCACCGCATGATCTCGCGGTCCTTGAACGTCCCCGGTTCGGATTCATCCGCATTCACGCACAAATAGTGCGGACGCTTTTTCTCCTTCGGCATAAACGACCACTTGAGGCCGGTGGGGAATCCGGCGCCCCCCCGGCCCCGCAGCCCCGACTCTTTGACGATGTCGGTGACCGCGCCCGGCTCCATCTTCAAGGCCTGCGCCAGCGCCTCATAACCACCGCGCTTCACCCATCCTTTGTAGGTGCGCGCGTCGGCATCGCCGAAGTACTGCGAAAGCACAACCGTTTCTTTGGGGTGCGGTTTGTGTGGGTAGCCCATTAGCAAACCCCAATGCGGAATGCGGAATGCGGATTGCGGAATTGATAGGAGTGCGTCGAAGCGCCGCGACCGGGCTCGACCCCGGCCCTGACATTCCGCATTCCGCATGCCGCATTCCGCAATTCCATCACCGGTATTTCCGGACCAGTTCCGCAACTCGTTCTGGAGTCACGGACTCAATGAACTCATCGTTTATCAGGATCGGCGTCGCGAAGCCGCAGGCGCCGAGACACTCGACTTCGACGATGGTCCACTTGCCGTCCGCGCTCGTCGCGCCGGCATCTCCAGCCCCGGTTTGTTCGAGCAGCGCCTTCAGCACCGCCTCGGCCCCGCAGATGTTGCAGGGCGATGTCGTGCACACTTGCACGAAGTTTTTGCCGACCGGGTGCTGGTGATACATCGTGTAAAACGTCACGACGCCCTTCACGTATGCGGGCGTTAGCCCCAACACCTCCGCTACCTCGGCCATGGTGCGGTCGGATATCCAGCCCAGCTCACGCTGCGCGATCCAGAGGGTGGGCAGCAACGCGGCTTGCTTGGTCGGGTAACGCTGGAGCACCGTCTGCAGCTCATCCATGACCTTGCCGACGAACACCGGCTGGTAGTCCTCGGCATGGCTCACGCTGTGGGTCATCGATCGACCTCGCCCATGACGATGTCCACCGAGGCATTGATCGCGATCAGATCGGACAGCAGGTGGCCCTCCGCCATCTTCGGCAGCGCCGCCAGGTTGATGAAGGAGGGTGGCCGAATGCGCCAGCGCACCGGCTTGGCGGTGCCGTCCGAGACGAGATAGTTGCCGAGCTCGCCTTTCGGGTTTTCGATCCCGACGTAGGCCTCGCCGACCGGCGCCCTCACGCCTTCCATGACCTGCTTGAAATGGAAGATCATGGCCTCCATGTCGGTCATGGCGCGCGTCTTCGCGGGCAGGATGACGCGGGGGTCGTCGACATTGATCGGGCCATCGGGCAGGCGGTCGAGCGCCTGCTCGAGAATCCGATTCGACTGCGAGCACTCCTCGAGGCGCACCAGGTAGCGATCGTAGACGTCGCCATGCTCGCCCACGACGACGTCGAAGTCGTACGTCTCATAGCCGAGATACGGTTTGTCCTTGCGGACGTCATAGGGCACCCCGCTCGCGCGGAGCATCGGACCGGAGAGCGAGTAGTTGATCGCCTCTGCCGCGGTGAGCGCACCGATTCCCTGCGTGCGCCCGGCCCAGACGGCATTGCGAGTCAGGACCCGATCAATCTCTGCCAGAGTTTTTGGGAATGTGCGTGTGAATTCCCGCAGTTTTTCAACGAAGCCATCGGGAATGTCCGCCATGAGGCCCCCGACGCGTGTGAGACTCGTCGTCAGGCGGGCGCCGGTCCACATCTCCTGCAGATCGTAGATCTTTTCGCGCTGTTGGAACGCCCACAGGAACGGCGTGAAGGCGCCCAGGTCGATCGAGGTCGTGCCGAGCCACACCATGTGCGAGATGATGCGGCTCATCTCGCAGGCGATGACGCGTAGCACCGTGCACCGCGGCGTGATTTCGATTCCCATCAACGTCTCGGCCGCAAGCGCGAATCCGACGTTGTTCGCCATCGGCGACAGGTAGTCGGTGCGGTCGGTCAGCGGAATGATCTGGTTGTAATGGCGGTACTCGCCGAGCTTCTCGAACCCGGAGTGCAGGTAGCCGAGGTGCGGGATACAGCGCACGACCGTCTCACCGTCGAGCTCCACGACCAGCCGCAGCACGCCGTGTGTGGCCGGGTGTTGGGGCCCGATGTTGACGAGGAGATGCTCGCCGCTCAGGTCGGGCGCTGCGGAACGGGGCGACGCCGTCGCGGCGAGGGGAATGCGGGTCGGATGCCCTTGCGAATCGACCCCAGGCGTGGCCAGCTCGAGCTCGACCGTGCGCTTGCTCATGGATTGGGGGGCTCCGGCACGACGCCGCGCTCGCCGCGCCGCAGCCGGTCACGCATATCGTCGGGCAAGTCGCCGCCCGCTTCGGCGATGGACAATTCTTCCAACGAGTAGTGTGCCTCCGGATTGGCGTTCAGCGCCTGGCGGACCTGCTCGGCCCGCGAAAAGCGCCCGCGCAGCGGGAAGCTTTTGCGCAGCGGATAGCCCTCGGCGTACGTCTCCCACATCAGGATGCGCCGCAGGTCGGGATGTCCCTTGAACGTGATGCCGAACATGTCGAAGACTTCTCGCTCCAACCAGTCGGCCCCGCGCCACAGGCTCCACACCGAATCCACCGCCAGTTCGTCGCTGGGCTGCAGTTCGACCTTGATCCGAATATCGGCCCGGCGCTTGAGCGAGCGGAGGAAATAGACGACTTCGATCGGCCGCTCGCGATCGCGGAATTCGACGGCCGTCACATCGACGAGATAATCGAACTCCTGGCCCGGAGTCTCCTTCAGCCAGCGCAGGGCATCGAGCAGCCGGTCCGGCGCCACGTAGACGATCTGGTCGCCGTCGCGCGCCGTTGCCTCCCGCACTGCGCCCGGAATCACGACGAACGGAACTGGTGGACGGAGTTGCCGAACGGCTCGGAGATCTCGTCGATCGTTTCGGGCGGCAGGCGCAGGCCCTTGTCGTCGAGCGGCTGCTCCTCGCGACGCTTCACCGCGTCGAACAGCGACTCACCTTTGATTTTCTTGTGCAGGAGCAGAATCCCATACAAGAGCCCCTCGGGGCGCGGCGGGCAGCCCGGCACGTACACATCGACCGGCACGATCGTATCGATGCCCTGGACCATCGCGTAGTTGTCGAACACGCCGCCGGTCGACGCGCACGCGCCCATGGAGATGACCCACTTGGGCTGCGGCATCTGATCGTAGATGCGGCGGATGACGGGAGCCAGCTTGAACGGCAGGCGGCCGGCGCAGATCAGGACATCCGCCTGCCGCGGCGAGAACGCCTGGCGCTCCATGCCGAAGCGCGCGAAATCGAAGCGGCTCGCGGCGGTCGCCATGAATTCGATGGCGCAGCACGCGGTGCCGAACGGCATCGGCCACAGCGAATTGGCGCGTGAGGAGTTCACCGCCCAGTCCACGAGATCCTGGAACTTGGCGAGTAAGTAATTCGAGCTTTGGACTTCGCCCACTCTTTTCATGCTCTCAATCCCACTGGAATGCTCCGCGTTTCCAGACGTAGACATAACCGACAAACAGTACCAGCATGAATACCAGCATCTCTATCAGTAGAAAGCCCGTGGAGACGGCGCTATTCCCCAGAAAGATGACCGCCCACGGGATGAGAAAGACGGTCTCGATATCGAAGAGAATGAACAGGACTGCGACCAGATAAAACTTCACCGAAAAGCGCTCGTGCGCGCTGCCGAGCGGCGGCATGCCGCTCTCGTACGGCCGCTCTTTCACGTCGGTGGGGCGCCGGGGACCGAGGAAATGCGACGCCACAATCATCGTCGTACCGGCGATGATGGCCATGCCCAGCAGCATCAGGAATTGGATATAGGGCTGCATGGCGCTCGTGAAAAAATTCACTAAGTGTTGTATGGAAGCTATTGGCGGTGTGGCGTAAGTCAAGTTGGCGCCGTTACATTGCGCCCCCATGTCAATTAAATCCGATCGCTGGATTACGAAGATGTCACGAGAACATGGGATGATCGAGCCGTTTGCGGACCGCCAGGTGCGCGAGGGCGTGATCTCCTACGGCGTCTCGTCCTACGGCTACGACATGCGTGTGGCGGCGGACTTCAAGATTTTCACGAATGCCCTGTCGGCGGTCGTCGATCCGAAGCGCTTCGATCCGAAGTCCTTCGTCGAGTTCGCGGGCGACGTCTGCATCGTGCCGCCGAATTCCTTCGCGCTCGCGAGCTCGGTGGAGTACTTCCGGATTCCGCGGAACTGTCTGACGATCTGCGTCGGCAAGAGCACCTATGCACGCTGCGGGATCATCGTCAATGTGACGCCATTCGAGCCGGAGTGGGAAGGCTATGTCACATTAGAAATCAGTAACACGACTCCGTTGCCTGCCCGCATTTACGCAAATGAGGGCATTGCGCAGGTGCTGTTTTTTACGGCGGATGAGGGTGACGAGTGCGAAGTTTCCTACAAGGACAAGAAGGGAAAGTATCAGGCGCAGCGCGGCATCACGTTGCCGAAGCTCTAGCAGCCTTCGCTCGCTGATTGTAGGCATACGCAACAGCCAGCGCGATCAAGGCCAATGCAAAGAATGATCCGACCCGATACAATGCCTGCAAGTTCGCCAAATCGACGAGGACAATCTTCAACCCCGCGAACGCAGCCACCGCCAACCCCGTCGACCGGATGAGCTTCTGATTCATCCGGAAGCCCAGGAATACGAGACCGCCCGCAAACAGCAGCCACCAGACGCTCAGCGCGAGATCGCCGGCGAGCGATGTCATCCGGCCGAAGTATTCGTGGAATTCAATCGACCCGCCAAGGAACACGGCGGCGCCGCAGAGAATCCACATCCAGAGCCGGAGCATCCCTGCACTCCCCCACCACCATGCTGCGACCCCCGTGCCCGCCATGAGGACATACCACGCGAGCGCCCACGGATCGATGAAAACAGGAGCCTGATACGCCCGCTCGAACAGCGCGACGGAGAACAGCCACGCCCACGCTGAGCTCGCCAGCGCGATGGACGCATGGCGCCCGCCGGGTCTAGCGCCTTCCCGCTCGGCGGCCAAGGCGAGAAATGCGAGGACGGTCCATCCGATCGCGACGCTCGTGGCCGGCCACGGAAATGGCAGGGCGAAGGCCAGTAGCGCAAAACCCGCAATCAGGTGCGATGCACTGCGCCGGAACCAGCCGGCGGGCAGATATACGGCGGCCAGTGCGGCTGGAACGATCTGGAAAGAGTCAGCGATGAGACGAGGATGGGCCGCGGCGGCGAGGATCAGCAACGCCATCGGATTCACGATGAAGAGCAGACGGTCCACGGCGACATCGGTGATATCGCGACCGGTGGGCACCGCCGCGCTGAACGGGTCATGCTGGAAGTGTTGCCACCAGAGGACGCCCGTGATCGCGGTCGCCGCGCCCAGGGAGAGCCAGCGCGTCGCGTCAGATCCCTCGATGCCGGCCAAGCCAGTGCCGAGGATCGGCCAGGCGATCACCAGCACACCAAGCCGTGCCTCGGGCCACGAGCGCCGTAGCGTCACTTGCAAGGTGAGGAGCGCACCCGCCGCAACGAGCCACGCGCCGAGGGGCGCCGCGATCGCCGGTGCGGCTCCCGCGGCGGCAAGAAAGAGGTAGCCGAACAGCGCGAGATTGAACGTCGCGCGCCAGCTCATGCTGTAGGCCAGGATCCCCGTGCCGAGTCCAATCACTTCGAGATAGAGGAGAAACCCTCTAGGGTTGGGCGCGGTCTGCAGAATCAACGGCGCGAGGTACGCGCCCGCGAGCGCCCAGATCGCCAGGCCTTCGATCTCGTGGTGCAGCGCCAGCATAGTGACGGCAACCGTCGTGGCCGCGAGGAGCAGGATGCCGAGCCGGCGCTCCATCAAGGCGTACGGCCCCGCAGCGGCCCATAAGCCGAGGTACGCGAGTCCGCCCCCTGCCCCAATCATGGCCGCCCCATAGCGGCGCATGCCGCGCCCGATCCGTTCATGGCCCCAGGCGGCAACGGCGATGCCCGCCACGATGGCGCCCACCGAGCGCACGAGCGGCGCGACCCAGCCGCGATCGAACGCGTACTTCAGGAACAAGGCGGCGGCGATGAGCAGCGCCGCGACGCCAATCGCGAGCAGACCCCGCTGCCCAAACCATTGTTCGAGATCGGTCTTCTGGGAGGGCTCGGGAAGCGACGCGGTCGGAACGGGAGGCGCCGGCCTGCTAAGGGGTGCCGGGCGCATCGCCGGAGCTTGCGGGGTTGCGCTGGCGACGAAGGTCAGGCGGCGCACCAGATTCTCGAGCGCGGCAACGCGGCGCTCGAGCTGCTCGATGGCCTCCTTTTGCTCGTCGGTCACACGGCGGCGGGTGACCTGCGCGATCCAGCTGCGGTGATAGCGGCGGTCACCGCCACGATGATGACGAGATCAGGGACCCACCCGAACTCGGTGACGGGAACCGTCATCTGCACGAAATACATCACGAAGTCGAACACCCCGATTAGGAGGCCCAGCAGCACCGTAAACTGCAATGCACGCCCCAGCCGGGCCAGCACGCCGCCGGTGACGAGCGCGACCGCTCCCTGCGCCGCGGCGATCGCGACGGCCGCCACACTGCCGCTGAACAGCGTCTCGATGATCGCGGACCGACCGGGGTGATAACTGAACAACCACGTATGGATCAGGGCGATCGCGAGTCCGGCGACCGCAGCGCAGATCGTCGCCCAGATCGAGTAATAGATGATGATGCGACTTCTGGAGTCTTCCATGCAGCTCCTCCTCGTCCCTACACTATCGCCCTGCGGCTAGCGCAGCGCCACCGCCGCTTCCACGAGCGCCGCACGCGCCTGGTCGATCCGGCTCACCAGATCAGTCAGCTCCTTGTTGGCCGTGGCGGCGTCCGCGTAGCGGATCGCTTCGTTGACGCTCGGAAATGCCATCGTCGCATAGCCGTTGTCCAAATCGGCCGCGAACTGCAGACTGCGGAACCAGGGCCGGCTCACCAGGCCCGCGGGTCGGGTCAGCCGGCGCTCGACGACCATGAGTGCCTGGTTCACGCGGCGAGCACGCGCCGAATCGACACTGCGCGCCACGGCGCTGTCGCGTGACGCGTTGAAGGCGCGGCCGACGGCGGTAAACCGATCGAGCGCGTCCTTCAGTGCCTGCGTGTTGACCGTTTCCTTCCATTGTTTCTTCGCGATTCCGGAGTCGAGCTGCGAGACCAACCCGGTCATCTCGGTGCCGAAGGCGGCATAATCGAGCGGCAGAATGTCGCTGTTGGCCAGCCGGCTCATGATCACGCCGACGAGTTGCGCGCCGGCGCGATGGGCCTTGTAGCCGGGATCGCCGAAACGCGACATCCAGTCGTACGAGTCATACATCGAGTGATAGATGCCATCGGGCCCGTCGAATCCGATGCCGCCCGCGGGAATGCCGAGGTGATGATAGAAGCCGGAGAAGTCCGAGCCGCCACCCAGGTTTCCCATCGTCAACCCGGTCGTGTCACCGTTCTTGCCCTTTAGCCAGACGTCGTACACCGTGCCCGGTCCAACCGGATCCGGCACGACGTGTGCAGTCGAGCGCAGGAGTGGCTTGAGCGACGGCGAGCCGCTGCCGCCGAAGTTCGGTCCCGAGAAGGTCCCGTCTTCGTTAATGTACGCTACCACACGCGCCCGTAGCGTATCCTCGAGCTCTTCGACCCACTCGGTCGATCCGATGAGCCCCCACTCTTCCGCGTCCCAGGTCGCGAACACGACCGTCCGCGCCGGCTTCAAGCCCTCGCGCGCGAGTGTCGCGAACGCGCGTGCGGTCTCGAGCACGCACACGGTGCCGCTGACGTTATCGCGGGCGCCGGGTCCCCAGGCGTCGCGGTGGCCACCCACCACCACCCACTCATCGGGCCAGCGCTCACCGCGGATCATCCCGATCGTATTCCAGATCCTGTGAAATCCCCGAGCCCCGCGTTCGGTTTTCACGTGGAGGCGCGCGCGCGCCGGCCCCGGTCCGGCGTGATAACGGAACGGCAACGCCCCCTGCCAGCTTTGGGGCACCGAAGGTCCGGCCATCGGCTCGAGAAAGCGCCGGGCGTTCCCGTAGCTCATCGGGATGATGGGAATCTTCGGGATATCGAGCGAATCCTCCGGCAGCCGCCGCGCACCCTCGACCGACGACCAGCTCGGCGTCGTGGGATCGCCGTTGCCGTTCATCATGCTGCCGCGCTGGATGCCGTCGGCATTGCGCATCGGCCCCTTGGGATAGACGTCGCCGCGGAAGTAGCCGTCCTCCTGTGGATCGGAGTACACGATCAGTCCGACCGCGCCGCGCTTCTGCGCTTCGCGAGCCTTGATGCCGCGGAACGAACGACCGTAGCGTGCGATGGCGATCTTGCCGCTCACGCTGATGCCCAGGGAGTCGAGCGTTTTGTAGTCTTCGATCAGGCCGTAATTCACGTAGACGACTTCGGCCGTGACGTCGCCGTCGCCGGTGTAGCCGTTGAAAGGCGGGATCTGCGCTCCGGTCCCCGGCTCGACCAGGTTGAGTCGCGCGGGCCTCCGGCGCGGGCCAGGGATAATCCACGCCGCGACGGTGTCCGGTTGCGGAATGTAGACAGTGTATTCCTTACTCCAGGCGTCGATGCCCCACGATTTCAGCTTGTCGAGGACGTAATCGCGCGTCGTCGCCTGCGCGGGCGTGCCCGCCATGTGCGGCACGGCGGAGAGGTCGCGCGACATCTGACGGACGCTCGCGGTGTCTGGGACCGCGACGAGGCGTTGCTCAAAGGTCTGCGCGTGCAGACGTGCCGACGTGCCGACGTGTAATACGATCGCCACGCCCAATAGCCGATAGCCGATAGCCATTAGCCGCCTCACCGTGGGTTCAAGATCTGATTGATTCGCGCCTGCAGATCGACGATGTGCGCGCGGGTCGCACGATCCCCCGCGCGCGGCAGGGCAGCGCGCAACGTAGTCTGCAAATCCACGAGTTCGAGCCGAGCCTGGGCGCGCGCGTCGGCGGGACGGGGCGGCGGCGGTGTGAAGCCGGGGAACGGCGTGAAACCCGGAGGCGGCGGCGTAACCAGCGGCGTATTGATCAGCCGTTCCATCTGATCCACAAACGCGCGCTGCAGATTGCGCCGATACTCATCGACGCGAACCGCACCGCCTCTGAATTCCGCGAAGACGCCGCTCCGGACATCGGCGAACAGGTCCGGGATGGTATAACCGCTCGGCTGCGTGGCCTGCTGGTCGGCCAACCGTGACAGGCGCGCATCCTGGAAAAGCAGGTTGACGACGGCAGTCTGGCGGGTCCGTACCCGTTCGACAAAGCCGGTCGGCTCGATGCGCCGCAGGATCTCCGGATCAAAGAAGAAGCTCGGCGTCGTGAAGACGTTCTCATTGAGGAACTGCACGGCCTCGGCCTGTTTGGCCCGCGGCACGGGTTGATAGACGGTCCCCGACTGGCTGGCGTATTTGGTGAACTGGTACACGCCCCCGACCACGACGGCCACGTGGTTCATCTCCCGCGCCCACTGGTTGATGAGCTCGCCGTACAGGTCGTCGAGCCGATCGTAGTTGTCCAGCTTGTTCGTGGTGGTGGCGGGGATCAGCATCGGCACGAGGCGCTTGATGTTCCGCACGCCGAAGCCGCTCGCCTTCACCGGATCGTCGCCGAGGGCTTCGGTGATGATGCGGGGGTCGACGGGCTCGCCGTCGCCAATCCACCGGAAGTACGGGTTCGCATCCTGCAGTCGCGCCAGCGAGTCCAGCACCGGGCGCTCGCCGTCAGGCGAGGTGGCCGTCGGGATGCGGCGATAGCCCCAGTCGATCGCGAAGTAGTCGTAGGGCCCGATGCCCTGCATCAGACACGCGCTGTCGCCCGGCTGCGCCACATAATTGTAGCGTGCGTAGTCCATGATCGAGGGACTCGTCCCCTTCATCCGGCAGGTGAACGAGCGGCTGCGCAGCGAGTCGACCGGATAGTAGGTGGACGCCACCATGTTGTGCCGCAATCCGAGGCTGTGCCCCACTTCATGGTTGGCGACGTAGGCTAGCATCAGGCCCATCAGTGAATCGGGGAACGGCAGCGTCCGGGCGCGCGGATCGGCGGCACCGGCCTGCGTCCAATACCACGCTTCGACGAGGCTCGCCACGTTGTGGAAGAAGCCGATGTTGGCGTTCAGGATCTCGCCCGAGCGCGGATCGCTGACGCTGGGCCCGTACGCGTTCTCGATCGTCGACGGCAGCCAGCGGATCGTCGAAAAGCGCGCGTCATCCAGATCGAAGTCCGAATCGCTGGCCGCGGGCACGCGCGCCGTGATGCCATTGCTGAAGCCGGCGGCGCGGAACACCGGCTCCCACATCTCGACCCCTTTGATCAGCCACGGGACCCATTTCGCCGGCGTTGCGGGATCGATGTACCAGACGATGGGCTTGATCGGATCGGACACGGCGGCGTTCGGGTCCTTCGCTTCGAGCCGGAAGCGCTTGATGAAGCAGCGGCGCGGCCCGGACACGCGATCTTCGTCGTAGTCTTCGAACGAGACGTTGAAGAAGCCGACGCGATCGTCGCACAACCTGGCCATCATCGGCTGATCGGGCAGCAGGACCATCGAATAGTTCATCAGCATCGTGATCGTATTGAGCGACCGGTTCGGCGGGTTCCCGGCGGGGCCCGGTACCGAGTCCACCTCGAACGTCTGTAACGCGCTCACTTCGATGTTGCGTGGGAAGGACCGCGCACGGTCGACCACGGACCGCGTCGGATCCATGCGGCGGATGCGGATTCCTGATTGACGCAGGTTCAGCTCCGGCACATCGGTCGTGAAGAGCTTCGTCACCTCGATGACCGCGTTGCTGTCGGGCATGTGCCAGGAGGCGACATCGAAGCTCATGATGATCGGTGAGATGTTCGACAGCCGCACGGCGCGAGCCACCGGTTGCGTGCTGTCGGCGCGCATCGCGTACGACACGATGCGCAGGAAGGCCTTGTTCCCCATGCGCTCCCACACGACGATGCGATTGCTGATCTCTTCGCCGGCGTAACGCACGCCGCGGATCGTGCCCCGCTGGTCGGCCACGAGCAGGAATTCGCGGCCGAACATCGCTTTGGGGATCTCGTAGAACAGTTTTTCGCCGCTCTGGTGGACGATGAAGATCCCGGCGTCGGTGGTGGCGCCGGCGGTAATGACCTGATTGTACGGTTTCAGGGCGGTCGCCTCGGGCGCCGGCTGGCGTCCGGTCGCGGCGCGTGACGTATCTTGCTGAACCGGCCTGGGGACCTGGGCTTGATGGGCGGGCGCCGCGGCCCGGGAGCACGCGACGACGCCGAGGACACCGAATGTCACGAAGACGGACGCTGCACGCATCGGGCGCGACCCTGGCTGTTGGAAGAACGGGGAGATTAGGCCGTGCAAATCGATCCGTCTAGAGGCATTTTGATCGGATGACGAAGAGTCTGCGAGTGCTGATGGCCGCCGTCGTCATCGCCGCGATGGCCTACGGAGCGGCGCTCACGCTCGCGCTTACCGGAAATCTCGGCTCCGCCACTGCGATCGTCGTGGTGGTCGCCGGCGCGGTGCTGTTGCCGGTCGCGCTGTTCATCCTGCGACGCCGGTTCTGGAGTCCACTCGGGGCGTTGCGGCAAGGCATCCGGCAGGTGGCCGACGGTGATCTCACCACGGAGGTCCCCGTCAGTCGCGACGACGAGCTGGGCAACATCACCGCGCACTTCAATCAGATGACGCGCGTGCTGCGCGATCGCGCCGAGGAACAGGGGCGGTTTGCGGCGGCAGGCGAGTTGCTCAGCGGCGTGGCGCACGAGGTCAACAACCCGCTCATGGCGATCGCCAGTCACGCCGAGCTGCGTCTCGCGGACGCGAACCTGCCGGCCGAGCAGCGCAACGAGATGCAGAGCATCCTGCGACAGGCCCAGCGCGCGGCGAAGCTCCTGCGTGGGCTCTTGCGCTTCGTGCGCGCGGGCGAGAAACGCTCGACGACGGTGAACCTGAACGACGTCGTCAGGAGCGCCATCGATCTCGTGTCCTACCGGTTCAGTATCGACGAGATCTCCATCGAAGGACGGCTCGATCCCGAATTGCCGACGGTCGTGGGGGATGCCAATCGTCTGGAGCAGGTCATCGTCAATCTGTTGAGCAACGCGCTCGATGCCTTGCGCAGCGTGAACCCTCCCCGCCGGCTCATCGTCGATTCTTTCCCCGACGACACCGGCGGACGGGTGTGCGTCACCGTCACAGACAACGGCCCCGGGGTGGCGCCCGAGATCGCGCCGCGGCTGTTTCGCCCCTTCGCGAGCACGAAAGGGGTGCGCGGGACGGGTCTGGGGCTCTACATCTCCCGCCAGCTCGTGCGGGAGGCCCAGGGCGAACTCGATCTCGTGAAGCATGTCCAGTCGGGCGCACGCTTTCTCGTCTGGCTGCCGAGTGCACGGCAACCGGTCCCCAGGGCGCCCGCGGCGACACCGCAGGCGACATCGTTGCCGCCACCGGCGCCCGCGGGGACCCTCAGCGGAATTCGCGTCCTGCTGGTCGACGATGAGGAGCTGATTCGCCGGCCGATGGCGCGCTTCCTCACCAAGCGGGGCGCGGAAATCAAGGAGGCGGCTGATGGGCTGGCGGCGCTCGAGCGGCTGGCCGAAGGGTTCGAGCCCCAGGTTATTCTGGCCGACCTGCGGATGCCGAGGATGGATGGCGCGGAGTTCTACCAGCATCTCCAAGCGCAGCGACCGGCGCTCGCCGACCGGCTGCTCTTTCTGTCGGGCGACATCACGCATCTCGCGGGACGCGGGCTCGCCGAGGTGCCGCGCGATCGCGTGCTCGTGAAACCGGTCGAGCTGGCCGAGCTCGAGCAGCGGATTGTCGCATTCGTGCGGGAGGAGGCGGCCTAAGATGCTGGTGGTGGCCGTGTTGTTTGCGACTGTGCTGCTGCGTGCCGGTATCGTGCTGACCTTCGTCTATCTCATCCTGCCCACAAAACGCGTCTGTCCGCTGTGCGGCGCCCAGCTAGTCCTGATTCAGCATTCCGTGCTGCGCCGCTTGGTGCCGGTCGTGGAGCACCGCTGGTGCCTCGAGTGCGGCTGGAGTGGAATCGTGCGGCAGGCTCAGTCGCGCGTGATCAACCGCGCAGCTCGCTCATAGAAGAAGTAATCCCACGCCCAGTTGATCAGCACCAATAGCTTGTTGCGGAAGCCGATCAGTTGAATGATGTGAATCCCCAGCCACATCACCCACGCCACGAAGCCACGCGCCTGGATCCCGTACACGTTCGCGACGGCCGCATTGCGACCGATCGTCGCCAGTGTCCCCTGATCGCGATAGCGGAACGGCTCGAGCGGCTTGCCCTGAACCTGGCGCGCGATGTTGCGGGCGACCGCCTGCCCCATCTGAATCGCGACCGGTGCGACCATCGGCAGCGGCTCGCCGTCCTGTTCGCGATACGCCGCATCCCCGATGATGAAGACCTCCGGATGTCCCGTCAGTTGCAGCGTCGGCTCAACCGGAATCCGGCCTTGCCGCGCGGCGCTCAGGCCGAGGGTGTTGATGAGAGGGGCGGCGCGAACGCCCGCGGCCCAGATCACGGTCGCTGCGGGAATGATCTCCCCGCTCTTGAGACGGATCTGCTTGCCGTCGTAGTCCGCCACCGAGGCGCCGAAGCGGACCTCGACGTATTTGCGCCACAGGGTCTTCCCTGCCGCCTCGCGCAGCCGCTCGGGCATCGCGGCGAGGAGCGTGTCGGTCGCCTCGAGCAGCAGAATGCGCACGTCTTTGATGTTGAGCCGCGGGTAGTCTTTCACGAGCACGAGCCGGATCAGCTCCGAAAGCGCGCCCGCCATCTCGACGCCCGTCGGCCCGCCACCGACCACGATGAACGTGAGCAGCGCCCGCCGGCGCTCGGCATCAAGCTCGAGCATCGCGTTCTCGAAGCACGTGAGTACCCGATTGCGGATCGTGATGGCATCGGGGATGTCCTTGAGCCCCAGGCCGTGGCGCTGCATGGCCTCCAGGCCGAAGAAGTTCGTCTCGCCCCCGGGCGCGAGAACCAGGAAATCGTAGGCGACCGGCCCGGCACTGGTCTCGAGACGCTTGGCCGCGAAATCGACGCGCGTCACGTCCACCATGCGGAAATCGAAGTTCTTCTGCCCGCGCAAAATCGCCCGCGCCGGTTTCGCGATTTCCTCGGGCTCGAGCCCCGCGGTCGCGACCTGGTACAGCAACGGTTGGAAGAGGTGATAGTTGTTTCGGTCCAGCAACACGACCTGCACCGGCGCGCGCCGCAGTGCCTTTGCGACACGGAGTCCGCCAAACCCCGCCCCCACGACGACCACCGTCGGGGCCTCACCCCCTGTCCCCCTCTCCGTACGCGGAGAGGGGGAACTCATGTTTGGTCCAAGCGCAGCACCGTCTGCAACAACACGTTGGCGCCGTTCGTGACGTCGTCTGGGCGGGTGAGCTCGAGCGGCGAATGGCTGATGCCTTTCACGGAGGGAACGAAGATCATGCCCATGGGCCCGATGCGCGCCAGATCCTGCGCATCGTGCCCCGCGCCACTCGGCATCGACAGGCTCGATAACCCCAGGTCGTGAACCGCGTCGGCGATGACCTGGCGCACCGCGGGTGTGGAGAGGGCCGGTGGATTGACGTGCTGCAGCGTGTAATCGAGCGTCACGCCGTACTGCTTGGCGCTCGCGAGTGCCTCGCTGTGAATCTGGGTCCACATCCGCTCGATTTTTTCAGTCGAGAGATCGCGAAGCTCGACGGTCAGATCGACCTGTCCGGGGATCACATTCGGCGCGCCGGGCTTCACCAGCAGCCGCCCCACGGTGCCCACCTGGCGTCCCTCGACGGAGCGCACGACCCGGTCGACGATCAATACCAGCTCGGCGGCGGCCAGCATGGCGTTTTGGCGACGGTCCATCGGGGTCGTCCCGGCGTGATTCGCGAAGCCTCGCAGCGTCACGTCGTAGTGATGAATTCCGACGATGCCTTCCACGATGCCGATGTTGATGCCGCGCTCGTCGAGGATGGCGCCCTGCTCGATGTGCAGCTCGACGTAAGCGGCGATGGAGCCGGGGCCGTGGCGCGCCTCGACGATCCGCGCCGGGTCTCCTCCGATGCGACGGATCTTTTCCGCGAGGACAACACCGTCGCGCCCGGGCCGTTCGATTTCGTCCGCTGGCAAGTCTCCGATGAAGCCACGGCTGCCAGTCAGGCCGCTTTCCTCGTCGCACCAAATCACGACATGCAGGGGGTGGCGGTTGCGGTAGCCGCGTTCGGCGAGAATGTGGGCGACTTCGACCGCGGAACAGGATCCGACGTCGCCATCGAAGTTGCCGCCTTCCGGCACCGA
>WNGC01000340.1_pt1 | contig 42371 bp, 45 predicted proteins | sample 5400051 | NCBI WGS metagenome assembly WNGC01 (sample SAMN13153368, study PRJNA577476) | soil metagenome | isolation source: 20 cm soil or saprolite under grassland replicate 2 | place: USA:California | collected 2016-06-15
GATTTCCGCGGCCTCAATCGGAGTCGCTCCGCAGATGAGTCCCAGGGTAAAGAGGGCAATGGCTGTATCGCCCGCGCCTGAAACATCGAAAACCTGTCGTGCCTTGGTCGGTATGTAATGCGGCGTTTCGTTCTGCTGAAAAAGCATCATCCCATGTTCGCCGAGGGTGATGAGAACATATTTCGTTTCCCACCGTTCAAGCAGAACTTCACCAGCGCGCATCAGATCGATGTCGTGCGGCGGGACAGTATTTGGATCGCGCACGGGAATACCAGCGGCGAGAAAAGCTTCTGCCCGATTTGGTGTAACCACTGTGGCACCATGCCAGTCCATCAGATGCTCCGGATTGGGATCAGCCGCAACGATCTTACCGGCCGACCGGGCACTGTCTGCGATTTGCGAGACCATCTCGATCGACAAAAAACCTTTGCCGTAATCTTCAAAGATAATCGCGTCGGTCTGTGGAATATCCTTTTGGGCCGCCGCCACCACTTTCTGAATTTGCTGTGCCGAAGGCGCGCTAAATTGTTCGCGATCGACACGAACAACCTGTTGGTTACGGGCGATAATCCGGGTCTTCAGAATGGTACGAAATGACTTGTCCTCAAGCGCATTAGAGATATCGATTTTTTGCTTCGCCAATAGTTCCTGGAGTTGCTGGCCACTGCGATCTTTCCCCAATCGACCAATGACGGCGACGCGATTGAGAAACTCGCACAAGTTCCGCGCAACATTAGCAGCGCCTCCCGCATAAAATGATTCTTTGGTCACCTCTACAACTGGAACCGGCGCCTCCGGCGAAATTCGAGCGACCTTTCCCCAGACAAATTCGTCAAGCATGAGATCGCCGATGACCGTTACGCGTTTTGAGGGCGCCAGATCGAGAATGTGCTCTAGTCGGTTCAGATCCATACGCCATGCAGGTAGCGATGCGTCCGGGGCAACGAGGTGGTTCGATTAACGTGAGTCAAATTGTTTTGAGCAGCGATTTGTGTACGGCAGCCGTTCCGGTTAAAGTGTGGGCTCGCAATGTGCGCAGGCGCTGCCCAGGCCCCACAGCACATCGATATTAAACAATTATCGACCACTGTTGAAGACGTTGTCGTGCCGCTGCCGAACGAAATTTTCGGGGCGCTGAATAAACTGGGCGCGGTGAACTGGAAACAACACGTCCGTAGTGACAAAGGACCGAATTTTACCGAGAGGCCGCGCATCGCTCTTTTGCTTGGGACGGTAATCGCCGATGGCTTTATTGCTGTCCAGGCGGAAGACTCAGCGACCGTAAAGGAGATTGGGCAGCGCGTCCTGGCGCTGGCCAAAGGGATCGGCGTGGGAAATTCAATCACCCCACATGCCAAGGCGATCGTCGAGGCTGCAGACAAGCGGAATTGGGAAAATGTGCGGCAGGAACTGGACCGCACGCAGAACAGCGTGCAACAGGCAATGAACGAGGTGCACGATGAAAAATTGTCGCAGCTTGTAAGCTTGGGCGGTTGGCTGCGTGGCACCGAAGTGTTGACCTCAGTTGTGAAGGAGCATTTTTCCAGCGACGGCGCAGAGCTGCTCCATCAACCAGATTTACTTTCATATTTTCTGACAAGGCTCAAGGCTATGCCGGAGTTTAATGTCCCGATCATTCGTCAAATTCAAGATGCTCTCGGCGAGGTGAAGCCTTTGATTGACGTCGGTAATCGGCGCATTCCTCCCGAATCAGTGAAAAAAGTCAATGAGATCACGACGCGGCTTGGTCATGGCATCGTAACCAGAGATTGAGGATTTCGATGAAACGGTTCGCAAAAGTAATATTCCGCACGAGCCTTCCGCTCCTTGCTCTGGTCGCACTGCAGCCTGTGATTTTCGCGTCCGTGGATGACGCACAGTCATTCGCTCTCCAGGCTGCCGAACCATATGTTAAACAAGGATTCCAGGTGCGTGAGGATTACTGGGGAGGCGACCTTGGGTCGGGTGAAAAAAAAGCAGTGCGGCAGCAATTGTTCAAAGGAAACGAATATTGGTTCTGGTTGGGAACAGAAGTCGATCGGGCGAAGGTTTCCGTTCACGTTTATGACTCGGACGGAAAGCTTGCGGAAGAACCAGACGGATGGGAAAAAGGCCACTTCGCGGCCGCACACGTGATTCCAAAAGCTACTGGCAGCTACTTCATCATAGTCAGCGTTGAGGAGTCTCCGGAGGAACGGACCCATTGGGCGCTTGTGTACGGTTTTCGTTAAAAAAGTGGTTCAAATCTTGTACCAACAAGGAACGGCGACTTTCCAGTCGTCACGGCGGCTGGCAAGCCGTCGCTCCTTGAGCAATGACTGAAACGCGCACTTTGGAGTTCGAAAGCCCACGCGCTTTGCAGTCGCTCTACGCCAACGACATTAAACTGTTGAAGAACCTTGAGGACTCCCTTGGTGTGAAGGTAACTACGCGTGAGGGCTGGGTAAAACTGGAAGGAGACCGAAGTCGTGTGGACAAAGCGCAGCAGGTCTTCGATCAACTCGAAAAAGCGCGCCAGCAAGGCGTCGACATTCAAAGACACGAATTTAATTACGCGCTCAAGGCCGTGACCGAAGAACACAATGAAAATCTCAGCAATATTGTTTCGACGAAAATCACAACGTCGCCGCGCAAGTCACCGATTGTCGCGCGAAGCGCAAACCAGCGGGCGTACATCGAGGCCATTCAAAAGTACGATGTGGTCTTTGGGATTGGGCCGGCGGGCACGGGCAAAACTTACCTGGCCGTCGCAATGGCTGTCGCGGCGCTCAAGAAAGAGCAGGTGGCCCGCATCATTTTGATGCGACCGGCCGTGGAAGCGGGTGAGGCGCTCGGTTTTCTTCCAGGCGACCTCGAACAAAAGATCACTCCGTATCTCCGTCCGCTCTACGATGCGCTACGTGAGATGTTGGAGCCGGAGGAAATGGAGCGGGCGATTGCGCGGCAGACGATTGAGGTGGCTCCGCTGGCATATATGCGGGGACGCACCCTAAATAACGCCTTTGTCATTCTCGATGAAGCCCAAAACACCACTACCGAACAAATGTTTATGTTACTGACGCGCATCGGCGTGAATTCAAAATGCGTGGTGACAGGCGACGTCACACAAATTGATTTGCCCGCCAACAAACGCTCGGGCGTGGTCGAAGCCTTACAGGCGCTGAAAACCGTGCCGGGAATTGCGACTGTGTATTTCACTGAGCGCGACGTTGTGCGGCACGAACTCGTGCGTGCTATCATTGGCGCCTACCAGCAGCACCGCTCGCCCGCGCCGGCATCGCGCAAATAAGGAACATGTTCGATCTTTCGAAGCGTGGGCGACTTATCAGACGCGGTCTCGCGTCGCGCAAGACGCGACGTCGCCGGGCGCGCAGCGAGTTACTACGTAAATTGGAATATGCGCCTTACGCGAAAGTAGCGATCTTCGCGATATTTGCTGGTGGCCTGGCATTTCTCGTCTTTAGCGGGCAACAGGCGGAACCGACGAAGAATTTTGTGATTGCTCTGCTGGTTCTGGCGACCGCGATTACGCAGCTTTGGATTAACCAGCCGAAGAGTTTTGCGCAAAACTCGCGAATCCTTCTTGTGTTTGGCGTTATTCTTGTGCAATTGGCCGTCACCAAATTGTTGTTGGTCCTTTTTAACAGCGGCAATTACCGATTCTTGAAACCGGAAATGGCCGGCTTGATCACGCCGTATGCGTTCGCGCCGCTGGTGCTGAGCGTATTACTGGGGCGGCAGCACGGCCTCTACGCAGCGTTCTTCGTGAGCTTGTGGAGTAGCATGTTGTTCGGCCCAATCGATGCCCCTCTTCTAATAACCAGTCTGATCAGCGGATTCACCGCAGTCTCTCTCACATTGCAGGTGCGACGGCGCAGCAAATTGATCCGCGCCGGATTCGGCGTAGGGCTCGCCATCTGGTTATTGTCATTAACGTTTGGGTTAATCGGCCCGATCAATTGGTTCTACCCCACGGCAAATGACTGGGGAATGATCGGAGTTCAAAGCGCTCTCGCCATCGGCAATGGCATTATCACGGCAACGATTGTTGGCGGTGCGCTGCCGATGCTCGAGAACGTGTTCGGAATCACAACGGACATTTCGTGGCTGGAAGCGTCAGATCTCAATCATCCCTTGCTGCGTCGCATGACCATAGAAGCGCCGGGCACTTATCATCACAGCCTGGTCGTGGCCAATCTCGCTGAAGCCGCCGCGGAAGCGATCGGCGCAAATGCGACACTCTGCCGCGTCTGCTCTTATTTTCACGATGTCGGTAAGCTGGTGAAACCGGAATATTTCACCGAGAACATGAGCTTTGAACGCAATCCACACGATGATCTCGCGCCATCGATGAGCGCCTTGATCATCATCGCGCATGTCAAGGAAGGTGTGGATCTCGCACTCAAGCACCGGCTAAACCAGCGCATCATCGATATTATTCAGGAGCATCACGGCACGTCGCTCGTCCGTTATTTCTATCAACGCGCGCTTCAGCAGCACGAAGACGCTCGCGCGGGCGGTAAAATCATGAAGCTGCGCGAAGACGATATTCCAGATGTGCACGAAGAAAGTTTTCGGTACAGCGGACCAAAACCGCAGACGAAGGAAAGCGCCATCGTGAGCCTGGCCGACACAGTCGAAAGCGCCTCGCGCAGTCTTGAGAAACCGACCCCGCAGAAAATCGAAACGCTCGTGAACGAACTCCTCGAAGAGCGCATTAGCGACCGCCAATTGGACGACTGCGACCTAACGCTGGGCGAACTGAAAGTCATCGCCGAGCGTTTTCGGTTCACGCTCTTAATGATGTTACATAGTCGGATCGCTTATCCCAAGGCTGGGCACAAGCCCGCGTCGCCACGCGACGAAAGTTTGCGTCCCGACGTAATGGCTGCCACACGAAAGCCCGAGACCGCCCCGCCCGTTTCTGCCGCGTAATGGCCATGTCGCGTTCATATCGAAATTGGCCGCGTTAAAAGAATCCGCGAAGGAACGCCGCTGCTTCGTCCGAGATACCGGCGATCTTGTTCGTTGCCTGACGATAGAATTTGAAATTGAGTTCGGTCTCGGGTCGACCGTCGTTCCAGTCGGAAAAAAGCTTGAGCTCGCGTCGCCCCAGGCGCCGCTTCGCAAGCGCGGTGCGCCTGATAGTGATGCTCACGCGCGGCGTTTGCCGTGCGATCCCGCGTTTCTTTGCGATTGCTTTGGCCGAAGTGACGACGCCGCTCGCGATAAGACCTGGCCTGCTCTCGTTCTCGCTCGCGAAGACAAAGATCGTATCGCCTTTGGCGACGTGCTTGCCACCATACATCGTCTTCTGCGCGCTGAAGGCGAACGTCTCTGCCCACGCATTGCTAACCTCGGCCTTGATCGCGAATATCATGCTGCTCATATCGCACGATAATTCCACGGCCGTTTATGGCGCCAGGTCTAACGAGATACAGCTGAATCACCCAGCACTGTGAGAATTTGGTAGCGCATTATCGAGTGCCTACAACAAAGTGCTCGGTTGGATGGAGCGCTTGATTAGCGCTCATTATTGGTCTGGCTCGCCTTCGACCATCTTTTCTATTTCCTGATTGTGTTTCTCGTTGGCCTCGCTGATCTGATGTACGCTCTTCCTCAGTTTTGTTCCATCGTATCCAACGAGATCTGCGGCCTGCAGAGGCTTTGTGCTTTCATGTAATTTACTTTTGCTCTGAGAATTGGGATTGGTTGCGGCAGTTTTCTTCTGACAACCTAATGAAAGCAAAATCGTCGAGAAAATGATTGCGACGAACGTTGAGAGAAGCGCGGTTTTCATGGGTCTAACGTATAAGACTAACCCGCGCGCGTGCCAGCGAGTGTCGCGTGTAGCCGTTGTTTAGGCCGACGGTTCAAAGCCCACCGTCGCTGGTATTTATTCTATCACGGGAGCAACGAAGTCCTTCTGTCTGAAGCTTGACGAATTTCACCTGCTTGTCGTCAATCTTCCATGCAGTCGTTGCCGGAAGGAGTTCAACACCAGCTTCGTCCTTAAGCACACCAATCGCTGTGCCCGGGAGATCGTGTCCGTTTAATTGACACGAACCAATAAATTCGGGTGCGTCCTTTGAATGTTTCGGAAACTTCAGCACGTCTCGCACGACATTTTTTTGATCTTCGAGAAGAACGTACTCCTCTCCACAGATTCGCCAGGATATTAAGAATATGCGGTCTGAGATCTCTGTACCGCCTAGATCTTTAAGTCCTAAGTCCTTGTGCCTCTCTTGAAGGACAACGATCCTCTCGTTTGACATCTTGCGGCCGAGGAGAGCTTTTCGAACATCAGATCCACAGCGAACCGAATCAAAACCGTCTGCAGCGCAAATGCTGCTCCCGCAAAAGAGCGGAAGAACTAGCATGAAGGTCGCGACAATTCCTTTGGTTTTCACTAAAGACTCCATAGTCAGCTTAACGATTTGTTAGGTATTATCGATGAACCTCGGAACAGAATATAGCTTTGGATTGAGTATGGCCCTTTAAAAGTTCCTTACGTTTCTGATGCAGCTTCTTGAATTCTTCAATCATCTCTTTCTTCTTGGGATCAAAAGGCTGATTAGGGATCGTTAGGGCTTCTCGGCCTTTTGAGTCATAAAGGATTAAAGGGGGATGAGAACAACTTCTCAAATCCCCGGAAAACTCCTAATAGCCGATCTTTCCTATGGAATCATACCATGGAGTAACCGAGGCCAGCCCGCCCGCGCAAGAAAGGGTGCAAATTTTTTGAAGGATAGGGTCGGGAGCAGGTTCCGAATGGCCTGCACAAGGCAGAAGGAATGTCAAAAGGATCGTCACTGGATTGTTTATAAATAACTTCATCTCATATTACCTAACGGGAAAGAGATAAGCCACGGCAAGGTGTCGTCGCAAACATGCTGAACGCATTCCGTAATCGGGCCGTTGACTTTATCGATTGGTTCGGCCGGGAGTGTAAAAGCAAGGCCCGCCTGAGCAAGACATGAATTGACGACTCTGATAGGCTTGCCACTGAGTTTCACTGCTTGAAAAGAGTTATGTCGCTCGAGCAATTATCTTATCTAGCGCAAATAGCCGGCTCAATTGGCGTCATTCTATCTCTTGTGTTTGTGGGCCTACAGATCAGACAGAATACAGCCGCGCTCCGGCGCAACGAACACAATTCAACTATGGCGCAATGGACAGTAGTCCGCATGGCCATCGCCGGGAACCGCGACGTTGCTGAGTTGATGACTGCCGGCCTTCGCGGAGAGAGCGCGATGGACGCTGCCGATCAATTGCGGCTGGAGCAGTTTCTGGCTGAACACGCGTGGGCGGCCTTTCATATCTGGGACAGAACGCAGCGCGGAGTTTTCCCCAAAGGGACATTCGAGTTGACGGCCGGACCGCTCCTGAGTGGCTTGCTCCGGACAACGCGCGGCGGCGCCTGGTGGCGCAGTGCCAAGAAGGCTGGCTTCATTCCTGAATTTGTCCGAACGTCGACGCTGTGCTCGCCAAGGTTGAAGGCTAAGCATCAGGCCTAACGGCGTATGAGTTCCCGCGGCAACACCGCTGCAAGGAGGGGTTAGGCGACCAGTCGAGCATGGCTCGGCTTTCGGGTTCCACCGCACGCTCATTCGACAAGGAGTTCGCCGCCCCAGTCAGCTGGGTCGGAATCGAAAATCGTCTCCGAGAGCGTCCACGGATGTCCCCATGGGTCGAGGAACGAGCATTGGCGTTCGCCATACATGTGATCCGCGGGTTCAGCGAGTACACGAGCACCGGCTGCCTTGGCGCGTAGAAAGAGTGCGTCGATCTCCGTGACACGAAGCTGGACGGAGTGCGCCCCGGGGCCCTGCAGTGTTGAAGAAGCGGCGTCGGCGTGTCCGCCGGGTTTGACAACGACGATGGCCCCGTTGCTGTGCGAGAGCTGACACCGATGGTCGGCGATGCGGAGACGTTCGGTGAACGGCAGGGCCGTTGTGAGCCACTCGACTGCTTCGCGCACGTCGGGGTAGTACAGGACCGGTATTACGGCCGTGTTTGGTGCCGATCGGTTCTTCTTCAGCATGGGTTCAGACGTTACCAGTGCTTCCCTAGTCGCCTAACGAGACACAAGAGATCAGCGACCGCTGGCGAGGGCGCGTGTCGTTGCTGGTGGAAGGTCGAAGTCATGGAAAGTGGGGACGCGGAGCGGCCAGCGGTTCGCAGCATCATCTGGTTAGACCCCTTCAGTCAGCAGTGTACACAGTGCCTGATGTCATAGGTACATCTTCATGATCAATGATGACCCAATGCCCAGCGACCTTCGTGAGAGTGAACCTGGTCACGCGATGATCACGATAGCCAGTCAGAGCGTTCATAATGTTCGATCCACGTTCGGGGTGCGACCGGCCCACACGCAAAAGCGTTTCTGTGGTGGCGTGAGATACAAGGCGCACAATCTCCTGACGCTCGCTCTCAGGTAAGCGGCGCGCGCTCGAGGCAAAAGCGGCGTGCGAGAGATTCCACTGATAACGGTCCTGCGCACAACCAGCTAGCGCGAGAAGGGCCATTGCAAAGAGCGGCTTCATGGTCTAACGAGAATTAGGCGAAAATTCGCAATACAAGATTTTTCGTCTAATTCTGGAACTTTCCTGATATTCACAATTCCGGCGGGCGGGCGCGAGGTTCGCGGTCTTTTGATGTGGCAGTGCTCGGAACCGTGACGAATGGGCCGCCTTCCATCGGTGTCACTTTGGTAAAAGCGATATCGGGCATTTCGCTTGGCAATCCTTCCAGCGGAAAATCTTTTCGCAGCGGAAAGTACGGGTAGCCCTCCCACATCAGGATTCGTCGTAGATCGGGATGTCGATTGAACTTGATTCCCATCATGTCGTAAGCCTCGCGCTCATGCCAGTTCGCTGTCGGCCAAATGTCGGAAACGGTGTCCACCGCGCCGGTTTCTTCCGGAACCTTTAATTTGAAGCGCAAATGAATGCTATCCGACATCGAATACAGATGATAGACGATTTCGAAGCGTGGCTCTTCGCCGAAATTGTCGATGCTTGTGATGTCGATCAGGTAATCGAAGGAAAGTTCGTCGCGGCAAAACTTCGCGACAAGACGAAGGTCACTCGCTGCAATCGTGTAAGTGGTTTCGCCGCGAAATTCAGTTTTGAACTGAAGTTTTGCCTCGAATGCTTTGGTGAAGCGATTAAGCAATTCCTCTCGACTCATGCGTTTCGTTACGCTCCTATTCCTATTCTTATTCCTTTGGACTCATGAATAAGAGCAGGAATACGAGTAGGAGTTAATCATCCGAGCACTTCCTCGAGTCTTTCGGCTAGTTCCGGCTTTTGGTTTCTGAACGAACGCTCGTAGGAAATTTTCTCCTGCAATTTCATCAAGCCTGCCAGCAACGCTTCGGGACGCGGTGGGCAACCAGAGATGTAAACATCAACCGGAATTAGCTGGTCGACTCCCTGTAAGGTGGCATAGGAGCGATACATCCCGCCGGTAGACGCGCATGCGCCCATGGCGATCACCCATTTTGGCTCCGGCATTTGTTCGTAAATTCTTTTCACTGCCAGCGCCATCTTGTACGTCACAGTGCCAGCCACGATCATGACGTCGCATTGCCGTGGCGAAAAACGCATCACCTCCGCGCCGAACCGCGCAATGTCGAAGCGCGATGCTGCCGTGGCCATCAATTCGATCGCGCAACAGGCCAGGCCCATTGGCATCGGCCAGAGCGAGTTTTTGCGGACCCAGTTCAGCGCCGCATCGAAGCGCGTAAAAATCACGTTGCCTTCGATTTTGGAATCGTACGCTGTCGGGCGAGTTTCGGGCATCAACAAACGTTAAGGTCACGCCCGGTCGCTGCAAGAGAAAACGAGCCACAGATCGACGATGATATCTATGTAGGGACGATTGACCTCACTCGCCCGCTCGCTGATTGTCATCACTCGTTAAAGGACGGTTCGGGTGAACCGCCCCTACCTGAAAGACATGACCCAGACAACGCGGACACACCTCGACCAACTCGAGAACCAAAGCATTTTTATTTTTCGCGAGGCGTATCACGCCTTCAAGAACATCGCCATGCCGTGGTCGATGGGAAAAGATTCTAACGTACTCGTCTGGCTGGCACGTAAAGCGTTCTTAGGGCGCGTGCCGTTTCCGGTTTTGCACATCGATACCACTTATGAGTTTCCGGAGATGCTGGAGTTCCGTGAATGGGCAGCAAAGCATCACAACCTGAATCTCATTATTAAAATCAATACCGAAGCCCGCGCACGCGGCGTCGGATATGAGACGCACGATCCGGTGACAGTGACGCACGAACTAAAGACGGTCGCATTGCAACAAGCGCTCGCAGAATACAAATGGGACGCACTTATCACCGGCATTCGGCGCGACGAAGATCCCACGCGCGCAAAAGAGCGATATTTTTCCCCACGCAACGCACAGTTCGAATGGGATTATAAAGATCAGCCACCCGAATTTTGGAGCCAGTTCGTCACCACAACAGCAAAAGGCGAGCACGTTCGGGTGCAGGGAAAACATTCCAATCCCGAAAATGTATTTCGCCCGAAACGGGAAACGTTTTCGTTCACTTGGCTGCAGCCCGATCACGCATCCAATCGAAAGCGCTGCATCTACAATCGACGAGATCATCGCCGAGCTCGAGGCGACAAGGACGACCGAGCGCGCCGGTCGCGCGCAGGATCATTACGAACGCAACGCGATGCAGAAACTGAGGGCGAAGGGATTTTTATGATTGCGGATCGCGGATTGGGGATTGCGGAAAGAAAAGGCGATAGCCTGCGTCTGGCCGATGCCGTGATGTCTGCGGACGATTTTCGTAAACGCACCTTTCAACTCGGCATTCGCATCGTTCGTTTTGTCGAAGCACTGCCGAAACTAATGCGGCGCGTGTCATCGCAAAACAGTTGCTGCGTTCTGGTGCTGCTGTTGGCGCAAATATCGCGCGGCCGCGCGCGCTCGATCGCGGGCAGATTTTATTGCCAAAATGGGAGTCGTTGAAGAAGAATGTGATGAATCGCTTTACTGGCTTGACATGCTCATCCAACTCCAGCTGGTAAGCGAAACTCGGTTGAAAGCTCTGCGTGGTGAAGCGAACGAGGTTCTTTCAATCGTAGTGGCTTCGATTCGAACAGCACGCGGTCACGGAAAATATCACGTCCGCTACAATGACTAAAATCTCTCCGCAATCCGCAATCCGCGATCCACAATCTTCAGCGGTCGCGCCGGTGAAAGTCGTCTTTGTCGGTCACGTGGATCATGGGAAATCCACGCTAATTGGCCGTATTCTGCATGACACTGGCTCGCTACCGGAAGGCAAGGTTGAAGAAATAAAGAAGGCGTGCGCGGCTGAAGGAATGGAGTTTGAATTTGCGTTCCTGCTTGATGCACTGCTGGAGGAGCAGAAGCAAAACGTCACCATCGACACCACGGAGATTCCGTTCCGAACATCACGCCGCCGGTATGCGATCATCGATGCGCCTGGACATAAGGAATTTTTGAAAAACATGATCACCGGGGCGTCGAGAGCGGACGCGGCGATCCTCGTGATCAGTGCGGACGAAGGCGTGCGCGAACAGAGTCGCCGCCACGCTTATCTGCTCAGCATGCTTGGAATCAAGAATATCATCGTGGTCGTCAACAAAATGGATCTCGTAGATTACTCTGAGAAACGATTTCACGAGATCGAGCAGGAGTATCGAAAATTTCTTCAAGAGCTTGGATTAAATGCGCGAACGTTTATTCCGGCATCGGCGAAGGACGGCGAGAACGTCGCGCGCTCCAGCATGAAAATGAAATGGTACTGTGCTGCGGACGTTCTCGAAGCGCTCGATCTTCTGGAGCCGCGAAAGCCTGACACCGATCTTCCACTGCGCTTTTGTATTCAGGATGTCTACCGCTTTGATGGTCGTCGGATCATTGCAGGGCGTATCGAAACCGGAACGCTCAGGGCAGGGGATCAGCTGGTATTTTCGCCCGCAAACAAATCATCGGTGGTCGCTAGCATTGAGCGTTGGAACGCTCCTCCGACCGAGCCCGCAGTAGCAGGCGATTCGGTTGGCATCACGCTAGCGGAACAGATTTTCGTGGAACGCGGCTATGTCGCATCGCACCAGGACGAAACTCCGATCGAGACAAATCGGTTTCATGCGGACTTGTTCTGGATCGCGCGGGAACCGTTGCGGTCGGGACATTTTTACGACCTGCGTCTGGCGACACAGCAGGTGAAATGTCAGATCGTTTCGATCGAGCAAGTTGTGGATTCATCCACATTGGAGACAAAAACCGACGGACGCGAACAACTGGAGCGAAACGAGATTGGCAGACTTACGATTCAAACCCGCAGCCCACTCGTTGTTGATAACCACGAGCGTGTTCCGAATCTCGGTCGCTTCGTTATCATAGACGACGGGCAAATCTGCGGTGGCGGCACGATTTTCGGCGGCGTTTATACGGACCGGACCGTCGCAAAGAGCAAGAACATCTTCTGGACTGAGGGAAAAATTACGCCGCGCACACGGGCAATGCGCAGCGGTCATCGGGGAGCGGTTGTTTGGTTGACAGGTCTTTCCGGCGCCGGGAAATCGACCATCGCGCAGTCACTCGAACGCGACCTGTTTCAGCACGGCATGCACACTTACGTGCTCGATGGCGACAACATCCGGCACGGCTTGAACTCGAATCTCGGGTTTTCGCCAGACGATCGTGTGGAGAACATTCGCCGCGTAAGCGAAGTGGCAAAACTCATGGCGGACGCAGGCGCGGTGGTGATCACCGCGTTCATCTCGCCCTACCGAATGGATCGCCGGCGCGCGCGAGAAATTGCGCTGGAGGGTAACGCCGAGTTCATCGAAGTTTTTGTCGACGCGCCGTTGGAAGTTTGCGAAGCGCGCGATCCCAAGAATCTCTACAAGAAAGCGCGCGCAGGTGAAATCCGGGAGTTCACTGGAATTGATGCCCCTTACGAGGCGCCAGACGACCCCGAGATCGTCGTCCACACGGACGAGCAAACTGTCGATGAATCGGTCGCGACGATTCTTGAGCAGTTGTTACCCCGTTTGCGGGACTACGGAAATGATGAGTAGTGGCCGTGGTCTCAGTCGCACTGTAGAGGCAGGCCTGTCACCTGCATGGCAATGAAGCTTGCAGCCGGCACGACTGCTACCACAGCAAAGCCGATCAAAATTCGCAACGCTAAATTGAGCGATGCGCGGGCCCTTGCGAAGCTGATGTGTGAGCTCGGTTACGGAACAACCACGGAGGAAATGCGTCAACGTTTGAAATCAATCCTCAGCGATGCGCGCTACCGCACATTTGTCGCCGACATCGATCACAAGATTTGCGGAATGATCGGAACGTTGGTGCACCCTAGCCACGAGCATAACGATCTTTCGGGAAAAATTATTGCACTGGTCGTACCAAGAAAACAGCGACGGAGCGGCATCGGGCGCGCACTCATCGCCGCAGCGGAGAAAGACTTCGCAAAACAAAAAGTTATACGAGTGAGCCTAACGACTCGGTTTACCCGTGAACAGGCGCACGAATTTTACGAGGCACTTGGTTACTCGAAAACAGGCTTCCGTTTTGGAAAAAAGCTTGTCTAGGAAAAAGGCTCGGCTTTTCAGAGTTTGGAAGGGGCGGACGGTCGAAATACAATTGACGGAACAGCAAGAAGCTGTCACGGCCTACACGCCTGACATAAGTTCACGAGATCCAAATTGTTTTCGCGTTTGTGAATTCGCGAATTCCTACGGCGCCGAGCTCGCGGCCGAAACCGGAGCGTTTTACACCGCCAAACGGCAGACGCGGATCAGAAGCGACCATTGCATTGATGAAGACCATTCCGGTTTCCAACTCAGAAGTGAAAAGTTTTTGTTCTTTGGGATCATTTGTCCACGCGCTGGCGGCGAGACCGAATGTCGTGTCGTTTGCCAGCTCGATCGCGTCGCCGGCATCGCGCACGCGGAAAATAGATGCGACCGGGCCGAAAACCTCTTCGCGATAGGCTGGCGATTCTTTCGGCACATCAACAAGAACAGTTGGCTCGTAGAAAAATCCAGGGCCATGGATCCGGTTACCGCCGGTCAATAATTTTGCGCCGGATGCGATCGATTTCTGCACCTGATCGTGCACGCCTTGCAGGATTTTCTCTGTCGCGAGTGGACCGATCTCAGTAGCCGGATCCATGGGATTGCCGAGCTTGAGCGCACGCATCCGCGCAACGAACTGCTCAAGAAACTCATCGTAAATTTTATCTGCGATGAGAAGTCGTTTTGCTGCGATGCACGATTGACCGGTGTTGATGGTGCGCGCTTTGACAGCAATGTTCAATGCGCTCTCGAAATCTGCGCTGGGCATAACGATGAACGGGTCGCTGCCGCCAAGCTCTAGCACGCTTTTTTTGATCTCGTGCGCGGCCATGCCCGCCACTGCGCTCCCGGCTTTTTCGCTACCGGTAAGCGTTACCGCTTTGACGCGTGGATTGGCGATTACCTTTTCCACCTGTTCCGGCTCGATCAGCAGCGTTTGGAAAACGCCGTCAGCGAATCCAGCGCGGCAAAAGATTTCTTCAATGGCAAGCGCGCATTGCGGGACATTGGATGCGTGCTTTAGCAGTCCGACATTGCCCGCCATGAGCGCCGGCGCAGCGAATCGAAATACCTGCCAGAACGGAAAATTCCACGGCATGATGGCGAGCACGGGTCCGAGCGGTTGATACTGCACGTAACTTTCAGCGGCATCGGTCTGCGCCGGTTCGTCCTCCAAAAATCGCTCGCCATTCTCCGCGTAAAATCGGCAACCGCGGGCGCACTTTTCAATTTCTTCCACTGAAGCGCGCAACAATTTCCCCATCTCCAAGGTGATGATCTCAGCGAATTTTTTCTTTTCCTGGAATAGCAACTCTGCCACAGCTTCCAAAAGCACCGACCGGTCGATGAATCTGGTTCGGCGATATTTGCTGCTTGCGTTTTCGGCGAGCTTGAGCCGTTTCGCGATTTCTGCATCGTCGAAAGGCGAAAACTCTTTTAGTTTTTCGCCTGTGGCTGGATTGATAGATACGATAGCCATACCAGTTACTAAAAGCTCCAAGCACCAACATTCAACATCCAGAAAATAACCAACATCCAGACTTCCAATCTGAGCACACACCGACTGAATTGAAGATTGGTTCTCGGAATTTCTACGGAGCTTGAACGCTCGAATTTGGTGCTTTTACAGTCGCAGCCCCTTTGGGATTAAGACGCGATCGAGCAAATCGAAAAACCATTGCACCAGCAACGCCAGGACAGCCGCCGGAATCGCGCCTTCCAAGATCGTCACATGATCGTTCAAGTTGAGGCCGCTCAAGATTGGTTCGCCCAGACCTCCGGCTCCGATCAACGCCGCCAGCGTGGCAGTGCCGATATTGATGACAGCACTGGTTTTAATTCCGGAGAGAATCGAGCGCGACGCCATCGGGAGATAAATTTCCCATAGCCGCGTCATTGGACTAAGTCCCAAGGCAATGGCGGATTCACGCAGCGATCGGGGAATATCCTGCAGGCCGCTTGCGGTGTTGCGGACGATCGGCAGCAATCCGTAAAGAAAAAGCGCGGCGATGGCGGTGCGGACGCTAATTCCGAAAAAGGGAAGGGGAACAAGCAAAGCCAGCAAAGCGAGCGATGGAATTGTTTGCACAATGCTCGCAAAACCGAGAATACCCTGGCCAACCGGTCCGCCGCGACTGGCGACGATTCCAAGCGGAATACCGAAGATCACCGAAAGCAGTAGAGAAAATCCGGCTAATTGAAGATGGCGGAGTGTCCAGCGCGCGAGCTTGTGCGAAAATGATTCGCCGACGGCACTCGCCGATCCTGCGTGGTGTTCAAAATATGAGTCTGCCGCCCTCGTGTAGTTTTTTGTGCGCTCCGCTTCTGCATTCAGGCGAATCATGCGTTGCTCATCCAGCGTTCCTTGCAAACGACGCAGTACAGCAATTGCATCCGTGGGCATGGACAGTCGAAACAGAAACACCGCCTCATACTTTGGGAAGAATTGAAGGTCGTCTTCCAGGACAACTAGATTGTTTTGTTCAATCTTCGCATCGGTCGAGTACGCGTCCTTTATGTTAATCGAACCGTTGGCAAGCGCGCTGTAACCGAGCGCGTGGTCGATGCCGATCACGTTCTGCTGGGGAAGCGTGTACCGCTGGCGCAACGGCTGCCAGCCATCTTGCCGGTCTAGAAATTCGTGGGTGAGCCCGATCTTAAGCTCGGGATATTTTTGCAGATCGCTAATTGTGCGAACGCCGAGTCGTTGTGCTTCGCTGCGTCGCATCACCAGCGCATAGGTATTGTTGAAGCCAAGCGGCTCTGTAATCCCTACGCCAGATTTTGCGAGCGAGTCGCGAATTTCGTTGAGCGACAACGGACGATCGCTCTTTAGAATCTCCCGCACAATTGTCCCGGTATATTCCGGGTACGCATCGATTTGTCCGCCGCGCAGCGCCTGCCAGAGAATTATCGTGCCGCCCATGCCCTGGCGATGTTCCACTGGAAGTCCGGCGTCGGTTAATGCGCGTTTGGCGATTTCCCCAATCACGTACGACTCTGTGAATTTCTTAGAGCCGATTACGACCGGCGCAGCAGAGGCAGAATGAATCAGGAAAATAGGAAGGCAGGAAAAAATCAGGAGAAAATCTGGGAGCCGGGAAACAAGCAGGAACGGAATTCTTGAATTCCTATTCCTGGATTCCTGATTTCCAGACTCACCTTTTTGTTCCGTTCCTGCTTTGCTGATTCGATTCATAGACTCACGAGCCCGCGCTGCGCGTTGATGAATTCTGAGACAAAAGGATCGGCCGGGTTGTCGCGTAGATCGGTCACCGCCCCTTTTTGTATGACGCGGCCTTCATTCATGAGCACAATTTCGTCGCCGAAATAAATCGCTTCGGCCAGATCGTGAGTGACGAAGACTACCGTCTCCTGTAATCGCGCGAAAATTTCCTTAAGATCTTTTTGCAAAGAAGCGCGTACCAACGGATCCAGCGCGCCTAGCGGTTCGTCGAGCAACAGTAGCTCCGGAGAAAGCATTAAAGCGCGCATCAAACTGACGCGCTGTCTCTGGCCACCGGAAAGCTCGACAGGATATCGAGAGAGGAGATTTTCGGAAAACCGCGTCAGATCGCATAATTCCTGGAGTCTGGGCTGCATTTCCTCCTGAGATCTTCCGACGTGGCGCGCCATCAAGACGACATTGGCGCGCGCGGTCAGATGCGGAAACAGCCCACCCTCTTGGATCACGTAACCAATCCGGCGGCGTAGCATGTCGATATTATCGGGCGTAATCGGTTCACCCTCGAACATGATGGAGCCGGAATCCGGCTGGATCAGACGAATGATCAGCCTCAGCAAAGTTGATTTGCCGCATCCGCTCGGGCCGATAAGAACAGTGGTTTTACCGTGCTCAATTGAGAGATTCGTTGGGTGCAGCGCAGCTGCATCCGCATAGCGTTTGCTCACGTTAACGAGTTTAACGAGAGCGCTCATTCTGTGGCCGCGGGCGTTGACCGCGGCCGGGGTCAGCGACTCCGGCTACAGGTGAAATAGAAAACGCCAAACAAGCGCGCATCGTCACTCCACATGTGACCAAACTCGAATCCGACTTTGCCGGCGAGCGCCGCAAATTCTTCCGGCGCGTACTTGTAGGAATACTCGGTGGTGATCTTTTCGCCTCGCCGGAAATGGAATTTGTGTTCGGCAACATGGACAAACTGATCGACTTCGCTGATGAGATACATTTCGATGCGGCCGGCGTTCGAATTGTAGATCGCGCGATGCTGCCATTGGTCGATATCGAAATCTGCGCCTAGATCACGATTGACGCGTTCTAACAAGTTCAAATTAAATCGCGCAGTGATACCGGCGCTGTCGTTGTAAGCGGCTTCGATCACACCTGCATCCTTTTTCAAATCAACGCCAAGGAGCAGCCCTCCATTTTCCCGACAAACATTGGCTGCTCGGCGGAGGAATTCGATCGCTTCATCGGGTCCGAAGTTGCCGATGGTTGATCCGGGAAAATAAACGATGTTACGCGCAGCTTTGTGACGCGCTTGAGGCAGCACCACGGGTTGCAAGTAGTCTGCGCAAACCGGCAGGATCTCCAGCTCGGGAAAAATTTTCCGGAAAAGTGCGGTCGATTCACGCAATTGCGTTTCCGAGATATCGACCGGGACATAAACGGCGGGATTTGTGAGCGCTTCAATCAGAATACGAGTCTTGGTGCCGGCGCCGGTGCCAAGCCCGATCAGCTGAATGTTCGGTCCGAGCTGCGATGCAATCTCCGCGCGATTTCGATCCAGGATATCGATCTCGGTCCGGGTAATGTAATACTCTGGCAACTCGCAAATCTTTTGGAACAACGCCGCTCCGCGCTCATCGTAAAAATATTTACACGGCAACGCACGCGGATTCGATGAAAGACCAGCAACAACGTCTGCGACAAAATCAGACGATTCAGACGTGGAAATTTGCTGCGGAGCGGCTAACGAATCTCCGGTCATTTTCGCGTTGAAAGCGGCGCGCCCGGCGGTTGCGCCTACCAGGTCATTATGGATCGCGTGCGAGTCTGATGCCTGTAAACTGCCAGCGTTTTTCGGGTTGGAAAAAATTGCGATAGGTGCGCCGAATGTGGCTACGTGATGTAGCACAGGAACCGCCGCGCAAGACGTACTGATTGCACATGAACTTGCCGTTGTATTCGCCGAGCGCCCCCGGCGCCACGCGATAACCTGGATACGGCGAGTAGGCGCTACGCGTCCATTCCCAGACATCGCCAAAGATTTGGTCAAGGTGCTGATTCTGCGCCGGTCTGTCCGCTGAAACGGAGGACGCTACAGCTACGGGCCTGGGATGAAAGATTTCGCCTTCGACAAAATTTCCTTCCATTGGGCACTCCGATGCAGCGCGTTCCCATTCGAACTCTGTCGGTAGGCGCACGCGCGCCCAGTTCGCATACGCATCGGCTTCGAAATAACTCACGTGCGTCACCGGCTCGGATTTATTGACGGGGCGAAAACCTGATAATGTGAAATTCCACCAGGCACCGTCGCGTTTCGTCCAATAAAGCGGCGCTTGCCAGCGTTGCTCGTTCACTGTCATCCATCCAAGTGACAACCAAAATTCCGACCGCGTGTAACCATTGTCTTCGATGAACGCGATGTATTCGCCGTTCGTCACGGGCCGTGAAGCGATTGAAAATGCGGGAACCAGCGCTTGATGTCGTGGTCCTTCGTTGTCATAAGCGAATCCGCGGCCGTCGTGGCCAATCGCGACAGTTGCCTGTTCGAACTCAATGAAGCGCTGGGGAGGAATCGCCGAGCTTTCCGCCGAAATTTTCGGCTTTCGAAAAACGGGGTAGAGCGGATTTTGTGCGAATACGTGCTTGATGTCCGTAGTGAGCAGTTCCTGATGTTGCTGTTCATGATGAATCCCGAGAACAAGAATTGGCTCAACTTGATCCAGTAACTTTTCGTCAATGTCGGAAAGCAGGGCGTCGATGTGAGAGTCGATCGATGCGCGGTAACGCTGTGCCTCCTTTACTGTCGGGCGCGAAATTAATCCACGTAGATCGCGCCGGTGCATATCGCCGGCAGCGTTGTAGTAGGAATTGAAAAGATAAGCGTACTCTGGAACTTCAGCGCGATATCCCGGGAGGAATTTTTTTAGAATAAATGTCTCGAAAAACCAGGTGGTATGAGCGAGGTGCCACTTGGTCGGGCTAACGTCGGGCATCGATTGCACGACGTAATCTTCTGGTTCGAGCCCCAAGCACAGAACGTTCGTGAAATTTCTGATTTGATGGAAACGAGCAAGCAAGCGTTCAACACGCGTTGTGCTTGAATAAGAGTCAGATCGCTTGGCCGCGATGATTTCAGTGGCGGCCTCTGTTGAGGCCAGGCTCAAAGAATCTCTCCTTCTTGTTCGATTTCTTCCCGGCGCGCTTCGAGCATCTGGTCGTGTGCAGCCTCCTCGAGGCCATCGATCACACAATGCTCCCCAACAGTTTCCTCTTCCTCGGTACCGGGCCGCGGCATTCGGTGACCTTTGGAGCTAGCGACCACGGCCCATTCTTCCGTCAACTCGGCATTATCGGGAGTCTCCTCGGGAGGGGTATGGTTTTCTTCGCCCATCAATTCTCGGCGAGCCTGCTTCCAGTCAGCCTCAGTAAATTCATCAGGGTTGCGCTCGTCGATCATTGCAATTTCCCTTGCGCGTTTTTCGACCTCCTCCGGAGACGGCGCGCCAAGTCCGTTGCCATGCACCGAGATTTTTCCCGGGGGAGGTTGTGAGTGATCATTCATAACCAATCTTCGAAAGATGATCGCATCTTGTTCGCATTACACTTTGGACTACAGATTGGACGCTTGCAATACAAGCAGCAAAAAACCGGGATTCATCTTTGGAGATATGCATCGGGAAAATTTGATTGAACTCGAAAACAACGCGGTCATTGCTTTTGAAGAATATGGCGACGCGAATGGAGTGCCGGTGATATTTTGCCACGGGTGGCCAAGCTCACGCACTATGGCGCGCCTGACAGACGAACCAGCGCGCGATCTCGGTATTCGCATCGTTTCACCTGATCGACCGGGCATTAGTGCCTCAAGCTTGCAGCCCGATCGCAAGTTGACCGATTGGCCTCGCCTTGTGGAACGAATGGTTGACCATCTCGGTATCCGCGACTTTCGAATGCTAGGGATCTCCGGCGGCGCGCCCTACGCTTATGCGACTGCCGTGGCACTGCCGGAGCGCGTGCGTGCGATCGCAATAGTCGGTGGCGCTCCTCCCATCGCGGAACTTGGGGACTCCGGCGGATTGCTCCCGCTTTACCGCTGGATGCTGGCATTCTACGGAACCCGACCGCGGCTATTGCGAACGTTATTTTATCTGGCGCGGCCGGTTCTCTCGTTACGGCCTCCCGTTCGTCTTCGTCCTCTGCTTTTAAAAATGCTATTGCTGCGGCCGTGTGACGCAGAAAGCTTACGGGACGCGGCGGCCTTCGAAGCTATCTTCGAAAGCCAACGCCGTGCATGGCGAGCTTCGGCTGAAGGAGTAATGGCTGACGCCCAGATTTACGCGCAGCCGTGGGGGTTCGCCCTTGAAGATGTGCGCGTCCCGGTTCGATTGTGGCACGGAAACCAAGATCGAGCTTTTTCAGTTCGTTTGGCGGAAGAACTCGTAAAGCGATTGCCAAATTGTAATGCGCGTTTCATTGCGGACGCAGGGCATTATTCGCTGCCTATTCGGCACATGCGCGAGATCCTCGAGGACCTGATATCCTTCTAGCCGCGGAGCTCCGGTGCCGATTGTCGCGACGAAGCTTGCGGCTTGATACATCCAGCGGCCGGATTGCTTTCAGCATTTGTTCGACTCAGCGCAAGATCGGCGCGCAGCTTTGCCTCCATCATTTGGTCAAATGAAAAATGCTCGGTTGCGTAGCGAAGACCATTTGCTGCGCAGTACGCGGCCAGTTTTGGATCATCAATAAATTCCATGATCGCGGCCGCCATCGCCTGACTGTCCCCCGGCTCAATGAGCAGACCATTTTGGCGATTCTGAATTATCTCTGGAATGTCTCCTACGTTTGTCGCGATCACGGGACGGCCGCTGGCGAAGGCTTCACGCAGGACGATCGGAGATGCTTCGGTCCGTAGCGAAGCAATCACAATCATGTCGCACGCCGCGTAAACGTCGGGCGTGTCCCAGCGATATCCCGCCATGATGATTTTGTCGGCCAATCCGGCCTGATCGATAGCGTTCCTTACGTTGATGCCGCGTTTCAAAATCCCGGTGCCCTGACCTACGATGACGAAGCGGGCATCGGGGCGATTCTGCAAAATGACGCCGGCCGCTTCGACCAGAACGAGCTGGCCTTTATCTGGCCGAATCATGCCCACGTTTCCAATAAGCGGAGTGTCGTTGGCGACGCCGATTTCATGCCGGAATTTCGTCCCGTGGCGAGGAGGCTTGAACTTTTCCAAATCGACAGCGGAACCGATGACCTTAATCTTGGCGGGATCAACCCCATGTTCCTCTACCAGTTGGCGTTTGATCACCGATGCGTCGGCGACGATTTGCGAACAGCCGTGTTTGAACACAAATGCGCGACCTTTGTTGCCGATTGGGTCCGTGATACAGCGCGCGCGGCTGAGCGGAATGCCACAAAGGTATAGGGGCAGACAGAGCCAATGATCTTTCGAGCTGTAAGTTTTGAGCAGATCAATTTTGTTTCGTCGGCAAAATCTCCAGAGCCGCCATGAACACAGCGGGTCAACGCGGCTCCGAAGTGGCATCGTTACCACTCTTGTGCCGAGTTCCGATGCTTTAGAGTGAACCTGACTTCCTGGATTGCACACCAACCACGCCTGATGCCCATGTGCATTGAGCCAGTTAATCTCCAGGCAGGTGCGATACTCCTGGCCGCCCCAGCTGCGGCTACTCTCTACGTAGAGAATGTTCACGTCGAATCGATGACGCCGTCGCGTCGCCACCACAGCCTACGCCGCTGCCGCTCGTTTTTCGAGAATGTAATCGTGAATGGTATTTACTGTCCGAAGCGCTTTCCCAGCTACATCCGAGCTGGGCACGCCGACGCCAAATGTTTTTTCCATGCTCACCACCAGTTCGAGCGCGTCAATGGAATCCAGGCCGAGTCCATCTGGGCCAAAAAGTGGCAGGTCATCGCCGATCTGCTCAGGAGTAACTTGCAGCATCAGATTTTTCACAAGCATTTCCTTGATTTGGGTGCGCAAATCCTCCTCAGACATAAATGAGCCGCGATTTTGCCGTAAATAGCGCACCCGGTCAACCTGTCGGCGCACAATAACTGGCTTTTGGCGTCTCGGTTTCGGCTAAACCTGATCGGCTTTGTCTCCGGGAGTAATTGCCTGATTTGGATCTGGCCGCGCCGCGGTGGTCGCAGTTTGGGTGTCGGTTCTCGCCACGGTCGCTTGCGCTGGTTTCACATCAGATTTCGCGACTTCGGTGTCAGATTTTTCCGCCTTGTGCAGCTCGTCGCTGAACTCGTCCTTTGCTTTTTGAAACTCCTTTACCGCCTGGCCCATTCCGCGGGCGAGTTCCGGCAGCTTCTTGGCTCCGAATAGGACCAGAATAATCAGCAGAATGACAATTAGGTCCGGCCCTGCCAAGTTCATGAAGCTGGCGAGGAAGCTCATACGCTGCCCCAAAGATCAAGCTGTTTCGATAAGTTGCAAGGCAATTCCGTTGGGCGATAACGAGGGCTACGTGATTGACAGGACTGGCCTGCTATGGGAAAGACATTCCTTTAACCCATATGCGACCTATCTGGAAAGGCAGCATCAGCTTCGGACTGGTTTACATTCCGGTGGCGGTTTATCCGGCGACACGCGAGGAAAAGCTTAGCTTCCGGCAGCTTCGTTCCAGCGATCTCAGCCCAATCAGATATAAAAAGATCGCGGAGGCCGACTCGAAGGAAGTCCCCGCCGATCAAATCGTAAAAGGCTTCGAATATGAGCGCGGCAATTATGTTGTGATGAAGGATGAGGACTTTGAAAAAGTGCGAATCGAGTCGACGCATTCCATTGACATCACCGACTTCGTTGACTTGGAACAGGTCGATCCGAAGTTCTTCTACAGACCATATTTCCTGGAGCCGCAAAAGGGTGGGGAAAAAGCCTACGCAGTTTTGCATAAGGCACTCAGCGGGACGGGCAAGATCGGTATTGCCAAGGTTGTCATCAGCAACCGTGAACATCTGGCGGCCGTGAAACCGGATGGGTTGTTCCTAATTTTGGAGCTGATGCACTTTGCCAGCGAAATTTTGAGCGCCGAGATTTTGAAGAACGGTTCCAGCACAGCCGTCAGCGACAGGGAATTGAAAATGGCGCAGGCGCTCATCGAGAGCATGAACGTTCCCTGGGAGCCGGAAAAATATCGAGACGAATACCGGACGGCGTTAATGGAAATCATCGAGCAAAAGGCGCAGCACAAGGAAATCACTGCGAAAGCGCCAGCCCCTCCAGCGCCAACCAACGTTGTTGATTTGGTTAAGGTATTGCAGGACAGCCTGAACCGGACGCAATCCCTCAAGCAAAAACGCGGTGCTGGCCGACCCGGTGCCCGCCGATCGACGAGCGCGCTCGTCAAACAAAGGCGCCGAGCAGGCGCTCTGGGATAAAACCGGCTGCACGCCCGTTGCAAACTGTAAGGCCGGCATTATAGTCAGCACTTCTTTATGGCCAAGACTTCCTGGATTAATCGCAATGAGCGAAAGCGCGCAACGGTGAAAAAATACGCCGCGCGCCGCGCGGAGCTAAAGGCGAAAAAAGACTATGCTGCGCTCGCGCAGTTGCCGCGTAACGCCAGCCCTACGCGTGTGGTGAATCGGTGCGAAGTCACCGGTCGCCGGCGCGCTTTTATTCGCCGGTTCAAAATGTCGCGCCTTACTTTTCGTGAATTGGCTTCGCAAGGGCTCATCCCCGGCGTGACCAAGTCCAGTTGGTAAATTAGGACCGATACCTGATTTCGGATGCCACACTGCGCGTCCGAGCAATGAACATCTCCCCGCTGTTTTTATTGCCAACAACCTTAATGGCAACAAGTGTCGCGCCCCATTGGGATCCGCCGATGGTGATCCTCGGAAAACTGGCAGCCATCGCCGCACTCGTCGCTCTGAACGCATTCTTCGTCGCCTGCGAATTTTCGGTTGTGAAAGTGCGCACCACTCAGCTCGATGCGCTTTTGGAAGAGGGCAATCTGCGCGCCCGTCTTGTGAAACACGTTCGCGTGCATCTGGACGCATACCTTTCGGCGACGCAATTAGGTATAACATTGGCGAGCCTCGCGCTCGGCTGGATTGGTGAGCAATCGCTAGTGTCGATTCTGCAACCGGCGCTCGCTGTTGTGCACGTCTACTCGTACGCCGTGGCAACTTCGATTGCCATCGCGCTTGCTTTCGCCGGGATCACTTTTTTGCACATCGTGTTTGGAGAACTCGCACCAAAATACATCGCAATTTCCAAACCGTTGCCGGTGGCACTTCGCCTGATGCAGCTGCTCAGTGCGTTTTACGTTTTGTTTAAACCGGCCATCTGGCTCCTGAATAAATCTTCCAATTTCCTTTTGCACAGAGTGCTTCGGCTTCAACCGATTCCGGCGAGCGAACTTGCACACAGCGAAGAGGAATTGCGATTAATCCTCGAGCAAAGCGAAAAATCCGCGGACGTCACTCCGCTCGGGCGTGAGCTAGTTTTTAACGTTTTGGATCTGCGCGACCGTATCGTGCGCGATATCATGACCCCGCGCGGCGAAATCGTTTACCTCGACTTGGAGGATGATTTCGAAACCAATGTGAAAAAGGCGATCGAATCTCGGCACACTCGATTTCCCCTGAGCCGCGAAAATCTCGATAACACCGTCGGCCTCATACATATCAAGGAACTGCTTCCAATGATGCGCGACCCGCAACCTGATCTATTGAAGATCAAACGCGATTTGATTCCCGTGCCGGAGATGATGCCCCTCGAAAAATTGCTCAAACTATTCCTAGGCAAGCATGCGCATCTTGCACTCGTGGTGGATGAGTTTGGCGGAACCGTCGGCATGGTGACACTGGAGAACGTTCTTGAGGAGCTGGTCGGCGATATTCAGGACGAATTCGATTTCGAAAAGGAAGAATTTCGAAAGATCAACGCGAACGAATTCAGTGTGGACGGTGCGCTCGGACTTTATGAGCTGAACGAGCTCGCCAAGCTTGAGCTGGAGAGCGCGGACGTAAGTACTATCGGAGGGTACGTCACCCATTTGCTCGGTCATCTGACGAAACAAGGCGAACAAGTTAAGATTGGCAACTACCTCGTCACGGTCTCGCAAACGGATGGCCGCCGCGTGAACCAGCTCCACTTTAAGAAATTGAGCGACGTTGCCGACGAAGAATCTCTTTCCGTGACAAAATCGAGTGCCCAGTAGATATGGCGCTGCGCGCTGTTAGGGTCGCGGGGACGTGGCTACAACATGGACCTTATCACGAAGACCGAAATCACCTGCCCACACTGCGGCGAAATTTTTCCGATCCAGATCGATACTTCGCAGCCGGAACAAACCCTGATCGAGGATTGCGCCGTCTGTTGCCGCCCAATTACGCTGACGATTCGTTGTCGTCCCGGAGCGATTGTCGAGCTTAACTGTAGTCTGTAGCGGCGCCTGTGCCACTACTCTAGGCGATTGCCGCTTCCAATTTGGCGCGTAGCGCCGGGCGCCGCCGTAATTGCGCGGTCAGAGCCTGGATTGCGCGCAAGGTTGGCGGGCTGATGTGATGTTCCATTCCTTCCACGTCATGATAAATGACGCGGTCATCCAGGCCGAGCAGTCTCAGAAAATCGGTGAGAAGTTTGTGCCGGTGTGCAATCTTGCGAGCCAGGTTCTTGCCTGCTGCGGTCAAAATGAGCCCGCGATATTTCTCGTATTTCAGAAGCCCATCCGCATCGAGCCGCTGTACCATGTTCGTCACGCTGGCCTGCGAAATTTTCAGCGCGGCCGCGATATCGACCACGCGAGCATAGCCCTTGGAATTAATCAGTTCGAGGATGCGTTCGAGGTAATCCTCGACCGCAGCCGAATTGCGAGATGGATTGGTTTTGCCAGGCATGGTAAGAAATTGACGGTAGCACGGCGTTTGGTCAAGACAACATTATTTGTCGGTTGACAAATTCATAGCAAGATAGAACTAATTTAGACATGGCTAATTCTCGGGAGGAGGAGAGCTTCTACGGAAAATCGGGCTGGCGTTCACAGCCCATGCTCCGGAGTCTTTCGGAGGTCCACCGCACCCTGGTTGTTCCTCATCCCGCGAGGTTTTACCGCAAGCTCCTCGCTTTTGCCGGGCCGGGTTTCTTAGTTGCCGTCGGCTACATGGACCCGGGTAACTGGGCCACGGATCTAGCGGGTGGCTCCAAGTTCAACTACACGCTGCTCTCGGTCATCATGATTTCAAACTTCATGGCGATCCTGCTCCAGAGCCTCTCCCTCAAACTGGGGATCGCGACCGGGCGCGACCTCGCCCAAGCCTGCCGCGACCATTACAGCAAGCCCGTCTCCTTTTGCCTTTGGATCATATGCGAACTGGCCATCGCGGCGTGCGACCTCGCCGAAGTGATCGGCTCGGCGATCGCATTTAATTTGCTTTTTGGCATTCCCCTCATCTGGGGAGTTTGCATCACCGCGCTCGATGTGCTGGTGATCCTCCTGCTTCAAAACAAAGGTTTTCGCTACACCGAGGCACTGGTCATCGCGCTCGTCGGCACAATCGGCGTCTGCTTCGGGTTGGAAATTATTTTTTCCCGGCCGGACGTCGTTGGAATCGCCAAAGGCTTTCTCCCATCGCCACAAATCCTGGTCAATCCCGAGATGCTCTATATAGCGATCGGCATCCTCGGCGCGACGGTGATGCCACACAATCTCTATCTGCATTCCTCGATCGTGCAGACGCGCAACTACGAACTCAATCCGCGCGGCAGACGGGAAGCGATCAAGTTCGCGACGATCGACTCGACGTTCGCGCTCATGTTCGCTCTCTTCATCAATGCCGCGATTCTGATTGTTTCGGCGGCGACGTTCTATCGCAGCGGCCACAGCGAGGTTGCCGAGATCGGCGATGCCTACAAACTTCTCTCGCCGCTACTCGGTGTCACCGGCGCGAGTACTCTCTTCGCGATCGCGCTGCTGGCTTCCGGCCAAAATTCTACGCTCACCGGCACTCTCGCTGGCCAGATCGTGATGGAAGGATTTCTCAACATTCGTCTAAAACCGTGGCTACGCCGGTTGATCACCCGCTTGATTGCCATCATTCCGGCCGTGATTGTGACGGCTGTTTCGGGCGAAAGCGGCACGGCAAAACTGCTGGTGCTGAGCCAGGTAATCCTGAGCCTGCAGCTCAGCTTCGCCGTATTCCCACTCGTCATGTTCACGAGCGACAAACTTAAGATGGGGGAGTTTGTGAATCCGCTTTGGATTAAAATGCTTGCCTGGCTGATTGCCGTCATCATCGCGTCCCTCAATGCATGGCTGCTTGTCCAAACCTTCCGAAGCTGGCTATCCTAAAAACCATCGCCATGTATAAAACCATTCTTGTCCCGGTCGAGAATCGTGAAACTGATCAAACAATCCTCCAGCACATCCGCCCGCTCGCACGCCTGACACATGCGAAGCTGATGCTGGTTCATGTCGCAGACGGTTGGGTGGCGCGCAATTATGAACAGCTGAAATTGCAGGAGAGTGAAGAGATGAAACAAGACCGTGAATACCTTGCCAATCTGGAACAAGAGCTGCAGGCGGAGGGCTTTGAAGTTAGCTCCGTCCTGGCGATGGGCGAACCTTCCACCGAGATCATCAAATTGGCGCGCGCGGAGCCGGTCGATCTGATCGCGATGACCACGCACGGTCACCGCTTCATTAGCGACCTACTCTACGGCGCAACTGCAGACAAAGTTCGCCACGAAGTGGATGTGCCGGTGTTGTTGTTGAAAGTGAAACGTTAATTTCAGCCGCTTCGGCTATTCGAGACGCTGCTGGAGAAAATGACGAAGTCATTCGACATTCATATTTCGTCATTCTATGGACGCTCGTGAAAGTCCTCTTTTTGACTAACGAGTATCCGCCGCACATTTACGGCGGCGCTGGCGTGCATGTGGGCTATCTCTCGCGTGAGTTGGCGAAGGTGATGCCGGTGGAAGTGCGTTGCTTTGGCGACCAACGTCTCGAAGAAGGTAACCTCAAGGTCATCGGCTTCGAACTGGACACGAGCGATTTCACCTGTCCAAAGCCATTGCGCTCTGTTTTCGGCGCCGTGCGGCGGTGTGTTGATTTCAACACTACGAACATCGATGCCGATGTCGTCCATTGTCACACTTGGTATACGCACTTTGGCGGGGTTCTCGCAAAGAAGACTTACGGAATTCCGCTTGTCATTACCGTCCATTCACTCGAGCCGCTTCGTCCCTGGAAACGGGAACAGCTCGGCGGTGGGTACGATTTCTCTCTTTGGATAGAGAAAACCGCGCTGGAAATGGCGGATGCGGTCGTCGCTGTCTCCGGCGAAACCAGGCGCGACATCGAACGCCTATTCAATGTCGATTCAACGCGCGTTCATGTGATCCATAATGGAATCGATCTGGACCAATACCGGAAAGTCGGTTCAACTGATGCGCTCAAACGATACGGCATCGATCCAGATAAGCCATATGTCCTTTTTGTCGGTCGGATCACTCGTCAAAAAGGTTTTCAGCATCTCATGCACGCAATCCAATTTATGGATCGCGATTTTCAAATCGTCCTTTGCGCCGCCGCGCCGGACACGCCGGGCATGGCTGAGGAAATGAAAACCGCAGTGGAACGGGCGAAAGCTGAGCGGCCCGGAATCATCTGGATTAATGAAATGGTAGACCAAAAGACCGCCTGCGAACTTTACTCGCACGCCGCGGTGTTCGTTTGTCCGTCAATCTATGAACCATTCGGCATTATAAATCTTGAAGCGATGGCTTGTGAGACTGCGGTTGTGGCGAGCGCCGTGGGCGGAATCAAAGAAGTCGTTGTAGATGGCGAGACCGGATTCCTGGTTCCACTCGAACAAATGAAAGAGAGTCCATTCGAAGCGACAAATCCCGAAAAATTCGCTCGAGACATCGCAGAGCGTATTAATCGGTTAATGAAAGATCGGCGATTGCGCGAACGATTTGGCAAGGCCGGCCGCAAACGCGCGGAAGAGAACTTTAGTTGGGCTGCAATTGCGATAAAAACGAAGAAATTGTACGAGACGTTGAAGCGCTGAAGCGTATTAGGATGCGCACGATGTCGCTTTAACGGTGTAACGCCGCGAACTCATGTTTGTCGATCGGGTCAAAGTTTTTGCACAAGCAGGAAAGGGTGGGCGCGGGTGCGTCAGTTTTCGACGGGAAAAATTTGTGCCGAAAGGCGGACCGGATGGTGGCGATGGCGGACGCGGTGGCGATGTGATCTTGCGGGCGGACAGGCACGTCGATAATTTAGCCAACCTTTTTTACGAACCTATCGTTAAGGCCAAAAGTGGCGGCCACGGGATGGGTAAGAAAATGGCGGGACGTGCAGGCGCCGAGAAAATCGTGAAGGTTTCGGTGGGCACGGTTGTTTGGTCGGCTGATGAGAGCAAACATGGAACGTCTAACCTGCAAAGCTCAACACCCAAATCAGATCAATCCGCAATCGACCCTCTTGTTGATCTCGTCCGCGATCGCCAGGAATTTGTGCTTTGCCGCGGCGGAGCAGGGGGCAAAGGGAACGTTCATTTCAAAAGCTCGCGCAACCGCGCACCGCGGCAATACACCGAGGGGGAGGAAGGTGAGCAAGGACATTTCCTGTTCGAGCTGCGGACGATCGCCGACGCAGGGTTGGTTGGCTACCCCAATGCAGGCAAATCGACACTCTTGCGAAAAATCTCTGCCGCGCGGCCAAAGGTGGCGGCATATCCATTCACGACGTTGCATCCGATCGTCGGCGTGATGGAATTGCCAGGTTACCGGCGGGCAGCAATTGCCGATATTCCCGGTTTAATTGAAGGGGCGCACCGGGGACTTGGGTTGGGGCACGAATTCCTGCGGCACATCACACGCTGCCGGATTTTGATATTCGTGGTCGATGTGGCCGGAAGCGAGGGTCGCAATCCCATAGAAGATTTGCAGAATCTTCGGCGGGAAATTGGTCTCCATGATCCGGCGCTTTCATCCCGCCCATGGCTGGTTGTTGCGAACAAAATGGATTTGCCGGGTGCAGAGACGAATCTCAGGGCGCTACGGGAGAGATTTTCCAAAATCAAGATCATTCCCACCTCAGCCGCAAACGGACAGGGGATCGCTGAGTTAAAGGACACGTTGGCAGCGATAATGACGAACGACAAAGATGTCGTGTCAGAGGTAATTTGAGATGGACAAGGCAACAATCCGTAACGAAACTGGGCGCTGTCGTATGGGAAAACGAGTTGTCGCAAGCTATTGCTCCAGCTTTCTTAAGTCGGAGATGTTGCACATCTACCGGCAGGTAAAAGCGTTGCGCGGCGTCGATACGTTCGTAGTCACGAAGGAGGTGCAGAATGCGGAGCGGTTTCCGTTTGATAACATCGAAATTATCCCGAAGCGGCGCACAAACCTGCTCGTGCACGGCTGGTTGAAATTCGTGGAACGCCGGCCCCCAATCGTTTACCGAGGGGAGTATCAAACACTTGACTCATTATTGGAGCGGCACGGCGCCGATCTTATGCATATCTATTTTGGCCATACCGGCGTGCACTTGCTCCCTTTTATCGAGCAGTGGGACAAGCCATGCGTGGTCTCTTTCCATGGCGCTGACGTTGCGCACAAACCCGAGATCAAGGATTATCCGGCAAAATTGCGGCGTCTTTTTAGTGCCGTTCCACTCGTGTTCGCGCGTTCCCAATCGCTCGCTGATCGGTTGGTTCATTTGGGCTGTCCGCCGGAGAAACTGCGCATCAATCGCACCGGCATCCCGCTGAATGAATTTCAATTCGTAGATCGAGAACCGCCGCGAGATGGCAAATGGCGAGTGGTCCAGGCGTGCCGGTTGATCCCGAAGAAAGGCGTTGCAACGAGCTTGCGTGCTTTTGCGATTTTTAAGAAGGACAACCCTGGTGCGGAATTTTTTATCGCTGGGAAAGGGCCATTGCAGCCGGAGCTAGAGATGCTTGCTGGGGGACTTGGCATACTCAGAGACGTGCATTTTGTTGGATTTCTTTCGCAACTGAAGCTGCTCCAGCTTTATGCGAGTTCGCACCTGTTTTTGCATCCAAGCGAAATATCCCCAAACCAAGACCAGGAGGGTGTGCCGAACTCGGTTTTGGAAGCAATGGCGACCGGATTGCCCGTGGTGGCAACGCGTCATGGCGGAATCCCGGAAGCGATTGATCACGGTCGCACCGGGTTGTTGGTTGCGGAGGAGGATCACGTCGGATTAGCGAATGCCATGCAGCTAATCACAAGTTCGCCCGGCTTGTTGAAGCAAATGGGAGAACGTACCCACGCAGCCGTGGTCGAACGATTCGGACAGGACGCCCAAATTGATCAGCTAGAATCGTTCTACGAAGAAGCGATCACAATGAACGGTGCGGCTGAGCCTGTGAAACCAAAGTCAATTGTCCGGATAGCTCCGCAATTCGCCGAGGAATTGCCCGCGAAATAGGCCAACGTTCAAGAATTTTGTTTGTCATCCGGCGCAAAACGCGCTTTGGTATGCGCGTTCAAGTTGTAGCCGGGGTCGGCTTGTTCATTGTAGTCCCGCGAGTGCGGGACGGAGGCGTATGACCTCGGCAGGCCGGCGTCACCGATGCCAGCTACAGCTGTGGTTATAAAATGCGCAATCGTTGTTTTTTGATCATGGTGCTGATTTGCGGCGTTGCTTTTGCAATGCCGGCAATGGCGGCTGAACCTGCACCGGCCGAGCACGCAGCGGTTTCGCTCAAACCACAGACCCTCGTTCAGATTGGTGGCTTCGGAATCACAAACTCAATGCTGGTGACGTGGATCGTTGCCGCCGGCATCATTATTTTTGCGCAGATCGCTATACGTTGCGTCCGGCCGATTCCCAGCGGGGCACAGAATTTTTGGGAGTGGATAGTCGAAGGTCTCCACACGTTCCTCGAAAACATTATCGGACGCGATCTGGTGGCAAAAGGATTTTGGTTTTTTGCCTCGATTTTCATTTTCATTCTGTTCGTGAACTGGTTCGGCTTAATCCCAGGAATCGGAACAGTCGGCTGGGGTCATTACGACTCGACTGGTGCTTTTGTGGTCGATCGGCCCCTTCTGCGTGGCGGCAACGCGGACCTGAACATGACGACTGCAATGTCGGCAGTTTTTTTCGTCATGTGGTTCGTTTGGGCGATCCAGGCCAACGGAGTGGGAGGATTTCTAAAACATCTGTTCGGACCCAAAGGGGAGACCTCCGGAATAGTGAAGATCCTCATGGTTGTCATTTTCTTCGCCGTGGGATGGCTTGAAGTGATCTCGATTCTGTTCCGGCCAATCGCGCTAAGTTTCCGATTGTTCGGTAACATTTATGCCGGCGAAAGCATTCTGGAAGCAATGTCGACCATGAATCCATGGCTCTCTCCCATTCTGCCGATTCCATTTTATTTCCTGGAAGTGTTGGTGGGATTTGTGCAGGCGCTGGTTTTCATGCTGTTGACGGCGGTTTTCACGATGTTGATTGCGGAACATGAAGAGGGAAAGGAACACGCGCACACCTGATTTTCGGTGATCTCATGACGAGGTCCAAAAACCAACTAACAAAAATATGATACTACCAATACTAGCAGAACTGGGCGGAAGCATTCACGTAGGGCTTGCCGCGATGGGCGTCGGAATCGGAATCGGCCTGACCGGCTTAGGCATGACCAGCGCGGTCGGGCGCAATCCCGGCGCGTTTACGCAAGTCCTTGTGCATGGAATTCTCGCGATTGCGCTGACTGAGGCGATCGTGTTCTACGCGCTCTATCTCGTCCACTAATTGCGGCGAGGGAGAGAGAACAATTTTGCGTCCGCAAATTGTATTATGAATGTGCTAATCGCCGCTAGTAGCGGAGGCATCACCGATATCTTGCGCGATACAGCCGAGACGTTCGGCTGGAATTGGAAGTTGTTTCTGTCGCAGGTAATCAGCTTCTGCATCGTCGCATTTCTTTTGCAGCGCTTCGCCTACAAACCCATTCTTGCGGTGCTCGAGGAACGCCGACGCAAAATCGAGGAAGGCCAGATCAACGCCGAGAAAATTAAGAAGGAACTCGCGGAAGCAGAGAAGCGTTATCAGGAAATTCTGGCAAAGGCTAATGCCGACGCGCAGAGAATGATCGATGAAGCGCGCGAAAGCGCTGCGCATTTATCCGAGCGCAAGCAGCAGGAAGCAATTGCGGCAGCGGAGCAGATCATTGCCAAGGCACGCGAAGCGGCGGCGCTCGAGCACGAGCGCACAATGGAATCGTTGAAGCATGAGCTTGGACGCCTCGTGGTTGAGACCACCGCAAAGGTCACTGAGAAGGTGTTAACACCGGAAGATCAACGACGCTTGCAGGAAGAAGCAGCACGTCAACTGGCCTAATGAAGATCAACAAGGAAATTCGCCGGCTCTCGCGTGAAATGCTTCGAGCGAGTTTCACTGATGGCCAACTCGATCCGGGAAGAATCAAATCGTTGGTCGATTCCCTTATAGAGAAAAAACCGCGTCATTACATCGATGTCCTCAAAAATTACAGACGTCTGCTTCGACTCGAAGTCGAAAAGCGTCGAGCCCGAGTCGAGACAGCAAGCGAATTGGATTCGACGACAAGTTCGGAACTCATCGCTAATCTAAAAAAGAAGTACGGCAGCGACCTGAGCGCCGAGTTTATCGTTAACCCTGAGCTTCTTGGCGGAATGCGGATTCGTGTGGGGAGCGATGTTTGGGACGGAACCGTGCGCAATCGGCTCGAACGCCTTCAGCAACAACTTTAATCAAATCCAAAAGTCATGAGCACCATACTCGAAGAGATCGAAACCAAAATCGAAGGACTCAAAACATCGACAACCAAAAGCAACGTTGGCGTCGTGCGCGAAACCGGAGATGGAGTCGCGCGCATTGAAGGGCTAAGTGACGTCATGCTCAACGAGATGATCGAATTTCCAAACGGCGTATTCGGTCTCGCATTGAATCTCGAAGAAACTGAGGTTGGCGCCATTCTACTTGGCGAAACAACCAAGGTTTCCGAAGGGGACGAAGTTAAAACGACAGGCCGGCTCCTTTCCGTTCCTGTTGGCAAAGCGCTCCTGGGCCGCGTGGTGAATACGCTCGGCCAGCCGCTCGATGACAAAGGACCAATCAAAAGCGAAACGTTTTATTCTCTTGAGAAAATTGCACCGGGCGTAATCAAGCGCCGCAGCGTAAATCAGCCCGTGCAAACCGGTATCATGGCCATCGACGCGATGATTCCGATCGGACGTGGACAGCGCGAGTTAATTATCGGCGACCGTGCAACGGGCAAAACTACCATCGCAATCGACACGATTATAAGCCAGGCGCGCTTGAACAAAGCTCCTGAAGAGCAGGGCGACAAGAATTATCGGCCGCTCTACTGCATCTACGTCGCGATCGGGCAGAAAAATTCCAACGTGGCGCGCACGCTGGATGTTCTCGAGAGAGAAGGCGCTATGCCGTACACAACAATCATTTCTGCGCCCGCGTCCGATACAGCGACTAATCAGTATTTGGCACCGTTCGCTGGCGCGGCAATGGGCGAGTGGTTCATGGATAACGGAATGGACGCTCTGATCGTTTACGACGATCTCTCAAAACACGCGGTTGCGTATCGGCAGGTTTCGCTGGTGCTAAAGCGGCCGTCCGGGCGTGAGGCTTATCCTGGTGATGTGTTTTATTTGCACTCGCGGTTGCTCGAGCGCGCCGCGCGCATGAACGATGAATTCGGCGGCGGTTCACTAACAGCGTTGCCGATTATTGAAACTCAGGCTGGCGACGTTTCCGCTTACATCCCTACAAACGTGATTTCGATTACGGACGGTCAAATTTATCTCGAGACCGATTTGTTTTATCAAGGTATTCGGCCAGCCATCTCGGTCGGGTTATCTGTAAGCCGCGTTGGTTCAGCGGCGCAGATCAAGGCAATCAAACAGGTCGCCGGCAAAGTGAAGCTCGATCTGGCGCAATTCCGCGAGCTAGCTGCATTTGCGCAATTTGGTTCCGATCTGGACGCGGCGACTCGAGCGCGACTCGATCGCGGTCAACGGATTGTGGAGCTTTTTAAGCAAAAACAGTACAACCCAATCCCGGTCGAAGAGCAGGTAGCCGTGCTGTGGGCGATGCAAAACGGATACCTCGATCCTGTCCCAGTCGACCGAGTCAAGGAGTACCAACTGAAACTTCAGGACTGGTTGCAGACACGGAAAGAAGGATTGCTTCGAACGATTCGGGAGAAAAAAGAACTCGACCAGGATCTCGAGTCGCAACTCAAAGCGGCGCTGGATGAATTTAAGACAACCTGGCGATAATCGCGCGGTCCTGAAACCCGCAAGGCTGTAACGCGTAACATGGCGAACACGCAGGATATTCGGCGGCGGATTAAATCGATCCGCAACACTGCGCAGATCACCAAAGCGATGCAAATGGTGGCTGCTTCTAAGATGCGCAAAGCACAGCAGCATGCGCTCGCCGGGCGGCCTTACGCTGCATTGATGAATAGAGTTTTCGTCTCGTTGCAAAAACGGACAGATCCTAGATTGCATCCGCTTCTGGCAGTCCGCCCTGTGAAAAAAGAGTTGGTGTTGATCATCAGCACGGACAAGGGACTCTGTGGAGCCCTAAATACGAACCTGTTTCGCGAGGCTAGTAACTTTGATCCGGAGAAAACAGTTTTCGTGGTGACTGGAAAGAAGGCTCGGCAATTTGTTGCGCGCACGAAGCGTGAATTATTGGCCGATTTCGAACTAAAAGACTCACCGAGCTTCGTTGAAACGAAACCGATCTCGAGGTTTTGCATGGAAAAATTCCTGCGGCGCGAAGTGGATAAAGTCTCAGTGCTGTACACGCATTTCATCAATACAATCAATCAGCGCACAGTTGTTCAGACATTGCTACCGATCAGCAGCTTTGATTTGGGGAAGAGCGAAGCCGCGGAAGCGCAAGGTCAAGCTGCGTCTCGTACGAGGTATTCCAGATGATCCTGGACGCGCGCGCGTCTGAGCACAGTGCCCGAATGGTGGCGATGAAGAACGCTACCGATAACGCAAATCAATTCATTAAGGATCTGACGCTGGAATATAACAAAATGCGTCAGGCCGGTATCACTACCGAACTGCTCGAAATTGCCACGGCGCAAATGGCGTTGGGCGGTTAATTAATTCTCATGAATAAAGGAAACATAGTTCAAGTAATCGGTCCCGTTGTGGACGTGGAATTCCCGGACGAAAAGATGCTGCCGAAAATCTACAACGCCCTCGAAATTGAATACGAAGTGAATGGCAACCCAACAAAACTGACGCTCGAAGTGCAGCAACATCTTGGCGAAAATTGGGTGCGCTCGGTCGCGATGTCGTCCACAGAAGGACTTAAACGCGGCATGAGCGTGACCGACACTGGCGCACCCATAAGCGTTCCAGTAGGAGAAGGGGTGCTAGGCCGTCTGTTCAACGTCACTGGCGAGCCGATTGATAACCGCGGTGCGGTGAACTACACCAAGCGTTACCCAATCCATCGGCCGGCGCCGACCCTCACGGAGCAAGACACGAGGGCACAGATCCTGGAAACGGGGATCAAGGTCATCGATCTTGTTTGTCCATTTTCGAAAGGCGGCAAAGTCGGCGCATTCGGCGGCGCAGGTGTCGGCAAGACAGTTATCATTCAGGAGTTGATTAACAACATTGCCATGAAACACGGCGGCGTTTCCATGTTTGCGGGAGTGGGGGAACGAAGCCGCGAAGGCAATGACCTTTACAAGGAGATGAGCGAGGCGGGCGTCATCGATCAGAAAGACTTGTCGAAATCCAAAGTGGGAATGGTCTTCGGTCAGATGAACGAACCGCCAGGCGCGCGTTTGCGCGTGGCTCTCTCCGCGCTCGCCATGACGGAATATTTTCGTGACGAGCGCAATCAGGACGTGTTGCTGTTTATTGACAATATATTCCGTTTCTCGCAGGCAGGCTCTGAAGTCTCCGCGCTTCTCGGTCGCACTCCATCCGCAGTGGGTTATCAACCGACGCTCGCCGCCGAAATGGGCGACTTACAGGAGCGCATTACTTCGACCAACAAAGGATCGATCACTTCCTTCCAGGCGGTTTACGTTCCCGCAGACGATCTGACTGATCCGGCGCCGGCAAACACGTTCGCGCACTTGGATTCGACGATCGTCCTCGAGCGCGCGCTCACTGAGCTTGGCATTTATCCGGCAGTCGATCCTCTGGCATCAACATCAAAATCTCTCGCGCCTGAGATCGTGGGCGAAGAACATTACAATGTCGCACGCGGCGTGCAGCGAGTATTGCAGCGATATAAAGACCTCCAGGACATCATTGCGATTCTTGGAATGGACGAGTTAAGTCCGGAAGACAAACTAACCGTTTACCGGGCACGAAAGATTCAACGTTTCCTCAGCCAGCCATTTCATGTGGCGGAAGTTTTCACCGGTCATAAAGGACAATACGTCTCGATCGAAGAAACGGTCCGCGGTTTTAAGGAAATTCTCGAGGGCAAACACGACGATGTGCCCGAGCAAAATTTCTACATGAAGGGCAACATCGACATGATCAAAGAAGCCTAGCCATGGCCACGCTGAAGCTTGAGATCGTAACGCCAGAGGAAAAGATTTATTCCGAAGACGTGGACATGGTCACGTTGCCCGGTTCGGAAGGTGAGCTCGGCGTTTACCCCAAACACGTCCCGCTGCTCACTACATTGAAGCCGGGGGAACTTCGCGTGTTAAAGAATGGCCGCGAAAGTGCATTAGCGATCGGTGAAGGCTTTGTGGAAATCAAGGCAGATGGCGTTTCAGTGTTGACCGACATGGCGCTCGAATCGGAGAAGATCGATATCGCTGCGGCCGAGGCAGCGGTTGAGCGCGCCAAGGCGGCGATGAAGGAAGATCATAGTGCTGAAGAGGTGGCCGCCATTCAGGCATCGCTGCAGAAAGCGCTTGCCCAGTTGCACGTCAAACGCCGTCGCCATCACGGGTAGCAATTTGTAGAGGCGCTTGTGTCAAGCGCCTGTCTATTTCAAATTCGGTGCTTGCCGCAAGCACCTCCACAAACGTTGGGAATCATCGCCGGAAACGGCGTGTATCCTCGATTGCTCGCCAACGCAGCGCGAAAAGCTGGCGTAAAAAAAATAATCGCGGCCGCGTTCACCGGTGAAACAGATCCAGTGCTCGAGCAACATGTCGATCTGCTCGAATGGATGCGCGTCGGGCAGTTGAATCGACTTCTAAGGTTTTTTCGCACGCAACACATTCATCATGCGATCATGGCTGGACAAATCGCGCCGAAAAATCTTTTCGATCTGCGTCCGGATTGGAAGGCGTTGATGTTGCTAGGCAAACTTAGACAGCGCAATGCGGAATCCATCTTCGCGGCAATCGCCGACGAGCTCGCCAACGTAGATGTGCACCTTTTAGCGGCGACAACGTTTCTCGAGGATTCTCTGGCTTCTTCAGGATTAATTGCGGGTCCGAAGCTATCACGACAGGAGCAGGACGATGTCGATCTAGGCTGTCAAGTCGCCAAGGAAATTGCGAGACTCGACGTTGGGCAGACGGTGATCGTCAAGAACGGAACTGTCGTTGCGGTTGAAGCTTTGGAAGGAACAAACGACGCTCTCAGGCGCGGAGGCGCACTGGCACGGGAAGGCGCAATTATGGTCAAAGTCACCAAACCAAAACAAGACATGCGGTTCGATGTGCCGGTGATTGGCGTCGAAACAATTCGCATTGCTGCCGAAGCACGATTGCGCGTGATTGCCGTCGAAGCTGGAAAAACTTTGCTGCTCGAGCGCGATGCGATCGTCGATCTCGCCAATCGCTCGGGGATTTCAATTGTTGCTCGAGTTTCTTAGGCTGTAATGCATCGGTCATTCGACTGACAAATCGAAGCCGATTCGCAGAATCGCCGAAGTATTCCTTTCTTGACCAGCCTTGTGGCTTGGGAATACACAGCGTGACGCAAAGCATTATGTGCAAACGAATATTTTTTATTGCGATCGCATTTGCGGCCGGAACTCAAATACCTCGATCGCTCGCTGCGGATGCGGAGTGGGATCGAACGGTGCTGCCGCGTCCAGCCCAGCCATTCCAAGGCGTCGCGGATCGTACGCTGGAGGGATCCAAAGCGGCTTTTATCCAACCAGTGAAAGCTCCACCGAATGCTCCGAACATTCTGCTCGTGCTGATTGATGACGCAGGATTCGGTAATCCATCGACATTCGGCGGTCCCGTCGCTACGCCGACGCTCGATAAACTCGCGGCGGAGGGACTGCGTTACAATCGATTTCACGTCACGGCGCTTTGTTCTCCCACGCGCGCGGCCTTGCTATCAGGACGGAACCATCATGCGGTGGGATTTGGCTCGATCTCTGAATTGATCGGTGGTTGGCCAGGCTACAGTACGAATTGGCCGACTACCGCCGCGTCCATCGCGCAAATTCTTCGGGCCAATGGTTACAACACTGCTGCGATCGGCAAGTGGCATCTCACACCCGACTCGCAGCAAGGGCCCGCAGGTCCTTTTGATCGCTGGCCGAACGCCCTCGGCTTTGACTACTTCTGGGGATTTCTTGGAGGAGAAGACAGTCAGTTCGATCCGATGCTTGCCGAGAACAACAACATCATCGGCGTGCCAAGGGACAAAAACTTTTATCTCAATGATGCGATGGTGGAACACTCAGTCACCTGGATTCGTGATCAGAAAGCGCAGGCACCGAACAAACCTTTCTTTCTCTATTTCTCAACGGGTGCAAGCCATGCCCCGCACCAGGTGCCGAAGGAATGGAGCGACAAATACAAAGGCAAGTTCGATCAGGGCTGGGACAAGTTGCGCGAGGACACGTTCGCAAGACAGAAGCAGCTCGGTGTGATTCCCGCCAACGCCAAGCTTACGCCCCGTGATCCGGTGTTCCCAGCTTGGGACAGCGTACCACCGGACGTGAAGAAAGTGTATGCGCGTCAGATGGAAGTTTACGCCGGTTTCCAGGAAAACACCGACCACGCTGTCGGCCGCGTCGTGCAAGCGATCGAGGACATGGGCCTCGCCGACAACACCCTCATTATTTACATCTTCGGTGACAACGGCGCGAGCATGGAAGGAACGGAGAACGGGACGTTCAATGAAATGACTACCCTCAACGGCGTCCCGCTTACGAGCGATCAGCAATTGAAAGCAATCAAAGCGTACGGCGGCTTGGACAAGTGGGGTGGCCCTCGCATGGCTCCGCATTACGCAGCGGCGTGGGCGTGGGCTGGCAATACGCCATTCAAATGGGGTAAGCAGGTCGCCTCACATCTAGGCGGTATTCGTAACCCTATGGTCATTGCCTGGCCAAAACGGATCAAGAACAAAGGCGGCCTGCGCAGTCAATTCACTCACTGCACCGATATTGCACCAACCATCTTGGAAGCCGCTGGCCTGTCGGAGCCAAAGCAAGTGAACGGCGTCGCACAGATGCCGATGCAGGGCGTAAGTTTTCTGTCCACGTTCGACGATGCCAAGGCGCCGTCGCGACACACGCAACAGTATTTCGAGATTTTGGGAAATCGCGCCATGTACAAGGACGGCTGGATTGCATGCTGGCGACCAGACCGGATTCCGTGGAAGTTTGATCCCGCAGCACTCGGGCGATTTGCACCAGGCAAATGGAATCCAGACCAGGATAAGTGCGAGTTGTATAATCTCGATGAAGACTTCTCGCAGGCTGAAGATGTCGCGGACAAGAATCCGGATAAGGTGCGCGAACTAACGGCCTTGTTTTGGGCTGAGGCTGAGAAAAATCAGGTGCTGCCGCTATTTGCCGAAGTCGCGTTTTTGTGGGGTTTTCCCAAAGACTCGACCGATCAGATGAAATTCATCTATTACAACGGAACCGAGAACATCTCTTCCGGCATGATTCCGCCGATTTACAATCGCTCGTATAGCATCAGCGCAGATCTGGATAATCCAGGCCGAACAGGACTTGGGCTGCGTCCCGGTATAGCAGGGGTAATCGTCGCGGAGGGCAGTTTCCTTGGCGGCTTCTCCCTTTATGTCGAGGAAGGCCGACTGAAACACACCTATAGTTTCCTTGGTTTAAAATTGGACACCATTACCTCGCGTGATGAGTTGCCCAAGGGCAAAGCGAACGTCCGCTATGAGTTTACCGCCGACAACCCCGGTGAGTTCGCGACGAGCGGCACAAGTCGGCTTTTCATCAATGGTAAACAACAAGCCGAAGGTAAGATCGAGCACACTGTGCCGCTTCGGTTTACCGCTTACGAGGGCATGGACATTGGGACCGACAATGGTCTTCCGGTGGTCCCTACGCTCGTCTACGCTAAAATATTACCGACGAATTTCAGAGGCAACATCCAGAAGGTTGAATTCGATGTTGGACCGGCCAAGGTTAGCGCCGAGGATCTGCAGCGCAGATATCTAGAGCGCTTCGCGAGTGCCGTGCGGAATTAAGCCGTAGTTTTGGAAGCCGACTTCGGCTGGGCTCTCCTCAGACCAAGTAATCAGGCAATCAGCGATCGCGCGCCCGCGTAGCTGAACTTAAACGGAGCGGTCAGAATCGCCCCTGCACAGCGTCCCGAAT
>WNGC01000095.1_pt1 | contig 42251 bp, 40 predicted proteins | sample 5400051 | NCBI WGS metagenome assembly WNGC01 (sample SAMN13153368, study PRJNA577476) | soil metagenome | isolation source: 20 cm soil or saprolite under grassland replicate 2 | place: USA:California | collected 2016-06-15
GCACCGGCGGCCAGGTGGCGGGTGTCGGTCCCCACCCCTGAGAAACGCAGGCCCCGAGGCCCAGACACGCCGAGCGCGGAGCTGACGAATGCGGAGTCCCAGACGGTCACCGGCCCCCCCCGAACGCGGAACCCGGAACGCGGAGCGCGGAACAGACGTGAAGGGTCGGCTGGCGAGCGACGCGTCCCGTAATGTTCCGCGTTCCGCGTTCCGCATTCCGCGTTTGGTTCTTCACGAAGCGCCCAGCTCTTTCACCACCGCCCGCTCATCGAACGGAACCTTTTCGGTGCCGATGACTTGGTACGTCTCGTGCCCCTTCCCGGCGAGCAACAGCGTGTCGCCGGCGCGCGCCAGCTCCAGCCCGAGCGCGATGGCCCGGCGGCGGTCCACCTCGCGGTGGTGGGGCTTCGCTCCCATGCCGGCCTCCACGGCGTCGAGGATCTTCTCGGGGTCCTCGGTCCGGGGGTTGTCCGACGTGGCGATGGCGATATCGGCGAGACGCGCGCATACCTCGCCCATCGGCGCGCGCTTGCCGGGGTCGCGGTCCCCGCCGGCGCCGAACACCACGATGAGCCGATCGGCCGTGAGCGGTCGCAGCGTTTCGAGCACCCGCTCGAGCGCGTCCGGCGTATGCGCGTAGTCGCGCAGCACCGTGCACGGTCGCGCGGCGATCCGCTCCATCCGTCCCGGAATCTGGGGCGCGGCCGTGAGCCGCTCGGCCACGGTCTCGACCGGGACGCCCAGGCCCCAGGCGCACGCCGCCACGCCGAGCGCGTTCGCGACGTTGAAGCGGCCGAGCAGCGGCAGGCGCACCGTGGCACCGCCCATGGGCGTTCCCAGCTCGAAGCGCGCGCCCTGCGCGTCGAGCGTCACGCGGCGCGCGGTCACCTCCCCACCACGCTCCCCGAACGTCACGCGGCGGTGTTCGCGGCGCAGCCGGACCCACGCGGGGTCGTCGGCGTTCACCACCTCGAGGCCATCGGGAGCGAGATACTGGATCAGCTTCGCCTTGGCGCGGAAGTATTCGTCCAGGGTCTTGTGGTAATCGAGGTGATCGCGCGTCAGATTCGTGAACAGCGCGGCCCGGAACTCGAGCCCGTCCACGCGCCCCTGATCGAGGCTGTGCGACGACACTTCCATCGCCGCGCCGCGCGCCCCGCGCTCCACCAGGGCCGCCAGCGTCGCCTGCAGATCGATCGGGCCGGGCGTCGTGAGGTTCCCCGCCTCGCTCACCACGGTCGCGCCGTCGGGATCGAACGCGCCCAGCGTGCCGATCGATCCCATGGGCTCGAGCGCGGCGAGGACGTGGCGCAGCAGCGTGACCGACGTCGTCTTGCCGTTGGTCCCCGTGACGCCGACCAGGTCGAGCCGCGCCGCCGGCCGCCCGTACCATGCTTCGGCCGCGAGGGCCGCTGCGCGGCGCCCGTCGCGCACCAGGATCTGCGGCAGGTCGACCGGCTGCTCGCGCTCCACCAGCGCTGCAGCCGCGCCCCGCTGCCGCGCGTCGGCGACGAAACCGTGTCCGTCCTGGACCGAGCCCGTCACCGCACAATACAGCACGCCCGCCGTCACCTTGCGACTATCGGTGGTGAGGCCGGTGATCTCGGGCCAGGTATGCAGGTCCGGCGCCTGGACCAGCACGGACCCGCGCTCCAGCGCGGCGACGATATCCGCGAGCCGACTCATCGCCGGTGCTGGCGGCGCGCCCGCGGGTGAGGGCGCGGATGGACACGCGACGGCTCGGCGAACAGCGTGACCGTGGACCCGACCGACGCGCTGTCGCCGGCCCCGGGCCAGGTGTGCTCGGCCCAGCCCCAGCCCTTGAGCGTGACGCGGAAGCCGCGGCGATGCAGTGTGCGCACGGCCTCCCGCATCCCCAACCCCGTCACGTCGGGCACCGCACCGCGCGGCCCCGGTGCGGCGCTGTCGGGCTGATACGGCCAGGGGACCACGTAGGGCACGACGCCGCCGTCGTCCTCGAGCGGCGCCGCCGCCGCGCGCGGCGCCGCGAGCGAGAGCCGGGTGCGGTCGAGCGCCACGGTACGGGCCGCGAGCGCCTGCTCGAGCATCGAGCGCGTAACCGGCGCCGCCGTCTGGGCGGCGAAGTAGCTCCCCTTGTGGGGGTGGTCGATCTTGACGACCAGCACGAGCTGCGGGCTGTCGGCAGGGAACAGCGCCGCGAACGACGCGATGTAGTCACCGGGTGCGTAGTGGCCGTTCACCACCTGCCGCGCCGTGCCGGTCTTCGCGGCCACTGGAAAATTCGCGAGCGCCGCCTCCGAGCCGGTGCCGCTCTCCACCACGCCGCGCAGCAGCTCGCGCAGCGTCGCCGCCACGGCGGGCGACACGGCGCGTCGCACGGGTTCGGGCCGGTGGCGGTAGAGCACGCGCCCCGTGGTGCGGACCTCGCGGATCAGCGTGGGAGCGAGCAGCACGCCGTCGTTCGCGAGCGCGCCGTACGCCGCGGCCACCTGGATGGGCGTGACCGAAAGCTCGTAGCCCATCGCGAGGCTCGCCGCGCTGGGCCGGGTCCATTCGGAGGGCAACCGCAGCCGCCCCGGCGCTTCGGCCGGAAACTCGATGCCCGTGTTCGCTCCGAACCCGAAGGCGCGCAGCGTCAGGTACTGCTCCGCGGGCGCGAGTCGCGTCACGAACTTCGCCATCGCGATATTGCTCGAGACACGGATCGCGTCGGCGAGCGTCAGGGTAGGCTGCGGATCCTCGTCGGTGATCGGCCGGGGGCGACCGGGCATGCGCCAACGGCCCCCCTCGCCCGAGACGCGATCGGTGAGGGCCACCCGACTGCGCGCCAGCAGAGCCGCGGCCGCGAAGATCTTGACGATCGAGCCCGGCTCGAACGTGTCGGTGAACGCGCTGGGGCGGGCGGTGCCGTTACGGTGGCGCGACGCGAGCGCCAGGACCTCGCCGGTCGCCGGGTCGAGCATGACGACGTCGCCGCCGTCCGCGTCCATCCGCCGGACCGCGTCGTCCAGCGCCCGTTGCCCGATCTCCTGGAGGTCCGCATCGAGCGTCAGCACCACGTCCAGCCCCGGCTCGGGGGGGGCGATCACCCGTGCCGGCGATTCGTATTCACGGCCCTCGCGGTCCTTCAGTACCACGGCCGCTCCCGCGCGGCCGGCGAGCAGGGTATCGAGCGTCTTCTCGAGCCCCGACGCGCCGTGCCCGTCGTCGCCCAGCAGGCCGATCGTGGCGCGGGCGAACTCGGGGGCGGGATAGAACCGATTGAGCACGGCCTCGAGATGCACCCCGCGAATGCTCCGCAGCGGCTGCACCTCCAGCCCGCTGTACGGGCCCGCGAAGTACGCGTAGCGCTTGCGCAGCGCCAACTGCCAGGCGCCCGCCGGGAGGCCGAGCCGCCGCGCGATCAGGGCGCCGTCGGCCGCGGGATCGCGCAGCTCGTTGGGCGCGATGCCGACGTGATAGGTCTCCTGGGTGAGGCCGAGCGGCATGCCATGGCGATCGAGCAGCGCGCCGCGCCGCGCCGCGAGCACGATGCGCTCGGTGCGCTTCGCCTGCGCCTCCTCGGCCCAGCGGCGCCCCTGCCCGATCTGCACCTGGGCCGCGCGTCCGACCAGGAGGGCCAACGCGACGAAGATGCCGGCTTCCACCACCTGGAGCCGCACCGCGGGCTTCGCCATCGCTAGTGCGACCCACCCGGTGCGGGGAGGAGTATGATCTCGCTGTCGCTCGGGAGGTGGAGCCTCAGACGCTGCTGGGCGCGCGGCACCAGGACCGAGCGGCCTTGCCCGGCGCGGATGCGTCGCTCCAGATCGGCGCGGTGCGCCTCGAGGTTGGCGCGCCGGGCGCGCAGCTCGGCGAGCTCGCGCGCGGCGCGGATCGCGGCCGTTTGGCGCGCGTACACGACCCAGGTGGTCACGAGGAACGCCACCAGCCACGCAGCCACCCAGTGACGGCCCCTAGCCATGGTCCGCGACCTCGAACGCCCGCAGCCGCGCCGAGCGGGCTCGGGGATTGTCCGCCAGCTCCGTCGCCGCGGCCGCGATCCCCTTGCGGGTGAGCACGCGGCCCAGCGGTCGCCCGCGGCAGGTGCATACCGGCTGGCGCGGTGGGCAGACGCACGACTTGCTCCAGTCGCGGAACGCGTGCTTCACGATGCGGTCCTCGCCCGAGTGGTACGTGATCACCGCGAGCCGGCCGCCGGCGACGAGCGCGGCCCGGAGCGCCGGTAACGCCAGGTCGAGCTGCTCGAGCTCCTGGTTCACGACGATACGCAGCGCCTGGAACAGGCGTGCGAAGTCGGAGGGCCCCGAGCGCGGACCCAGCGCCTCGCGAATCGCCCCGACCAGATCATCGCTGGTGGCGAACGCCGCCGTGGCGCGCCGCTTCACGATCACGCGACCGAGGCGCCGCGCGTGCCGCTCGTCCGCCAGGTCCGCGAACGCGTCCGCCAGGCGTTCCGCGGTCCAGGTGTTGAGCACGTCCGCGGCCGTCACGCCCAGCCCCGCCGCCATCCGCATGTCGAGGCGCGCCCCCGGCCGAAACGTAAACCCGCGGCCGTCGTCATCGAGCTGGTGGGACGACACGCCCAGGTCCAGGAGGATGCGGTCCGGCCGGAAACTCTGGATGGTGCCGAGCACCTTGGCCGAGCCGAAGGGGCCGGTGGAGTAGCGGATCCGGTCCTCGCCCAGCCGGGCGCGGGCGGCGGCGATCGCCTCGGGGTCGCGGTCCACGGCCAGGACGTCGGCTCCGGCGGCGAGCAGCAGGGCCGCATGCCCGCCCCCACCCACGGTGGCGTCGACGGCGCGGTGGCTGCCGTCGGCCCAGGCACGCACGGCGTCCGCGAGGACGGGGACATGGTAGGTGGCCGTGGCTCTCCCTTCGCCGAAAACGAAAGCCCCGCCTGCCGTGGCAGACGGGGCCGGATGCGTCGTCCCGCGGGGCGGGTTCAGGCGGGGCTGACGGGGCTCGAACCCGCGACCTCCGGTGTGACAGACCGGCACTCTAACCAGCTGAGCTACAGCCCCCTGCGACGGAAGGCCGCAATATAGGCCCGTGCGGAAGTCAATTCAATGGCTCCGTCTCAGAAATTCCGACACTTGAACGCTTTCTTCACCGACGTCATGGCCGCGTCGAACTTCGCGAGACTCTGCAGCATGTTGTCCACCGTGGGAGCATGCACGCTGCGCCCGGTGGTCAACGCGGAGCGGACCTCCTCGAGACGATCGATAAACGCCTTCGCCTCGGCGCAGTTCTTCGACTTCGTCATCGTGGTGTATTCGGCGGGCAGGCTCGACATCGACGCCAGGCCGAACCAGAAGCTCGCGTTCACGCGAATCGCCTGGCGCACGCCGACGCTGTCCGACGGCGTGCGTGGCTTCAACAGGGTGAGCGTCTGGTGCAACCACCAGGCAGCGCGATCGCCGGCGCCGGCGCGAACGAGCTTCTCGCCCGCCGTCCGCATGATCGCCGCCGCGTTCACGTGGACGTTGCTGTCGGGCGACGCCGCGGCGCGCTCGAGATAGCCTCGCGCGCTGTCCAGCTGGTCGGCGAACGCCGTCCGGAACCGGTGCAGGCCCGCGGTATCGCTCTTGAGCTTGGTGGCCTGTGCCGTGTCGAATGTGGCTCCGTCCACCATCGTCTTGGCGATGAGGAGCGCGCTGCTCATGTCCGATGCATCGAGCGCGAGCGCCTGCTTGTAGGCCCACAGCGACGAGTCTTTCTGGCCCTTCAGGTCGAACGCCGCCCCGAGCGCCTTCCAGAAGGCGGCGGATTTGGGAAAGTGCTTCACGGCGGCGTGGCTGAAGAAGAGCAGCTTCTCCGTGTCGGCCACCTGCTGCGCCGCGCCCATGGCCGGCTTGATCACGCTCGAGTCGCCCAGCTTGGACGAGTCGTTCTTGACCACGTTCACGAAGCCGTCCAGCACGCAGCGCCACAACTCCCCCTCGATGCAGATGCGCAGCACGAAGTCCGACGCCCGCTGGTCGCCCGGGTTCTTGGCGAGCCACTCGTCGAGCAAAGTCTTCGCACGCGCATACTGCTTCTGCTGCCGCAGCAGCTCCGCGATGCCGAGGCGCAGCTGCACGTTCTGCGGCTCCCCCGCGAGCTCGTGCGTCAACGCGTCGATGGCCTTGAGCGTGTCGCCCTTTTGCTGGTACCGGTGCGCGATGTTCTCCCAGGCGGTCGCGTTCAGGGAGTCGCCCTTGGCGGCGCGCTGGTAGGCGGCGAGCTCGCTGTCGACGCCCATGTGCTGCGCCTCGTACACCGTGGCGATGCAGAACTGCGCCGCCGGGAGGTTCGGCTCGATCGCGAGCGCCTTGCGCGCGGCGTCGAGCGCCCGCGCGAACTGGCTCTTGGAGCGCTGCTCGTTGCACTCGCGCGCCTGCTCGCCGGCCCGCACGATCGTGTTGAGCCGCTGCGCGATCTGCTCTCCCACCGCCGCGGCGGTGCCGGGATTGCCGCTCGACACCGAGAACAGGGCGGCGAGCCCGGAGCTGCCGATGTCGCGTACGCGGATGGTGGCGCTGATGGTGCTGCCGTTGCGCTCGAGCGTGCCGGTCGTGTACGCGTTGACGTTGAGGAAGCGGGCGAGCTGGTTCGCCTGCGTCTCGTCGAGCAGCACGTCGCAAGGGTAGTCCGACGCCTTGAGCGCCTCGCACAGCTTCGGCTTGGGAATGACCTGCACCTTGTAGCGCGCCATCCCGCCGAGCTTCTCGCGCCCCACGTCCATCACGGCGATACTGAGCGCGGAGTCGGCCGGCGCCTTCACCACCAGCGGCAGGACGACAACCTTGATGCTTGGTTGTTGGGAAGCGATTTGTGCCCGGGCCGCGGTGGTGATGCACACCAGTGCGGCCACGAGTCGCAGGATTCTCACGCGCGCAGTCCTCACGTTTCGGTCTGGTACACCAGTGGGCGAAGAGGGATTCGAACCCTCGACTTCCTGCGTGTAAGGCAGGCGCTCTGAACCGCTGAGCTATTCGCCCCTGACACCGCCAATGCTTACAGGGCGAGTCCTACCGGGAAGAAAACGCAGTAGCCCAGAACGAGCAGAATCGGCGCGGCCGTGGTGGAGCCCTGGTGCAGCAACCAGTAACCGGTTCCGAGCGCCGCGACCGCCGCCGCCAGGAACAGCCAGTTTTTTGGTCCGAAGTGCAGGCGCGAGCGCGTCACGCTCTGGTCGGGCATAAGGGCAGGAGTTTACGCGGCAATTCCAACGCCGTCAAGCAGTTGGACCATCGTCGTCGGGCAAGGCCCACCCCTCGTCCAGCAGGGCCCGTCGCGTCCGATCGCGCCGGCGCCGCAGCCGCACCAGCCACGCGAGGCCGAGTCCCAGTGCCGCCCAGAACAGCCCCACCGCACTCGCCCACCCGAGCCACCCGTACCGCGCCGCGACGTCGCGCCGCCAGCGCAGCTCGAAGTCCCCCTCGGTCATGTGGTAGCGGTGGCGCAACGCGCCGTCGAACGTCGGGTCGGTGCCGAGCTGCTCGATCAGCGGCCCGAGCCCCTGCGCGCCGCCCCAGCGGTCGAGCAGCAGCACGGCGGTCGTGGCGAGTGCGTACGCAGTCGCCGCATCCGCCTCGTCGGAGCGGAGCGACCGGTCCAGTCCGTCCAGGTCGAGGTCGACGCCGCGCGCCACCTGCCAGTTGAGCCGCAGCGCGTCGAGCCGGTCCCACTCTCCCGCGGCGACGGCCGCGTAGCCTTCCTCGAACCAGAGCGGGAGCGGATGGCGCACTCGCCAGCGCAGCGCCAGGTGCGCGAGCTCGTGGCGCAGCGCGCTGTGCAGGCGGTCGGGCGGACCGGCGGCCAGGAGGACCACCGTCGCGCGCTCGGGGAACGCGGCCCCATCGCTCCAGCCGGGCAACCGGCCGCGCGTCACCGAGTCGAAGCGGGCGCGCGTGGGGGCGAGGATGAGCCGGATGGGACGATCCGGCAGCGGACCAACGCCCGGAAAGGGCGGCGAGCGGTCGGCGGCGTCGGCGAGCGCCGCCGCGAGCGCCCCCTGAGCCGGCCAGGCCACCGCGGTCACGCGCCCCACGGTCACGGCGGTGGGCTGAGGCGCTTGCGCGACGAGCCACGCGACGACTAGGAGCGCGGCGGCTCCTGCCCCTGGAGCGCCTGCTCGAGCGTTTCCTGACACTTCTTGCCCCAGGGATTGAACTTGTTGGCCTTCTGACCCGTTTCCCAGGTGCGTTTCGCCTGCTCTTCGTCGCCCGCGAACCAGTAGGCGCGCCCCAGCTCGTAATACGCCTCGATGAGATTGGGCCCGAGCTTGAGGGTCTTCTGAAAGAAGGTCTGCGCGTCTTCGTACATCTCGCGCTGCAGGTAGACGAGCCCGAGGTAGAAGTGCGCGTACAGCGTCGCCTTCTTGTCGTTGTCGAGTCGGATCGCCTTCGACAGGTGCTCGATCGCTTCTCCGAAGATGCGCTTTTTCAGGCAGATATAGCCGACGTTGATGCGGGCGAGCGAATTGGCGGGCTCCTTCATCAGCACCTTCTGGAACGTCCCGAGGGCGTCGTCGTAGTCTTCGTGCAGCATCTCCGCCCAGCCCAGCAGCGACTCCGCCTGCGTCTCACCAGGCGAGAGCTGCAGCGCCCGCTCGAGCGCCTGGATCGCGCCCGAGTAGTCGCCCAAAGAGATCAGGCTCCAGCCCTTCTCGATGAACGTCGAGGCGCCGATGTGGTCGGCATGGACGGCCGGCCGGGTGCCGGTGAATTCCGGTGCGGATGCTTCGGCGGTGGACGGGGAGACCTGCTTGAACCGGTCGACCAGCTTGCGGATGTCCTCCTTCAGCGCCGACAGCTCTCCGATGAGCGCATCGACCCGCTTGAAGTAGGCGATGATCTCGCGCTTGACGGCCTCGCGCTCGGCGCCGTGCGTCAAGCCGTCGAGGCGGCGCGCGATCTGCTCGTACTCGGCGCGGAGCGCGGGCAACGGGGAGTCGACCATCAGGCCTTCGCCTGCGGCTGCACCGCGGCCTCGAGGGCGACCTTCTCCTGCCCCGACAACAGCCGCGCCGTATTGAGCACGATGATCGTACGGCCGTCCGTCACCACGAGACCGGTGATGTACGCCGCCGCCAGCCCCTTGACGATCCCGGGCGGGGCCGTGATCTGCTCGGCCGCGACCTGTCGCACTTCGGTCACGGCATCCACCACGACGCCGAGCTTTCCGCCCTCCCACTCGAGAATCACGCTGCGCGTCTCCTCGCGGTGCGGGGCCGGCACGCCGAGCCGCTTGCGCAGGTCCACCAGGGGAATGGCGACCCCCTGGTACTGGAGCACGCCCTCCAGAAAGTCCGGCGCCTTGGGGAGCGGCGCCGGCGCCTCGTAGCGGAGAATACGCTCCACCTGGAAGATGTTGAAGGCGAAGTCCTGCCCGGCCACCTTGAACGTGACGAGCTGTACGTCGTCGCCCGAGGTCATCCGATGCGGTCTCCCAGGGCGTCCAAATCGAGAATCGGGACGAGCGCGCCACGGCGGCGCGCCACGCCCGACGCCCACGGCAGCGATTCCCCCCGCGGCACCGGCAACGCCGCCTCGCGCACCACGTCGTCGGCGTCCTCCACTTCGAAGACCACGCGCCGCACGCCCTCGCCCGCCCCGATCTCCACCAGCACCGCGGTGTGGCCTCGCTCCGCCGGGGGTGCGCGGTCGCTCATCAATGCGCCGAGATGCACCAGGGGCACCAAGCGGCCGCGCACGGGCGTGAGGCCCCGCATCGCCGGCAGACTGCGCGGCACCTCGAGCACCTCCGCGAGGTCGGCGACCTCGAGCACCCGGGTCAGCGGCAATCCGTACGCGCGGCCGTCCACGCGCACCAGGAGGTAGCCGCGGCTCACGCTCGATGCAGGGGCGCAGCATGCTGCGCCCCTACCCTGACGAATGCCATCACGCGCGCCCCTTGTCTGCCATCCCCGCCCCCCGCGCCACGAGCTCCGAGTCGATCCGCCCCGCGATCTCGCCCAGCGGAAAGACCGCTTCCACGCCGCCGATCTGCACCGCCGCCGTCGGCATGCCGGCGATCACCGCCGAGCCGCGATCCTGGGCCATCCCGCCACCCCCCGCGGCGCGGATCGCGCGCACACCCTCGGCGCCGTCGCGGCCCATGCCCGTGAGCACGACGCCGATGCACCTGGCGCCGAACACCTGGGCCACCGAGCGGAATAGCGGGTCGGCGGCCGGGCGTACGCCCCACACGGGCGGCTCCTGGTCGAGCGCAATGGCCGGCCCATCCGCGGCGGCGATCACTCGCATATGATAATCGCCCGGGGCCACGTACGCCGTGTCCGCGACCACGGGCGCTCCGTCGTCGGCCTCGACCACACGCAGCGCCGACATCGAGTCGAGCCGCTCGGCGAGCGAGCGCGTGAACCGGGGCGGCATATGCTGCACCACGAGCACCGCCGCCGCCCGGCCGGTCGGCAGCCGCGGGATCACTTCCGCGAGCGCGCGCGGCCCGCCGGTCGACGCCGCCAGGGCGACCGCGAGGCGCGCCCTGGCCCGCAGCGCCTGCTCGGGCGCGCGCCGCATGGGCGCGGGCGGGCGGGCCATGACCGAGACGTGCGACACGTCGGCGGCGAGGGCCCGGCGCACGGCGCCGCGCAGCTCGGGTGCCATGCGCTCCAGCGCGGCCCGGTTCGCCTCGTCCGGCTTGGCGACGATCTCGACCGCCCCGAGCTCCAGGGCGCGGATCGCCGCGCCGGTGCCGGGCCCCGCGTGCGCGCTCACCACGACAATCGGGCGGGGCGACTCCGACATGATGTAGCCGATGGCGCCCAGCCCGTCGAGCTCCGGCATCTCGAGGTCCATCGTGACGACGTCGGGGTCGAGCTGATGCACCTTGCGCACCGCGTCGAAGCCGTCGCGCGCCGTGCCCACGACCCGAAACTCCCCCGCCCCCGCGATGCCGTCACCCGCGCCGAGCACGTCGCTCAACACGCGCCGCATCAGCGCGCTGTCGTCCACGACGAGGACGCTGGGGCGGCGGTCAGATGACGATGGCATCGACACCGACCGACCGGATCTCGACCCGCCCGTCCGCCAGGTGGAATCGCACCGAGCGGCCCGCGCCCCCGCCCACCGCCTCGGCCATCACCGGAATGCCGGCACGGCGCAGCTCGGCGCGGGCGGCCGCGATGTTGCGTTCCCCCATCTGCACCGAGCCCGGCGTCATCAGCTGCGCGAACATGCTGGCGCCGCCCGCGAGCTTGGCAACGAGGTGTCGCGGGTCGGCGCCGAGCGTCGCGAGTCGGTGCACCAGCAGCGGTACGGCGGTCTCGGGGAACTTGGCGGGATTGGTCGAGTCGCGAGCCAGGCTCTTGGAGGGCAGCAGGATGTGCGCCATCGCGCCGGCGCACGCGTGGGGATCGTGCAACATGATGGCCACGCACGACCCGAGTCCGAGTGTGACGAGGACCGCGTCCGCCCGGCCGGCGGCCCAGTCGGCCACCTTGACGATCGTCTCCTTCGGCGCCGGCGCTCCCGTCACGACCCCGCCAGCCGATAGATCCGCTCGCGCGGCTCTTCGAGCACGAGGCGCTCGCGCGCCGGACCGAACAACGTCTCGACCTTGCCGAGCAGCAGCACGCCCCCCGGCGCGAGGGCGTCGGCGAACAGCGTGAACAGGCGCTCCTGCATCGCGCGGTCGAAGTAGATCACCACGTTGCGGCACACCACCAGATCGTAGGGAGGCGCGGGCGCCGGCTGGCTCGTGAGGTCGTGCTTGGCGACGTGCACGATGCGCCGCAGCTCGGGGGCCGGCTGCCGCGGCGCGCCCGTGAAATAGCGCGCCACCAGCTCGGGCGGCGTCTCGCTGAACGCCGCCTCGGGATACTGGGCCGCCCGGGTGCGCTCCAGACTGGCGCGGTCGATATCGGTCGCGTCCACGCGGGCACGCGCGAGCAGCGGCTCCTGGCCGGCGCGGCGCGCCGCCTCGGCCAGCGCTACCGCGACCGTATAGGGCTCTTCGCCCGACGCGCATCCGGCCGACCACACGCGCACCTCGCCCCGGCGCGCGACCCACAAGGTGTCGAGCCGGGGCGCGAGCGCGCGCCACGTTTCCACATTCCTGAAGAATTTCGTGACGTTGATGGTGAGCGCGTCGAGCAGCAGATCGTACTCGTGCTGGTCCTGATCGAGCAGCCGGCTGTAGTCGTCGAACGTGTGGACGCCGCGCGCGCGCATGCGGACCGCGATGCGGCGCCGCAGGCAGCGGTCTTTGTAGCTGTCGCACGCCAGGCCTCGCGCCAGCGTGATCTTCTGGGTAAGCGCCCGGAACGCCCGCTCGTCCTGCCCCGCCGTCACGACAACGCGCTCAACGTGTCCAGATTGGCCTTGACGAGCTCGTGCTTCGGGTTGATCTCGAGCGCCTGCCGCCACAGCTGGGCCGCGAGCTCGCGCTCGTTCCGCTTGTACGCGATGTTGCCGAGCTTGAAGTACACGTCGTCGCCCAGGTCGGGCGCCAGCTCCACCGCGCGCCGGTAGGCCTCCCACGCCTCGTCGTAGCGCGACGCGCGATACGCCAGGTCGCCGAGGTTCTTGGACAGCTGAGGGAGCGAGGGCTCGTTCTTGCGCGCCGCGCGCACCACATCCTCGGCCCCGCCGAGGTCGCCGGCCAGCTCCTTGAGCACCGCCAGGTTGTTCTGCAGCGCGGCGTGCGACGGAAACGCCTCCGCCCCCTCCTCGGCCAGCTGCTCGGCGAGCTCGAACTCCCCCGCCCCCGCGGCGCAGAGCGTGCGCGCCCAGAACCACGCGGGCGGCGGCACCTTGGCGAACAGCTCCCGCGCCCGATCGAGTCGGCCGGCGGCGGCCGCGTAATCGCCCCGCTTCAGCGCCACGACGCCCCACCCGAGGTGCACCTTCGCGTCCGTGCGGGCGCGCGTGGCCGCCTCGCCGTACGCCGCCTCGGCTTCCTCGAGCCGGCCCAGCTGCTCGTACGCGAAGCCGAGGTTGTGGAACACCGCGGGCCGGCTGCCACCCTTCTCGGCCGCCAGCCGCAGCGCGTCCATCGCCTCGCGCCAGCGCGCTTGCTTCAGGGCCACGAGGCCGATGTAGAAGTGGGCGTTCGCCTCCCCCGAGCGCAGCTCGGCGACGCGGCGGAACTCGCGCGTCGCCTCGTCCAGCATGCCGGTCTTGTAGAAGGCGATGCCGAGATTACGATGCTCTTCGACACGCGCATCGGTGATCTGCGCGTCGGCCGCCGATGCGGTGCGGCCCACCCGGTGCACGAACCCGGCGGTGATCAGGCCGTACAGCGCCTTGCCGATCTCGAACTCTCCCAGCCCCGAGTCTTCGATCACGTGGTTCACGTCGCGCGACCCGTCGAGCAGCGGCAGAATGCGCTGCTGCGTGTCGGTCAGCTTGGCCTCGCTGATGGCGAGCCGGTCCCGGTCCACCACGAAGATCAGATCGAACCCGGGAATCTTCTTCTCGATCAGGCTCCACTCGTCCACCCGGCGCGCGCCCTCGAGCAGCAGCGACTCGGGGGTGATCGAGACGAGGAAGTCCTGACGCTCGGGGCGCACGTCCGCCTCGAAGTTGAACGTCCCCTGCGTCCAGGTGAACAGATAGTAGACCGACTCCTCGATCTGCACCCGCATGTAGCGCTCGAGATCGGCCTGGGTGAGGACGGCCATGCCGACCAGGACCTCGCCCAGCTTCTTCCCGGGCTCCCTGGTCTGGCGCTGCACGGCGGCGTCGAGCTGCGCCTGCGTGATCTTGGAGTGCTTGACCAGGATGTCGCCCAGACGGTCGCGCCGGTTGACGATCGACGCGTAGCAGATGCGGCCTTTGTCGAAGTAGATGTAGCCGAAGTTCGAGCGGTCGGCGATGGAGAGACACCCCGTCTTCTGCCCCAGCGCGAGCAGCTGGAGCACGTCGGGGAGCGACGCTTCCTTGAGCGATCCCTTGATGGCCATCAGCGGAACTCCTCGATCACGCGGTCGGCGACGTCGCTCCAGTCCCACACCATCTTCTCGCGGCTCTTGATGCCGCCCAGGCTCGACACCACGATCCCCGACGTGCGGAAGCCGCCGGTGCGCCGGCTGTCGCGCGGCGTCTGGCCCTCGAGCACTTCGCGCGCCAGCCCCGCGGTGAGCGGGCCGTCCTGCGCGGCCGCCGCGCCCACGACGCGCTGCAGCTCGCCCACCATGCCCCGCACCGACTCCGCCGGACGGTCGGCGAGGTAGTCCACCAGCGACGGATCCGGCGTGGCGTTGTGCTGGCTCAGCATGCGCTCGAGCACGGCGCGCTTCACCTCGCGGTCGGGCTCCGTGATCTCGGCGACCAGGCCCCCCGCGAGCCGCGACGCAATGCGCTCCTCCAGACCGGGGAGCGTATGCGGCTGGGCCGGCGCGGTGAACACCAGCTGCCGCTCCTTGTCCTGCAGCAGGTTGAACAGGTTGAACAGCTCTTCCTGGGTGCGCTCCTTGCCCGCGATGAGATGAATGTCGTCGAGCAACAGCGCGGTCGCGCGGCGGTAGCGCGCCCGCCACCAGTCCACGCGGTCGCCGTCGATCGCCGCGATCAGCTCGTCCACGAACGCCTGCGTCGAGAGGCATGCCACCACCGCCCGCTTCCCGCGGGCGAGCTCGAGGCCGATCGCGTTGAGCAGGTGGGTCTTCCCGAGACCGCTCTTGCCCACCAGGACGAGCGGATTGTATTTCTTGCCCGGCTGCTTCAGCACCGCGCGGGCGGCGCCCACCGCGACTTCGTTGGACGGCCCCACCGCGTACGCCGCGAGCGGGAACGCGGCCGACGGCCCCGGAGGCGGGGCGGCCCCGTCGCGCACCTTGGCGGCCACCTCCTCCGCCTCGGCGAGCCGCTCCGGGTCGCGGAACACGCTCTGCCCGGCCGCCTGGGGGTCGAGCTCGGCGACTTCGGCTTCGAGCTCCTTCAAGCGTTCGACGTCCTGCGTGAACGTCGTGATCACCGCGTCCACAGCCGCCGGCGTATCCCGCTCGAGCAGCGCCTCGAGACGGCGGGTGCGATAGCCTTCGCCCTCCCAGCGCAGCACCGCTTCCCCGACCCGCGCCCGCCACGCCTCGACCGCCTTCCCCACCGTGACGGTGACGTCGGCGAGGAAGTCGCCGAACTCGTCTCCGCCCCCACCCCGGCCAGCGGGCGCCCCTTGCCGCCCGGCGGCCTTGCCGCGGTCGCCGGCCGGGGCCTCGCTCCCGATCCCGAGCAGCTGTTTGGCCGTTTCCGCGTTGATCGACCGGTCGTTCACCGCCTGAAACGCCACCAGGCGGTTGAGCGCACCCATCAGCTCGCGCACGTTGCCGGACTCAGCGCCCGCCACCGTCTCGAGCACGCCGGGCTCGAACTTGGCCCCGCGCTCCTCGGCCTTGCGGCGCAGGATCGCGACCCGCGTCTCGTAATCCGGCGCTCCGATGTCCACCACCAGACCGCCCGAGAGCCGCGAGATCAGGCGCTCGTCCAGGTCGGCGATCTCCGGCGGCGGACGGTCGCTGGTGAGCACGATCTGGTGCCCGCCCCCCTGCAGCGCCTCCGTCAGGCGCAACAGCTCGGATTGCATCTCCTTGCGGTTCGTGAGGAACTGCACGTCGTCCACCAGCAGCACGTCCACGTTCTGGAAGCGGCGGCGAAACGCGTCGCCCTGCCCCGCGGCGATCGCGGCGTGGAACGCTTCGACGTACTCGTCCAGGGTGAGGTACTCGATGTTCAGCGCGGGGGCGACCTTCTTCGCCGCGTGACCCACCGCCATGAGGAGATGGGTCTTTCCCAGGCCCGATCCGCTGTAGATGAACAGCGGGTTGTACGCCGAGCCCGGGTTCTCCGAGACGGTCCGCCCCGCGGTGACCGCGAGCCGGTTCGCCGCGCCCACCACGAACGTGTCGAACGAATACTTGGCGTTGAGGGCGCTGGTCACGCCGCCGTCCCCGCTGCGAGCTTCTTCAGCACCAGCTCCGAAATACCCTTGAGCGTCTCGAATACCCCGGTGCCGTGCAGGGCGTCCGCGCTGAAACTCGGCACGCCGCGGAAGTTGAGCGCATCGTCGAGGTCCGCCGGCGAGAGGATCAGCTCCCGCGGCAGGTCCTGCTTGTTGTATTGCAGCACCAGCGGGATGGTGCGGATGTCCACCCCGTGCTCCAGCAGATTGCTCTGCAGGTTCTGCAGGCTCTCGAGGTTCTCGTCGAGCTGGCGCGCCTGGCTGTCGCCCACGAACACGACGCCATCCGCTCCCTGCAGCACCAGCCGGCGGGTCGCGTTGTAGTACACCTGGCCCGGCACGGTGTACAGCTGGAACCGGGTCGAAAACCCGGAGATCTGCCCCAGGTCGATGGGCAGGAAATCGAAGAACAGGGTGCGGTCGGTCTGGGTGGCGAGCGAGACCATGCGGCCGCGTCGCGAATCCGGCACCCGGCCGTAGATGTAATGCAGGTTGGTCGTCTTCCCCGAGCGGCCGGGCCCGTAGTAGACGATCTTGCAGGTGATCTCGCGCGTCGTGAAGTTGACCAGGGACACGAGGCTATCTCCCGAACAGCGTGTTCAAGCTGTCGCTCAGCTCGCGCTCGAAGTCCGCCGCGAGCACTTGCTTGGGCACGCTCTCCTTCGGGCTCGCCGCGTGCAGATCGGCGGCGAGCTGCTCGAAGAATAACTGCACCAGACCGAGCGACGAAGCATCGAGGTCGTACACGACGAGCGCCACCAGCCGGCCGCGCCCGGTCGGGACGGCCGCCAGGAAGATGCCGTGCCGCTCGCCCTGATGATTCAATCCGGCGAACGGCGGCTGGCGCAGCTGCCGGGCGATTTCTTCGGTCGTGGCCATGATGGCGGCGCCGAGCGCCGCGGCTGACATCACATCCACCGCGCGCGAGAACCCGTGCTGCGCGAGCACCTGTCCGGCGGGCGTCATCAACAGCACCAGGCGCGCCCCCGCTTCCTTGACGAACTTGACCAGCGGGTCGAAGATCCACGGCTCCACCGCGCGCGTCGTCAACCCACCGCCTCCGCCGCGCGCAGCAGCTCGAGCCGCACCAGACCCACGTTGACGTCGGGCTCCGCCACCGCGACCACCAGGACCCCCGATGCCGCGGTCACGACCAGCAGCGCTCCCTGCTCCGCCTGGAGATGCCAGAACTGCCCCGCGCCCACGCCCGCGGCCTCGAGCGCGCGACGCAGCCGGCTGGCGAGACTCGCAGCGAGCGCCGCCACCGCCGGGCCCTTGATCCCCTCCATCAGCTGCTCGGCGACGACGAGCCCGTCGTCGCCCGCGACCAGCATCGCGCCGCGCACCCCGCGCACGCGCGTCACGAGATCCAGCACGCGGCCGTATCCCGGGGGCGCCGTGGTCACGCTTGCGCCTCGAGCCAGCGCCGCGCCGCCACGGCGGCACGCTGCGCGATGATCGCCAGCCGCCCCATCGGCACCGCGCGCCCGCGCACCACCAGCAGCAGAGCCGAGCCGGTGGGCGGCGTGAGATGCGCGTGGCCGTGCTGGCCTTCCGCCGCGAGTCCGGTCCAGCTGCCCAGGCCGAGCAGCTTGGCGGTGCGCCCCGCTTCCTGCGATACGCCCGCCAGGTAGGCGGCCACCGCGTCGGTCACGTCTCGGCCGGCGGGATCCTTCAGCGCTCCACCCAGCACTTGCCCCGACGGGTCGAGCAGCAGCAGGCCTTCCTCGGCCCCTTCCAGTCCGGCGAAGACGCGCGCCTCCTCCAGCGGCTGGGCCGCCGGCGCAGGCGCCATCGGCTCCGCTGCCCCCGTGGCGGGAGCCTGGTCGCCCTCGCCGCCGTGCGCCAGCGCCAGCGCCTGCGTGATCCCCGGATCGTCCGGGGCGACGCGCCGGGCCGCCTCCAGATGGGCCGCGGCTTGCTGCACGTCGCCGACCTTGAAATACAGGAACGCGAGCCCCTTGAGCGCCCCCACGTGGTCGGGGGCGATCCGCAGCGCCATGTCCCATTCGTCGAAGGCGCGCTCGAAGTCGTGCTTGTCCGCGAGGATGCGCGCGTACAGGTCGTGCGCGTCCGCGAGATGCGGGTGGCGCTCGAGGCCGGTGAGGGCGACGCGATGCGCGGCGTCGAGCTGCCCCTTGTGACGCAGCAGCTCGGCCAGCCGCAGGAACACCAGGCTGTCCGGGTCCTGCGCCAGCTCGGCCGAGAGCTTCTTGACGTCGTCAGCCATGCGTCCCCGTGCCGGCGAGGGTCTGGGCGGCCGCGCGCGCCCGGCGCACGTCGTCGAGCCGCGCCAGCTCCGCCTCCGAGCGCGGCGCCAGGCGCTCCCACTGGGTCCACTGGTCCAGGGCCTCGGCGAACCGGCCGATGGCGACCAACGCGTAGCCCAGCAGCCGGTGGGCCGGGACGCCCAGGGGATCGAGCCGCAGGGCGCGCCGCAACTCTTCCACCGCGTCCGGACCCCGTCCCGCCGCGAGCGCGATGCGACCGAGCAGCAGGTGCACGGCGGGATCGTGCGGATGCACACCCGCGGCCTGCTCCGCCACGCTGCGTGCCTCCTCCATATCGCGCCGGGCCAGCGCATCTTCGGCCCGCGCTACCAGCTCGGCCAGGTCGCCGGCGAGCGTGGTCCGCTCGCGCTTGGCCGTGCCGGGGTCGGAGAGGACGATCACGCCCGCGCTCTCGAGGCCGAACAGGGTCTTCGCCACCTCGAAGTCGGAGCGACCCAGGGCCGCGGCGATGGCGCGCACATCGCGTTGGCCGTCGATGGCCGCCAGCATCTCCCACTCGGGGGGCAGCAGATCGAGCTCCCCGGCATCCCCCTCCAGCGGTGGGGCGAGCGCAGGCACGACGCCCAGGTGCGGAATCCGGCTCTCGATGCGCGACCACTCGTCGATGCGGCGGGCCCCCTCCATCAGGAGGGCCTCCGTGGGGATGCGGACGATCGCCTCCGTTGCGACGCCGTCCAGCGGACCCTCGGTGAAGGAGAAATAGCCCTCCCGCCAACTCATCATTTCGAACACGACTTCTTCGATCTGGAAGCGCACCTGGCGCTCGAGCTCGCGCGGCGTGATGGCGCCGAGCGAGACGAGGATCTCGCCGAGCCGCCGCTTGTCTCCCTGGCGCTCCTGCATGTCGCGGCCGCGCTCCAGGTCCGCGTCGGTGATCTTGCCGGTGCGCAACAGCAGCGCGCCGAGCGGGTGGGGATTCGAGCGGATCTCGGCGAAGATGATCGTGCCGCCCTCGAACGACACCGTGCCGGCGTTGTGCCGCAGCTCCGAGGTGACGCGCAGCACGCCCGTCTTCCGGCTGAGATCGAGCAGCTGGAACACGTCGTGGATACCGAGCTCGCGGAGCGGTCCTTCGATGGCCATCAGGCGGCGTCCGAGTCGAAGATGTGCTGGAGATCGAGCGCGGTGCGGGCGTGCACGCGCGCCCGCTGCGCGAACGGGCCGCCGGGATCCACGCGCGTCACCTTCTCCCAAGCCTCCACCGCCTCGGCGTAGCGATGCAGCCGCGCGAGCACGACGCCCAGCTGGAACAGCGCCTCGACCTCCTCGGGGTCGAACTTCAGGGCCCGGCGAAACGCTTCCAGCGCCTGCGCGTCGCGCTTGTCGTCGAGCAACGCCCGCCCCAGCAGCAGCAGCGCCGGGAGGTCGTAGGGGTCCTGCTCGAGCATCTCGGCGAGCCGCACCACCGCCTGACGCGCCCGGCCCGAGCGCCGCAGCAGGTCCGCCAGCGCGAGCGCCGCCTCGTGGAAGGTGGGGAGGGCGTCGAGCGCCCGCTCGTACGCCTGCTGCGCAGCGCTCCAGTCTTCCTTCTCCTCGTGCAGCCGGCCGAGATCGACGCACACCTGCACGTAGCCCGGATCGAGCTCGAGTGCCGCGCGGTACGCGGCGAGGGCGCCCTGCTTGTCGCCGACCTTCATTGCCACGTCGCCCTGGAGCTTGTGGAGGTCGGCGCGCCCCGGCGCCCGCGTCTGCGCCTGCTGCAGCGCCGTGAGCGCCCCGGCCGCGTCCCCGGCCGCCGCCCGTCCCCGCGCCACCGCCACCAGCGCGTCCACATGGTCGGGGGCAAGCACCAGCAGCTCCTCGGCGAGCGGGCCCGCCTCCTCGGCGCGGCGGCCCCCCAGGGCGAACAACGCCTTCACCTCGCCGAGGCGCGCGTCGATGCGGCCGGCCTCGACCGCGCGCGCCTCGCGGTAGCGCTCCAGGGCCTCGCCGTGCAGGCCCCGCTTCGCGAAGATGTCCCCGAGCAGGACGGCCGCGTCGGCGCGGCTCGCGCCCCGCTGCACCGCGCGCACCGCTTCCGCCGCCGCGACGTCCATCAACCCCTTGCTCACGTAGTCGCGGGCCAACGCCAGCGGGTCGTCGGCCGCCTTCGCCGCCGGCGGTTCCGGGGCGGCGGGCGGCTCGAGCTCCTGGAAAATGTTGTCCAGCAGCCGCTGATCGAAGTTGAAGTCCTCGCCGATCGTCTCGGCGGTCACATCGGCCGAAATCTCGGGGGCGATCCCGATCGTGGCCTTTTCGTATTGCAGGTCGATCGTGAGCGCGAATTTCTGCGAGACGTAGTAGGGATCGAGCTCCAGGGCGCGCTTGGTGGCGCGGAGCGCGCCGTCGAAGTCGCCCAGGTTCGACAGGGTGAAGCTCAGATTGTAGTGCGCCCCCGCGTGAGCGGGGTCCGCTTCCACCGCCCGCGCGAACGCGTTGCGCGCGTCCGGAAAGCGCTTCAGCTCCACCAGCACCAGGCCCACGCCGTTCCAGGCCGCGGCGGAGGTGGGCTCGCCCGACAGCACCTGGCGGTACGCCTCGAGCGCCAGCTGGAAGCGGCGCAGCTGGTACAGCAGCAGCGCGAGGTTGAGGCGCGCCGCGCTGAACCCGCCCTGCAGTCGGAGCGCCGTGCGGAACGACTCGATGCCCGAGTCGGCCGCGGTCTTGTGCGCCTGCACCACGCCGAGGTTGTTCCACGCGAGCGCGTACTTGGCGTCCACTTCCACCGCCTGCTGGTAGGACGCCAGCGCTTCGTCGGTGCGACCCGCCTGGTGCAGCACGACGCCGCGCTCGTTCCACAGCTTGGGCGAGTCCGGGACTTCGCGCAGCAGCGTCTCGTACAGCTCGAGCGCCGCGGCGAAGTCGTGCTTCAGGAGATGCACCTCGGCCATGGCCTGCAGCGTCAGCCGCCGGTCCTCGCCGCGCTCCACCGCGAGCCGGTACTCCCGCAGCGCCTCGTTGTAGTAGCCCTTCTGCCGGAAGGCGAGCCCGAGGTTGTAGTGCGCCAGCTCGTTCCCTTCCACCACCTGCGGCTCGGGCGCGAGGCGCTGGCGCCGTTCCTGGCTCTGGCGCTCCGCGTTGTAGCGCTCGAGCGAGAGGTTGGTCTGGGCGCGGGCCAGCGGCGGATTGAGCTGGATGGCCCGCTTCGAGGCGGCCCGCGCATCCTGATGGCGGCCCAGGTCGCCCAGCACGAAGGCCATCAGGTAGTGGGCGTTGGCGTTGTCGGGGTTGAGCGCTACCGCCCGCTCCAGCGCCCCGAGCGCCTCGGCGTTCAAGCCACGGTTGTAGTAGATCTCGCCCAGGTAGAAGTGCACCACGCTCGATTCGGGCTCGAGCTCGACGGCGCGCACAAACCACTCCGTCGCCGCTTCCGGCCGCCCGCGGTTCTTTTCCGCGAGCCCGAGCTGGATGATGGCGGCCACGTCGCTCGGGCGGTGCGCCAGCAGCTGCTCGAACTCCCCCACGGCGTCCTCATGGGCGCCGAGGATCGCGTAGGCACGGCCCAGCTCCCAGCGCGCGTCGCGGTCGTCGGGGGCGCTGCGCAGCCGCTCCCGCAGCTGGGCCACCCGCTGGTCGTAGTAGCCGGTGTCGTGATAGGCGATCTCGAGATTGCGCTGCGCGACCTGCATCTTCGGGTCGAGCTCGAGCGCGCGGGTGAACTCCGCGATCGCGTCCTCGACCAGTCCCTTCTGGTAATACAGGACGCCGAGGTTGTTGTGCGCTCCGGCGTCCGAGGGGTCGATCCGGCGGGCGAAGGATCGGAGGACGGCGAGGTCGCGTTCCGAGAGCGCCGGCGCCGTCACGCGTCAGCTCAGGCGGATGGCGTCAAAAATGGCCTTGAGCGACGCCAGATCGGGGAGCAGCAGGAAGTGACCCCGCAGCCCCTCGGGCGAGTCGATGGCGAACTCGGTCTCGACGCAGAACACGAAGTCGCGCTCGTGTCCGAAGTTGAGGTAGGTGGTGGTGAGCACCGCCGCCGACAGGTCCACCACGAGGCTCGGCACCGAGGGCAGCAGCAGCATGCCCATGAAGTCCGACAGGGCGTTCATGTAGGCGCCCGCGAGAATGTTGCCGGCCTCCTTGAGGCACGACTGCTCCAGGGCGTCGAACGTCGCGGTCGTGCCGATCGGACGGCGCAGCAGCATGTCGCACAACCGCCGTGCCACCGATTCGGGGAACAAGAGCAGCGTCCGCCCGGTCAGGTCCCCCAGCATGTGCATCAGCACGGCGGCGACGACTTCCTGGGGGTGACCCAGCAGGTTGGGCACCTCCTCCAGCCGCGCGATGTTGATCTGCGGCACGCTGATCATGATGCGGCGGTTCGTGAGCTGCGACAACGCCGTGGCGGCGTGCCCCGCCCCGATGTTGGCCACCTCGCGCAGCGCGTCGATCTGCAGCTCCTTCAGATCTCGCACGTCCTCCATGCCGCCTCCCGTGAGCCTAGACGAGCCCGCCGGCGTCGAGAATCAACGCCGGGATCCCGTCGCCCATGATGGTCGCTCCGCTGAACACCGGCAGCGTCCCTTGCGGCGGGTCGAAACCCTTCACGACGATCTCCTGCTGACCCAGCATCCCGTCTACGACGATACCGCTGCGGCGCTCGCCCATCTCGAGCACGATGATCGGGCAGCGCGGCGGGGCATCGCCGCTCACCCCCAGCATGCGCCGCAGGTGCACCAGCGGCACCACCCGGTCGCGCAGCACGATCGCCTCGCGCCCTTCCACGATGGTGGTCGGCTGCACCCCGAATTCGACCGTCTCCGCCACGTACGTCAGCGGCAGCGCGTAACGCTCCCTTCCGACTCCCGCGATCAGCGCCCGCACGATCGCGAGCGTCACCGGCAGCCGCAGCACGAAGCTCGTCCCCTTGCCCGCCTCCGTACGTATGTCGATCGAGCCGCCCAGCGCGCGGATGCGCGTCACAGCCACGTCGATCCCCACCCCCCGCCCCGACACGCTGGTCACGGCGTCCGCGGTCGAGAACCCCGGTCGCGCCAGCACCCGCAGCAGCTGGTCGTCCGACAGGGCCTCGGCGTGGGGATCGACCAGACCTTCGCGTTTCGCCCGCTCCAGGATCCGGGCGCGGTCGATGCCACGACCGTTGTCGCTCACGCTGATCGCCACGCTGGCCCGCTCACGCACCGCCGCCAGCACGATCTCGCCCTCCGGAGGCTTGCCGCGGCGGCGCCGCTCGGCCGGCGTCTCGATCCCGTGGTCCACGGCGTTGCGGATCAGGTGCAGCAACGGGTCGCCCAGCTCGTCCAGGATCGCCCGATCGAGCTCGATCTCTTTCCCCTCCACGCGGAACGCCACCTGCTTGTCCAGCTCGCGCGCCAGATCGCGCACCAGGCGCGGGAACCGGTCGAACACCTGCCACACGGGCGTCATGCGCGCCTGGATGATCCCGGCCTGGAGGTCCCCGGAGAGCCGCGAGATCTGAATCGCGACATCGTCGATGGCGGGATCGCGTCGCTCCGCGGCGAGCTCGTTGAGACGGCCGCGCGCGGTCACCAGCTCGCCGATCAGGTCCATCAGCTCGTCCAGACGCCGCAGGTCCACCCGGATGTGCCGGCTCTTCTCCGGCACGGCCTCGCCTGGAGCGCCCACTCCTCCCCCCGCTGCCCCGGCCGCCGCGGCGCGCGGGGCCGCGGCGCGGCGCTCCTCGCCCCCGACCGACACGTGCTCCACGTCGCCCGCCCCGCGCACCGCCCGCTCGATCTCCGCCGGCGCGGCAGACGACTCGAGCCGGAAGCTGAAGCGGCCGTCGAAGTCATCCGACTCGAACGCCGCCTGGGGCGGCGTGACGCCCTGGACCGCCCCGAGCGCCTGCGCCCGCTTGAGGGCGAGCAGCGCGCGCCCGCCCTTGAGCGGCGCCTCGGCGCGCAGCGTGACCTGCACCAGCCGTCCCCCTCCTCCCACCGGCGTGGCCCGCGGCTCGACCGCCGCTGCGGCGGTGGGCGCCGCTGTGGACCGCGCGGGCCCCGCGAGCAGCGTCGCTGCGCTCTCCAGATCGGCCGCGACCTCGGCCACGTCGAGCTCGTCCTCCCGTCCCACCACCGACAGCTCCACGGCGTTCTCGAGCGCATCGCGCGCCCGGAACAGGAGCTGCAGCAGCTCGTCGGTCGCGGGGCGCGCGCCGCGGCGCAGCAGGTCGAGCAGATTCTCGGTGCGGTGGGCGACATCCGTGACGCGGGCGTAGCCCATGGTCGCCGCCATGCCCTTCACGGTGTGCACGGCGCGGAACAGCCCGGCCACGGGCGCGGGATTGGCGGGGGCGCGCTCCCAGTCGAGCAGCAGCTGGTTGCAGACGCTCAGATGCTCCCGGCTCTCGGCCAGGAACAGCTCGGCGTACTGCGAGAGGTCCATGGCGTCAGCCGAGGACCCGCTGCACCGCTTCGAGGACGCGCGACGGCTGGAACGGCTTCACGACGAAGTCCTTCGCCCCCGCCTGGATCGCTTCGACCACGAGCGCCTGCTGCCCCATCGCGCTGCACATGAGGATCTTCGCGTCGGGATCCTGCTTGACGATCTCGCGCACGGCATCGATGCCGCCCATGTCCGGCATGACGATGTCCATGGTCACGAGATCGGGCTTGAGCTGTCGGTATTTCTCGACCGCCTGGGTCCCCGTCTCCGCTTCACCCACGATCTCGAAACCGGCCTGGGCCAGGATGTCCGAGATCATCGTCCGCATGAAGATGGCGTCGTCGCAGACGAGGACAGTGTGGCTCACACACCCTCCTAGGAAGACAGAATGGGGGTTAGCAGCGCGTCGGTATCGAGGACCACGAAGAGTTGACCGGCGCGACGCCCGACGGCCCGCACCAGGGTCGGATCGATGCCGGGCAGCGCCTGCCGGCGTTCCAGCGCCTCCCCACCCACGGAGAGGAGGTCCACCACTTCATCCACCGTGAAGCCGAGGACCTTCTTCCCACGGCCCACCTCGAGCAGGACCGTGGTGCCGGGACCGGCATCGGCGGACGGCTCGGGCTGGCGCAGCGCCCGCCATCCCTCGACGACCGTGACCAGCGTCCCCCGCACGTTGACCAGGCCCGCCACGACCGGCGGCGCCCCGGGGATCCGGGTGGGCGCGAGCCGTGGCAGGATCTCACGGACCCGTTCCGCCTCGGCCGCACAGACGAGGCTGCCTACCCGGAACAGCAACAGTCGGACGACCCCGGCGTCACTCATCCGAAGCGAAGAAGCCAAGATACTGCAAGGGGTTGCGTTGAGCAAGCAAAGTGGAGTCGGCCGCCGCTTCGGCAAGCGCCGGTAGCAACTCGCGCGGCCATTCCGAGCGCAGCACGAGCGGCGCGCCCGTCACCGGATGGACCAGCGCGAGCAAGGCCGCGTGCAACAGCTGCCGCGGCGCCAGCGCCTCGAGGCGCTCGGCCGCGTGACGCGCCGACGGCGTCACGCGGCGGCTGCCGCCGAACGCATACTCGCGGTCGCCCACGACCGGGTGGCCCACATGCGCCAGATGGACCCGGATCTGGTGCGTGCGCCCGGTGCCGAGCTCGACGCGCGCCAGGTCGGCGTGGGCAAAGCGCGCCACGACGCGCACGTGGGTGAGGGCGTGGCGCCCGCCCGCGAGCACCGTCATGCGCTTGCGATCCTTGGGATGACGCGCGATCGGCGCCTCGATGTCCACCGGGCTGTTGGCGAAGTGCCCCCAGGCGAGCGCCGCGTACACCCGCCGCAGCTCGCGCCGCTCGATCATCCGCGCCAGGCGGCGGTGCGCCAGGCCGGTCTTGGCGACGAGCAGCAGGCCCGACGTATCGCGGTCGAGCCGGTGCACGATGCCGGGCCGCCCCTCGGTGGCCGCCCCCTCTCCTTCCGCCAGCGCGGTGCCTCGCTCCACGAGCACGTTGACGAGCGTGTCGTCCCAGTGACCGGGCCCCGGATGTACGACCAGGCCCGCCGGCTTGTCGAGGACGGCGAGGTGCTCGTCTTCATAGGCGAACGTGAGGTCGCGGTGGGCGGGGGCGTAGCTCCGGGGCGGCGGCTCCTCGGGCGGCAGCTCGACCGACACCACGGCGCCGCGCGCCAGCTGGACCGAGGCGCGCAACGGGCGCCCGTCACGGGTGACGTGTTTGTCGGCGATGAGGCGGGCGGCGACGGTGCGGGACAGCGCGAGCTGATCGGCGAGGAAGCGGTCGAGACGCTCGGTCTCGGGAACGACGACGCAGAAGGTGACGGCGGCCATCAAGGCTCGGCCGCCCTGGCCTCCTTCGCCCGCTCCTGCGCCCGGCCCTCGAGCCAGAGCGACACGGCGAGCGCGATCGCCCCCACCGTGATGGCGGAGTCGGCGACGTTGAAGGTCGGCCAGCGGGTGCTCCCGATCCCCACGTCCACGAAGTCCACGACGCCCCGCGCGCTGCGCACGCGATCGATCACGTTGCCCACCGCGCCGGCGCACACCAGCGCGAGGGCGACGATGCGGAAACGGTCGCCCGGGCGGGTCGCCAGCACCATGGATCGCAGCACGAACAGGGCCACGATCGCGAGCGCGAAGAAGATCCAGCGCGAGTAAGCGCCGAGGCACAGCCCGAACGCCGCGCACTGGTTGAACACCAGCCGCAGCTGCACGATGTCGCCGACGAGACGTATGGGCCGCGTGGGCGCGAGCCACGCCTCCGCCAGCAGTTTGGTGGCGAGATCCGCGACGACAACCACGGCGGCGGTTCCCCAGAACACGCGCCGATCAGCGACGCTTGCCATCTTCCTCCTTGGCCTTGCACTTGATGCAGAGCCGGGCGTGCGGCAGCGCGTCGAGCCGCTCGAACACGATGTCCTCGCCGCATTGCTCGCACTTGCCGAACTTCTCGGGCGTCTGATACAGCCGCCGCAGGGCCTGGTTGACGTGCCACAGATAGCGGCCCTCCTGCGAGGCGAACAAGAACGCCTTCTCGCGCTCCATGGCGTCGGTGCCCTGGTCCGCCATGTGGAACGAGTAGCTCGAGAGGTCGCCGTCCGACGCCTGCAGGCTCGAGTTGAAAGACTCGCCGTAATAGCCGAGCTCCTTCATCACCCGGGCGCGCTCCTCGAGCAGTCGCTTCTCGAGATGCGTCAGCTGCTTCTTGCTCAGACTACTCTTGGTCGTCTTGGCTTTGGACTTCGTCGGCATTATCGCGTACCGCCCTTTCGTCCGTCATGGCGCCGCAGCGCAATCGTCACGCGGCGGGCTTCGATGTCCAGTTCTCGTGTCACGTCCGCCTCTTCGAACACGCTGCCCAGCACCAGTCTGCGGGCCAGGGTCTCGCCCTCGACGAAGCTCTCAAACGCCGACACGGCGGCCACGACGTCCGCCGCGCCGGCCACGCTCAACTCGATGCGGGTCGTGTACTCATAGCCCGCCTCCTTGCGCAACCGCTGGACGCGGTGCACCAGCTCGCGCGCCAGGCCCTCCTGGATCAGATCCTCCGACAGCCGCGGGTCGACGGCGACGACGTACGGCCCGTCGGCCTGGACCGCCCAGTCGCTCACCACCTCGCGCGTCACCAGCACGTCCTCGGGGTGCAGCTCGAATTCTCCCACCCGTACGGGGTCCCCACGTTCGAGCGCCGCCAGCTGTTCCGCCGTGAGCTGCGACACCACGGCCGCCGCCCGCGGCGTGTCCTTGCCGTAGCGCTTTCCCAGGCTGCGGAACTCCGCTTTCCCCTTGAGCCGCACCAGCTCGTGGTCGGACCCGGCGACGTCGACCGCCTTGGCGTTCACTTCGGCGGCCAGGATATCTAACAGGTCGGCGAAGGCCGGGCCCTTCACGGCCGCCGGCACGGCCACCTGCAGCCGGGCGACCGGCTGGCGCACGTTCAGCTTCCTGGTCTCCCGCGCCGCCCGCGCCAGGGAGGCGAGGCGGCGGTGGGCCGCCATGGCCTCCAGCAGCCCCGGCTCCCGGCGCCCCTGATCGGCGGGGAACGGCGCGAGATGCACCGAGGTTCCCGTGAGCGAGCGGTGCACCCAGTCGGCGATGAACGGCGCCACGGGCGCGAGCAGCCGGGCCGCCGTCACGAGCACCTCGTGCAGCGTCGCCAGGGCGGCCGGGTCGGCCGCCCGGTCCGGGGCCCAGAAGCGCGGCCGGTTGGTGCGGACGTACCAGTTGGACAGGTCGTCCACGACGAACCCCATGATGGCGCGCACACCGGTCGTCACGTCGTAGTCGTTCCAGGCAGCCCGCGTCGCCGCGACCACCTCGTCGAGCCGGGCCAGCACCCACCGGTCCGTGAGGGGGCGGTCGGCGACCGGCGTGGCAGCGTCGGACGGCTTCCAGTCGCCCGCGTACTGCGCGAAGAAATTGTAGGTGTGGCGCACCGTGTTGAGGAACCCGCCCGCGACATCGGGCACCTGGCGCCGGTCGAACCGCTTGGGCAGCCACACCTGGCTCTGGCCGAGCAGGTAGAGGCGCACCGCGTCCGCGCCGTACTCCTCGATCACTTCCCAGGGATTCACGACGTTGCCGCGGCTCTTCGACATCTTCTGGCCCTGCGCGTCGAGCACCAGCTCGTTGACGATCACGTTCTTGTACACGAGCGAGTCGAACGCCGTGACGCCGATCGCGAGCAGCGAATAGAACCAGCCGCGCGTCTGGTCCACCCCCTCGCAGATGAAGTCCGCGGGGAAGTGCGCCTTGAAGTCGGCCTGATGCTCGAACGGGTGATGCCACTGCGCGTACGGCATCGCGCCCGAGTCGAACCACGCGTCGATCACCTCGGGGACGCGCCGCATGGTGCCGCCGCAGCTGCGGCAGCGCCAGCTGTACTGGTCGATGGTCGGCTTGTGCGGATCGAACGCCGCCGGCAGCCGCTTGCCCCAGCGCTCCGCCAGCTCGGCGAACGAGCCGATCACCTCGCGGTGCTCGCCCTCCGCATCGCACTGCCACACGTTGAGCGGCGTGCCCCAGTAACGGTCGCGCGACAACGCCCAGTCGACGTTGTTCTCGAGCCACGCGCCGAACCGGCCGCTGCCCACCTCGGGCGGGTGCCAGGCGACCTGCGCGTTGACCTCGAGCATACGGCTGCGCACCGCCGTGGTGCGCACGAACCAGGAGCTGCGCGCGTAATAGATGAGCGCCGAATCGCAGCGCCAGCAAAACGGATAGGTGTGCGTGTAGGGCAGCGTCTCCAGCCAGCGCCCCTCGCGCTTCAAGCGCTCGATGATCAGCCGGTTGGTCTCCTTGTCGGTCACGAGCCGGCCGTTGATCTCGTCCCAGCCGGTGCCCTGGAACGTGCCGTCCGGCGCCACCGGGTTCACCATGGCGAGGCCGTACTGCTGCGCGGCGGCGTAGTCGTCGGCGCCGAAGGCGGGGGCCATGTGCACCAGCCCCGTCCCCTCCTCCGCCGAGACGAACCCTCCCGCCACCACCACGGCCCGTTGCCCCTCCGGCGGCAGCGGCACCAGCTCGAGTGGCCGCACGTACTTCTGGCCCACGAGGTCGCGACCCGGATACCCGGCGATCCGCGGGGCCGCCGCCAGCGGCTTCCCGCCCACGTGCACGTGCGTCGCGCGCTCGACCGCGACGATGTAACGGACCCCGTTCACGTCGTACTCGCCGTATTCCAGGTCGGGATGCACCGCCACGGCCACGTTCGCCAGCAGGGTCCACGGCGTCGTGGTCCAGATGACCAGCTGACGCTTCGGATCGCTCGCCAGCGCGAAGGTCACGAAGACGGAATTGGTCTGGACTTCGTCGTAGCCCAGCGCCAGCTCGTGCGACGACAGCGCCGTGCCGCAGCGCGGGCAATAGGGCAGCACTTTGTGCCCCCGATACAGCAGCGCCTTGTCGTACAGCCGCTTCAGCAGCCACCACACCGTTTCGATGTATTCGGGCGTGTACGTGATGTACGGATGCTCGTAATCCAGCCAGTACCCGATGCGCTCGGACAGCGACTCCCAGTCCGTCTTGTAGGTAAAGACGTTCTCGCGGCACAGCTGGTTGAACTTCTCCACGCCGTACGCCTCGATCTGCTTCTTGCCCGAGATGCCGAGCGTTTTCTCGACCTCGATCTCGACGGGCAAGCCGTGCGTGTCCCAGCCCGCGATGCGCGTCACGCCCTGCCCCAGCATCGTGTGGTAGCGGCACACCAGATCCTTGATGGTGCGCGCGAACACGTGATGAATGCCCGGCCGCCCGTTGGCCGTGGGCGGCCCCTCGTAGAACACGAACGGGGGGCCGTACCGGGCGGCATCCTGCGTTTTCTGAAACAGCCGCTCGTGCTTCCAGGCCGCGAGCAGCTGCTTCTCCAGCCCATCCGGCGAGAGTTTGGGATCGAACAGCCGGTACGCCATCAGTTGAGGCGCTCCAGCACGCCGCGCACCAACGCCGCGAGCTTGGGCTCGGCGCCACGCGCCACGGCGATGATCTGCTCCACCGACGTGGGGAGCAGCGCGTCGGGCAGGCACTGGTCGGTGATGATCGACACCCCGAGCACCCGGACGCCCAGGTGCACGGCGGTGATGACTTCCGGCACCGTGCTCATGCCCACGACATCGGCGCCGAGCGCCCGCAGCATGCGGTACTCGGCGCGCGTCTCGAGGCTCGGGCCCGTGACGGCCACGTAGACGCCCTCGCGCAACGTGAGGCCGCGCTCCAGGGCCACGGCGCGCGCCAGGGCGCGCAGGCCGGCGTCGTAGGGCTCGGACAGGTCGGGAAAACGCGGCCCGAGCCGGTCGTCGTTGGGGCCGACGAGCGGGTTGTCGCCCAGCAGGTTGATGTGATCGGCGATGAGCATCAGGTCGCCCGGACTCCACAGGGGATGCATCCCGCCGCACGCGTTCGACACGATCAACGTCCGCGCGCCGAGCTGGAACAGGACGCGCACGGGGAAAGCGATCTGCGCGAGCGTGTACCCTTCGTAGCGGTGGAACCGCCCCTGCATCGCCATGACCCGCCGCCCCGCCAGCGTGCCCACCAGCAGCGCGCCGGCGTGGCTCTCCACCGTCGAGAGCGGAAACCCGGGGATCTCTCCGTAGGGGATCCGCGTCTCCACGCTCACCGCCTCGGCCAGTCCGCCGAGCCCGGTGCCGAGGATGATCGCGACCTCCGGGACGAGCCGGGTCCGCGCCTGCACCGCGCGAACCGCCTCGGCGATCATCCGTCCCGTTGACCGTCCAGCGCGCGCAGCTCGGCCAGCTGACGCTCGAGCAGCGCGCGGAATCCGGCCACGTACGCCTGGAACTGGCGCTGCACGTCGGCGCTCTGGCGCTCGACCTCGCCCTGCGAGGCGCGCGCGCCGTCGAGAATGCGCTGCGCTTCGGCTTGCGCCTCGCGCACGATCACCTGCGCCTCGCGCGCCGCGCCCGCGCGCGTCTCCTCGCGCAGCTGTTGCGCCGCCACCAGCGCCTCGTTCATGGCGCGCTCGCGCTCGCGGTACACCCGCAGCTGCTCGCCCAGCGCCGCCAGGCGCTCGTCGAGCACGGCCTTCTCGCGCAGGATCCGCTCCAGCTCGTCGGCCACGCGCGCGCGAAAGTCCTCCACGCCGAGCGGCTCGTACCCGCGCAGCCTGCGCCGGAACTCCTGCTTCCGGACATCGAGCGGGGTGAGATGGAACGCGGGCTCGCTCACCGCGTCGTCGCCTCCCTCGGTCCGAACAGGACGGTACCCAAGCGGATCACCGTTGCCCCCTCCTCCACCGCCGTGCCGTAGTCGGCGGACATCCCCATCGAGAGCGTCGGCAGCCATACTCCCTCCTCCTGCAAGGCGTCCCGCAGCTCGCGCAGCCCGCGGAACGTGCGCCGCTGCACGTCGGGCTCATCGGTGAACGGCGCGATCGTCATCAGCCCCTCGAGCGCCAGATGCGGCAACCCGGCCACGTGCCGCGCCACGGCCGGCGCCTCCGCCGGCGCGCACCCGCTCTTTTGCGCCTCCCCCGCCACATTCACCTGCAGCAGCACCCGCTGCGGCGCGCCGTGGGCCGCCGCCCGCTTGTCCAGTTCCTCCGCGAGGGCGGCCGAGTCCACCGAGTGGACCAGCGCGAAGCGCCCGGCCACGAGCTTCGCCTTGTTGCGCTGCAGGTGCCCGATCAGGTGCCAGGTCGCCCGCCGCCCCGCCGGCGTGTCCAGCTTCTGCACCGCTTCCTGCACGCGGTTCTCGCCCAGGTCCGTGAGGCCCGCGGCGAGCGCCGCCTCCACCGCGTCGAGTCCGAAGCCCTTGGTCACCGCCACGATCGTCACCGGCTGCGTCCGCCCGCCGATCGCCTGCCGCCGAGCGATCTCGACCCGTACGTGGGCCAGGCGCTCGGGGAGGGCCCCAAAATTCATAACCGTGGAAATTAGCCCAGGGCGCTTATTGAAACAATCGGGGGGTCAGCCGGCGGCAGCGGTAACTCGTTCGCCGCCTTCGAGGTGCGCGATGGCGCCGGAGAGGAGATCGCGCACCTGCTGCGGCGTGAGATGGCGGTGCAGCAGTCCGTGACTGGCCACGGAGATGGTCGAGGTCTCCTCCGAGACGACGAACACGGTCGCATCGGTCTCCTCGGACAGCCCCAGCGCCGCGCGGTGGCGGGTCCCGAGCGATTTGTCCGCGACCTTGAACTGGGTGAGCGGGAGCACGCAACCGGCACCGATGATCCGGTCGCCCCGCACCAGCACGGCGCCGTCGTGCAGCGGCGAGTACGGCGTGAAGATCGTGGTGAGCAGGTCGGCCGATACTTTGGCTTCCATCGGCACGCCGGAGGAGATGAACTCCTCGAGCCCGATGTCGCCCTCCACGGCGACGATGGCGCCGGTGCCGCCCCGCGACAGCCGATCCATCGCCTCGGCGATCTCCTCGGCCACCGACTGGCGCTCGCTCTGCGAGAAGCGGCGCATGAGCCGCGACTGGCCCAGTCGCGCCAGGGCGTTCCGCAGCTCGGGCTGGAACACCACCACCGCCGCGAACGCCCCGAACGTGAACACGTACGAGAGCAGCGCGCTGATCATCGTGAACTTGGCGAGCAGCGAGGCGAAGTAGGCGATCGACAGGATCATGACGCCGACCACGATCTGCATCGCCCGCGTGCCGACCAGAAACAGCAGGAAACGGTAGATGACGAACGCGACGAGCAGGATCTCGACCACGTCCGGCCAGAACCGCGGGATCAGGAACCGGTAGGCTTCGAAGTTCACGGTACGCTCGTCGTCGCGCCGGCCACCCGCAGCGCCTCGCAGGCGAGCGCGGCGTCGTGGACCCGGAACAGGCGTGCTCCACGCTCCCACGCGAGCGCGCACGCCACGGCCGTGGCGCGGTCGCGATCCTCGACCGGCCGCCCCGTGGCGGCCCCGAGGAAGCGCTTACGCGACGGCCCTACCGCTACAGGATACCCCAAGCCGACCACGGTGGCCAGCTCGTCGAGCAGGCGGAAGTTCTGCTCCGGCCCCTTCGCGAACCCGAACCCCGGGTCCACCACGATACGCTCGTGCGGTACACCCGCGTCCTCGGCCCCCGCCGCGGCGGCAGCCAGCTCGGCGGCGACCTCGGCCGCCACGTGCCGGTACACGGCCAGCCCATCCATTGTGTCCGGCGTCCCGCGCATGTGCATGACGATCACCCCCGCCCCGCCGTCCGCCACCACGCGCGCGAGCTCGGGATCGAAGGCCAGGCCCGACACGTCGTTGATCACCGCGGCCCCGGCCGCGAGCGCGGCCCGCGCCACCGCGGCCTTGCGCGTGTCCACCGACACCGGCCCCAAGCCGCGGCGCGCCAGCTGCTCGATCACGGGGGCCACCCGCGCGATCTCCTCGGGCGCCGCCACCGGTGCCGCGCCGGGCCGCGTCGACTCGCCCCCCACATCCAGCAGCTCGCACCCGTCCGCCACGAGCCGCTCGGCCTGCGCCACCGCGCGGTCGGCGGTGAAGAAGCGGCCGCCGTCCGAGAAGGAGTCGGGCGTCACGTTCACGATACCGATCAGCACGGGATGGTCGAGGGCGAGCGTGCGCCCCGCGATCTCCCAGCGGCGCGGCGGGTCGGCGTAGCTCGCCAGGAAACGGCCCAGCGCGGGCGCCAGATTCTCGAGCCCGGCCGGCAGCCGGTCGGGGCGCGCCAGCGGGGCCAGCCGGCTCGCGGCCGTGCTCACGAGCGCCCATCCGTCGCCGGTGAGCACATCGGCGCCCGCCTTCGCACCCCAACGCACCAGCGCTTCGCGCTCGGGCTCGGTGACGTCCTCGAGCAGCACGACGAGGGACTGCATGCCCGTGGCGGCGAACCACGCGGGCTGGGCCTCCCAGCCCCGCGCCGCGAGCGCGGCGCGCACGGCTTCGGGCGTGTGCGCGGCGAGCGGGGTGAGCTTCACCGCACGGGCCTCGCGGGCTAGGACGCCCGCAGCGCGTTGACGATGTTCAGTCGCGCGGCCCGCACCGCCGGGAGGAAGCCGCCGACCACACCCATCACCACGGCGAAGATCAGGGCGCGCGTGACGACGCCGGGTGACAAGGCGAACCCGAAGCCGATCTCCGAGAAACTGCCGAAGTTGAGGGTCGAGACCCGGGCGAAGGAGAGTAGCGACGCGAGCCCGACGCCCGCTGCTCCGCCCGCGATCGCGAGCAGCACGGACTCGACCAGGAAGGCCGTCAGCACGCTGCGCCGTTGGAATCCCAGGGCGCGCAGCGTCCCCACCTCGACGGTCCGGCTCGCGACCGCGGCGTACATCGTGATCATGGCGCCGATCATCGCGCCGACGCTGAAGATCGTGGTCACGACGAGACCGAGGATCTTGATGAACTTCGCCATCGCCTGCGACTGCTCGCGATAGAAGTCCTGCTCGCGCTTGAGCTCCAGGGACTGCGAGCGCGGATCGGCCTGGAGTCGCGCTTTGACGGCGTCGAACTGACCCGGAGCGCGCAGGCGAAACGTCGCGGACGAGTACACGGGACGCCCGAAGGCCTGCATCAGTTGGTCCGCGTCCCCCCAGATCTCGGAGTCGAACCCCGTGCCGCCGGCGTCGGCGATCCCCACCACGGTCCAGCGGTCCCCGCCGAACAACAGCTCGGCGCCTACCGCGACGCCCTGGAACCGCTGCGCGATGTTCTCGCCCACGACGATCTCGTGAGTGCCGAACTGGAATGCCCGACCCTGCGTGATGCGGAAGCCGGGCCGCAGCTCGAACGCTTGCGGCGAAACCCCGCGCACCGACACGTTGCTCATGCCGTTCGTGGTTTTCTTGTAGAGGTTGATCACGACGACGACTTCCCGCGACAAGAGCGGGCGGCCGTCCTTGGCAAGGGCTACCTCGGGCTGCGTCTCGAGCACGCTCGCCGTACCCCGGTCGATCTGGCTCACCAGCTCCGAGCCGGCCGAGCGCCGCAGCACGATGGCGTTGTCGGGCGACCCCGTCTCCACGAGCGTCGCCTCGAGCCCCCGCGCGAGCATCAGGACCCCGGCAAACACGAACACGACGAGCGCCACGCCGCCCAGCGTCAAGGCCGTCGTGAGGCGGCGGGCCCAGAGGCTCCGCCAGATGTAGGAGAAAGGTATGCGCATCGGTGTCCGCTACCCCACGGTGCGCAGGCCGGCAACGATCGGCGTGCGCACCACGCGGGCGGCGGGGAACAGCGCCGCGACCGCCCCGGCGGCGAGCGCCGCCCCGAGCGCGAGGGCGATCGTCAGCGGCGCGACGTTGATGATCGGGAAGAACGTCGGGAGCGCCTTGCCGAAGCCCGCCACCATCGGGAACGTGAGCGCCAAGCCGAGCAGGCCCCCGCACAAGGCGATGAGCAACGACTCCCCGAAGATGAGGCCGACGAGATGTCGTCCGGAGAAGCCCAAGGTCTTGAGGACGGCGTACTCGCGCGTCCGCTCCCGCACCGCCATCACGATGGTATTCGCGAGCACGAGCAGGATGATCCCCACGATCACAACCGAGATCACCTGCATCGCCGTGATGATCGCGCTCGACATCGCGACGAAGCTCTGCTGGAATGCCTTCTCGCTCTCGGTCTTGGTCGGCGCCCGCGAATTGTGGAATTGCTCGTCGACGGTGGTCGCTACCCCCGGCATCGCGTCGGGCGACTGCACGCGGAGGATGTACCAGCCGATGCCCACCGACCGGCCTGGCTCACGCGCCTGCACCTGCTCGTACAGATAGTTCCACTGGAAGAACATCTGCGTCTCGTCCACGGTGTGGTCCCGGCCCGCGTAGACCCCCCGAACCACCCACTCCCACCGGCCCGGGAAGATGTCACCTTCCATGGTGATCACGTCGCCGATCTTGAAGCCGTGTTGCGCGGCAAGCTTGCGGCCGATGATGCAGGCGTTGCGCTCCTTCTGGAAGGTGGCGAGCTGATCGGGCGGCACCTGGAACTCCGGGTACAGATCGAAGAACGTCTCCGGGTCCACGGCCAGACGCGGCCAGAAGTTCTTGAAGTCGTTGGGGTCGCCGTACACGCCGCCGAACCAGTTGGCCCAGGAGACCGCCGTCACACCGGGGGCGCGAACGATCTGTTGGCGATACGGCGCCGGCAACGGAAAAATGAACGATACGCTGTGCCGCGTGATCATCCGGTTCTCGGCCGAGCCCGCAACGCCGGCGTTCCAGGCCCCCACGATCGTCCGGATCAGGCCGAACGCCATCACCGCCGTGGCGATGCCGAGCATGGTGAGCACCGTGCGCAGGCGATGCCGGAACAGGTTCTTGAAGACCAATTTCATTGCAGTTCGCCCTTGTCGAGGTGCCGCACGATATGCGCCCGCTCGACGGCGTGCGGATCGTGCGTCACCATCACGATGGTCTTCTTGAATTCCTTGTTCAACCGCTCGAGCAGCGTGAGCACCTCTTCGGCGGACTTGCGATCCAGATCGCCGGTCGGCTCGTCCGCCACCAGGATCGTGGGATCGCTGGCGATGGCCCGCGCGATCGCCACCCGCTGCTCCTGACCGCCCGAGAGCTGGCGCGGATAATGGTGCACGCGGTCGGCAAGGCCGACCAGCGCGAGCGCCGTCTCCACGTGCTTCCTCCGCTCGGCCTTCGAAAGCGGGGCCAGGAGCAGCGGCAGCTCGACGTTCTCGAATGCCGTGAGCACGGGGAGCAGGTTGTAGAACTGGAACACGAACCCGATGTGCGTGGCCCGCCAGCGAGCCGCCTCCGATTCGCTCAGTTTGGTGACGTCGGTCCCGGCGACCGCCACCGACCCGGCGTCGGGACGATCGATGCCGGCGATCAGGTTCAGTAGCGTAGTCTTCCCGGACCCCGAAGGGCCCATCAGTCCAAGGAATTCGCCCTCGGGGACATCGAGCGAGATGTCGCGCAGCACGGGAATCGCCATGCTGTCGCGTCGATAGGATTTGGAGACGCCGCGAACCTGCACGATCGGATTGGGCATGGACTCCTCTACTGCACGGTGACTTTGGCGCCGCCACGCAGGCGGGCGCCGACGCTGTCGACCACGAGGGCGCCGGGACGTAATCCCTCGCGCACGGCCACGGACGACCCGAGCTGCCGGCCCACCGCCACGGGCACCTCCACCGCCCGGCCCGCCTCGACGACGAACACGACGCTACGCCCGTTTCGCTCGGCCACCGCGGTGGCCGGCACCACCAGCACCGGCTGGGTGTCCACCGCCACGCGCCCCGGGCGCGGCAGGAAGTGCACCTTGGCGCTCATCTCCGGCAGCACGCGCGCGTCATAGCCGCGGAAGGCCACCTTCACCTGCACCGTCGCTTTGGCGCGGTCGGCCGTGGGCACGATCTTGGCGACGACGCCCGGATACCGCACGTCGGGGTACGCGTCCAGCACGATCTCGCACGGCTGGTCGGGGCCGATGGCCTCGAGGTTGGATTCCGCCACGTCGGCCTCGACCTGGAGCGAGCGCAGGTCGGCCACCGTGACCACGGCGCTCTTGGAGAACGCGCTCGCGGCGAGCGGAGCGACGACTTCACCCACGTCCGCGTTCTTCGTCAGCACCGTCCCGTCGAAGGGCGCGCGGATGACGGTATTCTCGAGCGCCACCCGCGCCGCGTCGACCGCCGCCTCCGCGGCGGCGATGCCGGCCTTCACCCGATCGTAGCGCGCCTCCGCCGCGTCGAAGCTCGCCTGCGACGAGAACCCGCTGTCGCCCAGCAGCCGCTCCCGGGCCAGCGAACGCTCGGCGTCGTGCAGCTCGGCACGGCTGAGCTGCACGTTGGCCTGCGCCTGCGCGAGCTGCGCCTTGACGTCGGCGTCCTCGATGCGCGCGATCACCTGGCCGGCCCGTACCCGATCGCCTTCGACGACCCCGAGATACACGAGCCGGCCCGTGCCCTTGGAGGCGACGGCCGCCTTGCGCTGGGCGACGACGTAACCGCTGGCCACGAGCATGGCGCCGGCACGGACCGGCGACACCATCGTCGCGGGCGTCAGATGGACCGGGAGCGACGAGCCGAGCGCGCCCCCCGTGATGACGAGGACCGCCGCGAGGACGAGGATCGCGGCGACCGGAAGGCCGATCGCGAGCCATCGCCGGCTGCGGCGGGCAGACGCTTCCGCGGCCGGGCCGGGGTCGCGGTTGATACGCAGCTCGGCGAGGTCCGCGTTCTTCGCTTCCATGGCCCCAATCCTAACACCTCCGGCAGGCGCGCGACGAGCCGGAGCGGACGCGCATCAAGCTGGCGGTTTTTGGGGCGTGCGGCGGCGGGCGGGGCTCACGCCCCGGCGGGTTCGGGAGGCGGGCTCCCCAGCACCGGGCCGCGCGTCGCGGCCGGCTTGTCACGCGCCGCGCCTTCGGGCGCCGGCGCCGCGGGCGGCGGCGACGCGGGGGCGACGGGCGGCAGGCGCTTCCCCGCCATCACGAGATCGACCTCCTCGCGGTCGAGCGTCTCGCGCTCGAGCAGCGCGGCCGCGAGCCGGTCGAGCTGGTCGCGGTGCTTGGTGACAATATCCCGGGCGTGCTCGTACGCTTCGCCGAGCAGACGCTTCAGCTCGGTATCCACCAGCTCGGCGGTGCGCTCCGAGACCTCGCGGCGCTGCACCACTTCCCGCCCCAGGAAGATCTCGGCTTCCCGGTCGCCCACGGCGATCGGCCCGACCACGTCGCTCATGCCGAATTGCGTCACCATGCGGCGCGCCATCTCCGTGGCCTGCTGGATGTCCGAGTACGCGCCGGTCGTCACCTTGTCGGGGCCGAACACCAGCTCTTCGGCCACGCGCCCCCCGTACGACATCGCGAGCTGACCGAGCAGCCACTGCTTCGTGACGTTGCGGCGGTCCTTCTCGGGGAGGAAGAACGTGATCCCGAGCGCCCGGCCCCGCGGCACGATCGTCACCTTGTGGATGGGATCGATGCCCGGCACGGTCAGCCCGACCAGCGCGTGTCCCGATTCGTGATAGGCCGTGAGCTTCCGCTCCTCGTCCGTCAGGACCATGCTCTTGCGCTCGAGGCCGAGCATGACCTTGTCCTTCGCGTCTTCGAGGTCGTTCATGTCGACGACGGGCTTGTTGCGCCGCGCCGCCAGGAGGGCCGCCTCGTTCACCACGTTCGACAGCTCCGCCCCGGACAGCCCCGGCGTCCCCTTGGCGATCCGCTCGAGGTTCACGTTGGCCCCGAGCGGGATCTTGCGGGTGTGCACGCGCAGGATCTGCTCCCGCCCTTTCACGTCGGGCATATCCACGACGATCTGGCGGTCGAACCGCCCGGGGCGCAGCAGCGCGGGATCGAGGATGTCGGGCCGGTTGGTGGCGGCGAGCAGAATCACGCCGTCGTTCGACTCGAAGCCGTCCATCTCCACCAGCAGCTGGTTGAGCGTCTGCTCGCGCTCGTCGTGCCCGCCGCCGAGTCCCGCCCCGCGGTGCCGCCCCACGGCATCGATCTCGTCGATGAAGATGATGCAGGGCGCGTGGGCCTTGCCCTGCTCGAACAGGTCGCGCACCCGCGACGCGCCCACGCCCACGAACATCTCCACGAAATCCGAGCCCGACATCGAGAAGAACGGCCGCCCCGCCTCGCCCGCGACCGCCTTGGCGAGCAAGGTCTTTCCCGTTCCCGGGGGACCGACCAGGAGCGCTCCCTTGGGGAGCCGCCCACCCAGCCGCTGAAACTTCTGCGGGTCCTTGAGGAAATCGATGATTTCCTCGAGCTCCTGCTTCGCTTCGTCGGCGCCGGCCACATCGGCGAAGGTGACCTTCGGCGTGTCTCCGGCCAGGAGCTTCGCTTTGGATTTGCCGAACGCGAACGCGCGGTTCCCGCCCTGCTGCATCTGCCGCACCATGAAGATCAGCAGGCCGATGATGAACAGGTACGGCAGGAAGCTGAAGAGAAACACGCCGAACGACTGCTTCTCCTCGCGCGCCCGCACGTCCACGCCCTTCTGCCGCAGGGTGGTCACCCAGGCGTCGGTGGACTCGAACGGCAGCAGCATGGTGAAGTGTTCGGCGGTGTGCCGGCCGACCGTGACCGGCGAGCGGAAGTCCCCTTTCACCTGCTGGCGATCGGTGATTTCCACCGCGGCGATGTTCGCCTTGTCCAGCTGCTCGGTGAACTGGGGCGTGTACGACAGCTCCAGCGCCTCCTGGCGGCGGTTGGAGGCGAACTGCACGAGGAAGATGGACCCCACGATCAACAGCGCCCAGAACGACAGCGTGCGCAGCGTGCGGGCCCAGCTGAATTCGCGCGGCGGCGGGACGCGGTTGGGCATCAGGTCAGGCTCGCCACGTAGGGAAGATGCCGGAAATTCTCCGCATGATCGAGCCCGTACCCCACGAGGAACACCCGTGGCGCGTCGAACCCGACGAACGCGGGCTCGAGCTCGAGATGCGGGGCCAGATGTTTATTCAGCAACGCGCAAATCTCCAGACTCCGGGGGCCACGCTCCCGCAGCAGGGTCACCAGCCGGTTGAGCGTATTTCCGGTATCCACAATGTCTTCCACCAGCAGGATGTGCTTACCCCGCAGCTCCGTTTCTGGATCGTACAGCAGCCGCACGTTCCCACTCGAAATCGTATCGACGCCGTAGCTCGCGGCCACCAGGAAGTCCACCTGGAGCGGCCGCTCGATGCGGCGCACGAGATCGCTCAGAAAAATGAAGCTCCCCTTGAGGAGGCCGAGTACGAGGAGCTCGCCGTCGGGGTACGCTGCGGTGATCTCCTGACCCAGCTCGCGGACGCGACGCGCGATCGTCTCTTCGTCGAAGACGATCCGCTTGAGCTCACGCCCGCCGGTCTGCTTGAGGCTCGCCGTGCTTGGTAACATCCACTCGCACCGCCGGGGTTCCTGGCCGCGGGAGATCGGCAGCACTCCGGCAGACTCCGGGGACCCAAAGAATGGTTTCGCCACGCGCCACGATCGGGTACTGCGCCCGGTCGCTGCGTGGCACGCGCGCGTCCATCAACAACCGCCGTACGGGACGATGCCCGACGCCACCCAGCGGTACCAGCGCATCCCCCGGCCGCAGCGGCCGCACTTCCCATGCGCCTCCCGCAATCCACGTCGTCCAGTCCCCGCGCGCCACGCGCTCGGGCGCCGGCTCCGCAGACCACTCCACCCGAAACTCACCAAACCGCGCGCCCCCTCGCTCTTCATTCGCCACCACCTCCACAACCTCCCGAACCTCCCGCGCGCCAGCGCGGCTCACCCGCACGCGGAGTCGGTCAAACGCCACCTCCGCCGCCCACCCGCCGCCGAGCGGCTGACGCCGCCCCGACGGGCGCCGGGCAAGCCGCGCCAGCTGCCGCGCCCGCCGCGGCCCCAGCACCAGCCCGGCGCGCCGGGCCGCGGCCCGCAACACGGCCACCCCCAATGCGTTATCATAGCCCCCCACCACCCCCCCAGCAACGTCGAAGCCGTGCTCGTGCACCCGGAGATCGAGATCGGGCAGGTGGCCCAGCACGCGGTCCCAGGCGCGTCGCTCCAGGGCCGCGGCCCGTCCCGCACGTGCCACGTCCTCGTGCGCGCCCGCGCCCAGTCGCTCCGACACGACGGGCAGCAGCACCGTACGGATCCAGCTTCGCAGGTGCCGGGGGTCGCGGTTGGCCGGATCGTCGTGCACCGGCAGGCCGCGCTCGGCGACGTAGTCGACCAGATCGCGGCGCGTGAACGGGAGCAACGGGCGAACCAGTCCGCCCCGCGCGCGGGCCGGCATGCCGGCGAGCCCGGCCGGCCCGCTCCCTCGCAGCAGCCGCAAGACGATCGTCTCGACTTGGTCGTCGCTAT
>WNGC01001516.1_pt1 | contig 42199 bp, 38 predicted proteins | sample 5400051 | NCBI WGS metagenome assembly WNGC01 (sample SAMN13153368, study PRJNA577476) | soil metagenome | isolation source: 20 cm soil or saprolite under grassland replicate 2 | place: USA:California | collected 2016-06-15
CGGCGAACCTCACGGGCCAGGTGAGGAACATCGCGGAGGTGACGACCGCGGTCGCCAAGGGGGATCTCTCGAAGAAGATCACGGTGGACGTGAAGGGCGAGATCCTGGAGCTGAAGAGCACGATCAACACGATGGTGGATGAACTCAATGGGTTCGCTTCGGAAGTATCGCGGGTGGCGCGCGAGGTGGGCACCGACGGCAAGCTCGGGGGCCAGGCGCAGGTGCCCGGAGCGGCCGGGACCTGGAAAGGCCTCACCGACAACGTGAACTCGATGGCGGCAAACCTCACCAACCAGGTGCGCGGCATAGCACAGGTGGTGACCGCCGTGGCAAAGGGCGACCTGAAGCGAAAAGTGGCCTTCGAGGCGAAAGGCGAAATCGCGGCGATGGCCGACACCATCAACGGCATGATCGATACGCTGGCGACATTCGCCGACCAGGTGACCAACGTGGCGCGCGAGGTGGGCACCGACGGTAAGCTCGGGGGCCAGGCGCGGGTGCCGGGCGCCGCCGGCCTGTGGCGGGATCTCACTGACAACGTGAATCAGTTGGCGGCGAACCTCACGACCCAGGTGCGATCCATCGCGGAGGTTGCGACGGCGGTGACGAAAGGCGATTTCAGTCGATCGATCACGGTGGAAGCGATGGGAGAAGTGGCGGTCCTGAAGGACAACATCAACGAGATGATCCGCAATCTCAAGAACACGACCCTCAAGAACAACGAGCAGGACTGGCTCAAGACCAACCTCGCAAAATTCACGCAGATGCTGCAAGGTCACACCGACTTGGTGACCGTATCGAAACTGGTGCTCTCGGAGCTGACGCCGCTCGTGAACGCTCAGCAAGGTGTCTTCTACACCCAGGTGAAGCGCGGCGACGAGCCCAGCCTCGAACTCCTCGCCAGCTATGCATCCAAGCCTAACAAGCATCTCTCGAAAACTCTGCGGATCGGCGAGGGCCTGGTAGGGCAGTGCGCCTACGAGAAGAAGCGCATTCTCCTCGAGGACGTCCCCGACGACTACGTCCGCGTCAGCTCGATTCTCGGCTCCGCCGCGCCGTTGAACATCATCATCCTGCCGGTGCTGTTTGAAGGCGAGATCAAGGCGGTCGTCGAGCTTGCCTCGCTCAAGAAGTTCAGCGAAACGCACCTGTCGTTTCTCGATCAGCTGACCGAAAGTATCGGCGTCGTATTCAACACCATCGAGGCCAACATGCGCACTGAATCCTTGCTCGAGCAGTCGCAATCGCTCACCAAGGAGCTGCAAAGCCAGCAGGAGGAGCTCAAGGAGACCAACGACCGTCTCGAGCAGCAAGCGCAGAATCTGCAGAACTCCGAGAGACTGCTCAAGAATCAGCAGGAGGAGCTGCAGCGCACCAACGAGCAACTTCAGGAGAAGGCCAAGCTTCTTTCGGAGCAGATGAGGCAGGTCGAATACAAGAATCGGGAAGTCGAGCAGGCGAAAGCCGCGCTCGAGGAAAAGGCCGAGCAGCTCGCACTCTCCTCTCGCTACAAGTCCGAGTTTCTGGCCAATATGTCGCACGAGTTGCGCACGCCGCTGAACAGCCTGCTGATCCTGGCGAAGCTGCTCGCGGACAACGCAGGCAAGAACCTCCAGCCCAAACAGATCGATTACGCGCAGACTATCTATGCCGCAGGCACGGATCTTCTTTCCCTCATCAACGATATTCTCGATCTGGCGAAGATCGAATCGGGCACCGTCACGCTCGACATTGCGCCCGAGCGCTTCTCTGGGCTGCAGGACTACGTCGAGCGGACCTTCCGCCAGGTCGCCCAGGACAAAGGCTTGGGCTTCACGGTGGCCGCGGCTCCCGGATTGCCTGCCGTGATTCACACCGACGAAAAGCGGCTCCAGCAGATTCTGAAGAATCTGCTCTCGAACGCATTCAAGTTTACCGAAAAGGGCAAGGTGTCTCTGCGGATTTCCCTCGCGAAAGGCGGCTGGACCGCCGGACACCCGCAACTGGATGCGGCGGAAAAAGTGGTGGCGTTCTCCGTCTCGGACACCGGGATCGGAATCCCCGAAAACAAGAGGAAGGTCATTTTCGAAGCCTTCCAGCAGGCTGACGGAACCACCAGCCGCAAATACGGAGGCACGGGACTGGGACTTTCCATCAGCCGCGAGCTCACTCGCCTGCTTGGCGGGGAAATCCGGGTCGAAAGCGATCCGGGCAAAGGCAGCACGTTCACCCTTTACCTCCCGTTTATCCAGGATCCGGCGGAGGTCGAGGCGAGAACATCGAATACACGTGCCGAGGAGCCCAAGCCCGGTCCGGCGGCGACAACGCCGAAGACACCTGTCGAGGAAACAGCGGCCGAGGAAACACCCGTCGAAAAGCCCAAGCTCGGTCCGGCTTACGCCAAGCGACCGAGCCTGGGTCCGGCGATGAAAGCGCGTGGAGTGCGCCCGGAGCCTCAAGTGAGCGACGACCGCGATAACATCCAGCCCGGCGACCGCGTCGTCCTGATCGTCGAAGACGACGCCAAGTTCGCAGCGACTTTGCTCGATGTCGCGCGCGAAAGCGGGTTCAAGGGCGTAGTCGCGCCGGACGGCAACACGGCGCTCGTTCTGGTCAAGGAAATCGAGCCTGACGCGCTCACGCTGGATTTGAAGCTCCCGGACATGGACGGGTGGGCGGTCCTGGATCTCCTGAAACACGATCCGAAAACGCGGCACATCCCGGTGAGCGTTATTTCCGTAGCGGAGCACATGCACAAATGCCTTCACATGGGAGCCTTGGGGGCGGTGCGAAAGCCCGCAGTGAAGGAAGCGCTCCAGGAAGCCCTCGCCAAGACGCGCAGGATGATCGAACACGAGATCAGAACGCTGCTCGTCGTCGATGGAAACGATGCCGAGCGGGCGAGCATCACCGAAGCCCTGCGCGGGGAGGACGTGCAGATCACGGGTGCGCGCGCGGGCAAGCAGGCCCTCGACGCCTTGGGAAAAAATCAGTTCGATTGCATGGTGCTCGGTCCGACGCTTCGCGATATGAGCGCGATAGACTTCATCAAGAAGATCGTTCAATCCGAAACGACGTCGGAATTGCCGATCGTGATGTATGAAGCGGACGCCCTGAGCGGCAGCGAGCGGAACGACCTCAGAAAGCTGGCGGAGGTCGCCGTGCTGAAAAGCGCACGAACCCTCGAAGCTGTTTTGGAGGAGACGACGCTGTTCCTGCATCAGACGGTCAGCGACCTGCCGACGAACCAGCGTGACCAGCTGCTGGATTCCATCCACAGGACCGCCCCGGAGCTGGCCGGCAGAAAAGTGCTGATTGTCGACGACGACATAAGAAATATCTTCGCTTTGACCGGAGCCTTGGAGCAGTACGGGATAACGGTGCTCAACGCGGAGAACGGCAAGGACGGGCTCGAAACGCTGAAAAACAACCCGGACATCGATGTGGTCCTCATGGACATCATGATGCCCGAGCTCGACGGATACGATACGATCCGAATCATTCGCGGCCTCCAGGAATTCAAGAATCTTCCGATCATTGCGGTGACTGCGAAGGCGATGAAGGGGGATCGCGAGAAATGTATCGAGGCCGGTGCTTCTGACTACATATCCAAGCCCGTCAATATCGAACAGCTGTTGTCGCTGTTGCGGGTCGGACTGGCCAAGTGATCGGAGACGGCAGTGTCCGACTCATCGCAAGCTAACATTCTTGTGGTCGATGACGAGCGACATGGCTTGATTGCGATGCAGCAGCTCCTTTCCGGGCCCGACCGGAACGTGCTGGCGGTCGGGTCGGGGAAGGAGGCGCTGAGACAGATTCTCAGAACCGACTTCGCACTCATTCTGCTCGACATCCGGATGCCCGACATGGACGGCTTCGAAACCGCCACACTGATCCGGAAGCTCAAGCGTTCCCGGCACACCCCCATCATTTTCCTCACCGCCGCGCTCGAAGACGCGCAATCGGTTTTCAGAGGATATGAAATCGGCGCCGTAGATTACATTTTGAAGCCGGTGAACATCGACATCCTGAAGTCGAAGGTGGCAGTGTTTGTGGACTTGTACAGCAAGAGCGCGGAGCTCGCGACGCAGGTCAGCCAGCGCAAAATCGCGGAACGGGAATTGTCCAAGGTCAACGAGAGCCTTGAAACCAAAATACGGGAGCGTACCGCGAGTCTGATCTCGGCGAACGACCTCCTGCGGAAAGAAATCGAGATGCGCAAGCAGGCCGAAGAAGATCTGCACAAGGCGAAGCGGGCGGCCGAGACAGCGAACCTGGCAAAGTCTGAGTTTCTGGCCAACATGAGTCATGAAATTCGGACTCCGATGAATGCCATCATCGGAATGACCGATCTCGCCTTGCAGACGACTCTGACGGCGGAGCAGCGCGAGTACCTTGAACTCGTAAAGGCCTCGGGCGGCTCCCTCTTGACCGTCATCAACGACATTCTGGATTTCTCTAAGATCGAAGCCGGGAGACTGGAGGTCGAGACCATCCCGTTCTCGCTGCGCGAGAGCCTGGGCGACACCATGAAAACGCTCGCGCTCGAGGCCCACCGGAAGGGCCTGGAGCTCGCCTATGAAATCCAGCCCGACACTCCCGATGCGCTGCTCGGCGACCCGGTCAGGTTGGGCCAGATCGTGCTCAATCTGGTGGGCAATGCAATCAAGTTCACCGAGCGTGGCGAAGTGGTGATGCGCGTTCAACCCCAATCGATCGATGACGGCGAAGTGAACTGTTATTTCACGGTGAGCGACACGGGAATCGGAATCGACGAGGAAAAGCAGAGCGCCATCTTCGCGCCGTTCCTGCAAGGCGATACTTCGACGACGCGTATCTACGGGGGCACGGGACTGGGACTGTCGGTCTCGGAGCGTCTGGTGGAAATGATGAACGGCAAGATCTGGGTCGAAAGCGAGTCGGGCAAGGGAAGCATTTTTCACTTCACGGTACGTTTCGGCCTGCAGACAGTGGCGCAGGGCGAACAGGGGGCGATCGATTTCAAGGGGGTGCGGGCTCTGGTGGTCGAAGACCATGCCGTCAGCCGCCGCATCCTCGTGGACACGCTGAAACGATGGAACATCGAGGCGCTCGAAGCCGAGAACTGCAAATCCGTGACGGAAACCCTGGAACAGGCGAAACGGGCAAAGGCGCCGTTCCGACTGGTCCTACTCGATGACACGCTGCTGGGTGTGGATAGCTATGAACTCGCCGCGCAGATACGGAAGAGCCCGCGCCTCGGTGTCCAGTCCGTGATCGTGCTCGGTTCGGCCCTGCGGCGCGAAGAAAAAGGAGAGCGTCTCGATAGCGAGGTGTTGTCCTGCCTTACCAAGCCGGTCAAGCAGTCGGAGCTTCTCGATGCGGTCCGCTCCGGGTCCGGCATCCCGACTCGCAGCGGAGCTCGGCGGGCAGCGCCGGGGCGCCCGCAAAGAATCAAGCCGGCACTGCATATTTTGCTGGTCGAGGACAATCCGGTAAACCGCAGACTTGCCCAGCACGTGCTTGAGAAAGAGGGTTATACGGTCGTCGCAGAGGACAACGGGGCTGCGGCGCTGAAAACGCTCGAACGCAAGCGTTTCGATCTTGTCCTCATGGACGTGCAGATGCCCAGAATGGATGGGATCGAAACCACCACGGCAATTCGAAACCGGGAAAAAATTACCGGCGGATATACTCCCATCGTCGCATTGACCGCGCATGCGATGGTGGGCGATCGCGAACGCTGCCTAAAGGCGGGCATGGACGGCTATTTGATCAAGCCAATCCAGCCGGCGACGCTGCTCGAAGCCATCGAGCGGCTGCATCTTGCCGGCGGGCGGTCAAAGCGGGCGCAAGTCGAGAAGATCGTGCTCGATCGGACGACATTGCTCGAGCGAGTCGACGGCGACATGCAGTTGCTCGGCGAGATTACCAACCTGTTCCTGCAGCAATGCGAGCCGCTCATGGCGAGCGCCCGCGAAGCGATGAAAACCGGAAACGCCGGACGTTTTGCCTACGACATCCATACTCTGCGCGGGATGTTCCGCAGCCTTTCAGCTACTGCCGCACAAGAAGCGGCGGGAAAACTCGAGGAACTCGATTTGGTGAAAAATCTGGAAAAAGTGCAAGCGGCCTATGCATTACTCGAGCAGGAAGCGCAAGCGCTCAAGGCCGAGCTCGGCGGGATGATCGACAAGACGGTCGTTTCCTCCGGGGTGATGTGAGAGGAGAAGATGGTTCGCATCTCGAAAAAAAACCCCGGCGAGCGCCGGGGCCGCCTGCCCGCATCCGCACCGGGAGGGAGGGGAGGTGCTTTACAAGCAGAGTTTTATCATAGCGAATTGGAATTCTGTCTGCCATAGCGCAACCGTTAATTTTTTGTGGTGAGCGAGCGACCATACGTAGCTGCCTCGCTACTTTTTAAGGGAGCGGCAAATCAAGACTCCTACGATGCGAGAAAATCGAGGGAAGGACCTATCAGGAAATACCTTACACACTAGGAGAATCTGATCCTTAGAGGCCATTTGCGTTGTCACAATTCTTCATTTTCTTTTGCTACGAAGTAATATTTTATTGCTCGGTTAGCTTGCGAACCATGGCATCGATTTTCCCGGTTACCCGAGGGGGATGAGGCGCAGCGCCCTGTAAAAACCGGCGCCCTGTTACCATGTTGTACAAAGTCACCGTCGAGCCGGGGTATTTGAAGGCCGAACTCTTCAATCGCGAGACGATGGAGGAGACGCGGGAATTTTTGCAGATCGTTGCCGGCGCCGCCATGAGGCATCAGCGGTCGTGCGTGCTGATCTGCGTGCAGTCGTCGAACCCGGTTTTCACGGTCGAGAGGTCCGGATTTCTCGCGTACTTCAGGAGACTCGCCACCGATCCGTCACACAAGATCGCGCTGCTGGGGGATTCCGAGGAGCTGGGCATCTCCCATCAGTACATCGAATTGATAGGGCGCCAGCACGGCGTCAACGTTCAGAGCTTTCGAGACGAGGCGTCTGCGCTCAAGTGGTTCAATGGCAGGCGATGATGCGGCGGTAAGCGGAGCCCATTCGCCAGGCCGGCATCGTTAGTCTGTCGGACGCACGGTCAGGGGGGATGACAGCCGGGGTTTGCGGGTTCTCCTCCGCGTTCCGCGCGCCCGGCCGGGGAGGGCCCGCGACCGCTTCCGACCCCTCCTTTCGGCTCACCCTTTGTGAAATATTCGTTACCTGAATTGACGCATGATGGGGGCATAATTTACCCAATTCGCACTCCCTGTCTGGGACGGCCCGAAGGGGGTCCCTGGGCATCGGGTGAAAATCGGGAGGTTCGTGGCTACGATTCTTATCGTCGAGGACAGACCCGTCAATCTGCGCTTCGTTGCGACACTGCTCGGGGACCGGGGGCATCGTGTCGTGGAGGCTCGGAACGGCGAGGAAGCGCTGCGGATCGTTCGCTCCGAAAGACCCGACTTGGTGATCATCGACATACTCACCTCTGGCATGGACGGTTGCCAGTTCGTCCTCAATCTGCGCTCGGAACCGAGCTCGGTCCAGCCGCGGATCGTGTTTCGGGCCGCCGCTCACATCGCGGCCGAGGCCGAGGCCTTGGCAACCACCTTTGGCGCGTCTTTCATCGCCAAGCCTGTCAACCCCGAGACGCTTCTCGCCGTCGTCGACGCGGCTCTTTCTGCGCAGAGTGCACCGCCCCTCGAGGCGCATTCGGAGGATAAATCCATCGACTCGTTCCTGCGCCCGATCGCCCGGAAGCTCCACCGGCACACGGCCAATCTCGAACGGCTGAACGCCCAGCTGGGTCGTGGCATCGCCCAGCGCGACGCGCAGCTCGAAGTGGTGAGAGCCGCGCTGGACCAGGAGATCAAAAAGCGGCTATTGGCGGAGCGGGAACTGACGCAGGCAAACCTGCGCTTGAAGGACCAGGTCGTACATGACGGGCTGACCGGCCTCCATAACCGCCGCTACCTCGAGGAGTCGCTCGGCCGGGAAGAGAGCCGCGCCCGGCGCAGCGCCCTGCCCTTCGGCGTAATGATGATCGACATCGACAACTTCAAGCGCTTCAACGACACGCTCGGCCACGCGGCGGGGGACGCGGTGTTGCGTGCAATAGGCCAGTACATGCTGTCCGCTGCGCGGGGCGAGGATATCGTCTCCCGCTATGGCGGCGAAGAGTTCGTTCTGGTCATGGCTCCGGCCCAGCAGGGAACGGTCTGGGAGCGAGCCGAAAAGCTCCGCCGGGAGGTGCAGAATCTCGAGATCGAATACGAGGGCAGGCGAGTCGGACCCATCACGATATCGGTGGGCATCGCCATATTTCCCGATCACGGCGAGAGTGGGCAGGAGGTGCTGCGAGCCGCAGACGCTGCCCTGTATCAAGCCAAGCGGTCGGGGCGTAACTGCGTAGTCGTTGGGGACAAGGTGAAGGCCTGATCGCCTCATCAAGTTTTTTTGCCGCGATTTCTCCGATCTTCGTCCAGGGCTTGGTGACCGCGGCGCAGGCCGGTCCGCCCGAATAAGGGCCGACACGCCGAAAGCCCCAACGCGTCAGGCGCGGGGCGCGTACGCGACGAAGTGGTAGCTGAAGCCTCCCGCCCCGTCGAGAACGCGAGATTCGCGCGAAACCTCGCGCCATCGTGAACGGTCGAACTCCGGGAAAAATGCGTCGCCCTCGAAGTCGCGCTCGATCTCGGTCACATAGAGGCGGGAGGCGATCGGAAGAGCGAGCGCGTAGATCTGCGCCCCCCCGATGACGAATGCGTCCTGGGGCTCGCGTACCGCTGCGAGAGCGGCTTCGAGGGAGGGGGTGGCGTGGCAACCCGAGCGGGTCCAATCGGGCGAGCGGGTGACCACGATGTTGTCTCGTCCGGCGAGGGGCCAGCCGATCGATTCAAACGTTCGGCGACCCATGATCACCGCGTGACCTAGCGTGAGTTGCCTGAAACGCCTCAAGTCCTCCGGCAGGTGCCAGGGCATCCGGTTGCCGTGGCCGATGACGCCGTTGCGCGCCACGGCGGCGATGATGGTGACGCGCGAAAAGCCGGTCATTTCGGGTCGACGGGACGGGAGAGCAAGTTCACGATGCGCGAAACTGCGGCATTATAGCGGGCCATGAGGATCGGGCTCGATTTCCCCCAGCGCTACTATCCGCGATCGTTTCTGAGCCTGCTCTTGCTCGCCTTCGCGCTCGTCGCGGCGCCGCTCGTCGTGGCTTTTTACAACGCTGCGGTGTACGTCGAGCAGCTTGCAGGTCAGAGCCAGACCGCGGTTTCTCAGGCGGCGCAAGCCTCTCGCGGCAGCCGGCTCTTGGTCGAGCAAACCACCGCGCTCGAACGGGTGGTGCGCCAGTATCTCATCCTCGACGACGAAGAGCTCATCAAGGACTACGCTCGGCTGAGGGCGAACTTCAAGGCGAACACCAGCGAGCTGTCCCTGCAGCCGCTCGACGAGCCGCAGCTGCACGATCTCAACAGCACGATCGACAAGGAGCAGGGGCTCTACGAACAGTTGCTCGGCAAACCGAAGACGGCGGACGACAAGAAGGCGCTCGTGGAAGGCTATTTAGTGCTGTCAGAGCTGGCGCGGGACGTGCTCAATACGAGCAACGCCTTGATCGACCGCGAGGTGGAGTCCATGCGACGCACAGGCGAGCGCGCGCAGCGCATCCTTTGGCTGCAGCTCGCGGCGACGATACCGCTCGGGATACTCCTTGCGGTCGGAGTCACCCTCCTCATCGCGAGACCGATCCGTCAGCTCGACCAGGCGATCCGGCGCCTCGGCGCGGGCGAGTTCGAAGGCGATATCCGGGTCGGCGGGCCTGCGGACCTGAAATACCTGGGCAGCCGGCTCGATTGGCTGCGTCAGCGGCTGATCGAACTCGAACAACAGAAACGCCTGTTCCTGGGGCACGTCTCGCACGAGCTGAAAACGCCGTTGACGGCGCTTCGCGAAGGATCGGAGCTGCTGGTCGAGGGGACGGCGGGCCCGCTTTCGCCGGGCCAGCGCGAAATCGTCGAGATCCTCCGGCAAAAGAGCGTGCAATTGCAGCAGCTGATCGAGGGGCTGTTGAACTACCATCGAGCGCAGGAAAGCGTGGGGCGCCTGGAGGTGACGGCGGTGCGATTCGATCGGGTCGTGGAACAGGTGCTCGACGATCACCGGCTCGCGGTCCAGGCCCGCGGCATCCGCGCCGACTTGCGGCTGGACCCGGTCGTACTTCAGGCCGACGAGGAAAAATTACGCGCCGTCGCGACGAATCTGGTCTCCAATGCGATCAAATACTCGCCGGACGAGGGTATGATTTCCCTGGCGCTGCGACGAGAGGGGGCTGAGGTGGTGTTCGACGTGAGAGACGCGGGTCCGGGAATTCCTCCCGAGGATCGCGACCGGATTTTTGACTGGTTTTATCAGGGCGAGGACATCCATCACGGCCGCGTGCGGGGCAGCGGTCTGGGGCTCGCGATCGCAAGGGAATTTGTCGTGGCTCACGACGGCCGCATCGAGGTCGTGAGCGATCGCGAAGGCGGCGCCCATTTCCGCGTCACGCTTGCGGCCGGAACGCCGCGCCCCGAGCTATGATCCGGATCGTTTCGATCCTCTGCGGCATCTCGGCGCTTGCCGGCTGTGCCGACTTTTCCACTCCGGGTGCGGGTTCTGGAGGTTCCGGCGCTCCTTGGGGCCGCGAGAACCGCGAATCTCGCCAAGTCATCGAGCTGATCGCCTACACCCAGAGAGTCGCGGCCCTGCAGGCCGATGAGCAGCAACGCGAATTGAACGCTTCGACCCAAATGCTTTCCAAGGATCGCGGCGCTTACGTGCGGGTCCGGCTCGCGCTGCTGCTTGCGTTGCCTGGAACGGCGTTCAACGACGACACCCGGGCCGCGAGCCTGCTTGAGTCCCTCGCGGGGGCGGGGGTTTCCGAATCGCCGCCGGGCCCCATGCAGCAGTTTGCCGGACTGCTTCATGCCCAGATCAGCGAGCGCTTGCGCGAGCAGCGCCGCACGGTCCAACTGAAGGAGCAGCTCGAGGCGCTGAAGGCGGTCGAGCGCAATATCATAGAACGCGAGCAAGCGCGACCAAGATGAGCACCATTCTTCTCGTCGACGACGATCCGGATATCCTGAAACTCATTTCCCTGCGACTTACCGCCGCGGGCCACAGCGTCAAGGGAGCGGACAGCGGGGAGAAGGCCCTCGCCGTGCTCGCGGCCTCGCGCCCCGAGCTGGTCATTACCGACCTCAAGATGGGCGGAATGGACGGTCTGACCTTGTTTGACGAAATCCGCAAGCAGGCGCCGACTCTTCCCGTCATCATCCTCACCGCGCATGGCACGATCCCCGAGGCAGTCGCCGCGACCCGCCGCGGGGTTTTCGGGTTTCAGCCCAAGCCGTTCGACGGGAAGCACCTGCTCGAACAGGTGGACCAGGCGCTACGCCTTTCCGGAGTCGGGCAGAGTGAGGGCGAGGAGGACTGGCGGCGCGATTTCGTGACGCAGAGCCCCAAAATGGAAAACGTGCTTCATCAGGCGCGCCTGGTTGCCCAGTCGGAGGCGAGCGTGTTCATCCAGGGCGCGAGCGGCACGGGAAAGGAGCTCCTCGCGCGCGCTATACACCGAGCGAGCCGCCGGTCGCAGGGACCCTTCGTTGCGGTCAATTGCGCGGCCATCCCGGAAAACCTGCTCGAATCGGAATTGTTCGGCCACCGCAAAGGCTCGTTTACCGGTGCGAGCTACGATCATAAGGGGCTCATCCCCGCCGCCGACGGAGGGACGCTGTTTCTGGATGAAATCGGCGACATGCCTCTTGCTTTGCAGGCCAAGCTCCTGCGCGTGTTGCAGGACCGGGAAGTGCGTGCGGTCGGTGCTACTCAGGGGACCGCGGTCGACGTGCGCGTCATCTCCGCCACGCACCGCGACCTCGACGCCCAGATGAAAGCGGGCCGGTTCCGTGAGGATCTCTACTATCGACTGAACGTGGTCTCGCTCGCGCTCCCGCCCCTTTCCGAGCGGCGCGAGGACATCGTCCCTCTGGCGACCCATTACCTCGGAGTCACCGCTGCGCGTTACGGAAAAGACGTCCGGGCGATGGCTCCGGAGGGGCTTCAAACGCTCCTTGCGGCGCCTTGGCCGGGCAACGTGCGGCAGCTCGTCAACGTGATCGAACAGGCGGTTGCCCTCTGCACTTCGGGCGTTGTGCCGGCCTCGCTCATCCAGCAGGCGTTGAAGGAGGAGCCCGCGCAGCTTGCTTCGCTCGAGGAGGCGCGGGGAGCTTTCGAGCGCGAATACCTGGTTAGGATCCTGCGCATCACCGGCGGCAGCGTGACCCGGGCGGCGAAGCTCGCGCAGCGCAATCGCACCGAGTTCTACAAGCTGCTTGAGCGCCACAAGCTCGAGCCGAAGATGTTCAAGCCCGAAAAGGGCTGAAACCGGCCAATCCGCGCGCGCGGAATTCGTTACGCTGTCGTCCCGGGGCGACAACAAATTCCCTTTCCCATCAGTTCGATTTTGGTCGCTTGCTGGAAAGCGTCGTTGACAAGCGACGCATCGAAAATCTTTGGCACGCTGGATTCTCGATAACTCATTGAGTTGGCGCGCAAATCTATGTTGGCACGAGGATTGCACTCATGCCAGCGATTCCGGCGCGATTCTAGCGGCGGGAGAAACAAAATTTGCTGAAGCGAGCGCGCTCCATTCCAGATAAATGCGGATCGATCCTCTCTTCACAGGACGGGCGGTTTCGGTGCTGATTGCGAGCCTGATCGGTGTCGGCGCCGTCACGGGCTGGTTGCACAGCGGGCTCTCGCCCAAGCAGGGCGACACGCGGCCGGCAGACCTCGGACACACACCGGCCCCGCCAAGCAGCTGTGCGTTGTGCGGCACGGTCGAGTCCATCCGGACCGTCGAGGTACGCGATGAGGCAGGCGGCCCCGGAGCGGCGGCAGGCGGACCCGGAGCCGGCGAGCAGTCGGTCGGGGGAGGCGGTGCCGCGGTCACGCTCCTCGGGGCGGCCGGTGCGATCGCGGGGAGCGAGATCGAGAAGAACGTGAAGATGCGCTATGCATATCGCGTGACGGTGCGCATGGACGACGGCTCCTTTCGTACCATTTCTCTGTCGAGCCCGCCCACCCTCGCCGTAGGCGACAAGGTCCGCGTGGTAGAGGGCAAGCTCGTGCGCACATGAAAAGTCGGGTATAGGAAAGCCCTGCTTGTTCAAGCGAGGAGGAAAGAAGATGCCAAGCCTTAAACGGACCGTCACGCGCGCTCTTGTCGTCAGCCTGTGCACCTTGGGTCTGCCGATTCCGGCTGTGCAAGCCGAGCTGGTTGCAACGGATCGCGTCGAGGCTACCCGGCAGGATGGGCGCGAGCTTCTGGGTTCGCTTTTTGACCGGGCCGACGTCCGGGCCGCGCTTGAGCGGCAGGGCGTGAGCCCCGATGAAGCGAAGGCCCGCGTCAACGCCATGAGCGACGACGAAGTCGAGCGGCTCGCCGCGCGGTTCGACTCGCTTCCCGCAGGAGGCAGCGGGCTCGAGACTTTTCTGGTGATAGGGTTTCTCGTGTTCGTGACGCTTCTCGTAACGGATATTCTGGGCTTCACCAAGGTTTTCAGCTTCACCCGGCCGGCCAAGTGATCCTCCCCTCTCGACCGCGCCGGCGTGTCGCCCGCCGCCTTACGGCGGCGGGCATCTTTCTTCTCGGGCTTGCGGGTGCGGTCCGGCCGCTCTTGCGATGGTGCTCAGCGCTGGAGGCAAGGTGATCGAACCCGAAACGCTGCGGCCGCAAGTCTATCTTCCCGATCGGCACGGGAGCCTGCAGATCGAGATGCTCGCTGCGGTCCGTCGCAACGGCTTTGTCGCGATCGAGCTCGCTCCGAGCCTCTCGGATCTCCTAGCCGAGATCGCTGCAGGAAACCCGATGGTCGTGCTGCAGAACCTCGCCCTGGACTGGTATCCGGCCTGGCATTACGCCGTCGCGATCGGCTATGACCTCAAGGCTCAGCGCATCACTTTGCGTTCGGGCACGGAGCGGCGACTCCAAATACCACTCGATACCTTCGAACATACCTGGCGGCGCAGCGGCTACTGGGCGATGCTTGCGCTGCCGCCGCGACGCTTGCCGGTGAGCGTGGCGGTAGGTGACTATCTAAGCGCCGTGGCGCGGCTCGAAAAGACCGGCCCGCCCGCGGCGGCGCGGACAGCCTACGAGCGTGCGCTCGAGCGCTGGCCCGACGATCTCACGGCACTCATAGGGTTGGGAAATGCCGCCCATCGCGACGGCGATTTCGAAGGGGCCGAACAGGCGTTCCGGCGGGCCACCCTCGTTCATCCGCGGTCGGCCGCCGCGCACAACAATCTGGCCCAAACGCTCGCGGAGCTCGACCGTCATGACGAGGCCTTGGCCGAAGCGCGCGAGGCGGTCGGGCTCGGCGGGCCGCTCGAGGACACTTCGATCCGCACGCTGGACGCCATCGTCTCGCACACCGGCCGGGGCGAGCAAGAATGGAACCGGTGAGCCGACGTGATGGTGATGCATCGTGGGACGCCCACGTACAACCTCTGGACCGGACTGCGGCAGATCCTTACGCACGGCGTCATCACCATGCTCGCCGTCGCGATCGCTTTCTCGCTCCCCGGCATAGCGAACTACATCCTGAACGAGTGGTGGCCCGAGGTCCAGAACAACGCGAATCTCCTGCTCGCGACTGAAGTTGCCCTGGCGTCGGTTCTCGCGCTCCTGTTCAATCTGACGAAGATCGCCTGGGATCACCGCCAGCGTGTCCTCACCGCACGGCTCGCGTCCTTGGTGCACGCCCGCAACTCCGGCTCCAGCTGGTGGTCGCGCCGGCGCGAGCGTGCCCTGATAGGGCAGCTTCCGGCCCCGCGCGACGCCTTCGCCCTGACCCTCACCGGATACGACACCTTCGTTGCCGACGACAGCTCGCTGCGAGGCGTAATCGGGAAGGCGTACGAAATCCGCGTGATGCTGGTCAACCCGGTCGGAAAAGCGCTGCGAGAGCGAGCGGATTCCCTGCCCCCGGAAATCACCTTGCTCACCTTGCACACCGAGATCGAAGCAACGATCGGGTATCTCTCGGGGCTTCGCAAGTTCGGCAAGAAGGTGAACCTCAAGTTCTACGACGAGGAGCCGTTCTGGAAGCTGATCGTGCTCGGCGACTACGTCTGGGTGCAGCATTGTCACAGCGGATTCGCGGTCACAGAGCAGCCCGAATTCGTGTTCGCCCTGCAGCACCGCGAGCCCCGCCACGGTCTCTTCGTACCCTTCTACATGGTTTTCCTCAACCAGTGGAATGACGCACGTCATCCCGAGTACGATTTTGACACGAACGAGCTGGTCTACCGCGACGCTTCGGGAAAGGAAACGGGCCGGGAAGTACTGAGCGTTCCGAGCGACGGCACAGCGATGTCGCCGCCTGCATTCCAAGGGCCTGCTGCCGCAGCGGCGACTGAACCGGCGCTGCTGCGTCGCCCGGTACCCGAGCGCACGGCCGCTAGCTAGACCGCGATCGGCGCCTTGATCGCGGGGTGCGGGTCGTAAGCCTCGAGGGTGAAATCCTCGTAGCCGAAACCGAAAATATCCCTTACCCCCGGGTTGAGCCGCATGCGCGGCAGCGGCCGCGGCGCGCGCGCGAGTTGCTCTCGTGCTTGTTCCAGATGATTGAGATAGAGGTGGGCGTCACCGAAGGTGTGCACGAATTCGCCCGGCTTCAGGCGGCATACCTGGGACACCATCAGCGTGAGCAGAGCATACGAGGCGATGTTGAACGGCACGCCGAGGAAAATGTCGGCGCTGCGCTGGTACATCTGGCAGGAAAGGCGTTCGTCCGTCACATAGAACTGAAACAATACGTGACACGGGGGCAGCTTCATCTTGTCGATCTCGGCGGGGTTCCAGGCGGTCACGATGTGGCGGCGCGAATCCGGCCGCGTCCTGATCGAATTCACGACTTGCGCGATTTGATCGATCGCGGCCCCTTCAGGCGAAGGCCAGCTGCGCCATTGCGAGCCGTACACCGGGCCGAGCTCGCCGTCTGCGTCGGCCCACTCGTCCCAGATCGTGACGCCGCGCTCCTGCAGCCAGCGGACGTTGGTATCGCCTCTCAGGAACCAGAGCAGCTCGTAGATGATCGATTTGAGATGGACTTTCTTGGTGGTCAAGAGCGGAAACCCGGCTGCCAGGTCGAAACGCATCTGCCAGCCGAAGGTGGACAGCGTGCCGGTGCCCGTTCGATCGGTCTTCCTATGACCGTGCTCGAGGACGTGACGCATGAGATCGAGGTACTGCTTCATCGAGGCGAAATCATAGCGCGTTACCCGCGCGGGTTGAACGCCCTCGCGGCGGGATCGCACGCCAGGCCCACACCACCGCCAGGGCAAACGCGCAATAGGCAGTCGCAAACACCCACTCGGGAAGATCGTAATAGAGCAGCCACGCAAGCCAGCGCCCGATAAAGCTGCGCTCCTCGCGCCCGGTGGAGCGCAACACGTCCTCCCAGAGCGTCAGCGGGCAAGCGAAGCCGAGCAGTGTTTCGACGGCGACAAATACGATCGCGGCGAGGTGCGCGGTGCGAAACGCGCGGTTGTGCACCCAAGCCCAGCGCCCCGCCCCGGCGAGAATCAGGGAGAAGCCGCCGCCGACGAACAACACGAACAGGACGTGCGCGATGAGGACTGCATCGGCGAGCCACGCGGAGCCCATCGGGCCTCAGCGCCTCGCTGCTTTCGGCTCTCCCGATTCGACCGGCCGCGAGGGATCGGCGCACCATTCGCTCCAAGACCCGGGATAGAGGCGCGCTCCGCGCAGCCCGGCGACCTCCATGGCGAGGAGATTGTGGCAGGCGGAAACTCCGGAGCCGCAGTAGCTCACCACGTTTTCCGCGCCCGCGGGCCCGAGTACGGTACCGAACTCCTCTCCGAGCGCTTCGGGCGACTTGAAACGCCCGCTCCCATTGAGGTTGTCGCGGAAATACCGGTTGCGCGCGCCGGGAATGCGCCCGCCCACGGGGTCGAGAGTCTCGTTCTGCCCGCGGAAGCGGTCCGGCGCGCGCGCGTCGACGAGCACCGTCCCCGGATTGTAGAGGCGGGCGCGGACAAAATCTGCATCGACCCAGGTAGGGTTTGCCTTGCCCGAAAACCGTGTCGGTTGCGGCTGCGGCACCTCGGCTGTCTGCGCTCGCCCTTCGGAGACCCATTGGTTCCAGCCGCCGTCGAGCACGGCCACGGGCAGATGCCCGAGCCAGCGCAGCAGCCACCACAGCCTCGCAGCGACCATGCCGCCCTGCGCGTCGTAGGCAACGACCTGTTTTCTCGAATCGACGCCCGCCCGCCCCAGCTTCTCCATGAATGTATCCGGGTCGGGCAGTGGATGACGGCCGTTGGTTCCGGTCTTCGGAGCTGAAAGATCGTTGTCCAGATGCAGGAAGCGTGCACCGGGAATGTGGGACCTTTCATATTCGGCACGCCCGCGCGCGGGGTCGGCGAGATCGTGGCGGCAGTCGAACGCGACCCAATCGGGATCGTCGAAACGCTGCGCGAGGATTTCGGTGGCGACGAGCGCGGTGAGAATCATGTGCTTATCATAGTCTGAACTATCTAATCCTTTTGGGGAAATCAGGACATGGCAAAACTGGATCTATATCTTCTTGGGTCCACTTTCCTCCTTGCTCTTGCTGTTGCGACTGGTGGCATGATTTGGCTCGGTCGTATAGTTCCACGGAGCATTGAAAAGAAATATTCGCGGATTGTTCGGCTAAAGGGAAAGTTTCCATTTTTTCGAGATTGGGAAAAAGAAATAGACGCTGAGGATATTCTTGCGTTTAGACGTCACCGGAAAGCTTTCAAAGCGTATTGTGTCTGTGGCGCGTTTGTTATTGTTTTGATGATACTGGCTTTGATTCACATGATTTGGGGCTTGTCCGCAGAATAGGGTGCGAGCCTGTCAGGAATTCTGTGTGTGAGACCCAATTCGGACGATAGCCATTATCTGATAACCAAGATGCGAACTACCTCAAAATCACTGATCCCCATCATTCTTGCGACCCTGCTCTGTTTCTTTAACGCGCAGTTTGTGTTTGCGCAGCAATCCTCCTCAGATCAGATCATATATGAGGCCAACACTTGGTCGGATCTATACACCGCGTATCTGCGTCTTGGAAAAAATGCGGATGGGGTTGTAGCAGGTGCATTCACCGACAAAGTTTCCTCGCTATTGGCGGATCGGTGGGATTTGGTCAATGACCTTCGGATGCTAGGTAGCAAGGACAAACGATTCATGAACTTCGTGATGAAAAACATTAACGAAGCCATTCCGGCTGATCGAGCCAGGAAGATAATGGAGAGCTCTACGAAAGAGTGTTTTCCAAAGGAAAACAAGCAGCTTTGTCAGAAAATCATTCAATCACTCGACCGAGTATCGAGGAGAGGATCAGGCACTTTCACCAACTCACGACATCGCGCGTAGGTCGGGAGTCCGTATAAGATTTGTTAGACGCGCCCCGCCAGCCCGCGCTTGATGTGTTCGTGGAAGTGCATCATCCCGTCTTCCATGGGGGACTGGTAAGGGCCGGCGTCGTTCTCTCCGCGCTCCCACAGCGCTCGCCGGCCGCGGTCCATGCGCCTCGCGATCTCGTCGTCCTCGATCGCGGTCTCCCTGTAGGCGGCCTGCTCGGCCTCGACGAATTCGCGCTCGAAGAGCACGATGTCCTCGGGATAGTAGAACTCGACTACGTTGGTCGTGTGCGTCGGTGAGCGCGGCAGCAGCGTGCTCACCACGAGCACGTGCGGATACCACTCGAGCATGACGTTCGGGTAGTACAGGAACCAGATCGCGCCCTGCTTGGCCGGTTTGCCCGCCATGTAGCGGGTGAGGGCCTCGTGCCACTTGGCGTAAGTCGGCGTCCCCGGTCTTGCGAACCCGTCCTTCACTCCCACCACCTGTGCCGAATAGGTTTCGGCGATGTCCCACTTGAGATCGTCGCAGGTGACGAAGTTCCCCAGCCCGGGATGGTAGGGGATCACGTGATAGTCCTCGAGATACACCTCGATGAAGGTCTTCCAGTTCTGCTCGAACTCCAGGATTTCGACGCGGTCGAGCATGTAGCCGGCGAAATCGAAATCATCGGCGCTCGCGAACCCGGCGAGGTCCTTCGCCACGTCGCGCCTACCCGCGAACAGCATGCCGCGCCAGTTCTGCAGCGGAGTCTTGCCGAGGTTGAGGCAGGGATTTTCGGGGAAGTGCGGCGCGCCGAGCAGCTCGCCCTTCATGTCGTAGGTCCAACGGTGCAGCGGGCAGACGATGTTCTGTGCGTTGCCGCGGCCTTCGAGCAGGATCGCCTGCCGGTGGCGGCAGACGTTCGACAGGAGCTCGATACCGTTCGCGTTCCTGACCAGCACCTTGCCGTGATCCATCCAGGCAAGCGTGTGATAGTCGCCCGGGTTCGGTACCATCAGCTCGTGCCCGACATAACCGGGGCTGTTCGCGAAGAGCAGGTTTTGCTCCAGCTCGAAGACCTGCGGGTCGAAGTACCAGGAAACGGGAAGCTGCGATGCGTTGGGCTTGAGTCTTCGCGGACTGGGCAAGTCGGACATACGGCTGGAGGGCTCCCTTTGGGTCGGTCAATCGTAAAATCGGCGCGATTCTAGACCTTTTTCCCAGGGGGCACCAGGGGTTTTTCCCATTTGACCGTCCTTTCCTCATGGGCTATTTTGCCGTTTCCTGAACCGAACGGGGCTCCGCGCCGGACTCTCCTCCATGTCGAAACCCGCCAAGACCGATCAACCCGAGAGCTTTGAATCCGCCTTGGCCGAGCTGGAGAAGATCGTCGCCAGCATGGAGTCCGGAAAGCTGACTCTGGAGCAGTCCCTGGCCGCGCACAAGCGAGGCCTGGAGCTGGCTCAGTACTGCCAGGGTGTGCTCGCCCGCGCGCAGCAGCAGGTCAAGGTGCTTGAAGAAAACACGCTGAAAAACTTCCCCGGTGCCGACGACGACGAATGAATTCACCGCCTGGATGGCAGGAGTCCAGGCTCGGGTCGAAGCGGCGCTGGAGCGTTTTCTCCCGTCCACGGGAATAGCGCCGCAGCGCCTGCATGACGCGATGCGCTATGCGGTGCTCGGCGGAGGCAAGCGCATCCGGCCCTTGCTCGCGTTTGCCGCAGGCGAGGCCTCCGCAGGCGAACCGGTCCGCGCCGACCCGGCGAGGCTGGAAGTCGCGGCCTGCGCCGTAGAATACATTCACGCCTATTCGCTCGTGCACGACGACCTGCCCTGCATGGACGACGACGTGCTTCGCCGCGGCAAGCCGGCTTGCCACGTCGAATTCGACGAGGCGACCGCGCTTCTCGTGGGCGACAGTCTGCAGTCGCTCGCATTTCAGCTGCTCGCCGAGCACCGTCTCTCCGATGATCCCGCGGTTCAGGTCGAAATGGTGAAGATACTCGCCGCCGCGTGCGGCAGCCGCGGCATGGCGGGCGGGCAGGCGATCGATCTCGCGAGCGTGGGCCAGGCCCTGACCGTGCCGGAGCTCGAATACATGCACATCCACAAGACCGGCGCGTTGATCCGCGCGTCGGTCGCGCTCGGCGCGCGCTGCTCGAACGCGCTCGCGCCGGGGCACCTTGCGCGCCTCGACCACTACGCGAAATGCGTCGGCCTCGCTTTTCAGGTGGTCGACGACGTTCTGGACAAGGAGTCCTCGACCGCGACGCTCGGCAAGACCGTAGGCAAGGACGCGGCGAGCAACAAGCCGACCTACGTCTCGGCGCTCGGGCTCACACGCGCGAGAGGGCTCGCCGAGGAACTGCGCGAAGAGGCGCAGGCCGCCCTATCGGAGCTGCACGGCGGCGCGCGAAGGCTCGCCGAGCTTGCCGATTTCATCGTGCTGCGCAAATTCTAGCTGTGGAGAAACCCAGTTTGCCTCGGACAAGCTTTTCCAGTTTGCGGGATAATTCGCCCTCATGAGCGCGATCGGAAAAGCGGATCTTCCGGGCAGCAAGGCCGAAACCGGATCGAGAGAATACGATCCGGCCGCGTACGAGCTGCTGAAAACCATCGACGATCCGGCGGCCCTGCGCGCCCTGGACCGCCGGGGCCTGCAGCGTCTCGCCGACGAGCTGCGCACGTTCATTCTGGAATCGGTCAGCCAGACCGGCGGCCACCTGTCCTCCAATCTGGGGACGGTCGAGCTGACCATCGCGCTGCACCACGTCTTCAACACGCCTCATGATCGCATCGTCTGGGACGTGGGACACCAGACCTATCCGCACAAGATTCTCACCGGCCGCCGTGAAGCGATGAGCCGCATACGCATGAGCGGGGGCATCTCGGGCTTCCCGCGGCGCAGCGAGAGCGAGTACGACACTTTCGGAACCGCCCATTCGAGCACCTCGGTGAGCGCTGCGCTCGGCATGGCGCAGGGCGCGAAACTGAAAGGCGATACCGGCGAGAAGAAGCGCCACGTCGTGGCGGTGATCGGCGACGGCGCCATGTCGGCGGGCATGGCTTTCGAGGCCCTCAACAACGCCGGCGTGATGGACACCGATCTGCTCGTGATCCTGAACGACAACGACATGTCCATTTCCCCCGCCGTGGGCGCGTTGAACCGCTATCTCGCGCGGCTGATGTCGGGGCGCTTCTATGCCGCGGCGAGGAAAGCAGGCGAAAAAGTCCTCGCCGGCGTGCCGCCGCTGTGGAATCTGGCGAAAAAGATGGAGGAGCACGCCAAGGGCCTGGTCGTGCCCTCGACCTTGTTCGAGGAATTCGGGTTCAACTACGTTGGCCCGATCGACGGACACGACCTCGACTCGCTCATCCCGACGCTGAAGAACATCAAGGAGCTGAAAGGCCCGCAGTTCCTGCACGTGGTCACCAAGAAAGGTCAGGGTTACAAGCTCGCCGAGGCCGATCCGGTGCTCTATCACGGTCCGGGCAAGTTCGATCCCGCGAAAGGGATCAAGAAGGCGAGCGGCGGCAAGCCGACCTACACGCAGGTGTTCGGCGAGTGGCTGTGCGACATGGCGCGGCTCGATTCACGTCTCGTCGGCATCACGCCGGCGATGCGGGAGGGCTCGGGACTGGTGCGTTTCGCGCAGGAATTTCCCGACCGGTATTTCGACGTGGGCATCGCGGAGCAGCACGCGGTCACCTTCGCCGCGGGGCTCGCATGCGAGGGCCTGAAGCCCGTGCTCGCGATCTATTCGACTTTTCTGCAGCGCGGCTACGATCAGCTCATCCACGACGTGTGCATCCAGAACCTTCCGATCGTGTTCGCGCTCGACCGGGCGGGCCTCGTGGGCGGCGACGGGGCCACGCACAACGGCGCCTTCGACCTGACTTATCTGCGCTGCGTTCCCAACATCGTGGTGATGACTCCGAGCGACGAGAACGAATGCCGCCAGATGCTCGCCACGGCGTTCTCGCTCGATCGACCCGCCGCGGTGCGCTATCCCCGCGGCAGCGGCCCGGGTGCAGAGATCGTGAAGGAAATGAGCTCGCTGCCGCTCGGCAAGGGGGTCGTGCGCCGGCGCGGTTCCGGCGGGCGGGGCTCTGTCGCGATTCTCGCTTTCGGCAGCCTGCTCGAACCCGCGCTCGAGGCGGGCAACGAGCTCGATGCGACCGTCGTCGACATGCGCTTCGTGAAGCCCGTGGACACGGATCTCGCAGCAGAGCTCGCGGGAACTCACGGGCTCCTCGTCACCATCGAGGAGAACGCGATCCAGGGCGGCGCAGGAAGCGCGGTCGCCGAGGCGCTCGCCGCGCGCGCCATCGTCATCCCGCTCCTTCAGCTGGGGCTGCCCGACCGCTTCGTCGACCACGGCGACCAGGCGCAGTTGCTCGCTTCGATCGGCCTGGACCAGGCGGGAATCGTCGCCGCCGTGCGCGTGCGTCTTGAAAAAGCGGGAACGGAACGCATGTTAAAATCCTCTAACACTGAGCCAACGTGACGAAAGGCTCTTCATGAACATCCGCGATCCGCTTGTCATCCCCGACGTCCAGGGCTCCGAGGACAGGCGCAAGCTCGCCATCGACCAGGTCGGCATCAAGGCGATCCGCCATCCCATCCGCGTCGCCGAGCGCTCGGGCGACGTGCAGCACACCGTCGCGACGTTCAACATGTACGTCGGCCTGCCGCACCAGTTCAAGGGAACGCACATGTCGCGCTTCGTCGAGATCCTGAATGCGCACGAGCGCGAGGTCTCCGTGGAGACGTTCCAGCTGATGCTTGACGAGATGGTCGAGCGCCTGGAAGCCCAGTCCGGCCACATCGAGATGACGTTTCCTTACTTCGTCAATAAGGCCGCACCGATCTCGAAGGTGAAGAGCCTGATGGACTACGAAGTGACTTTCGTCGGGGAGATCGACAAGGGTGAGAAGTGCTTCAAGATGAAGGTCGTCGTTCCGGTGACGAGCCTGTGCCCCTGCTCGAAGCGCATTTCGGATTACGGCGCGCACAATCAGCGCTCGCACGTCACCCTCACCGCGCGCACCAAGGGATTCGTGTGGATCGAGGAGCTGGTCGACTACGCCGAGAAGCACGCCTCGAGCGAGCTCTACGGGCTGCTCAAGCGGCCCGACGAAAAGTTCGTCACCGAACGCGCGTACGACAATCCCAAGTTCGTCGAAGACATGGTGCGCGACATCGCCGTGGAGCTGAACCGCGACAAGCGCATCGAGTGGTACCGGGTGGAGTCGGAGAACTTCGAGTCAATCCACAACCACTCTGCGTACGCGCTGATAGAAAAAGACAAAACCAAGAAGTAAGTTACGAACGGGGGAACCCTACGGTTCCCCCGTTGCCCCCTCCCCAACCGAAAACCAGATAGAGCTCGTCAGAAGCGCCGGATCAGCACCATCGTCTGGCCGTCGCGCTTCATTTCCATGCGGTTCAGGAAGCTCATGCCGAGCAGCGCGAACGGCATCGGGTTGCCTTCCAGCACGGCCGCATCGACGTTGTTGACGAGGATGTCGCCGACGCGCACCGTGTCCAGTTTCACCCGGTAGACCACCATCGTACCGTTGGCGGTGCCCATCAATCCGGGCTGCCCTTTGCGGTAATCGATTCCGAGCCGGGTCGCGTCCGCCGAAGAGAGCGAAATCGCCGTTGCGCCCGTGTCGACCAGAAAGCGCACCGCTCCGCCGTTGACCTGCCCATCCACGACGAAATGTCCGCGCGGATCTGCGGTGAGCGTGGCGCTCTGGCTCTGGGAGGCCGGAGCCGGGCCGGCCTGATGCTGTCCGATGCCTAGCGTCCTCCTCTGGCCGTCGATGACCAGGGTTGCGGACTCCCGGTCGGTCGAGATCAGCGTGACGCCTTCCACGGGTTTCTGGCCCACCGAAATAACCCGCGGCGCGCCGCCGTCGATCACGACCACGGCCTTGCCGGGGAACAGGCCGATCACGTTCACTTCGACGGTCCAGCCGGTAGAGGACAACAGGAGGAGCAGCGACGCTACAATACGGAGCTTGACCACGTTGGCCTCGTTTCGCACATGAAGCCAGTTGCGATTTTCCGTCATAGTCAGACCGAGGGGCCGGGCTATTTTGCCACATTCCTCGACGCGCACCGCATTCCACACAGGCTCGTCGGGATCGACGCCGGGGAGCAGGTTCCCGCGGATCCGCGCGAATTCTCCGGTCTCGCATTCATGGGCGGGCCGATGAGCGTGAACGACGATCTGCCGTGGATTCCTCCGGTGCTCGGGCTCGTAAACCAGGCGGTCGACGCCGACGTTCCGGTTCTCGGCCACTGCCTCGGCGGGCAGCTCATCTCCAAGGCGCTGGGTGGCAGGGTGACGCGCAACGGGGTGAAGGAAATCGGCTGGGGCCCGGTCACGATCGAAGACAACGCTCAAGCGCGCGAGTGGTTCGGCGCAACGCGCGAGTTCTCCGGTTTTCACTGGCACGCCGAGACCTTCACCATCCCGCCGAAGGCGACGCGCATCGCGGGGAGTCCGTATTGCCCGAACCAGGCGTTCGTGCTCGGCAAGCACCTCGGCATGCAATGCCATGTCGAGATGACACCCGAGCTGATCCGCGCCTGGTGCGAGGACTGGGCAAAGGAGCTCGTCGCGAGGGCCGGGCCGTCGGTGCAAACCCCGGAGCAGATGTTCGAGCGGCTCGACGAGCGCGTGCGTTCGCTCAACGCGATCGCAGCGGGCCTCTACGGGCGCTGGATCGAAGGACTGAAAACATAGAGAGGTTGCTTATGCCGAAGGCCAAGGCAACAAAGGGGAGGCCGCGTCCCGCTTCGGGACCGGTGACCTTGCTCGTCGGAACCCGCAAGGGCGTGTTCCTCATGAAGTCGGACCGCGCGCGCAGGAGCTGGACGCTCGCGGGGCCCCATTTTCTCGGCAACATCGTCAACCATCTCGTGCTCGACCCCCGCGACGGCAAGACGCTGCTCTGCGCCGTTCGCGCGGGCCATCTCGGGCCTACCGTATTCCGCTCGACCGACTTTTGCCACACGTGGAAGGAAGCCGAGCGCCCACCCGCGTTCCCCAAGGCTGCTCCCGGCGAGAAGGGACTGTCGGTCGAACATGTCTTCTGGCTTACACCGGGGCATTCTTCGGAGCCCGGCGCCTGGTACGCAGGCGTCTCGCCGCCGGGATTGTTCCGCTCCGATGACGGCGGCGTCACTTGGGAAGGCGTCGCCGGCTTCAATGCCAACCCCATGCGCATCGTCTGGATCGGCGGCGAGCAGGAGCAGGGGCCGCCCGGCGGCGCGACCCTGCACTCGATCAACGTCGATCCGCGCGACCCCAGGCATCTCTACATCGGCATCTCGGTCGGCGGAGCGTTCGAGAGCTCGGATCGCGGAGAGACCTGGCGGCCGCTCAACCAGGGCGTCGCCGCCGATTTCCTTCCCGTCAAGGACCCGGAGTACGGCCACGACGTGCACTGCATGCGGCTGCATCCCCTCGCGCCCGACCGCCTGTACCAGCAGAACCACTGCGGGATGTACCGCCTCGACCGCCCGGGCGAGCGCTGGGAACGCATGGGCAACGCCATGCCGAAAGCGATCGGCGACATCGGTTTTCCGCTCGTGCTGCATCCGCGCGATCCCGACACGCTGTGGGTGTTCCCGATGGACGGCGGCACCGTGTGGCCGCGCGTCTCCCCGGACGGCAAGCCCGCGGCCTATGTTTCGCGCGACGGCGGCCGGACTTGGCGCCGCCAGGACAGGGGCCTCCCGGCCAAACAGGGGTGGTTCACCGTGAAACGTCAGGCGATGTGCGCAGACGCGCGCGACCCGGTCGGCGTGTACTTCGGCACGACGAGCGGCGAGGTCTGGATGAGCGCGAGCGAAGGCGATCGCTGGACCTCGATCGCGCGCCACCTGCCCGAGATCTACTCGGTCGAGGTAGCCGGCCGCTGAATGAACGTCCTCATCCCTTCGCAGCTTCGCGACTACACCGGGGGGCGCGCGCACGTGGAAGCGCGCGGCGCGACGCTCGCCGGACTGCTCGCGGACCTCGAGCGCCGCTATCCGGGAATCCGGTTCCGGATGATCGACGAGCAGGACGCGATTCGGCGCCACATCAGGATCTTCGTCAACCAGCAGCAGGCGCGGGACCTCGGCGCCGCGCTCGCCGCGAACGACGAAGTCGTCATCGTCGGCGCTTTGAGCGGAGGATAGAGCCGTTCAGTCGCGGAAATTCTGGAACTGCAGCGGAATATCGGTGACGGACTTGCGCACCAGCACAATCGCAGCCTGGAGATCGTCCTTCTTCCCGCCCGAGACGCGCACGGCGGTTCCCTGGATGCTCGCCTGGACCTTCATCTTCGAGTCCTTGATCAGCTTGACGATGCTCTTCGCCTTCTCCTGCTCGATGCCGACCTTGACGTGGATCGGCTGCTTCACCTTGGTCCCGATCTTCTCGACCGTCTTCGTGTCGAACATCCGTGCGTCCACCGCGCGCTTCGCGCACTTGGCAAGAAGAACGTCGGTCACCTGCTTCAGCTTGAAATCGTCGTCCGCGTAGAGCGTCAGCACGAGCTCGGCTTGCTCGATGCGCGCGTCCGAGCTCTTGAAATCGAAGCGGTTCGCGATCTCCTTGTTCGCCTGGTCGACGGCGTTTTTCAACTCGACCTTGTTGACTTCGGAGACGATGTCGAAGGAGGGCATTGCAGATTCCCGCAGACGGATGCGGAATTATACAGACCGTCGTTTGTTTGAAAGGAAGCCAGCACCCCTGATGTCGGGCACAGAAGTGCCCCCCACGTTAGGGCACATCATAATGGTGAGTTCCTTACGGCTGTCTATCGTTAGCGCGACTTGTTATTCAATCTATGCCTTTGCTTCCGTGCCAATTTGGAATTCCGAATCGACCATAATCGGTCCGCTCGTGAGAATCGCAGTTTTCTCCTGTTGGATAGGTGTGGCGCGGACCCTTTCCCGAGCCCAGGAATCCTTCAACCTACGCCGGGGCTTAATCGGAGGTGGAAGCGCAATTCCGTTTGCTCTTGTTGCATCGGGAAGCGTCTTGGCGCTCATCCTATCGACGCGGCCAGCAGAACCATCTGCCCTTACACAATCGCTGGGGATTGTGGTGGGTTTCTGCTCAATCGCGGCTTATTCTTTCATTTGCGGGATGTTTGCGGCGGTCCCAAAATCTGTTCTCGGTGCGCTCTTCATTAGCGCGCTTGCACTAACCGCTCAAGTACTTGTGGACTTATTCTTCGGTGGGGTGGGGGCGTATGGGCGATACCACATCGGCAGCATCATGTGATGCATGTGCCCTAACCCCCGGTTGCAGGCGACGCGCATGAAGCCGCGCGCGCCCGAACCGGAACGTTAGGCGTCGATGGAATCCACCGCCATATACCGCAAACCGAAAAAGTGGATTGCGGCCGTGCTTGGGCTGTTGATCCAGCCTGCGGGAATGTTGTACGTTGCGCGGCCTGGCTGGGCTGCCGCATATTTTGCGCTTGCGGCGATCATCGTGCTGGGCAACATGTTTGTGCTTCGCGGCAGAGAGTTGGCTGCTGCTCGTTGCGATAATCTGCGCGATCCATGCGTATCGCCTCGCCCGAGACTACAGGGCGCTCAAGCGCCCTTGGTACGGCCGCTGGTATGGCCTGGTTGGGATAGGCGCTGCGTTTGCGGCGCTAGTGTTTGGAGCTCGCGCTTTCCTCTTCGAACCGTTCCGCCTTCCCTCCGGATCGATGGTTCCATCCATCGACCCTCGCGCCCATCTGATTGTGAAGAAGTGGGGGTATGGCAATTACGGAACGTACGGAATTCACGTTGCGAGGACGGGCATCTCATCTGAGATGGAAAGGGGAGACATCGTGGTCTTCGAGTCTCCGGAAAATACAGCCTTGAGCTATGCCAGGCGGCTAGTCGGTCTTCCAGGCGACAGAGTTTCGTACTACAACAAGCGACTCAAGATCAACGGTGATGAGCTAGAGATCCGGCGAATCGGTGATTACGTTCACAAGGATCGCGCTAACCCCTCGCTCCAATATCTGGAACGACTCGGCAACCAGGAGTACGCTGTCCTCATCGAATCAGAAGCGCCTGCTGCGGTACAGGGTGTGAGGGCGTTTCCATTTGCGGAACATTGTGCTTACACCGCGGAAGGCTTTTCTTGCCTAGTACCTCGTGGCCACTACTTTGTTTTAGGTGATAACCGCGACAACAGCAGCGACAGCCGAACCTGGGGATTTGTCCCGGCAAGGAACATCATCGGCAAGGTTCTGTACATACTTCAATAACGCCCACAACGTTGGACGTCGCCGAAATAGGAGAATCGAGTATGCCGAGTAAGTATGCTGTCGTTTCGGGTGTGGTCTTCGGCGTTGTCGCGGTGATTCAGGCCGTGCGTGGCCTGAATGAGTGGCCGGTGCACGTCGGCACCCTCGAAGTACCGGTCTGGGCTTCCTGGGTCGCGATGGTCGTCGCCGGTAGTCTCTGTGTGTGGGCGTTTCGCTCTGGGCGAAATTGAGACCGTCATGCGCTCGGTGAAAGGTTTTTTCCCGTCCTTGTTCTTCGCCTTCGTAGCGACGGCCTTCTCCGCCTGCACGATGGAGGGCATTTACGAGGGCAGCAGGGCTTACAATAAGGCCATCAAGTCGACGCCCATGGAAAAATCGAAGGAAGACCTCCCGGGTTACGATCAGTACGAGAAGGAACGGCGGGGCGTCGCCAAGGAGAGCAAGGGGTGAAGATCACCAGGTCCGTGTCGATCGTTCTTGCGGCCGTTCTGCCGTTAGCGTTTTCATCCGGTTGCGCGACGTACCGGACGATCTCGACAGCCGGGCAAGGAAGCCCGAAGGTATTCAGCGGCGCGCGTCTCGACGTGAGCGCAGTCCTGGGCGACGAGTTCGGGTTGCGGAAATTCAAAACCGATCCGCCGAGATATCCTCTGGTGGATCTTCCCTTCAGTATCGCGCTTGATGCGGCAATTCTTCCTTTGACGGTTCGCGCGGCGACCGGTGAGTTTCGTTCCAAGTAATCTTCGCTCTGCACCGATTTCGCCCGGCACGTGGCGGCGCGGCTAAGAGGTCAGATCTCCACGATCAGGTCGGGCCTGAACCCGGTCGCTTCGCCCGGATAGCCGCGCGGGTTGCAGATCACCCGCGTGCCGCCCACGCGGTAGTCGAAAAACGTGTGCGTGTGTCCGTGGATCCAAAGCGCCGCGCTCCCCATCATTTCCGCGAGATCCAGAACGAACCCGGGGTTGGCGGGATGGCCGACGAAGGCCGGAGCGATCGAGCGCGGGTGCGGTGCGAAATGGGTGACGACGACTGTTTTTCCCGCGAAAGGCGCGGCGAGCGCAGCAAGCAGCCACGCGCGGTGCCGGACGCAGAGCGCGATCGCGTCCTCCGGCGCGAAGGCGCGGGAGCCGCTGCGGATCAATTCATAATCCGGATTGAGCTTGCGCGCGGCTTCGATCACCGCTGAACGCTCGCCCTGCGGCGCGAGCGAGTAATCGCTCCACAAGGTGCAGCCGAGAAAACGAACGCCGTCGACGACGACCTCGCTGCAATCGAGAAGCTCGACCGAGCGCTTGCGCGCCGCCGCTCCCATGGCCCGCTGCACCGCTTCGAACTCGCCCTCGTAATACTCGTGATTGCCGGCGAGATAGAGCACGGGCTTGCCGAAAGCTCCTCTGGCCCACTCGATTCCGGCCGCGCCGTTGTCGATGTCGCCCGCGAGCACGATCACGTCCGCGTCGTTTTCGGGCGGCACGAAGGGCGCAAATTCCAGGTGGAGGTCGGAATAAACTCGGATGCGCAATCGTTCTCCGTGCGGGGCGGGGGATGACCGGGTATGATCGCGCGTTTTCGGGCGGAGCGCGACGCCAGGTGAGCGCCCGCGCGGCCGCCCGACTGGAAGGAGGTTTCATGGCAAAGTGGGTACGCGTCACCTATCAGGGGCGGGAATACTTCGGCAAGCTCGAAGGCGACAACGTCCGGGTGCACTCGGGCAGCATGTTCTCGGGCCCGGAGGCCACCTCCCAGGCGATCCCCCTCGCCGCCGCGAAGCTGCTCACCCCGAGCGTCCCGGGCAAGATCGTCGCGCTGATCGACAACTATCACGAGCTCCTCGCGAAGCTCGACCACGCGGTCCCGTCCGAGCCTCTGTATTTTCTCAAGGGCAGCAACTCGCTCCTTGCGCACGGCGAATCGATTCGCGGGCCGAAATCCTACAGCGGAAAGGTGGTGTACGAAGGCGAACTCGGTATCGTCATCGGAAAGCGCGCGAACGGTGTGCCCGAGAGCGACGCGGCGAAGCACATTCTCGGCTACACCTGCGTCAACGACGTCACCGCGATCGAGATCATCGCGAAAGACCCGGTCTTTGCCCAATGGACGCGCGCGAAAAGCTTCGACACCTTCGGCGTGTTCGGTCCGTGCATCGAGACCGAGATCGATCCGGGCAAGCTCACGGTGAAGACCATCCTCAACGGCCACGAGCGCCAGAACTATCCGCTTTCGGACATCGTCTTTCCCCCGGAGAAGCTGGTGAGCCTGATCTCCCAGGACATGACGCTCGAGGCGGGTGACGTGATCGCCTGCGGCAGCTCGGTGGGCGTGGGGGCGATGACGCCCGGCAGCACGGTGAGCATCGTGATCGAGGGTATCGGCACTCTCACCAACAAGTTCGAATAGGAACCGGCGCGGCCCTCCCGGCGAGCGCGGACCGATCGGGCGGCAGCTCAGCGTCCTTTCCGCCGGTTCGCGGCGATGCGCATCCGCAGCGCGTTCAAGCGGATGAATCCGGAGGCGTCGGCCTGGTCGTAGGCGCCGCGGTCTTCTTCGAATGTGGCGATCGCGGGATCGAACAGCGAATCCGACTTCGAGTCGCGTCCGACGACTGCGACGTTGCCTTTGTAGAGCTTGAGCCGCACGCCGCCGTTCACGCCGCGTTGTGAACCGTCGATCAGGGTCTGAAGGAGCTTGCGCTCCGGGCTCCACCAGTAGCCGTTGTAGATGAGCGAGGCATAACGGGGCATCAGCTCGTCCTTGAGGTGGGCGACCTCGCGGTCCAGGCAGATCGACTCGATCGCGCGGTGCGCTTTCAGCATGATGGTGCCGCCCGGTGTCTCGTAGCACCCGCGCGACTTCATGCCGACGTAACGGTTCTCGACCAGGTCCAGCCGCCCGATGCCGTGTTTTCCGCCGAGGCGGTTCAGCTCCGTGAGCACCTTCGCGGGGCTCAGCTTTTTCCCGTTCACGGAGACGATGTCCCCGCTCCGGTATTCCAGCTCGACGTATTCGCCGCGCTTGGGAGCCCTTTCGGGCGACACGGTCCAGCGCCACATATCCTCCTCGGGCTCGCGCGAGGGGTCCTCGAGGATGCGGCCTTCGTACGAGATGTGCAGCAGATTCGCGTCCATCGAGTAGGGAGACCCACCTTTTTTCCTGCCTTCGATCGGGATGCCGTGCTTCTCCGCGTATTCGAGCAGCTTCTCCCGCGAGCCCAGCGTCCACTCGCGCCAAGGCGCGATCACGCGGATATTCGGCTCGAGCGCATAGTAGCCGAGCTCGAAGCGCACCTGGTCGTTGCCCTTGCCGGTTGCGCCGTGCGCAACGGCGTCCGCTCCGGTCTTGCGGGCGATCTCGATCTGCCGCTTCGCGATGAGCGGGCGGGCGATCGAAGTTCCCAGAAGATATTCACCCTCGTAGATCGCGTTCGCCCGGAACATGGGGAATACGAAGTCGCGCGCGAACTCCTCGCGCAGGTCGTCGACGAAGATCTCCTTCACGCCCAGCTTGCGCGCCTTCTTCCGCGCGGTCCCGAGCTCCTCGCCCTGGCCGATGTCGGCGGTAAACGTGACGACCTCGCATCCGTAGGTGTCCTGCAGCCATTTGAGGATGACCGAGGTGTCGAGCCCGCCGGAGTAGGCGAGGACGATCTTCTTGACCTTGCCTTTCATCTTTTCACCTTGTTGTCCTTGCCTTTCCTTACCTTTCCGAGCAGGAGAAATTCCATCAGCGCCTTCTGCGTGTGCAATCTGTTCTCCGCCTCCTCCCAGACGACGCTCTGCGGACCGTCGATCACTTCGCCGGCGACTTCCTCGCCGCGGTGCGCGGGCAGGCAGTGCATGAACAGCGCGTCTTTCTTCGCCGCCCGCATCATGTCCGCGTCCACCTGCCAGTTCTCGAAATCGTGCCTGCGCTCTTCCTTCTCCGACTCGAAGCCCATGCTGGTCCAGACGTCCGTGGTGACGAGGTCGGCGCCGCGCGCCGCGTCCATCGGGTCGGCGAAGCTCTCGTAGTTCGCGTCGTCGAAGACCCCGGCGCGCTCGGGTTCCACCTCGTAGCCCGCTGGCGTCGAGACGTGCACGTTGAAATCGAAGGTCGCCGCCGCCTGAAGCCAGGTGTTGCACACGTTGTTCGAGTCTCCGATCCACGCTACCGTCTTGCCCCTGATCGACCCGCGCCGCTCGATGTAGGTGTAGATGTCGGCGAGCACCTGGCAGGGGTGGTATTCGTTGGTGAGGCCGTTGATCACCGGGACGCGCGAGCTCGCCGCGAAGCGCGACAGTATCTCCTGCTGGAAGGTGCGGATCATCACCAGATCGCACATCCGCGAGATCACCTGCCCGGCGTCCTCGACCGGCTCCCCCCGCCCAAGCTGCGAGTCCCGCGTATACAGATAGATCGCCGCGCCGCCGAGCTGGTGCATACCCGCCTCGAACGACAGGCGCGTGCGCGTCGAGGGCTTCTCGAAGATCATGGCGAGGGTGCGGTCTTCGAGCGGCCAGTAGCGCTCGTAGCGCTTGAACTTGTCCTTGATCCAGCGCGTGCGCGCGAACAGATGCTCGTACTCCTCGCGCGAGAAGTCCTTGAACTGCAGGTAGTGCCGCAGCAGGGTCTGCGCCTTTTTCATGCGCGCGCGGGCACGGCGGCGGGCTGCTCGAGGAACGAACGCACGAGGGGAACGAGGATGGAAAGGACCTGGCGAGCTTCGCCTTCGTTCATGATGAGCGGCGGCAGCAGCCGAATCACCTTGTCCATGGTGACGTTGATGAGCAGGCCCGCCTCCAGCGCCTGCCCGACCAGATCTCCGCAGGGCCGATCGAGCTCGACGCCGATCATCAGGCCGTGACCGCGCACCTCCGCCACGCCCGGACGTCCCGCGAGGGCCTCGCGGAGCCCGGCGAGCAGGATCGCGCCGATGCGCTCGGCGTTCTTCATGAGACCCTCTTCCTCGATGGCGGTGAGCGTCGCGAGGGCTGCCGCGCAGGCGAGCGGATTGCCGCCGAACGTGGAGCCGTGAGTTCCCGGCTTGAACACCGCGGCCGCGGCTCCGCGGGCGAGGCAGGCTCCGATCGGCACGCCCGAGGCAAGGCCCTTGGCGAGCAGCACGACGTCGGGCTGAATTTCGGCGTGCTGATAGACGAACCACTTGCCAGTGCGGCCCAGTCCGCACTGGACTTCGTCCACCATGAGAAGCCAACCCTGGCGGTCGCAGAGCTCGCGCAGTTCGCGCAGGTACCGCATCGAGGAGATATTGATTCCGCCTTCTCCCTGGATCGGCTCGACCAGCACGGCGACGACGCTCTTGTCGCGCGAAGCGACCTGGCGCACCGATTCGATGTCGTTGAACGGCACGCGCACGAAGCCCGTCACCAGGGGCTCGAATCCCTGCTGCACTTTGCGGTTGCCGGTGGCCGAGAGCGTCGCGAGCGTCCTGCCGTGGAAAGCCTTGTCCATGACCACGATCCCGGGGCTCTCCGCTCCCTTGCCGCTGCCGTACAAGCGCGCGAGCTTGATCGCCGCCTCGTTGGCCTCGCAACCCGAGTTGCAGAAGAACACGCTGTCCGTGCCGCTTATCGCCGCGAGCTTGTCCGCGAGTCTTTCCTGTTCGGCGATGCGGTAGAGGTTGGAGGTGTGGATCAGGCGCGAGCTCTGCTCTGCGATCGCCCGGGTCAGTTTCGCGTGACCGTGACCGAGCGTGTTGACGGCGATTCCCGCGAGCGCATCGAGGTACTTCTTGCCGGATTCGTCCCACACCCACACGCGCTCGCCGCGGATAAAGGCGACCGGAATCCGGCTGTATGTGTTCATCGAATGAGACATGGAATCACCCGTTAACGTTTACGGCGCAGCGAAACGCTTGCGCCAAAATCTCTTTGGAAACGCGCCGCAAGGCGCGCCGATTGCGCTTATCGCCGCGCTCGGCGTCGTCGGGTGTCGGGCCGAATGGGCGAAGCCGCGGCGCCTACGTGACGCGCTGGCCGGATAAGGGTCATCTCGTCGCCCTGTGCGATAATCGAATTGCTCTGAAGGGCAAGTAGCTTAGCACAACGAATTCGGCATGGGAACGCGCCTGACAGTATTCAATCAGAAGGGCGGGGTCGGCAAGACGACGACCGTGCTTAACTTGGGCGCAGCGCTCGCGCGGCGGGGAGGGGTGCCGCTGCTCGTGGACCTCGACGCGCAGTCGCATCTCAGCTCGATCCTCAACCCGGGAGCCTCCAGCGGGGAAAGTCTGTTCGCGTACTTCAACGCGGGCAAGCCGCTCAAGGAAGTTGCGCGGCCGATTCGCTTCGGCGGCGAACTCATCCCGGCGCACATGGAGCTGATCAAGGTGGATTCAATGTTCGGCAAGGGGCCGGACATTCTGAACAAGCTCAAGCAGGGGCTGGATGCGGGCTGGGAAGGCAAGCGTCCCGTGCTGATCGATTGCTGTCCGATGCTGGGAGTGCTGTCTCTCTCGGGGATTTTCGCCTCCGAACGGGTTCTGATCCCGATCTCGACCGACTACCTCGCCCTGAGAGCGGCCCTCGCGCTCGAAAAAACTCTGCGGGCGCTCGAGCACGTGCTGAAGCGGCGCGTCGAGCGTCGCTACCTCTTGACGCGGTTCGACTCGCGGCGGCGCATGTCGCACGACATCGCGCGCAAGCTCGCGTCCCGGTTCGGCGCGGAATTGTGCCAGACGCGCATCACCGAAGCGGTGAGCCTCGCCGAGAGCCCCATGCTCGGCAAGGATATTTTCAGCCATGCGCCCGACAGCCGCGGGGCGGAGGACTACTCGGGCCTGCTGGAGGAGTTGTTGTCTTCGGGGTTCCTCGAGGCTTCGTCAGCGGGCGGTGCTACTGCTACTTGCTGATCAGGGAAACGATCTCTTCGAAGCTCGTTCCGTCCGGGGCACCCGAAGTCGGCGCCAAGCTCGGTTGCATCACCGCGGGCTGCATGACGCTGCGCTCCAGGATCTCGCAGTGCAAGTACATCTGCCGCAGCTTTCTCTCGGCGTCGGCTTCGTTGCGGCCGCGAATCATGAGGTGCTCGACCACTAAGCCCTGCCGGGTGCGGATACGAAAGCCGAATTTCGTCGTGTTCAATGACGGCGGCATAATTTTCTCGGAAACGCCTGTATAACATAACATTTTTGGTGTTGCAAGGCTCGGATCAAAGGTCCGTGGATGTTCTAGCCCATCCGGCGCAGGCCCCGCTCCTCGGTCGGCTTCAAGACCCGCAAGCAGGGTAGATACCCGTCGTAGACGATCCCGTGAAGCTCGACACGCTTCTGCGAGCGCAGCAAACCGACCAGATAGTGGACGATTTCCCGCGTGATGACCTGACCCGGGACGAGGACGGGAATGCCCGGGGGATAGGGGACGATCTGGTCGGCGCACGCCCGGTCGAGCAGGTCCCGCCTGATGTCGTCTTTCTCGTCGACCAGGGGCACCAGCTCTCCGCCGCAGTAGAAGGCGTCACGCGGCAGGTAGCGAAGGCGCGTGAATCCCGGGATCTCGGGGAAGCGGTACAGGCGGCGCGGAGACCGGCCCTCGCGCGCGATGCGCATGAGCGCATCGTACAGGCGCGAGACCTTGCTGCGCGTGGTGCCGATCGTCAGCAGCAGAGTAAGCGTATTGAACGTGGATTTCTCGACCTGGATGTTGTAGCGGTCGAAGAGCTCGCGCTGCAGATCCTCGACGGTGTACCCGCACTTCGAGATGTCCACGGTGACCTTGGTGGGGTCGAGGCGGATTCCATCGTTCCCGAGTTCCTCGGGGAGCAGGTCCTCGAGCTCCAGAACGCGGAACACGCCGGTCGAGTTGATCTGGGCGCGCAGCTCCTGCGAGAGCGCGAGCGTTCGCGAAAGCAGCTTGTAGCCTTCCATCACCGCCTGCTTCCGCGCCACGTCCAGGCTCGCGATCATGCTGTACTGGGGGCTGGTCGAGGTGTGCATGTTGAAGTTCTCCCGGAACAGGTGCTCGTTGAATCCGGGATCGTTCACGTGGATCATCGAGGCCTGGGAGAACGCCGAAAGCACCTTGTGCGTGCTCTGCGTGGCGTAATCCGCCCCCGCCTCGAGCGCCGTGGGCCGGAACTCCGGATGAAAGCGCGCGAATCCGTACCAGGCTTCGTCCACGATCACCTTGATGCCCTTCGCGTGCGCCGCCTCGACGATGGGCGCGAGGTCGTAGCGCAGCCCGTCGTAGGTGCACGAGGTGAGAATGATCGCCTGGGCGTCCGGGTGCTTGCGGATCGCGGAAAGGATGGTCTTCTTCGGCACCGGGCCATAGAGGCTGAACTTGGCGTTGATCGAGGAATCGAGATAAATCGGGTGTCCGCCCGAGAGCACCACGCCGTGGTGCACCGACTTGTGACAGTTGCGGTCGAGCAGCAGCTTTTCCCCGGGTGCGAGCAGCGTCTGGAAAATGACCTTGTTCGAGGTCGAGGTGCCGTTGGTCGCGAAGAAGGTGCGGCGCGCGCCGAAGGCCTTGGCCGCGATGGTCTGTGCCTCGGCGATCACGCCGGTGGGCTCCATCAGCGAGTCGAGCATCTTCACCGACACCGAAAGATCGGCGTCGAAGATATGCTCGCCCATGAAATCGTAGAAATCATCGACCCAGGGGCTGCCGCGCAGCGACTCGCCGGATGAGTGGCCCGGCGTGTGCCAGGAGTCTTTTGCCATCCAGACGTAGTTCTTGAGCTGGTCGTAAAACGGCGTGCGCGAACGCTCCTGGACCTGTGCGTTGAGAATCCGGTACATGCCGCGGTAATCGCGCTCCTCGCGGTAGAAGTAGCCGTCGACCGCTTCCGCGAACAGGGCATCGACGATCTCGTCCTCGTGCTCCTGCGCGATCAGAATGTAGACGTCAAGCTCGGGCCTGAAGCGCGTGACGCGCTGCACGAACTCCAGCGCCGACGTCTCCTTCTTGGGGCTCTTCTGGTTCAGGGTGTAGAGCTTGTCGTCGACCACGACGGCTTGGAGATCGCCGTCCTCCTCGATTGCGGCGAGCGCCTCGCGCGCCGTGGTGACCCCGGAAAACGTGATGCCGAGCGGATTGTCGAGCGAGCGGGCGGCCGCGTTCAAGCCTTTGACGAATTCCTTGAGAACCAACGGTTCATCGTTGATGATCAGGACCCGGCTGACCGGCTTTTTCATGGGCGGCGCGCAAAACGAAAACCGGATTGTTGCGGCAAACTGTAGGGGAGTGCAAGGAGGAAACGCCAATAAAAAAGGCGGACTAGCCGCCTTTTTTCCGCAGCGCCTGACCTGGTCTTATCCCGGCATCGCCTTGAGCCGCGCGGCAAGGCGGCTCTTGTGCCGCGCTGCCTCGTTCTTGTGGACGACATTCTTGTCGGCGATTCGATCCATGATTCCTGAGGCCTCGCTGAAAGTCTTCCGCGCGGCGGCCTTGTCGCCTGCGGCGATCGCCTTGGTGACGCTTTTGATGGCGCTGGTCAGCGCCGAGCGCAGGCTGGCGTTGTGCTTGCGGCGCTTCTCGGCCTGGCGCGCCGCCTTGCGCGCGCCCTTGGTATTTGCCATATCGATTCCCGGACGAAAGGGCGCAATTGTAATCGGTGCGGCAATGCGGCGCAAGGTTTCCCGCCGATGAAAGCTATAATCTCCGCATGAATCTGCTGAAGGTGCTCGCGACCGTGAGCAGCATGACGTTCGTGTCGCGCATCCTCGGATTCGTCCGGGACGTCCTGATCGCGAGGTTGTTCGGCGCGGGCCTCGCGACCGACGCATTTTTCGTCGCTTTCCGAATTCCCAACCTGCTGCGGCGCCTCTTCGCCGAAGGCGCGTTCTCGCAAGCCTTCGTTCCGGTGCTCTCGGAATACAGGACCCGCCGGGGCGACTCGGAAACGAAGCTGCTCGTCGACCGCACCGCGACCCTGTTGACTCTCGCGCTCCTCGCGGCGACGGCGCTCGGCGTCGCGGCGGCTCCGGTCATCATTTACGTGAGCGCACCGGGGTTCGCGGCGACGCCCGCCAAGTTCGACCTTACCGTGGCGATGCTGCGGATCACCTTTCCCTACATTCTGTTCATCTCGCTCGTTTCCCTCGCGGGCGGAATTCTCAACACCTGGAGCCGCTTTGCAATACCGGCGCTGACCCCGGCACTGCTCAATCTTGCCTTCATTTTCGGAGCGTCGTTTTTCGCGCCCTATTTCGAGCCGCGTGTGATGGTGCTGGCGTGGGCGGTGTTCGCTGGCGGGGTTCTACAGCTTGCGTTCCAAATCCCGGCGCTGGCAAGAATCGGCATGCTGCCGCGGCCGCGGCTCTCCTTCGCCGACCCCGGAGTGCGGCGGATTCTTCTGTTGATGGGGCCGGCGGTGCTCGGCGTTTCGGTTGCTCAGGTGAGCCTCTTGATCAATACGATCATCGCGTCCTACCTCGGCGATGGCCGCGTCTCCTGGCTCTACTATGCCGACCGCCTCATGGAGTTCCCCACGGGGCTGCTGGGGGTGGCGCTCGGGACCGTGCTGCTGCCGAGTCTTTCCAAGCATCACGCGGAATCCTCCGACGGCGAATACTCGAAGCTGCTCGACTGGGGCCTGCGCCTGACGTTCGTACTCGCGGCGCCGGCAGCCGTGGCGCTCGCGCTGCTCTCGGTGCCGCTCGTCGCGACCTTGTTCCATTACGGGCAGTTCAGCGAGCACGACCTCTGGATGACGCGCCAGGCGCTGATCGCCTACAGCGCGGGATTGCTCGGGCTGATTCTCGTCAAGGTACTGGCGCCGGGCTTTTATGCGCGGCAGAATATTGCAACGCCCGTACGGATCGCCGTCTTGACCCTGATCGTCACCCAGGTGATGAACGCGGTATTCATCCTGTCGCTGAAGCAGGGAGGACTCGAGCTTGCGACGGGCATCGGCCCGCACGCGGGTCTTGCGCTCGCGATCGCGCTGGGCGCCTGCCTGAACGCCGCTCTGCTCTACCGCAAGCTGCGCCGGTACGGGATCTATCGACCCCAGCCGGGTTGGGGCGCGTTCGCGCTCAAGGTCGCCGGCGCACTTGCGGCCATGGCGCTCGCCTTGTGGTTTGCGATGGGCCCTGCGCCCTGGTGGCTAGCCGCATCCGGGGCGACGCGAGCCGTCGCAGTCACGGGACTCGTGCTCCTCGGCGGGGCAGCGTACTTCGCGAGCCTGTGGCTGCTCGGATTCCGGCTCGGCGATTTCTCGAGACGCGCCGCGTGAACGCCCGCCTCGAGCATTTCGCAGAAATCGTTTCGCGAGATCAGTTCAACCTCGCCGAGGCGAGCCTGATGCTCGCCCAGGACATCTATCCGGAACTGGACATTCCCGAGTACCTCTCCAAGCTCGACGGCATCGCGATCGCCATCAAGAGGCGCCTCGCGGGCGACGCCTTTTCCGAGCAGAGGGTGCTCGCGCTGAACTATTACCTGTTCAACGAAATGCGCTTCTCGGGCAACCTCGTGGATTACTACGATCCGCGCAACAGTTATCTGAACGAGGTCATTGAGCGCCGCACCGGGATTCCGATCACCTTGTCCATTCTCTATCTGGAAGTCGGCAAACGCCTCGGCCTCAACCTGAAAGGCGTTTCTTTCCCCGGGCACTTCCTCGTCAAGCTCGCGGTCAAGCGCGGTCAGCTCGTGCTCGACCCCTTCACCGGGGGGGAGGCGCAGTCCGAGTCCGATCTGCGCCAGCGCCTCGCGCAAGTTCTGCCCTCGGGGAAGGCGGAGCAGGCGCAGCTCGACCAGTATCTGGAGCCGGCGACACCGCGCCAGATTATCGCGAGAGTCCTGCGCAACCTGAAGAACATCTATACGCAGACGGGAAGGCTCGAACAGGCGCTCGCGGTCATGCACAGGATGCTGCTCGTCATACCGGAGTCGGCCGAGGAACTTCGGGATCGGGGGCTGGTGTACCAGCAGCTCGAATGCTTCCGGCCGGCGCTGTCGGACCTGCAGAATTATCTGCGGCGGCGTCCGCAGGCGCCGGACGCAGCGGAAATCCACGAAAGGATCCTGGAGCTCAAGCAGGCGGCCACGCGCCTGAACTAATCGTAAGTGCTGCTAGCCAGTTTCGTTTCGATTTTTTTCAGAAGGTCACGCTTCAAGCCGAGCGCAAAGAACGCCTCGGCCACGAGGAAGATCGGCGCGATGAATATCTGGAACAGATTGTCCGCGAGCGCGGGCCTGCGGCCTTCGAACACGTGGCCTACGAGCTGGAAGATCCAGCCTCCGGCGAAGAACACGCCGAACCAGATCCAGCCCGACGCAATGCCGGTCCCGGCCGCCAGTTTCGCGGCAAGAAAGAGCGCGCCGACCGCGACCGCCGTGGCGAGAGCGAGCGGCAAGTCGAGCAGAAAGTAGTACGCGAGAACCGCGCCCAGGAACAGGTGCGCGAGGCTCAGGTCTTCTCCCAGGGAGACCCAGCTCATCGGGATCAGGATCGCGAAAATGATCGCGGGGACGCCGATGAAGTGGGTGAGCCTGTTCCAGCGATTGCGATGGTAGGCGGCATAGACCGCCATCTGTTGGTCGAGAGTTTTCACGCCGCACCCGGTTCCGTGATGAGCATCTTAATCCCTGTGCGGCTTCGCGCTCGGCTGCGCTGCGGCGCGCCGGCGTTTCCAGGATTCTGGTTCGTCAAAAGCCGCTATAATTCAGACCTTTGCGTTTATTCCTGGCGCTTCATGCTGCTTACCCACGGCAGTTCCGATGCGGTGCTGCCTGCGGTTGCGCTGACCGTCGGTAATTTCGACGGCATCCATCGCGGACACCAGACGATGCTGCAGCGCCTCCTCGCCGGGGCGCGCAAGCGCGGCCTGACGAGCTGCGTGCTCACGTTCGAGCCCCATCCGCGCGAGTTCTTCGCGCCGCGGGCGGCGCCCACGCGCCTGACGTCGCTGCGCGAAAAGCTCGAGTTGCTCGCGGCGCGCGGGGTTGAACGCGTGCACGTTCAGCGCTTCAGTCGCCCGTTCGCGGCCCTTGCGCCCGAAGCGTTCGTCGAGCAGGTGCTCGCGAAACAGCTCAGGGCTCGCTGGCTCCTGATCGGCGAGGACTTTCGTTTCGGAGCGAAGCGCGTCGGCGATCTCGCTTTGCTGAAAGAATTGGGCGCCCTTCACGGATACGAGGTCGAAACCATGCCGACGGTGATGCACGCCGGCTCGCGGGTATCGAGCTCGGCCGTGCGCGCCGCCCTCGCCGCGGGCGACCTCGCGGCGGCCGAGACGCTGCTCGCGCGGACCTACAGCATCAGCGAGGTACACGGCATCGGGGCGGCCGCGCGCCCTGCCGTCGCGAGCCTCGGCGTTCGGCCCACCGTCACGGCGAGCGGGCGCGCGGTGCTGGAGGTGCACGTGTTCGATTTCTCGGGGGATCTCTACGCCGCGCACCTGCGCGTCGAGTTTGTGCACAAGATCCGCGACGAGGAGAAATATCCCGATCTCGAGACCTTGAAGACCCAGATCGCGCGCGACTGCGAGGCCGCCAAGAGCTTCCTCATGGATCACCGCAATGCCTGAGAACAAGACCGACTACAAGAAAACGCTGAACCTTCCGGATACGCC
>WNGC01000097.1_pt1 | contig 42183 bp, 39 predicted proteins | sample 5400051 | NCBI WGS metagenome assembly WNGC01 (sample SAMN13153368, study PRJNA577476) | soil metagenome | isolation source: 20 cm soil or saprolite under grassland replicate 2 | place: USA:California | collected 2016-06-15
CCCCGGCGATTGGATCTTCGGAGACATGGACGGGGTTGTGGTGGTGCCAACGGATGCGCTGGAAGAGGTGCTCCGCCGGGCCGAGGAGGCCAAGGTCATCGAGGATAAGGTTCGCGCCGAAGTCAGCCAGGGCGCGGCGATCCAGGACGTGTACAAGAAGTACGGCCGCCTGTAAGAGGCTCGAAGGAGGGACTCGGGGTGGAAACGTTCGAAGCCGTGCGCACGGTGCTGGCCGTGCGCAGTTACCAGGACAAGCCCGTGCCGCCCGACCTCGTCCGGCGGATCGTCGAGGCCGGGCGGCTGACGGCGAGCAGCATGAACGGTCAGCCCTGGCATTTCATCGTCGTCGAGGCCCGCGAGACGCTGCGCCGGCTGGGGACCTTGGCGCGGTCCGGGCCGTACGTCGCGCAGGCGCCCCTGGCGATTGTCGTGGCGATTGAGAAAACGAGGTTCGCGGTGTCCGACGCGAGCCGCGCGGTCCAATCGATGATCTTGACCGCCTGGTCGGAAGGGGTCGGTTCGAACTGGGTGGGCTTCCTGGGGATGACCGAGGTCAAGGGGCTCTTGGGTATCCCCGAAGATCTGGACGTGCTGGCGATTGTTCCGTTCGGCTATCCCGGCCGCGCGGCCGGCCGGGGCAGGAAGCAGCGCAAGCCGCTTGCCGATGTGGCGCACCGGGAGCGGTTCGGGCAGCCCTTCCCATGACGGTCTCTGCGGCTACCCAGCCGTCTCCGGCCGTCGTGGAAGGCGGACCACGGGTGATGTCAGGATCACCAAGGCTTGGATGAGGAATCCGAGCGCCGCCACGACGAGGCAGGTCTCCACCCCGTAGCGTCCACCCACGCACGCACCGATGGCCGCCCCGACCGGCCGGGCTCCGGTTGCCGTTGTGAAGATGGCCGAGACCCGGCCGAGCAGGTCGCGTGGCGTGAGCGTTTGACGGAGCGTCGTGGTGCTGATCACCCAGAGGATCGGACCGGCGCCGATCAGGAAGAAACTCAAACCCGCGAGCAGGACGGACGGGGTCCAGATCGTGACCACCATCACGGCCGCGGCGGCGAGTCCGGCGATTGGCCCAATGGCGATGACGGCGCCGAGCGGCAGCGCACGGGTGATCCGGGCGGCCAGGAGCGCGCCTGCGACCATGCCCACCCCGTAGGTGGCGAGCGTGGCGCCCACCGCTGACGCCGAGAGGCCGAGCGTGTGGACCGCGTAGGGGACGTACACCGCCTGCAGGATGAAAAATGCCGCGTTGAAGACGAGTTGGGTCAGGGCAATGGGCAAGAGCAGGGGGTGCCCGAACACGAACCGGGCTCCTTCTCGGAGATCGTGCAGGGGGTGGCGAGGCGGCAGCGCCGGTCGAGACGGTTCGCGCAGACCGGCGAGCAGGAACACGGCGCAGGTCGACAGCGCCGCGGCGAACCCAAACGCGGGCCCGGCGCCGATCCAGCCAATGAGCGCGCCCCCCAGTGCCGGGCCGGCGGCGAAGGCAACCGTGCGAGCCAGCTCGAGCCGGCCGTTTGCGGAGGCAAGGGCTTCGGCCGGCACAAGCGCCGGCACCAGGGACGGGGCGGCGACACCGTAGGCGACCGTCCCGCTCGCCCCGATGAACCCCAGCAGCGCGAGCAGGGGCACCGTCAGCCGGTGGAGCTCGGCGAGCGCCACGATGCTGATCAGGGAGGCGACGCGCAGGGCTTCGGCGGACACCATGAGGCGGCGTCGGGACGCGCGGTCGGCCAGGATGCCTGACGGGATGGACAACAGCAGGAACGGGAGCGTCTGCGCGGTCTGGAGCAGGCCTGTTTCGCCCGGGCCGGCGCCGAGGGCGAGCACGGCGACGATGGGCGCGGCGGCCAGGCCGACCTGCTCGGCCGATTGGGCCGCGAGATTGGACCAGGCGAGGCGGTTGAAACTCACGGCATGACCTCCCGGGCGTATGGCGTCATGCCGATTATGAGAAATCCATGCGCCCGGATCTATCCGTTTCTTGCGGGGAAATCCGCGTGGGCGGGCCTCAACGCACGGGGCCCGAAAGACCACAGACCTCGGTATTACCGGCGGCTGGCCAGGATGTGCGCCGAGACGGCGGCCATGACGATCGCCCCGCCGACGAAGGTCGCCAGCGGCGGCACCTCTTTGAAGGCCAGCCAGACCCAGGCCGGAGCGAGCGGCGCTTCGAGCGCGCTGATGAGCGCGGACTCCGTGGCGGAGATGAGCCGCGTGCCCAGGGTGAGGAGCAGCAGTCCCAGACCGAACTGCGTCGTGCCGAAGAGCGCGAGGTAGGCAAACTCCACCGGCGCCGCGGCGCCGGGGCGGGCGAGCGGCGACACTGCGAAGGAGCAGAGGAACGCGGACAGGGCCGCGGCCGGGAGCATTGGGGTGTCCCGGTGCTTGCGGATGATGACCATCATCAGCGCCATGCAGAGCGTCATGCCGAAGGCCAGCAGGTCTCCGAGGACGCGCCCCTCCCGGAACGCCCCGCCGACCATGATGACCACGCCCACGAGCGCCGCCGTGCTCGCGGCCAGCGTCGTCCAGGCTTCCCGCTCGCCGATCCAGAGCCAGCCGATCGCCGCCGTGGCAAAGGGCGCCGTCGCGAAAATGATGGTGACATCGGCGACCGACGTCCGGCGGAACGCATTGATGAACAGGATCGTCGCCAGCGCCGAGAGGGCGGCCGCCACCAGGCCGGCGCCTCCGATCGCCCGAATCCCGGCCAGCGTGCCCCGGCGGTTCTGCCACACCATGAAGGACGCGATGAAGAGCCCCGCAAAGATGCCGCGCCAGAACAAAAGGGTCCAGGCGTCGAGGTGGATCAGGCGGGTGAAAAAGCCGGCGGTGCTGTAGGCGACGGCCGAGGCGGTGGTCAGCAGAACCCCGAGCCCATGGCGCTCGCTGCGGTCTGCGACCATCCGCTTATCGCAGCCAGTACCCGATCACCAGACCGACGATGCCGAACGCCCACTTCACGTGCGCGTCCGGATACTTATTGGAGATGATGACGTACAGGGCGGAGAGGAGGGCGGCGGTGGAAATCATGACGCGTACGACAAGAATCAGCCGTACGCGCCATCGGTCTTCAGGCATGCAGGAGCAATCCTAGCGTCTCGTGACCCATTCCCTCAGTATACGCGCAGCCTCGCTCAGGTGTTCCCCGAACAGCTCCCGCTTTTCCACCCACGAGCGCGCCGCCCGCCACGCGATGCTGTCGGCTTCCTCTTTGGTGGAGACCATTCGAATGTTGGCGGGCACGATAGGGGTGGCGGACGGCGAGTCGGGCGAATCCATCCACACCTCCGCCACAGGTCTCCATCCGCCCGGATTGTCCGCGCGCACTTTCTCAGACTTCACCCGGATCTTGTAACCGCCGTAATGAAACTCCTGCCTGGCGTCCATCGAATCCCCCGCGTCCGGCTTGCCTGCGTTCGCCAAATTTCCCCTCTGGCGTCTCAAGTATAGCAAATTAACAAATCGCGCACACGCTCTTTACCGCGCAGACGGGGAAATTCCTCCCGCGGCGGCGCGCCTCCGGCTAAGGGGAATCCCCCCTGGGTACTTACAATAGCGACATGGTCCGCAGGTTCCCGAACGGCGCCTCCGCGGCCTGGGCCAACCTGCCCCTCCGCGGCAAAGGCCTGGTGGTCGTGGCCATTCCCATGGCCGCGCTGTTGGCTGGCGCCCTGACCCACCTGATCAGTGAGCGCGCCTCCCTACAGGCAACAGCATGGGTCGCCCGCACCCAGGAGGTCCGCACCAGCATCGAGCGGGTGTCGAACAAGGTCATGGATGCCAATGGCGGGATCCGGGACTACCTGCTGACCGGGCAGGAGAGTTTCCTGTCTCCCTACGAGGACGCCGTCGCGACACTCCCCGATGAGATCGCCCGGCTGGCGCGCCTGGTTCAGGACGATCCGTCGCAGGCCGTTCGGATGCACCGGATCATCGCCATCGTCGAGCGGGATCTCGATACCCTCACCACGATCCGCTACTCTCCCCCATCGAAGGGGACGCTCACCGGGGGCCAGCGGGAGTCCCTGACGACGAGCACGACTCTGCTGGACGCCCTGCGCGTGGAGTTTAGCGCGCTCCGGGATCAGGAGAACCGACTGCTGGCGGTGCGCACGACGCGCCTGGAGCGGCTGCACGGGCAGATTTCGGCCGCCATCGTCCTCAGCGTGGTGTTGGGGCTCTCCTGCGGGATCCTCGCGGCGTCCCTCTTCACCGCCGGGGTGACACGGCGGATCACGCGTCTGGAGGAAGACGCCGCACTGCTGGCTCAGGGGCTCGCCCTGGCGCCCGCGGCCGCCGGCCGTGACGAGATCGGCCGCCTGGGCCAGGCGCTCGAGCGGTCCAGCGTCCTGCTGATTCAGCGTGAACAGGAGATGCGCGGCGCCAAAGACGAGGCCGAAACGGCGAACCGGGCGAAAAATGAGTTCTTGTCCAGGATGAGCCATGAGCTGCGCACCCCCCTGAACGCCATCCTCGGCTTCGGGCAGCTGTTAGAGATGGACCACCTCTCCGCCGAGCAGCATGAGGGCGTGGAGCAGATCCTGCGGGGCGGACGGCACTTGCTCGGTCTGATCGACGAGGTGCTGGATATCGCCAAGATCGAGGCGGGCCGCCTCGCGCTTTCGACGGAGCCGGTGCGGATCAGCGAAGAGCTGCAGGAGACCCTTGATCTGATTGAGCCGATGGCCACCGCCCGGAACGTCCTGATCAACGGCGATCGGCAAGAGACGTGCCGCCGGCACGTCTTGGCCGACCGCCAGCGGCTCAAGCAAGTTTTGCTGAACCTCCTTTCCAACGCCGTCAAATACAATCGCCCGGGGGGCACGGTCACCCTCTCCTGCCAGGAAACGGGGAACGGCCGGTTGCGGGTCAAGGTGACCGACACAGGCCCGGGTATCCCGGCGGACAAGATGGAGCGGTTGTTCACCCCGTTCGACCGCCTCGGCGCCGAGCAGAGCGAGGTCGAAGGCACCGGGCTGGGCCTCAGCCTCTCAAAACGCCTCGCCGAGGCGATGGGCGGAACGCTTGGGATCGAGAGCACGCCGGGCTTGGGGAGCACCTTCTGGCTGGAACTGACGGTCGTGGAAAGCCCGTTGGAGCGATTCGAGAAGGCGCGTGAGCCCATCACCGCTCCGGCCGCCGGCACGCCCGCCGCGGCGGCCCGGGTCGTCCTTTATATTGAAGACAACTTCTCTAACCTCAGGCTGATCGAGCGGCTCCTCGCCCGCCGGCCGGAGATCCGGCTCATTCCGGCCATGCAGGGGCGCCTCGGAGTGCAACTGGCGCGCGAGCACCGCCCCGACCTGATCCTCCTGGATCTGCAGCTTCCGGACATCTCGGGACACGACGTGCTGCGGCATTTGCGGGAAGCTCCCGAAACCCGAGACACTCGGATTATCGTGATCAGCGCCGACGCGACCCCCGGCCAGATTGACCGGCTGCTCGCCGCCGGAGCGTGGCGGTATCTGACCAAGCCGCTCGACGTCAAGAAATGCCTGGCCCTACTGGATGAAGCCCTGGCGACTCCAGAGACCGGCCGCGCCGGGAGAGACGCGTAGGGCCGCGCGCATGTGATCATGCAAAGAGAGCTGATCCGGAATGCCCGGATCCTGATCGTCGACGACCAGGAAGCCAACGTCCAGCTCCTCGAGCGTATCTTGGGGCGACGGGGGTATACCAACCTCAGGCGCCTGACCGATTCGCGCGAGGTCGCCGCGGTGTACAACGAATTCCGGCCCGACCTCCTCCTGCTGGACCTGCACATGCCCCACCAGGACGGCTTCACGGTCATGGATGGGCTCAAGGCGTTGATCCCGCCGGGTTCGTTCTTCCCCATTCTTGTGCTCACGGCGGATATCACCCCGGAGGCGAAGCAGCGGGCGCTATCGATTGGGGCCAAGGACTTCCTCACCAAGCCCTTCGATCCGATCGAGGTGTTGCTTCGCATCGAGAACCTGCTCGAGACCCGATTTCTCCATCTCGCGCTTCGGGATCACAATCAGATGCTGGAGCAGCGGGTGGGTGAGCGGACGAAGGAACTTGAAGAGGCCCACTTCGAGATGCTCGAGCGCCTGGCCGTGGCCGCCGAGTTCCGCGACGATCAGACCGGCCAGCACACCAGACGGGTGGGCGAGACGGCCGCGATTCTGGCCCGAAACCTGGGGCTCGCTCGGGATCAGGTCGAGCTGATCCGGCATGCCGCTCCACTGCACGACGTGGGGAAGATCGGCATCCCGGACAACATTCTGCTGAAGCCGGGCCCGTTGACCCCGGAGGAATTCGAAGTCATCAAGACCCACACGACGATCGGCGCCAGGATCCTCGCGGGAGGGAAGTTCCCGCTGCTCCAGATGGCCGAGGAAATCGCTCTGTCGCACCACGAGCGCTGGGACGGGAAGGGGTACCCCCGGGGGCTCCGAGGGGAGGCGATCCCGCTGCCGGGCCGGATCGTGGCGCTGGCGGATGTGTTCGATGCCATCATCAGCAAGCGGCCCTACAAGAAGGCCCGGTCGCCCGAGGAAGCCACCACCGAACTCAAGCGCGGCGCGGGGACGCAGTTTGACCCCAGAGTCGTGGATGCGTTCCTCGCTCGAACCCCGGACCCTCTCCAGGCGAAGGAGCGGCTGCAGGTCGCCACGAGGCGGCCGCCGGAGCAGTAGCCAAACGAGCCGGGGCCGCCGGACTGCGTTGACGCAGCCCGGGCGGCCCCGTGGGTTTTCGTTGCCCGGGAGATCCCGGGCCGGTCCTAGGATTTCCGGGTCATGTCCAGCACGACTGCGATGGCCATAATGACGAGTCCCAGCCAGATACTTCTGAGACCGGGGATCACCGCCACAGCCAGTATGCCCAATCCGAGGCCGAACAGACTGTGCATCATGACGTGGGGCGTGAAGCAGGACTTCATCTTCTCGTCCATCGCTCTCCCCTCCCCGGAATAAGCGCCAAGGTCCAGTCCAAACGCCTTAACCATAACCCCGGAGGCCTTCCGAGTCAATCATTGGCCGCGGCTCGCGCGTGCGCCCCTGCGCCGGCCGAGGCGGCTACGCCCCGCCGCCGCCGAGGCCGTAGATCTCGCCGAATTTTTGCCGAAGATAACGCAGGTATGGCTCCGGCGTAAGCGGGCTGCCCGTGGCGCGGAGCAGGAGGTCCTTGGGCAGGTACTTCCGCCCGTGCGCGTGCACGTGGTCCCGCAGCCACCTCAGCAGCGCGCTGAACCGGCCGAGCCGGATGTCCTCCACGAGCCCCGGGTGCGCCCGTTGGGCCGCCTCGAAGAACTGCACCGAGGCGACGTTGCCGATCGTGTACGAGGGAAAGTAGCCGATCAGCCCATACGACCAGTGGATGTCCTGCATGACGCCGTTCGCGTCATCCGGCGGTGTCACGCCCAAGAACTCCGCCATCTTGGCGTTCCAGGCCTCGGGGAGATCTTTGACGTCGAGGTCGCCCGCCACCAGGGCCTGCTCGAGCTCGAATCTGAGGATGATGTGGAGGTTGTAGGTCACTTCGTCGGCGTCGACCCGGATCAGGCTCGGCCGGACCCGGTTCACCGCGCGATAGAACATTTCCGCATCGACCGAACCCAGGTGTGCCGGGAACGCCTGCCGCAGCCCGGGGAAGGCGTACTGCCAGAACGGGCGGCTCCGGCCGACGAGATTCTCCCACAGGCGCGACTGGGACTCGTGGATGCCGTAGCTGGCGCCGGCGTCCAGCGGGGTGCGGTCGAGCGACGGCGCGCTCCCTTGGGAGTACATCGCGTGGCCCGATTCGTGGAAGGCGCCGAAGAGGGCGCCGAGGGAACGGCGCGGGTAGCGGGTGGTGATGCGGACATCGCCGCGGCCGAACCCGGTCGAGAACGGATGCGCGGAGGTGTCCATCCGTCCCCGCGCGGTGTCGAACCCGAAGGAGCGGATGATGGAGAGGGCACACCCGCGCACCTGCTCTTCCGGGTACTCCCGGTCGAGGAAGCGGGCGTCCACCGCCTCCCCCCGGGCGCCGATGGCGCGGACGAGCGGCACGGTGACTTCGCGGAGGCGGTCGAAGAGCGCGGCGACGTCGCGGGTGGTGGTCTCCGGCTCGTACTCGTCCAGCAGCGCATCATAGGGATGGTGTGTATAGCCCAGGTAACCCGCCGCGCGCCGGGCGAACTCGACCATCCGGGCGAGGTGCGGCCGGAAGGTGGGGAAATCGTTCGCGGGCCTGGCAGTGCGCCACACCTCGGTGCTCTCCGACCGCGCGCGCGCCCGTTCCTCGACAAATTCGGCGGGGAGCTTCCGGGCGCGGTCGAAGTCGCGGCGCGTCTCCCTGAGGAGCGCCGCGTCGTCGGAGTCGGGAGCCAGGCGGCTCAGCAGGGGCTCGGCCTCTTCCAGGAGCGACCCGGTCAGGGGCGCGGTGAAGCGCTCGTGGGCGAGGCGGGAAAGTGTGGCCAGCTGATGGGCGCGGGTCCCGGCGCCGCCGGGCGGCATGTATGTTTCCTGGTCCCAGCGCAGCAGCGCAGCCGCTGAATGCAAATCTCCGATGGTCGCGAGGTGCTCCCGGAGCTTCGTCAGGTCGTTCATCGGGCCGGACCCGGGCTTGCACCCGGTCAGATGGGCAGATCCGCCTCGGTCGAAGCGATGAGGTGCACCACCATATCGTAGAGCCGCCGGTAGGAGTCCTTCGTTCGGACGGCCAGAAGGCCGTCATCGCCGAACAGGGGGCCTCCGCGGCAGACGATCGCATCCGCCTCGCCGTCATGCGCGCCGTCGCGAGGGGCGATCGACGCGGAGGGTGGAGCAAAGGTCAGGCTGTTCAGGATCGTGTCGATCGCCGTCTGGAACAGCTTGTTCTCGCCGGCGATCTTCCTCAGGCGCCAGTAGACGTCGTCGCGCTCGCCTCCGCCCCGGTTGAAGGTGAGCCCGCGCGTGTCGCGGTACTCCGCGCTCCACAGGTCGAGGGCCTTGCGGAGCATGGCGAGGCAGGCGCAGAACGCCCGCTGCCTGAGGCAGACATCGGCTTCCCAGAGCGCATGGGCGATTGCCTCGCGGGGGGCCGCCTTCCGCAGCGGCAACTGTGCCATTGTCATCGCCCTCCCCCTCACCACCGGCGCGGGGACGTGCGGCGGGCTGAGCGTCTTCACGACGTGGGCGGACCCGGGACCATCGCTTTGCAGCAGCGCCCGGACAACCCTGATCCGCCCGCCGGGCGCGTGCCCATCGTCGACGCAGGACTCGAAGATCGATCGGAGTTCTCCCCGGGGAAGCGCGCGTGCGGAAGGCCCGGCACCGTTGTGCGGCGCAGCCGCTTCCCGGACGCGCCGGTACGCCTCGACATCCATGAGTCCGAGCCGCCAGCACGCCTTCGAGACCCCGCGGAGGGCGGCGAGCATCCCGTTCGCGACGGCCACCGGGTAGCATTGCATCAGCGTCCGGCGGAGGTCGGTCACCTGCTCGTCTCTCAGCAGGTGCCAGGCGAGCGTCAGCGCGCTGCCTTGTCCGGAGGTCAGGAGGGATGCGATGGTGTCGAGCGCCTTCCGCGTCGCGTCGCGCGAGCGCGGGGTTCGGTTCGCGAGGTACGCGCCGGCGGGATGCCGCTCGGCCGGCGGCCGCTCCGGAAGGAGAAGGTCGGCAGGATTCAGGGCCGCCATTCGATGTCCTCGACCATCGCTCTCTGTGTACTGGTCCCGAGCCGCCCACACGCGCGTACGTCCCATCGCCTCTGATCCGATCTCCGATTGAGGCGCCGCGCGCGTGTGCCCTATCGTCGAGATGGCTTCTGTGATGGGCACTCATTCATTCGAGAGACGCGGCCGGGAGTCCTATTTCTCCTGCGAAAATTTTTTGATTTTCTCGGCGAGGCGGGGAAACAGCGCGGCGGCGGTGCCGCCGAGGATCCCGGCGACCGCCGCATCGGCCAGGCCGAGCGCGCGGACGCTCTGCACGGCCGCCCGGGTGTCGCCGATCACATGGGGATAGTCGGTGCCCATGACGATGTGCTCGGGCCCGACGGCGCCCAGGGCGCACTGCAGGGAGGGGATGGAGAACGACACGGTGTCGTAGAAGAGGCGCTTGAGGTAGTGGCTGGGGGGATGCGGGATGGCCTCGCGCGCCTCAGGGTACGCGCGGTAGCCGTTGTCGAGCCGCTGAATCAGGTACGGAAGCGTTCCGCCGAGGTGGCCCAGGACCATCCTGAGCCGGGGGAGGCGCTCGAAGACCCCTGCGAGCACCATCCGCGTGACGCTGATCGAGGTGTCGAACATGAAGCCCAGGAGGGGCACGAGCCCGCGGGCGAAGGTGGCGTCCGCGTCCGCCGGCGGCATCGGGTGGACGAGGATCGGGACCTCGAGAGCCTGCGCGCGCTCGAAGAGCGGGTACAGCTCCGGGCCGTCGAGGTACCGGCCCCCCGCGTTGCTGCCCAGGATGACGCCGACCATCCCAAGCTCCAGCACCGCCCGGTCGAGCTCCCGGATGGCCGCCTCGGGCTCCCCGAGCGGCAGGCTCGCCATCGCCGCGAAGCGCTGCGGGAAGCGCCGGACGAGGTCTGCCAGGCCGTCGTTGGCCATCCTGGCCAGATCCCGCCGGCGCGCGGGCGGGCCGAAGTAGACGTTGGGGGTCGTGACCGAGACGATCTGGAGGTCGACGCCGAACCGCTCCATGTCGCGCAGGCGGTCTTCGGGGGCCGTCATCTCCCGGGTCATCGTGACGATGCGGGCGCCGTGCAGCGTGAGGAGGGTGCGTCCTTCGGCGTCCCGCCCGAAGGCGTAGGGCTCCGGCCCCCGTTGCAGCGCCTCGAGGTACCCCGGGGGGAAGAAGTGGGTGTGCACGTCGATGATCATCAGCGTCCGAGCAGCCTCTCTAGGCCCGCGGCCTCCAGGGCACGACCACCCGCTCCAGCGCATCGATGGCCTCGCTGGACAGGTAGCCGAGGATCCCGATGACGATCAGCCCCGAGTAGAGCTTTTCCACGTCGAAGATCTGCCAGGCGTTCCAGATGAGGAAGCCCAGCCCGGCCCGGCTGGCGACGATCTCGGCGATGACGACGAGGATCAGGGCCAGCCCAAAGCCGAGCTTGATCCCGGCGAAAATGACCGGCAGGGCTCCGGGGAGCGCGATGGTGAGCAGGAAGTTGAGCCCCCGGGCCCCATAGTTGCGTCCCACGTCCATGTAGATGCGGTCGATCGTCAGGACCCCGACCATCGCGTTGATGAGCACGGGGAAAAACACTCCGATGGCGATAAAGACCCACTTGGCAAGCTCGCCGATCCCGAAGATCAGCATGATCAAGGGCAGGATCGCGCTCTTCGGGATAGGGTAGATGGCGGAGACGACCGGCATGCAGGTCAGCCGGACCAGGGGGATGAGGCCCATGAGGACCCCGAGCACGATGGCGGGCAGGGTTCCCAGGACGAACCCCACCCCGATCCGCTCGAGGCTGATCCCGAGATCCGCCCAGAGCTCGCCGCTCTGCGCCGTCCCCCAGGCCGCAGCGAGGATGGCGGTGGGGGCCGGAAAGAAGCGGACGTCGATGAGGCGCGCCCGCGCCAGCCCCTCCCAGACGGCCAGGATGAGGAGCGGTGAGAGCAGGGGGAGCCCTCTAGGCGGACGGCGCGGCATCGCGCTCCCTGCCGACGCCCAGGAGGTTCCAGATCCGGGCGACGTGGCGGCCGTACTCCGGATCTTCCCGCAGAGCGATGACCCTTCTCGGCCGCGGGAACGGCACGTCGATCGTGCTCAAGATGCGCCCGGGGGCGGGCGACATCACGGCCACGCGGTCGCCGACCGTGAGCGCTTCGTCGATGCTGTGGGTGACGAACACGATGGTCTTGTGGGTCTCCTCGAACAGCCACAGGAGCTCGTCCTGCAGGGCCAGGCGCGTCAGTTCGTCGAGCGAGCCGAAGGGCTCGTCCATCAAGAGGATCTCGGGATCGCTGGCGAACGCCCGGGCCACGCTGACCCGCTGCTTCATGCCGCCGGAGAGTTGGTACGGGTACGCGCCGGCAAACCGGGCCAGGCCCACCTTCTCGATGTACCGGGCGGCGATGCTGTCGCGGCGGGCGGCCTCCACCCCCTGCATGCGGAGCCCGTAGGCGACGTTCGACCGCACCGTCAGCCACGGCAGCGCAGACGGTTCCTGAAAGACCATGGCCGTCGGCGCCCGCCGGCCGCCGCTGCGCCGGATCTCGACCGTGCCCGCGGTCGTCCCCTCCAGCCCGGCCAGGATGCGGAGGAGGGTCGACTTGCCGCAGCCGCTGGGCCCGACGAGCACGTACAATTCCCCCTCCCGCACGTCCAGGTCGACGCTGCCGAGCGCCTCGACACGGCCGAAGCGGGTGGCAAAGTCCTTGCGCAGGCCGCGGATGCAGATCTTGAGCTCGGCGGTCACGGACGGAGGGGCCCGAGGGCGTCGCGCACGGAGGCCTTGTACGTCGGTGCAAGGAGAATCCCCTTCCGCACGCTCAGGGAATATGGGCAGGGCCGGCCCCGGCGGGGCGCGAAGAAGGACGCTGTATGGCTGCGCCCGCTGCCCTCCACCTGTGGACCGGGTGGCCCCACGTCCTCCGCGCCCAGCAATTTGATCCCGCCGCGCTGGACCGTGTGTTCCGGGAGGCCCGGCTCGCGGAGGAGATCATCAACAGCGGGGGGAGCAACCTCCTCAAGGGCAAGATCGTCCTGACGCTGTTCTACGAGCCCAGCACCCGGACCCGGCTGTCCTTCGAGTTTGCCACCTACCATCTCGGCGGGCGCGTGCTGTCTTCGGAGGCGGCGCGGGAGTTCTCCTCGGCCGCCAAAGGGGAGTCGATCGAGGACACGATCCGGGTGGTCTGCCGCTACCGGCCGGCCGCCATCGTGATCCGCCACTACGAGGAAGGCGCCGCGGAGCGGGCGGCCGCCGCGGCCGTCGACCCGCGCACCGGACGGCCGATTCCGATCTTCAACGCGGGGGACGGGCCCGGGCAGCATCCCACCCAGGCGCTCCTCGATGCCTACACGATCTGGCGCGTCCGCGGCACCCTGGAGGGGGCGGCGGTCGCCGTTGCGGGCGATCTCCTCAACGGCCGGACCGCCCGCTCGCTGTGCTACCTGCTGGCCAAGTACCCGGGGGTGTCGTTCAAGCTGATCGCCCCGCGCCCCGTCCAGATGAAGGACGACCTGCTGGCCTACCTGCGCCGCCACCGGGTGCCGTTCGTCCAGACGGAGGACCTCGCGGCGGGCGTCCGGGACGTGGACGTGCTGTACGTGACCCGGATCCAAAAGGAACGGTTCGAAAACCAGAATATGGAGGCGTACGAACAGATCCGGGACGCGTTCTCCGTCACGTCCGACATCCTCTCGCACCTTCCCCAGAACGCGATCGTGATGCACCCTCTGCCGCGGGTTGAAGGCCCGCACAGCGAACTGCCGACATCGGTGGATGCGGATCCCCGCGTGATCATCTTCGACCAGACGGAAGCCGGCATGTACGTCCGGATGGGCCTCTTGAAACTGACCTGCGCGGTGGACCGGACGGCGAGCCGGATCGCCCGATAGGCCGGCCTGGGATCGTGAGGATGCCTCGCGCAGGCCGCAGGGTTCTGGCGGCGCTGGCGGCGGTCTGCGCCGCGCTCGTCTTCCCCCCGAAGGCCGGCGCGCATCCGCTCGCGGGCGGACCGGGGATGCCCGGCCGCGCGGCCCTCCGGTGGTCGGATTGGACCTGGGATCCGGCGATCGTGCTCGGGCTCGGGCTGACGGTCCTCGGCTACCTGTGGGTCGCGAGGCGCTTCCCTCCGCGGCGCCCGCAGTGGGTGTGGTTTTGGACGGGCGTGCTCGCCCTGGCGGCCGCGCTGCTGTCTCCGCTCGATGCGGGAGCCGACCTCCTGTTCACGCTCCATATGGCGCAGCACATGCTCCTCCTGCTCGTGGCGCCGCCTCTGCTCGCGCTCGCCCTCCCTCCGGCCCTGATCGGCTGGCTCTACCGGCAGCCGCGTCTGGGGCGTCTGCTGCACAGCATCTGGTCGCCCGCCGCCTCGCTGATCCTGTTCAACGGGGTCCTCCTCTTCTGGCACGTGCCGTTTGCGTACGACGCGACGCTGCGGTCCGGTTGGGTCCATGCCGTGGAGCACGTGAGCTTCGTCGCCGTGGGGATGATCTTCTGGGGGGTCATCGTGTCCCCGGCCCCGAGGCTCGTCCGCGCGTCACTCGGGCTCCGGCTCGGCCTGGTGGTCGCGGCCGATCTCGTGAACTTTCTCCTGGGATTCGGCCTCGCGTTCGCCGGCCGGCCGCTGTACGGCCACTATACCGGGGTCGCCCGGCTGTGGGGCCTCACCCCGCTCGAAGACCTGCACCTGGGCGGAGCCTTGATGTGGGTGATGGGCCAGATGATGTACGCGGTCCCGGCCCTGATCCTGCTCAACGTGCTCCTGCGGCGCGACGGCGCGGGTGCCTCCGCCGGACCCGGCGTCCCCCGTCCGATTTCGCGCGCCGGATCCCCCAGCCGTCCGGCAGCGGCTCACCGCCGTCCATGACCTCCGCTCATTCGTGGAGCCCGCCGCTGCGCAGGTACGGCCGGAGGTCGACGGCGCGGCCCTGTTCGGCGGAGAGGTAGGCCCCGTAGCAGACGAGGGTGACATCGCGGGCGAGCATGGCGCCGCTGATGGGCTCGCGGTCGCCGGCCGTGGCCTCGCAGAAATCCTGCAGCTCCGCGGGGAACCCGTTCATCCAGTGCTCGTCTCCGCTGGTGAACTGCCATCCGGCGGACGTCTCCACTTTCTCGCGAATGTACTCGCCGCCAAAGAGGCCGGCGCGCGGCGCGTAGGCGACGACGCTCGTGTTGGGGACGTTGTTCGCGTGCACGACGGCCTTGCTGCTGTAGATCGAGAGCACGTTCTGGATGCCGCCGAGGACGATGTCCGAGGCGGTGATCTGCGCGACGGTGTCATCATCGAACGTCAGCAGCAGCGCGCCCCAGTCCTCCGAATCGACCCAGCCCTCGCGGATGAACTTCTCCTCGTCGGCGAGGAACCCGCGCGTATGGGTGAGCCGGGCGACGGCGGCGAGGACCCCGGCCGGCCGGACGGGCGTGCCGTACTTCCGGCGGCCCTCGTCGTACTTGAGCTGGAGGGCGGCGCCGAGGGGGTGGCAGCCCTTGTTGATCACGCTTCCCCCGCCGCTGTAGCGCCACTGTCGCGCGTAGTCGGAGTGGGTGCCGCTGTGCGACTCTTCGCCGACGATTCTCAAGATCGCCCCGCCGGTCTCGGCGACGAGCCGGGCCGCCTTGCGGACGTTGGGGCTGTACACCCAGTTCTCCGCGTAGTGGAGCCGCACCCCGGCGCGGGCCATCGCCGCCAGCGCGCGGTCGGCGTTCTCCAGCGCGCCCGCCAGCATCTCGGCGCGCCCGTACCGCGTCCCCACCATGGGCTCCCCATCGCCGAAGAAGCCGGTGAACGGCTTCTCGCAGATGACCGCCTTGCGCGCCTCGGCGCAGCGCAGGATCAGCGGCACGTGCTGGTAGTTGGAGACGCACAGATCGACCAGATCGATCTCCGGATCGGCGAGCAGAGCGTCCACCGTCGGGTAGACGCGCTCGATCCCGTGCCGCCGCGCCAGCGCCTGACTCCGTTCCGGGCTGCGCGAGGCGATCCCCGCGATCCGCAGGTCGACGCCGGCGACGCCCGCGTAATTTTCCAAATGGAGATTTGCGGCGAACCCGGCGCCGACGATGCCGACGGTGACGCGTCGAGATGCGGGCATGGAGTGGTCCTCCTATCGATTGTGCCGGTAGGGATCGAGCAGATCGCGCAGGCCGTCGCCGACCAGGTTGAGCGAGAAGACCAGCACCACGATCGACACGCCGGGAAAGAACGCGTACCAGGGGGATTGGAAGAGGTAGTCGCGCGCGCTCGACAGCATCACGCCCCACTCGGGCGTGGGCGGCTGGGCCCCCAGGCCGAGGAAACTGAGCGACGCCTCGTAGAGGACGGCGTAGGCAAAGCCCAGGGACCCCAGGACCGCGAGCGGGCCGATCAGGTTGGGCAGCAGGGTGCGGACGATAATGTAGGGGGTGGAGGCGCCCACGGCGTGGGCCGCCACCACGTACTCGAGCTCCCGCTCCCGGAGCATGGCCGAGCGCGACACCCGCGCGAAATTGGGCAGCGAGGCCAGCGCGATGGCCGCCACCACGCCCGGCTCGCCGGGGCCGAGCACGCTCACCATGGCGATGCCGAGGAGCACCACCGGGAACGCGAAGAAGATGTCGATGATGCGCCCGGTGACGGCGTCGTAGGCGCCGCCGAAGTAGCCCGCCGTCAGCCCGACGGCGCTCCCGGCCAGGGCGGCGAGCAGCACGGCGGCGCTGCTGGCGAGGAGCGTCAGGCGCGCCCCGAAGACCACCCGGCTCAGGGTGTCCCGCCCGAACTCGTCGGTGCCGAACGGGTGCAGCCGCGAGGGCGGTTGGAGCGTGGCCGCCATGTTCTGCCGGTCGGGAGCATAGGGGGAAAACGTCCCGGCCGCCAGGGCGGCGATGCACAGGACCAGCACCACGCCCAGGCCGAGCGTGAGGCTCCACCGCCTGACCGCCCAGCGGACGGCTCTGCGCGCCCGCCGCACCGGCGCCGCGCGCGGCACGGCGCGGTCCCCCCCGTCGAGGCCGAGTCCGGTGGCGACGCCCTGCTCAGCGGACCGCATTCCGGGCCCTCACTCCCAGCCCGTCGACCGCCCGAGACGGACGCGCGGATCGAGGACGGGGTAGAGGAGGTCGACGGCCAGGTTGAGCAGGACGAACGACGTGGCGATCAACAGGATGATGCCCGTCGCCACCTGGTAATCGCGGTTCAGGATCGCGTTCAGCACCAGCCTGCCCATGCCCGGCAGCGCGAAGACGGACTCCGTGATGACGGTTCCGCCCAGCAGGTATCCCATCTGCACGCCCAGGACGGTCATGAACGGGATGAGCGCGTTGCGCATGGCGTGGCGGACCAGGACCATCGCCGCGGCCAGGCCCTTGGCGCGGGCGGTGCGGATGTAGTCGGCGTTGAGCACGTCGAGCATGCCCGCCCGCAGGTAGCGCATCAGCTGGGTCGAGGCGAAGGTCCCAAGCGCGATCGCGGGGAGGATCATGCTCCGGAGGTTGTGGGCCAGCCCCCCGGCCAGCGGGGCGAACCCGCCGGCCGGCAGCCAGCGCAGCTCGACGGCGAACAGGTAGATCAGCATGATGCCGAGCCAGAACCCGGGGACGGACAGTCCGACGAACCCGGCCGCGGTGGCCCCCAGATCGAACCAGGATCTGGGCCGGACGGCCGAGACGATCCCGCTCGGGACGGCGATCAGGAGCGCGACGAGGAGGGAGAGCATCGCCAGCTCGAACGTGACCGGAAACGCCCGCCGCACCAGCTGCAGGACCGTCTGATGGCTGAAGTAGGACTCGCCCAGGTTCCCTCGGGCGATATTGGCCATCCAAATCCCGTACCGGACGTGGACGGGCCGGTCCAGCCCCCACTGGTGGCGGAGGCCGGCCACCACCTCGGGTGGGGCCTCCGCGCCCGCCAGGACCCGGGCGGGATCCCCGGGGATGAAGTACGTCACCAGGAAGACCAGGATCGTGATGCCGATGAGCGTGGGGATCACGCTCAGCCCGCGCCAGATGAGGTACCGGGTCATGGCCGTCGGGGCCGGCGGTCAGGCCACCGGGGCGGCCGTCGGGGCCTCAGGAGGCGAGCCAGACATCGACAAAGCTCTGCTGGAAGGCCGGGTGCGGCACGAATCCCTGCACGCGCGGCCGGTGGGCATGCGCCGTCGACCGGTGGCAGTAGATCGGGCCCGGGAGGTACTCCAGCCACAACTCCTGGACTTTGGCGTACGCCGCCCTGCGCGCCCCGCGGTCGAGCGTCGTCGCGCCCTTTCGCAGCTCGTCGACGTACCCGGGGATCGTCTCGGGCGTCAGGCCGCCCACGTTCGCCGGGTTGGGGGGGAAGAGCAGCCCCGCCGAATACGTGAGGGCCGGGTCCGTCGACCCCCGCGGCGGATAATCCACCGCGGCGTAGAAGTCGTGGCTCTGATTCAGGCGGGCGGCCCATTGGGCGATGTCGACTTCCTCGATCGCCGGCCGGTACCCGGCGGAGGCGAAGGTGGCCTGCAGCAGCGTGGAGATGATCTTGAACTCGGGGTAACCCGAGGGCGTCAGGAAGCTGAACTCCAGCCCGCGTCCACGGGGGTACCCCGCCTGCTCCAAGAGCTTCCCGACCGTGTCGGGGTTGTACGCGTACGCATCTTCAGTCTTCGGGTCGAACGCCCAGTGCTGGGGAGTGAACGGGCTGTTGTCAGGACGCCCCAGCCCGGCGAGGAAATTCTTGATGAACCCCTGGCGGTCGAGCGCCCAGCCCATCGCCTGCCGCATCTCGGCCTTCTGAAATGGAGGCCGGCGCTGGTTGAGATAGACGACGAACATCTGGTCCGCCGGGGGCACGACGGCCACGGCGACGCTGGTATCGCCCCGCAGGCGTGGGACCTCCTGCAGGCTGAAGTCGTAGACGAGGTCGACGTCGCCGGCCAGCAACTGCGAGATCCGGGTCTGGAGTTCCGTCACCGGGCGAAAGACGATCTTGTCCACGTGCCCGGCCCTGGCCTCGTTCCAGTACGCCGGGTTCCGCTCGAGCGTGACGTGGTCGTTTGGGATCCACTCCACGAACTTGTAGGGGCCCGAGCCGATGGGGGTCCGCTTGGCCAGATCCGTGCCCGCGCTGCGCGGGACGATATCCACGTACGTGAAGGCCGGGATCAGCTGGTTCTCGATCGCCGCGGTCTTGATCTTGAGGTGCGTCTCATCGAGCACCAGGACCTCCTTGATCGGGCCGATGAACCCGCGCAGCCACGAGCCCACCCTGGGGTCCCGGATGCTGTCGATGGTGAACTTGACGTCCTCGGCGGTCAGCTTCTCCCCGTTGTGGAACGTGACCCCGCCCGGCAGGGCGATCACCAGGCTCGTATTGTTGTCGGTCCACACGAACGATTTGGCCAGCTTGGGCTTGACCTGGAAGGTCACCGGATCCTGATAGGAGAGCTGATCGTAGATGCCGGTCTTGATCACCTTCCAGACGTTGAGGTTCCCGACCCAGGGGTGCAGCGTGTTGATGTCCACCGACTGGCTGACCGTGAGGGTGCCTCCGCGCTTCGGCTGAGCGCTCTGCGGCGCGGCCTGGGCCGCGAGCAGGCCGCGCACGGCCCCCGGGGCGCCCCCCGCCGCCGCGGCGGCGGCTGCCAGACCTGCGTGCGCGAGAAACCGGCGCCGTGAGATGGACGGCTTCTGTCTCTTCCGCGCCTTCCTCATGCCACCCCCCCCTTACCTTTGTTCCACTCTTCGCTTCGATCGGCCTTGTGCGGCTACGAGATCACGCCCGGCCCCAGCGTCCGCTCGTAGTATGACCAGATCGCCGCGCCGATCCGCTCGAAGTTGGTGTCGGTCGCCAGATCGTCGGCGGTGGCCCGGTCCATGGGCCGGGCGCCGGCCACCTGCGCGTTCAGGATCTGCCGTTTGGCGGCCAGTTCCAGGAACGACGCCGCGAGCACGGCCTTGCGGATGTCCGGTCCCACCGTGATGATCCCGTGGTACTTCATGAACAGGGCGTTGGCCTGGCCGAGGCTCTTCGACACCTCCCGGGCCAGCGCGGGCGCGTAGACCCGGTTGGGGGTCTTCTTGAACCAGGCGACCTTTCGGGTGAGCACCCCGAACTGATCGTACGGCTCGATCTCCCGATCCGCGGCCATCAGCATGCAGATGTACGGCGCGTGCGTGTGCACGATCCCGCCGACGTCCGGCCGGCCCCGGAAGATCTCCGCCATCAGCGACCACTCGCCGTGGACAGGATAATCCCCCTCCAGCACCTTCCCGTCCAGGTCCATCCGCATGAGCCCGAAAGCGGGCTTGATCTCGTCCAGTCCGTGGAACATCGACTTGATCCAGAAGGTGTCGGCCCCCGGCTCGCGCGCGGCCAGGATGCCGATGATGGCGTGCACCTGGCCCTCGTGGGCGATGATCCGGTAGCCCAGGGCGAGGTCCTTCTTCAGCTGGGTGTCCGTTCGCTGCGTGCCCGTCCGCTGGGCGCCCGCTCGCTGTGGTCCCGTTCGCTTCACCGCGGTTCCTGTCTTCATCAGGTGGCTTCCTCCCATCCGTCTGGTCTCGCGCAGTCCGCGGGACGTCAACCGGTCGTCTATTGCGCGGCCTTCTGGATCTCGTCCGCGGAGATCGTCACAAGCGTGCGCAGCTTCCCGTCGGTCCCCGCCTGGACGACGTCGAACGGTCCGTAGGCGTTGTGGTACTTATCGAACACCATCGGGCCGCTCGCTCCATAATATTTGATCCTCTTGCCGGACGTGAGCCCGGCGAGGCCGTCCCGGTACGTGTAGACCACCGCGCCGCCGGGGTTGGTGACCAGCGGGAGGGACGCCACGATCTTCTCGGGATCCGTGCCGCCGGCCTTCTGGATCGCGAGCGCCATGACGATCGTCCCATCGTACGCGTAGTTGGAGCTCTCCAGCGGCTCATGCGTGTACAACTTGGCATACAGCGCGGCGAACGCATCGGCGGCCGCGCCGGGCGGCGTCGACCCGACGAGGGACACCAGCACCTTGTTGGCCACCTGGGGGGTGACCGACTTGAGGTAGTTGCTGCCTGCCGTCAGGTCCGTCCCGATCAGGGGGACGGCCAGGTTGTTCAGTTCTTTGAAGTTGGCGTACATCACCGCCGCGGTCCCCGGGTCGGTCTGGGTGAAGATCACATCCGGGTGGGCGCTGACCACGCGCTCGACCTCGGACCGGTAGGAGGTCTGCCCCGCGGTCAGCTTCACGTCGGCCACGATCTTGCCGCCGAGCTTCTGGAAGGTCTTCACGATGGGGGCCTTGAGCGTCTCATTGGTGATGTCGGTATAGAAGACCAGGGCCGCGTTCCGGTAGCCTTTCTTGATCGCGTACAGCGCCATGGCCACGCTCAGCTGCGAGTCCGACGGGTTCGGCCGCCAGATCCACTGGTCTTCGTTGCTGTCGAACACCGTCGTGCCGCCGAGGAAGATCATCGGAATCCGGTTGTTGTCGATGATCGGCCGCACGGCGAAGAGCTCCGTGCTCGTGGGCCCGATCTGGACCACAATGCGGTTGGCGCCGATGAGCTTGTTTTCCGCCGGCACCGCGTCCGCGGCATCGCTCTGGGTGTCGGCGAGATGGATCTCCATCGTCCGGCCCAGGATCCCGCCCGCCTCGTTGATCGCCCGCTGCGCCACCCGGGCGCCCTCCAGGATCGCGGCGCCGACGTCGGCGTGGACCCCGGTCATCGCGGCCAGCACTCCGACTGAGACCGGCGCCGGCGCCGTCCCCCCCGGCGATGCGGCGAGCAGCGCCGCCGCGAGCACGCCGGTTGAGAGCGTGAACCACTTCCGCCTGCCTGTTCCGCGCACCAGCATGTCCCCCTTTCCCCAACACGAATCCGCGCCCCACCGACCTCGCGGCGCGGGCCTTACGTCAACCGGCCGACGTAGAGATCCACCACCTCCTCGTCGCGGAGCAGTTCGGGACCCGGCCCGGCCAGGCGGGTCGCGCCGAGCACCATGACGTACGCCCAGGCCGCCTGCGCCAGGGTTTGCCGGGTATTCTGCTCGACCACCACGACCGCGACGCCGGAGCGGCACACCGCGCCGATGTGCTCCCAGACGGCCGCGATGAATCGCGGCGAGAGGCCGGTGCTCGGCTCATCGAGCAGCAGCACGGCGGGGTCGACCATCAGCCCGCGCGCCATCGCGAGCATGTTGCGCTGGCCGCCGCTCAGCGTCCGCGCCGGCCGCTTCATCGCCGCGCCCAGATCCGGGAACATCGTGTAGACGAACGCGATCCGGTCCCGGAGCCCCGAGGCCCGGGTGTATCCGCCCATCTCCAAGTTTTCCTGCACGGTCAAGGTGGGAAACACGTTCTGCACCTGCGGGACGTAGGCGATGCCTTCGCGGATCAGTTTCTCGGGCGCCAGGCCTGTCACGTCCCTGCCGTTGAGCAGCACCCGGCCCGCCGCCGGCCGGATCAGCCCTGCGATCGCCTTCAGCAGCGTGGATTTCCCGGCCCCGTTGGGGCCGACGATCGCGGTCACCCGGCCGGGTCCCGCCTCGATGCTGACGTCTTGGATGATGGGCGGACCGCCGTATCCCGCCGCCAGGCCCCGCGTGGAGAGGACGGGACCGCTAGACACGGGCGGGCACCTGCCCGAGGTACGCGTCGATCACGGCGGGGTCCGACCGGAGCGCGGCCAGGGGGCCGTGGGCGATCGACCGCCCCAGGGCCATGACGATGACCGTCCCGCAGACCCGTTCCACGAACGGGAGGTTGTGCTCGACCATCAGCACGGTCATCCCCGCCGCCACCAGATGCTTGATGCCCTCGCCGATCCGCGCCCCCAGCACCGGGTTGACGCCCGTGAGCGGCTCGTCCATGAGGACCATGCGCGGCCGGGCCTGGAAGATCCTGGCGATCTCCAGGAGCCGCTTCTGGCCGCCGCTCAGGTACCCTGCCGGGTCATTCTTCAGGGGCAGCAGGCCGAACTCGCCGAGGATCGCCCGCGCCTGGGCGCGGTCGGCTTCCTCTGATTCGCGAAGCCGCGCGGGCGTGCACACCGCCCGCCAGACCTCCTCCCGCCCCTCCTCCGGCGCGGCCAGCAGCATGTTCTCCATGACCGTCAGCCCCGCCCAGACGCGCGGCGACTGGAACGTGCGGACGAGCCCGAGCCGGGCCACGCGGTGGGCGGGCCGGCCCTGGACGTCCAGGCCGGCGAACCTGATCACGCCGGCGTCGGGCTCCAGAAAGCCCGAGATCAGGTCGATCGCCGTGCTCTTGCCGGCGCCGTTCGGCCCGATGAGGCCGGTGATCCTGCCGGCCTCGACGTCGAAGCTGCAGTCCCGGACGGCGTGCACGCCGCCGAAGCTCTTCCATAGAGTACGCACTTCCAGCAGCGCCGGCATCCCTCATCCCCCCGCCTGCGTCCCGGCCACCGCGGAGCCGGCGCCATACCCCGCCGCCGGGGCGGGGTCCCGGTCCTTCGCGCGCGGCTCCGGGAGGAACCCCTGGGGACGCCAGCGCAGGACGGCGAGGATCAGGATGCCGATCAGGATTTCCCGGACGGCGGGACCGAAATCGGGGTGCCCCGGGATCTCCGGGAGAAACCGGGTGACCTCCTGGAAGAAGATCAACACCAGGAAGATGCCCAGGATCACCCCGCGGTTGTTCCCCGTCCCTCCCACGAAGATCGCGGCGTACAGCAGCAGCGTCTCCACGGGCGACCATGCCGAGACATTGAACGCGCCGAGGAAATGGACGAACAGCGCTCCGCCCAATCCCGCGATCACCCCGCCGATCACGTAGCCCTTGAGCTTGAGGGCGAACACGTTCCGGCCGAAGGCCGCCGCGGCGGTTTCGTCTTCCCGCACCGATCGCAGGGCGCGCCCGAACGGGCTCCAGAACAGCCGCTCCAGGAACAGGTAGACGGCGATCAGGACGGCCAGGCAGAACGCCAGATAGAACACCGGGTAGACGTGGGGATTGAGGTGCAGCACGCTGTTGAACGGCTGGCTCAGCCCGTAGAGCCCGTTGTACCCCGCGAAGATCCGGGCGTCGTTGCTGATCACGGCCTGCATGATCAGCGCCGTGGCCAGCGTGGTGATGGCAAAGTAGTCGCCCCGCAGCTTCCGCAGCGCGATCGCTCCCACGACCAGGGAGAGCAGTCCGCCGGCCAGCATGGCGCCGAGCGCGCCGGCGACGAACGGCCACTGGAGCCCCAGAATGTACTCCGTCGGCGGCCGCAGGCCGGCGGGCGGCAGGGTGATGACGGCGTCGATGTACGCGCCGATGGCGATGAACCCGTAGTAGGCGATGTCGAGGTCTCCCTCCCATCCCCACCGCACGTTCAATCCCAGGACGAAGATGGCGAAGATCACGCCCTGGGTCGCGATGGAGACGAGGTAGTTGATCACGCCGCGCCGCCTCCCGCACGCGGCCTGGTGGTGAACAGCCCTTCCGGGCGGACCAGGAGGGTCGCGATCAGCAGCGCGAACGCGATCGGCAGCTTGTAGTCCGCGGCCACGTAGAAGGCGCTGGTCTCCATGGCGACGCCGACGAGGAGCGCGCCGGCCATCGCGCCGTACGGCTTGCCGATCCCGCCGACGATCGCGGCGGCGAAGGTCACGAGCAGAAAGTTGAACCCGAACGAGGGGGCGAAGCTGCCGACCCGCCCGGCCAGCACGAACCCGCCGAGCCCGGCGATGAGGCCGGCCAGCCCCCACGTCAGCTGGATGATACGGGAGGCGTCGATGCCGCTGACGCGGGCGAGGTCGCGGCTGTCCGCCACCGCCCGCAGCGCCTTCCCGAACTTCGTGTACCGGAGCAGGAGGTGGAGCAGCACCATCGTCCCCGCGGCCGCCGCCATGATCAGCTCGTCACGGCCCGTCCACAGGAACGGTCCCACCCGGTGCGGGACGGTCTGGGGCAGGATGTACACGACGTTCGTGCCGGTGAACACCGCCAGCAGGACGTTCTGGATGATGATGGCGACGCCGATCGTGGCGATGAAGATGACCAGGCTCCGGGCGCGCGCCCGGACGAACGGCTCGACGATCCCCCGGTTCATGCCCCACGCGACCAATCCCCCCGCCGCGGCCGCCGTCAGGCCGCCGACGAGCAGGTTGGTCGTGAGGCTCTGCGACACGTAGGCGGCGTACGCGCCGACCGTCAGCAGCTCCCCGTGGGCAAAATTCGGATGGTTGCTGACGCCGTACTGCAGCGAGAACGCCACGGCGGAAAACGCCAGGATCGCCGCGGTGACCAGGCCGAACCCCAGGGCGACAAAGAAGCCATGCATGTTATCCCGGCTTCGGCCGGTAGGCGGGCGCAAAGGGCCGCAGCGGCGGCAGCACCCAGCCCCCGGTGGGCACCGGGCGTTCGTCGGAGCGGACCGGAACGTCGATCACCGCGGGACGGTTCGCGGCGAGCGCGGCGGCCAGGGCGCCGTCCAGGTCGCCGGGCCTGGTGACCCGATACCCGTCCGCCCCCATCGCCTGGGCCAGCGCGGCAAAGTCCGCGCTCACCGGCTCGCCCGTGCGCTGTTTTCGAAAGCGCGTCGCCAGCTCGCGGGGCCCGAACGCCCCCACCTGAAGATCGTAGATTGAGGCGTATCCGCAGTTGTTCCAGACCACCCAGATCGCAGGGATATCGTACTCGACGGCGGTGGCCACGCTGTGCGCGGCCATGAGGAAGCCTCCATCCCCGCACACGGCCACGGCGGGACGGTCCGGGGCCGCGAGCTTCGCCCCCAGGACGCCGCACACGGCGAAGCACATCGATCCAAACCCCCACGACTGCAGGAAGGAGCGGGGGCCCCGCACCCTGAGGCGCTGCACCAGCCAGTTGTGGTGGACGCCGACATCCGACAGCACGAGGGCGTTCTCGGGCAGGGCGCGCGACAGGGTCGCCACCACACGCTCGGGATGCAGCGGCAGCCCCTCTGTCTTCGTGAGGGGGGCGCGATCGTTCTCCCACACCTGCCGGGCGGCCTCCAGGCGCTTGACCCATTCGGCATGGCCGGCCCGCGGCTGCCGGCGCCGTTCGAGCTCCGCCGCGAGCTGGCGGACGACGGTGCGCGCGTCCCCGAGGACGCCGACCGCGACCGGGTAGTTGCGCCCGATCTCGGAGGGGTCGATATCCACCTGGATGAGCTTGGTCGGCGGGATCTCGAACGTGTATCCGGGAATCCAGCTGCTGCTCATCCGGTCATCGAACCGCACGCCCAGCGCCAGGATCACGTCGGCGTTCCGGGTCGCTTCGTTGGCCGCAAATGTCCCGTTCCGCCCCACGTTGCCGAAATACAAGGGGTGATCGGCCGGCAGCACGCCCGACGCCAGCGGCGTGCTCACCACCGGCACGCCGAGGCGCTCGGCCAGCGTTCGGACGTCCGCCTCCGCCTCGGACAGCACGGTCCCGCCCCCGGCCAGGATGACGGGGTGCGCGGCGCCGAGGAGCGTCTCGAGGGCGGCCTGCAGCTGGCCGGCCTCCGCGGCGCTCCGGATGCGCACGCTGTCCCCCACCGCCTGCGGGCGCTCGCCTCCGACGTCGACCGTCTCCGCAAAAAGATCGAGGGGGACGTCGACCTGCACCGGCCCGGGCCGGCCGCCCAGCATTTCCAGAAACGCCTGCCGCATCACCAGCGGCAGCTGGTCGGGACGGGTCGGCTGGAAGCTGCGCTTGACGTACGGCCGGAGCACGGACGGGAAGTCGGCCTGGTAATGCCGGTACGTCTCTTGGAACGCGCCGCGATTGAACTGAACGCTCGGGATGTTGGCCGTGATCGCGAGCAGCGCCGATGAGTCCATCATCGCCGACGCGACGGCGACGGGGATGTTCGTCGATCCGGGCCCGCAGGAGGTGAACGTCACGGCGGGACGATGCGCGACGCGCCAGTACGCGTCCGCCATATGGCCGGCCGCCTGTTCGTGGTGGACGGAGACCGTGTGGATCTGCCCCTGCACGTCGTACAGGGCGTTCAGGAGGCCGATGTTGCCGTGTCCGCACAAGCCGAAGGCGAAGGAGACCCCCTCGCAGAGGAGCCGGTCCACGATGACCTGCGCGCCTGTCTTGGAGAGCACCGTGACCATTCCCCCACCTCCCGGCGGCGGCCGCCGGCTGCCCCGCCCGATGCACGGGCGGGCGCCCAAATTTTCCTTCGACGGCGGCGCATGCCGCCTCCTCCGAGGGAGAGCCGGCGTCGAGACAAGGGGGGCATTTGGCGAGCGGCGAATCTGGCGGGAGGATGGGCTCAACGGTAATTCAACCGCATCAGGCCGGATCGGCGAAATCCGGCCCTGCGGCCGATACAGGCGGCGCAACCCCCCCGTTTATATCTTCGGTGAGAAGTCGGTGGCGGTCAGCAGCGCCGTGCTGATGTGCTCCACGATCCATCCGTGCTCGTGGCTCTTCGCTCGGACGCGGTTCCACTCGGGATCCGCCTGAAAGGCCCCCCACTTCTTCTCCCGCTCCTCCCAGGACTCATACCGGGTGATGTAGATCAGCTCGTCCACCTCGCCGACCGCCGTTTCCCAGAATCCGACCACGTGGATCCCGTGCTTTCGAAAGAACCCCATCGTGTGGTCCCGAAACCGTGCCAGCACATCGGCCTTGCGGCCCGGCATGCAGCGGTAAACGCGAAGCTCGTAGACCATTCGGTTCTTCCTCCCCCGTCCCGATCTCGAGATCCCGTCCGGCGCGAACCGCCCGGCGGGCGCGTCTGCATTGCGGATTGGCTCGCTCTTCTCGACGTTTCGGCCGCAACCCTTTAGGCTGAGGGCAGGAGCTGCCCATGACCGCGCGCGACACGATTGCCCTCCCCGCCGGCCGTTCGGCATCGCCCTCCTCCAGACGAAGGATGCGCTGATGCCGGGGTGGGGGCGCCCTCCTTCTAATGAAGGATGCACCGACCGTTCGAGTAGGGCATGGCGGGATTGACATAAGCGGTTTTCCCCATGATGCTTCGGGCTTTTACCCGATAGGGCCGGATGTGCCTGGGGACTACTCTGTAGGCGATGGCTATGTCTCAGGACAGTTCCAGGCAGGGGCGGCCACACACAGTCGTGGTCACAGTGCGGATCGAGCACGCGCTGGACGCGCGCGACGCTTTGGCCGCCGCGCTTGTGGGCGCGGGAGAGGTTGTGGACGCGGTCGTCACCGAGGGGACCACCGAATCTGGCGCGCAGACGCTGGTCTCGATGATCCTCCAAAGCCGTCTGCACTGATGCCTGTTGAGAGGAGTGCTCCGCCGGCCGCGCAGGCCTGAGAACCAGGCCGGAGCCGGCCCAGACGCCTCCCGACGAAAACCGTCGGGGGGCTTCTTCGTTTTTGGTGGCGGTGCAGTAGGCGGCCTCTCCCGCGGCGAATAGGAGACGCTGAACGGGGCCCGATCCCCGGCATGGTCCCCGCCCGGCCGGGGGGCGGCACAGGGCATACCGGAGGCGGTTCGATGCAGCGTTCGTCAAGCGTTCGCGCGATCACCCCGTCGATGACGATCGGCATGGACGACCGCGCCCGCAAGCTGCGGCGCGAGGGGGTCGACGTCATCAGCTTCGCCGCGGGCGAGCCGGACTTCGACACGCCGGAGGTCATCAAGCGGGCGGCGATCAAGGCCATCCAGGAGGGGTTCACCAAGTACACCAGCCCGGCCGGCATCATCGAATTGCGGCAGGCCGTTGCCAAGCACCTTCAGGATGCCTACGGTGCGGCGTACGCGCCCGAAGAAATCGTCATCACGGCCGGCGGCAAGCCCGCGCTGTACTTCACGCTGCGCGCCTTGTGCGAGCCCGGGGATGAGGTCTTGGTGCCGGTCCCGGCATGGGTCTCCTACATGGAGCAGGTCAAGCTGGCCGGGGCCCGTCCGGTGTTCGTCCCCACCGGGGCGGAGGAGGATTTTCAGCCGCGCGTGGACCGGGTGGCTCCGCTTGTCACTCCGCGCACCCGCGCGATGTTGATCTGCTCTCCGCACAACCCCACCGGCGTGGTGTACACCCGCGAGACGATCGCCGGCCTGGTCGAGTTGAGCCGGCGGCGCGAGTTCACGCTCCTGAGCGACGAGATCTACGAGAGCATGGTCTATGACGGCGCGCGGCATCACTGCCTGCCCGGTGCCTGGCCCGAAGCCCGCGACCGGATCGTGCTGCTCAATTCGATGTCGAAGACGTATGCCATGACCGGGTGGCGGATTGGATACGCGGCGGCCCCCAGGCCTATGGCCGAGGCCCTCACAGACGTGCAGGGGCATCTCGCCGGTAACCCCAATTCCATCGCTCAGCGGGCGGCCCTGGCGGCCCTGCAGGAGGGGGTGGATCCGTCCGAGATGGTCGCCGAGTACGATCAACGCCGCCGGACCATCGTCGCGCGCCTCAACGCCCTTCCCGGCGTCCGGTGCGCGATGCCTCGTGGCGCGTTCTACGCGTTTCCGGACGTGCGCGGGCTCCTGGGCCGGCCCGGCGGGCCCGCCACCTCGATTGCATTGTGCGAGTCCCTGCTCGAGAAAGCGCATGTCGCGGTCGTTCCGGGCGAGGCGTTCGAGGGGCCGGGCTTTCTGCGCTTCTCGTACGCCACCTCGCTGCCGCGGATCGAGGAGGGCATCGACCGGATCGCCCGCGCGCTCGCCGCGCTCTCATGAGGCACGGGCCGTGATGACGCCGCCGGAGTTCCGCAACGAGCCGCTCGCGGACTTCACGAAGGGACCGGGCCGCCAGGCCATGGAGGAGGCGCTGCGCACCGTCGGGGCGGCGCTGGGCCGCGAGCTTCCGCTGCTGATCGGCGGCCGGGCCGTGAGGACCGGCGAGACGTTTCGGACGCTCGACCCCTCTCACGCCGGCAAGGTGGTGGCGGTGGTCCACCAGGCCGGCGCGCGCGAGGTGGAGGCCGCGGTCGCCGCCGCGCTCACCGCCTTCGAGTCGTGGCGCTGGGTCCCGGCCGAGGAGCGGGCGGCGCTCGTGATGCGGGCGGCGAACCTCCTTAGGCGCCGTCGTATGGACGCCGCGGCGTGGATGATCTACGAGGTGGGCAAGAACTGGACGGAGGCCGATGCGGACGTGGCCGAGGCGATCGATTTCGCCGAATACTACGCCCGCGAGATCCTCCGGTACGCTCCCGGGCGGCCGCTCCCTCCGATCCCAGGCGAGATGAGCGAATATCTATACCTTCCCCTGGGCGTGGTCGCGGTCATCTCCCCATGGAACTTCCCCCTCGCCATCCCGGCGGGGATGGCGCTCGGCGCGATCGTCTGCGGCAACACGGTGGTGATGAAGCCCGCGAGCGACTCGGTCGCGACGGCCCACGCGATCGCGGACGCGCTCACCGAGGCCGGCCTTCCGCCGGGCGTGCTGAACGTGATCGCCGGCCCGGGCGGGGCCGTCGGAGAGGCGCTGGTCGCGCACCCCAAGGTGCGGATGATCGCGTTCACCGGGTCGCGCGAGGTCGGGACGCACCTCTTCGAGCTCGCGGCCCACACGCCTCCCGGTCAGATCTGGCTCAAGCGGATCATCGCCGAGATGGGAGGCAAGAACGCCGTCATCGTCGATGACGAGGCCGCGCTGGACGACGCGGTCGCGGGGGTCGTGGCTTCCGGGTACGGGTACCAGGGGCAAAAGTGCTCCGCGGGCTCCCGCGTGGTGGTGACGCCCAAGGTGTACGGCGAGGTCGTCGAGATGATCGCCGAGCGGGTCCGCCATCTCGAGGTCGGTCCGGCGCCCGAGAACTTTCCGGCGGGGCCGGTGATCAACGCCCGCGCCGAGCAGAAGGTGCTCGAGTACATCGAGATCGGGAAGCGCGAGGGACGCCTCGCGGCCGGCGGCAGCCGGGGGCGGGAGGGCGGCCACTACATCGCGCCGACGATCATCATCGACGTCCGGCCGGATGCCCGGATCGCGCAGGAGGAGATCTTCGGCCCGGTCGTCGCGGCGATCCCCGCCCGCGATTTCGACGACGCGATCCGGATCGCCAACGGCACCGCGTACGGGCTGACGGGGTCGGTCTACACCTTGAACCCGGAGAAGCTGGCGAAGGCCCGGCGGGAGCTCATGTGCGGCAACCTCTATCTCAACCGGAAGTCCACCGGCGCGCTCGTGGGGACCCACCCGTTCGGCGGGTTCAACATGTCGGGCACCGACAGCAAGGCCGGCGGGCCGGAGTATCTGCTGAACTTCCTCCAGCCCAAGGTGGTCACGCACAGGTACTGGTAGGGCTACCGGCCTCCCGTGTCCCCGTCGCCTCCTCCCCCGGCGTCCGAGAGGGGGGCGGCGCCGGCGGCGAACGGTGAATTCTGACGCGCCGTGAGCAGCCGCCAGCGCGCGACCGCGCCCAAGGCCGCGAGCCCGGCCAGCCCGCCGATCCCGAACGCGCCCGAGGCGCCCCAGATCTGAGCCAGCGTTCCGCTCACAAGCGCTCCCACGGGCGTCATGCCGCCCATCACGAGCGAGTAGACCGCCATCATCCTCCCCCGCAGCCGGTCGGGGGTGCCGAGCTGAAGCGTTGTGTTCACCGTGGCCGTGAACACGACCATGCTGGCGCCGGCGACGCCGAGCACGACGGCCGCAGCGTGGAGCTGGTGGATCGCGCCGAGCGCGATGTTGGCGAGCGTCAGCACGAGCGCCCCCCCGAACAGAAACCCCGGGCGGGGCCCCAGGTGGCTGAGCGATGCGACCGTGATCGCCCCCACCAGCGCCCCGGCGCCCTGAGCGGACATCAGCAGGCCGAACTGCGCGGCCTGCATCCGCAGCACGTCCTTGGCGAACACCGTGGCGAGGATGGTGAAGTTCATCACAAAGATGCTCTCCGCGGCGAGCAGGACCGTGATCTGCAGCGCGAGCGGGGTCCGGGCGAGATAGACCAGCCCTTCCCGTAACTCGGCGAGGATCCCGTCGGTCACGTGCACAATCCGTGCGGGCCGGACCCGCATCAGCAGCAGGGCCAGGATCACCGGGATGAAGCTCAGGCCGTTGGCGAGGAACGCCCACGCCATGCCCACCCAGGTGATGGCGGCGCCGGCGATCGCGGGGCCGAGCAGCCGGGCGACGTTGACGATGGTGGAGTTCAGCGCGACCGCGTTCAGGATATCGGTCCCCTCGACCATCTCGAAGATGAACGCCTGACGGGCAGGGATGTCGAACGCCTGCGCCGTGCCGAGCGCCGTCGCCAGCACCGCCACGTGCCAGAACCGGACCGTCCCCGTCAGGATCAGGACGCCGAGGACCAGCGCCTGCAGCATCTGCACCGTCTGGGTCACGACGATCACGTTGCGCTTGCTGACGCGGTCCGCGATGGCGCCGCCGATCAGCGCCAGGCAGAGGACGGGCAGCCACTGCAGCGCGCCCACGACCCCCAGCAGGAACGGCGAGTTGGTGATCTGGAGGACGAGCCACGCCTGGGCGATCCGCTGCATCCAGGTGCCGACGAGCGAGACCATCTGGCCGATGAAGAAGAGACGGAAATTCCGGTGGCGGAGGGCGGCAAACGTCCCGGGCCGCCGCCGCTCCCTCGTATCCGGCGGCTGTGCTCCGGGGGGCCGTGCGGTGCCGGTCACCCTTTCATCCTAACATCCGGCATGGTATCTTGACGGTGTATGGCAGAGCCAATCGAGATCGGGCTGACGTTCGACGATGTCCTGCTGGTGCCGCAGCGGTCCGGCGTCAGCACCCGCCGCCAGATCAACACCCGCACGCGGCTGTGCCGCGGCATCGAACTGGCGATCCCCATCGTCAGCGCGAGCATGGACACGGTGACCGAGGCGGCGATGGCAAGCGTCATCGCCCGCGAGGGCGGCATCGGGATCATCCACCGGTTTCTTCCAATCGCGGATCACGTTGCCGAGGTGAGGCGGGTCAAGCGCGCCGAGAGCGTGGTCATCGACACGCCGTACACGGTCGGTCCTGAGGCCACGATCGGGCACGCCGCCGCGTTCATGGAGGAGCACGGGTCCGCCGGCATCCTGGTGATCGACCGCGACCGCCGCCTGCTCGGCATCGTCACCGCGCGAGACGTCCTCTTCGAAGAGGAGCTCAACCGCCCGATCACGGCGGCCATGACCCCCCGGGCCCGGCTGGTCACCGCGCCCGCCGGCACCCCCATCGAGGAGGCCAAGGAGATCCTGCACCGCCGCCGGATCGAAAAACTCCCGCTCGTCGATGCGGAGGGACGGCTGGTGGGGCTGGTGACCAGTCGTGATATTCGCAGCCGCCTGCGGTATCCGGACGCGACGAAAGATCAAAAGGGCCGGCTGCGGGTGGGCGCGGCGATCGGGGTGCGCGGCGATTACCTCGAGCGCGCCGCGGCGCTGGTGAATGAAGAAGTGGACGTCCTCGTGATCGACATCGCCCACGGCCACTCCGACCTCGCCTTCAAGACCGTGGAAGCCGTCCGCGCCCGGTGTCCGGACGTGCCCTTGATCGCCGGCAACATCGCCACGGCCGAAGGCACCCGCGACCTCATCGCCTGCGGGGTGGACGGCGTGAAGGTCGGCGTCGGCCCCGGCTCCACCTGCACGACCCGGGTGGTTACGGGGGCCGGCGTGCCGCAGCTGACCGCGATTTTGCATTGCGCCGAGGCGGCGGCGGAGGCCGGCGTGCCGATCATCGCCGACGGCGGGATCCGCGGCTCAGGGGACCTGGTGAAAGCCCTGGCCGCCGGCGCCGAGACCGCCATGCTCGGGAACCTGCTCGCCGGAACCGAAGAGAGCCCTGGGGTCTCCGTCTCCCGGAACGGCCGTCAGTACAAGGTCTACCGGGGCATGGCCAGCCTGTGGACCTCCGCGGAGCGCCGCGACATGCCGCACGAGGACGAGCTGCTCTCTGAGATCGTTCCCGAGGGGATCGAGGCGATGGTCCCGCACCGCGGCCAGGCGGCGGCGGTGCTGACCCAACTCGTCGGCGGGCTGCGGTCGGGCATGAGCTACTGCGGCGCGACCACGCTCGCCGAGCTGCGCGCCAACGCCCGCTTCATCCGCGTGACGGACGCCGGGGTCCGGGAAGGCCTGCCGCACGACGTCGACCCGCTGTCCTGATCGCTCATCACCGCCAAGCCGTCACTGCCGCTCGCCGATCCGCTCGAGGGTCCGCTCGATGATCTCCGTCGCCGTGTCGATGGCATGGGTGACCTTGTTGCGCTCACGCGTCAGCCGGGTCAGGAGCGTCAGGGATTCGTCGCTCCCCTGCGCCGTCGTCCTGAGGCGCGCCGCCGGCTGCAGCACCGGGACCGGCTGGACCGGCAGCGCGGGATCGTGATCGAACGGCCCGGTTGCGGTGTAATTGATCGGAATCAGCGTCCGGCCGATCAGCATCAGCGCGTCGTTGATCGCGGCCGACGCCTCGCGCTGCTTCTTCGTGCCGCGTCCGCGTAAGCCGCCCCCGATGCGCTCGGCCGCCGCGTGCAGGCGCCCGGCCGCCGCGGTAAAGCGCTCCACCGCTCCCAGTGGCGGCCGCATATCGAACGAATCGCCTGCCGCCTCCTGGATCCCGCGGAGCGTCTCCCGCAGTTCGGCCGCGGTCTCGCGGTAATCGAGCGGGAGGACCGGCGCGGCGCACCACCGCCACAGGGCGAGCGCGTACACCTGCGCGTCGCGGTGGAGGTTCGCCTTGTCGATCTTGTCCAGCGTGTCTTCGGTGGTATGCCACCACCACCCCAACCCGCCGTGGTGGGCGGTGCCGCCGGTCAGAGACTTGAGCGCGGCGCCGGTGGCGGACTCGCCGGGGGGCTGCGCGGAGACGTCGACGAACATCGAGGGCAGCCCGATCCCCCAAAACGACTGGTCGCCCATGCGGGTGATCCGCCTCCGCTGCAGGTCCTGGCCGGTCACATCCTTGATGCACCGGGCCGCCAGCGCCCAGGTCTCGGCCATCGTCAAGGCCTCGCTCAGCAGCGTCGCCCCCATGCCCCCGGTGGAGTCCACGTTGAGGTGGAGCACGGCGTGCCGGTACAGGTCGGCCCAGTGGTTATCGGCGTACCATGTGGAGCCCGAGTACCGGCCGTGTGAGTGGCCGGACCAGAACGCGAACCGAACGCCGCGCCGCAGTCGCTTTTGACGCCGGCTGAGGATGCGCGCCATCTCCACCATCACCGCATTGGCGCTCCCATTGTCCATCGCTCCGTGGTGCCACGAGTCCACGTGCCCGCTGAACAGGCTGAATCGGTCGGGCTCTTCCTGTCCCGCGAGGTCCGCCACCAGGAGCGGCGTCTTGCGCCAGCGGGTATCGACGGCCGCGTGCAGGCGGACGCGGAGATCTCCTCGCTGCGCCTGAGCCCGGAGCTCGCCCCCGTCCTGCTGGCGGATCGAGACCGCGACGATCTTGGGGAGCGCGCCGACGGTTTCCGGCGTGGGCGACCCCCAGACGGCCGAGATGATCATCTCGTGCAGCTCGGGAGGGTTGATGAAAATCAATCCGGCGGCGCCGGCCTGCTCCGCGGCGCGGGCTCGTGCCGGGGAGGCGAGGCCGTCGACCAGCGCGATCTTGCCGCGGACGTTCTGACCGAGGGGCTCGCGGCCCGCGTCGACCACCTGTCCCTCGAGCCCGGACGCCGGGGTCGACGCGGAGAAGGCGTGGGTGATGCACTCCACCCGCCGGGCTCCGGCGCCGGTGACCTCGACCGACGCGTTCCCCGGCCACGAGACCAGCGCGTCGTGCTGGTACCGCCGCACCGCAAGCCCGAACTCCTTGAGGATTGCCTCGAGATAATCGAAGGCCAGCCGCTCCTCGTCGCTGCCGGAGAGCCGGACCCAACGCGAGATCTCGCGGGTGTAGGTCATGAGTTTCGCGGCCGAGACCGCGTCTTTGATCGACTGCTCAGGGTCTCCCGGCATGGCATTCCTCCCCCGCTGCAAGATATGAAACCCGAAGGCGCGTTGCTGACTTCGGCGAGGGGCTGCGACGACGCGGCCCCAAGGCGTTCTTCATTCTCAGCCCACGCCCGCTGTCCCTGTCGCGCATGCGTTCGCCCGCCCGCTCCTCACAGGGCGGACGGGCATGCGCGTGGTTGGCCTGGGGCGCCCTCAAGCGCCAGCGCCTGCAGCGCGCTTCGTCATGGCACGATCCGTTCGGGACCGGTGCACCGGCATTTTTCGCCGGCGTATGGTTCAGCGCCGGTGCCCGATCTTCCGTGAGATCACGGGGCTCCTGGAATAGGTCCTCGTCACCATACCCACGCAAGCCCCACGCAAGCGCCCCGAAGTCGGGAATGGAGATCATCCGCTGTCCCGCGTGGATCCCCGGTGAGGTGTTTCCCTCGGGGAGGGCTCCATCATTTACCGGATTCCGAGCAAAGGCCAAGCCGGTTCATTATTGCAGACGCTCCTCGTAACCTGCACATGAAAGAATCTTCACCTGGGGAATTTCACTGCCGGGAGCCCGGCGGACCCGCGGTTTCTTCTGCCGGGATCCGGACGCAATCGAGAACAGCCTGGATTGAGGGAGCACGAGGGGACGGGCGAGCGGGCGCAAGAGCGAAAACGAGGGGGGAGAGCCATGAGGGGACTGCGGCTGGCGCTGTGGATGGGGGTAGTGGTCGTCTTTGCGGGAGCGGCGGGGGCCAGTGCCGCGCCGTTTGCGTACATCAATAACGAAGATAGCAACGATGTGTCCATCATCGACGTCGCCACAAACAGGGTGGGGGCCACGGTGGCGGTGGGGCGCCTTCCCATCGGCGTGGCGGTCACCCCGGACGGGACACGCGTGTACGTCCCGAACTACTCCGATTGGACCGTGTCGGTGATCAACACGGCGACGAATAGAGTGACGGCCACGGTGCCGGTAGGGCATGGCCCCACCGGCGCGGTGGTGACCCCGAACGGGAGACGCGTGTACGTGACGAACGGCTACGTGAACACCGTGTCGGTGATCGACACGGCGACGAATAGAGTGACGGCCACGGTGCCGGTGGGGCGTGGCCCCTTTGGTGTGGCGGTGACCCCGGACGGGACACGGGTGTACGTGGCGAACAGGTGGAGTAACACCGTGTCGGTGATCAACACGGCGACGAACACGGTGATGGCTACGGCGAAGGTGGGAACTGCCCCCATCGGTGTGGTGGTGAGGCCGGACGGGGCGCGCGTGTGTGTGACGAACTCCGGCGACAACACCGTGTCGATCATCTATACATCGGATAACGTGGCATGGGACGTAACGCCGGTGGGCCACTATCCCGTGGGCGCGGCGGTGAACCCGGCCGGGACACGCGTGTACGTGGCCAATAACGGCGACGGCACCGTGACCGTGCTCGACGCCATATCGTACCAATTGATCACGACGGTGGCGGTGGGGCATGGCCCCATCGGGGTGTCGGTGACTCGGTCCGGGAGACATGTGTATGTGGCGAACAACGGCGATAACACCGTGTCGGTGATCGACACCGCAACGAACACCCTGTCGGCCGGCCCGTTGAGGGTGGGGATTAGCCCCTCAGGCTTCGGCATCTTTACCGGGCCCTGAGGGCCACGCCCGCTAGCTGCGGTGGGGGGACGCGACCTCTTCGACCGCCGGGGCCGGCGCCGGGGCGGGCCTGGTCCGAGCCTCCAGGAGACGCTCGATCGTGCCCACGATCCCCTGGCGGAAGATGAGAATGACCAGAATGAAGATCGTCCCGGTCACCACTCCCCATGCGTCGGTCCACGTGGAAATGAAGTCGCGCAGGAGGAGCACCAGCGCGGCGCCGACCAGCGGGCCGAGGCGCGTGCCCATGCCGCCCAGCAGGACCATGATCACCACCAGGCCCGAGGTCGTCCAGTGGACCGCGTCCAGCGCCACGAACCCGTGGTTGATCACCCAGATGCCCCCGGCCAGGCCCGACAGGGCGCAGGAGAGCACCGCGGCCAGCAGCTTGTACCGGTGCACCGCGTAGCCCAGCGTTTCGGTCCGGACGTCGTTTTCGCGGATGGCGAGCAGCACCCGGCCGAACGGGGAGCGCACGATCCGCCAGCACAGCAGGAGGCCCAGCACGGCGAGCGGAAAGGCGGCGTAGTAGTAGGCCGTGGACGACGAAATGTCCACCCCGCCGAGCGCCGGGCGCGGGATGCCCTGCACGCCGTTCTCGCCGCCCGTCAGCGACCGCCACTCGTTGACGACGTAGAACACCATCTGCCCGAACGCCAGCGTGATCATCGCCAGGTAGATGCCCCGGCGCCGGATGGCCAGCCCCATCAGCGGCAGGGCGAGGAGCCCGGCCGCGAGCGCCGCGGCCAGGGCGTTGAGGGGATACGGCACCCCGAGCCGCTGGGTCAGGAGGCCCGCCGTGTAGGCGCCGCCCCCGAAGAACGCCGCCTGCCCGAACGACAGCAGCCCGGTGTAGCCGAGCATGATGTCGAAGGCGGTCGCAAAGAGCGCCCAGGCCAGGATGTCGGCGGCCAGCACGGGATAGACCCGCATCGGCAGCAGGAGGCCCGCCGCGAGCAGCGCCGCCCATCCGATCTTGCGGGCCATCTCACCCCGCCTCAGGGCTGCCGAACAGGCCGGAGGGGCGGAACAGCAGGACGATCGCCATGACGATGAAGACGAGCGTGTTCGCGGCCGGGGGATAGTACACCGCCCCCAGGGCCGAGAGGACGCCGACGAAGAACCCCGTCACCACCGACCCCAGGATCGATCCCATCCCGCCGATCACGACGATCGCAAACGTGGTAATGATCAGGTCCGCGCCCATCAGCGGAGAGACGTTGCGCATCGGCGCGGCCAGCACGCCCGCCAGCCCGGCGAGCGCGACCCCGAAGGCGAAGACCAGGGGGATCCACCGGTCGACATCCACCCCGAGTGCCCGGGTGAGGACCGGGTTTTCCGTCGAGGCCCGGATGATCATCCCGACGCGGGTGTGTTCGATGAGCCACCACACGCCCAGGCAGACCAGGACCGAGAACCCCAGCACGAACAGGCGGTAGGTCGGAAAGAACATGAAGCCGATCAAGACCGCGCCCCGCAGCTGCGCCGGGATGCTGTACGGGACCCCTTGAACGCCGAATCGCAGGCGCATCGCGTCCTGGATGACCAGGGTCAGCCCGAAGGTCAGCAGCAGGTTGTAGAGGACGTTGAGATCGTAGAGTCGCCGGAGCAGCGCCCGCTCGAGGAGGAACCCTACGGCGGCGACCGCCAGCGGCGAGATGATCAGGGCCCACCAGAACGAGACGCCCAACTGGACGCCGAGGAGGTAGGCGCCGAATGCGCCGAGCATGTACAGCGCCCCGTGCATGAAGTTGACGACGCGGAGCATCCCGAAGATGACCGCGAGCCCGAGGCTCAGGAGCGCGTAGAACGCCCCGCTGATCAGGCCGTTGAACACCTGGACGAGGACGATCTCCATCGGCGCTCAGGGCCGGGGAGGCTCAGCGGAGGCCCCGATGGATCGGGACCTCCGCTCCCCGCCCACCCGTGACCGGACGGGTGTCGTTACCGCGCCATGTGGCAGGTATTCTCGCTCAGCGGCTGAAACGCCTCATTTGCCGGGATGGTGTTCAGGATCCGGACGTAGTCCCACGGCTCCTTCACGTCGCCCGGGGCCTTCACCTGCGCCAGGTAGGCGTCGTGGATCACGGCGTGGTCCTGCTTGCGGACCTCTCCGTTCCGGACGAAGAAGTCGTTGAATTTGTACCCTTCCAGCGCCGCCACGATCTTGTCGGGGTCATCCGTGCCCGTGCGCCGGACTGCCTCGAGATACTGCCAGGTCGCGGAGTAGTTGCCGGCCACCGTAAACGAGGGGCGGGTCTTGTCACGCGCGAAGAACCGGTCCGACCATTCGCGGGCCTGCTTGTCCAAGTTCCACTCCCACGCGGTCGTGTAGATGGTCCCCTCCAGCGCCGCGGGCGTGAGCGAGTGGATGTCGGAGATGAACAGGAGGCCGATCGCCAGGTTGATGCCCTGCTGGCGCAGGCCAAACTCGTTGAACTGCTTGACCAGGTTGGTCAGGTCCTGGCCGGCCTGCATCGCGCCGAGCACGGTCACCCCGCCCGGCCGCAGCGTGCGCGCCTTGATCAGGAACGTCGAGAAATCCTCCGTCTCATTGGGGAACGGCGTCGCGTCGCTGAGCATCACCTTGCCCCCCGCCTTTTCGATCGCGGCGCTGAACGACCGGTTCATGTCCTGGCCGTAGGCGTAGTTGGGGTAGACGACGTACCATTTTTTCCCGATCCGCTTCGTGACCTCGGTGCCGGTCCCGTGGGCCAGCATGTAGGTATCGTAGGCCCAGTGGAAAGTGTACTTGTTGCAGTCCTCGTTCGTGAGCGCCTTGGTCGCCGCCCCGACATTCAGGAACAGCCGGTGCTTCTGCGCGGCGACGTGGGCGATGGCGATCCCGACCGACGACGTCGGGACGTCGATGACCGCGTTCGCGTTGTTGCGGTCGTAGAACTCCGCCGCCTTCGACGCGCCCACGTCCGGCTTGTTCTGGTGGTCCGCCGAGAGCACCTCGATCGGCCCGCCGACCGCGTTCGGTCCGTACTTCTTCACGAAGTCCTCGACGGCCATCTTGACCGCCTCGACGCCGTGTTTCCCCCCGATGTCGGCGTACACGCCCGACTGGTCATTGATGACGGCGAGGACCACCTTGCCGTGCATCAGCTGGACCGCTCCCTGGCCGGCGGCCGGCCCCAGCAGCCCGAGCACGATCACGATCGCGGAGACGAACGCTCCCCCCCGCTGCATACCCTCACCTCCCGCTGTGGTGCGCACCCCCGGTGCCCGAATGCGGATGCGCCCGGTCTCACACGCCGAGGTATTCCAAGAGCTCCCGTTCCTCCCGGACCACTTCCTGGTTGGATAGGCTCCGCACCGTCCTCCCGTTGACGATCAGGTGGTGCGTATCGGCCACCGTCGTGGCAAAGCGGAGATTCTGCTCGACCAGCAATACGGTCAGGCCGTGTGATTTGATCTCTTTGACGATCTCGCCCACCCGCTCGACGAGGAGCGGCGCCAGCCCTTCGGTCGGCTCGTCCAGGAGCAGGATCCTGGCGCCCATCCGGAGGACGCGGGCGATCGCGAGCATCTGCTGCTCTCCCCCGGAGAGTTTGGAGCCGGACTGCGCCGCCCGGTCCTTCAAGACGGGGAAGACCGAAAAGATCTTGTCGAGGCTCCAGGATTCGTCCGAGACCACGGGCGGGAGGAGGAGGTTTTCCAGGACGGAGAGTGTGCCGTAGATGCCGCGGTCGTCCTGGACCCAGCCGATCCCCATCCGGGCGATCTGCTGGGGAGGGAGGTGGCCGATCTCGCGGCCATCCAGCAGGATCCGGCCCCGTTTCTGGCGGTGGATGCCCATGATGCACCGGAGCGCCGTCGTCTTGCCCATGCCGTTGCGGCCGACGAGGGTGACGACCCGGCCGTCCCCGACCTCGAGGGTGACGCCGTGGAGGACCTGGCTCTCCCCGTACCACGCCTGGAGGCCGTCCACCACGAGCATTTACGCCGCGCCTCCGAGGTAGGCTTCGATCACGTCCCGGCGGGTCCGGAGCTCCGCGTACGTCCCCTCGGCGAGGACCCGGCCGCGCGTCAGGACGGTGATGCGCTGTGAGAGGGCCGCGACCACCCCCATGTTGTGCTCGACCAGCACGATTGTGCGGTTTCTCGCGACTTGTCGGATCGGCTCCATGATCCGCGCGGCATCCTCCAGGCTGAGTCCCGCGGTGGGCTCGTCCAGCAGGAGCAGCCTCGGGCGCAGCGCGAGGGTCAGGCCGATCTCCAGCGCCCGCTTCTGGCCGTAGGGAAGGGCCGCCGCCGCCCGGCCCGCCAGTCGATCGAGACCCACGGACGCGAGAATCTGCATCGCCTCATCGGTGAACTGATCCAAGACCCGATCGGACCGCCAGAAGGCGTAGCCGTGGCGGGTGCCGGCCTGGAGGGCCAGCCGCACGTTGTCGAGCAGGGTGAGATGCGGGAACACGCTGGTAATCTGGAACGACCGGGCGATGCCCAGGCGGGCGATCCGGTGGGGGGGATGCCCGGTGATCTCCTGGCCCGCGAACAGGATCCGGCCCCGGGTGGGGAAGAGCAGCCCGCTGAGGAGGTTGAACAGCGTGGTCTTCCCCGCGCCGTTCGGCCCGATGATGGCGTGGATGGTGCCTTCCTGCACCCGCAGATCCGCGCCCTCCAGGGCGCGGAAATCCCGGTAGTCCATCGTCAACCCTCTGGTTTCCAGGATGGCTGCCGCGTCCGGCATCAGCACGGGCCAAGGCTCGTGAGCGCTCAATTGGCACCCGCCCGCGGCAATCCCTTCAGCATCCGGGGAACTTGCGGGAGCCCGGAGTCCGCGCGTCCCGCCGTTATCGGGCGTTGGGGCGGCGGCGCGCGGGCCGCTGGGATTCCGTCGCCGGCGCGCGCGCAGATTCCGGGAACGGCGGGGGCGGGGAGGCCGAGTAGGGGAGCATTTCGTGGACGATCTCGGCCACGACAACCTGAAGCGCGGCGGCCACGGGAACGGCCAGGAGCCCTCCGAGAATGCCCAGCAGCTTGATGCCCGTGAGGAGGGCGGCCAGCGTCAGGATCGGGGACATGCCGACGACCTGCGACATGATCCTCGGCACGAGGATGTGGGGCTCCACGTTGAGCACAATCACATAGAAGACGATCACCCCGATCAGCTGCCAGGTCTGCTGCGACAGCGCCACCAGGATGGCCACCGAGGCGCCGAGGGTGGGACCGACCATCGGGATGAGCTCGCCGATCCCCGCGATGAT